>Ga0194130_10003006_pt1 | contig 23359 bp, 22 predicted proteins | sample TA2KigsurfametaG_FD_160084 | JGI IMG/M metagenome (GOLD analysis project Ga0194130, IMG submission 160084) | Freshwater microbial communities from Lake Tanganyika, Tanzania - TA2015050 Kigoma 12 surface | ecosystem: Environmental > Aquatic > Freshwater > Lake | place: Tanzania: Lake Tanganyika... | reverse complement strand
TGCCCGCCCGCCACCAGATACAACGCCCGCCGCACCAGGTAGGGATGGCCGTGCAGCAGCTCCATCAGCTGGGCCAGCGGCCCCGGAGCCAGGGGGGCGCCATGGCGCTGGTTGAGCTCCGCCACCTGCTCGGCGCTGAAATCATCGAGCGGGATCACCTCGCCCACGTTGAAGGGCGATTGGTTGAGGTTGGCGATCAGGTGATAGGGCTCGGTGGCGGTGACCAACGCCAGATCCAGCTGCTTCCAGGGCCGAAACAGGGGCACCGGTGAGGCGCGGTTGTTGTGCCAGCCCCGCAGCATCGCGAAGAAATCGGAGCGATACTCGGCCTCAAACAGCCGGTCCACCTCATCCATCGCCAGCAGCAGCGGCCGGTTCAACGGCTTGAGCACCTGGTTCTGCACATAGCGCGTGGCCAGCTGGTTGTTGCCTCCGCCGGTTGCCCAGGCGTCGGCCGTGCCATCGGGCAGGCCCAGAGCCTCAGCGATCGCCTGGCAAAACTGGGGATAGAAGCGGTCGGCCTCCATCAGCACCTCCTGGTCGAATTGCTGCAGGTCGAGATACACCGGCTCGCGGCCCGCCGCTTGCGCCTGGTGGATCACCCGCATCAGCAGCGAGCTCTTGCCCATCTGCCGCGGCCCCTTGATCGTGATCGTCACCCCCTGGCGCTCCAGGGCCCGCCGCGCCACCCCATCACCGTCGCGTTCGATGTAGAAGCGCGATTCGGCGTCCATCGTGCCCTCCGCCGGCTCCAGCGGCGCCACCGGCGCCTGGGGGCTCGGGGGGGGCAAACCGCCGGAGGACGCCCCTGCCCTTGAGGCGGGAGGCGGGGGGACGTGGCTGGCTGGATTGGCGGAGGCCTCCAAGGTGAGGTCTTCTCCAGCCAACGCCCGCTCCAGCTCGGCGAGGAGCCGTGGCGTATCGGCCGGCTCGTTCCATCGCGCCCAGTTCAACGGGTTGAGGTAGGCGCCGAGGGAATAGGGAAGCCTCTCCTCAAAGGCCAGCCGCACCGGCAGGAGGCGCGGGCGGCCCTGCTCGTTGTGCAGCCGCTGGGCGGTTTCCACCTCGCCCACCACCATCTCACTGCCCACGGAGGCGGCGGAGAGCAGCAGGAGCAACACATCCGCTCGGCGCAATTCCTCATCAATTCGCTTGGCCCAGGGGGTGCCCACCGCCATGGTTTGGTCGATGAACACACTGTGGCACTGGCTCAGGTGGGCATACAAGTCCAAGGCCAGAGGCTCATCTGGGCTCACACCCCGTCTGTAGCTGATGAAGATATGCATCTCAGCCGCTTGTGGATGCAGAAATACTATTGGCAATCAGGACAGGGATTCGGCGATCCATCAGCTTGATGTACTGAAATGCTTGAACCATATTCTGTAGAACTTATGATCATCACTTCACACCTTAACGAGGAACGTCGGCGCTGGTCAAGGTGGCGCTGTGGTCGGTGTCCCGGTTGGTCGGCTCCTTCGTTCCCTCCTCCGCGCCTCGTTCGCACCCTCCTCCGCGCCCTCCTTCGCGGGATCGCCAGCGCTCGCCTCGCGCGCAGAACGACCCAGATCACCAGGTTGCGGGAACGGGGACGACTTTGCGCTGGCTGGGGACCGGCTTGGAGCTGGCTGGGGGCTGGCCACTGGTGGCGGTGCGCAGGGAGCAACGGCTGGGGGAAGATCGCTGCCCGCGCCATAATCTTTGCGTCGAGGCTGAACTCTGTGACGGATCAAGCCCCCCGTCGTCACACGGGCGGCCCTCGCGGCTTTCACCCAGGGGCTGGTGGAGCGGTTGGCCCCGCAGCAGGTGATCCTCTTTGGCTCCCTGGCCCGTGGCGAGACGCGCCGGGATTCCGATGCCGACCTCCTGGTCGTCATGCCCTTTGAAGGGCCCACGCGGGAGACTGTCCAACAGATGCTGACATCGTGCACGCCAGACTGTCCCTTGGATCTGCATTTGCGGCGGCCGGACGAGCTCAACCCGCGTTATCAGTGGGGGTATTCTTACCTCTGTGCGGCGCTGGATCATGGCGAGCGGCTGCATGGCCAGGCCCTCCATGGCCTGTCGGGCGATGGCATCCCAAAGCATTGGCCCTGTGGCACAGCCAGCGACCCCGCCATCCACTCCGAGCCGGCCCGCAATCCGGTGGTGGACAAATGGGTCGCCCGTGCCGAACGCCATTGGCGGTTGGCGGAGCTGTTGCCGGATCTGCCCCCCGGCTATTTGTGTGGTGTGTTTCAGGTGCAGCGATGCCTGGAGACCTACCTGCGCGCCGCCTTGATCGCTCAGGGTGTGCCCTGTCGCAAGTGCAGGGATCTGCTGACGCTGAGCGACAGGTTGCGTGTTCCGATCCCCGGCTGGCAAGCCGATGCCGAAACGCTCAACTCCCTCAGCGCGGCGGCCCTGGCCTACCTCGATCCCGGCGCAGGCGATCCCGAACCCAGTCATCAGGACACCACCCGGGCCCTCGCCGAGGCCAGCCCGCTGCGCGATGGTTTGCGGCGTTGGTTCGCAACCCTTCCTGCGGCTCGACTGGTTCAGAAACAGGGAAGCCCCCCATCGGCCGATTGCACCCGTCCCTGCCGCTAAAATCGATCATTTCAATGGGGTTCTGCAGCCTGGCCAGAGCGCCACAGCCAGCATCAGCACCTCTACGGCGCGCAATAGCGTCAGCGATGGAGTCACCCCCTGGCCGGTATGCGAATTCCTCTCCGACTCATCACTCCACCCCTTGTGTCTCAAACCGCTATAACCTGCCAGTGGCTGTGGCCATTCGCACTCCTCCCCTCCACCATGTCGGCCGAGGTTCTCGATGCCAAGTGGATCGACTCCGAAGTGGCCAATGATGATTCTTCCTGTACCTCATCCTTGCTCCAACCTTGGATCATGCCAGCCACTGGAATGGCCAGGAACACGCCAAGCCGACCAGCCAGACGCTCACTCTCAAAAAGATCATCCCAACCTGCGCACGGGTGAGTCCAACAACACTATCGTGATCACGGGCCCCTGCCTCAGACCAGCCGTGAGCCGCTGGCCCGCTTCCGTTGCTGCGGATCAAACACCGCCGCAATCGTGCGAATCAACCAGCGGCCCTCCGGGGTCACCCGCAGGCGGTAGCACGGCCCATCACTCTCCAGCTCCACCAGACCATCCGCCGCCAGGTCTTGCAGTTGATTCCATTCGCTGGCGTAGCGGCCGGCATCGACGTTTGCCCCAAAACTGCACATGACCTGGCGAATCAGAGCCCGACGTTCGATCAGATCCGGATCGTGCACCTCCACCCCTCGCTCCACCGGCAGCTGGCCCCGCTCCAGGGCAGCGACGTAATCCCGCAGGCTGCGGTGGTTCTGGCAGAGCAGATGGGGGAACTGGCTGATGGCCGTAGGGCCGACCCCCAGCAGATCCCATTCCGCACCGGTCGTGTAACCCTGGAAGTTGCGATGCAGCCTCCCTCCTCGCGCCGCCGACGCCAGGCTGTCGCCAGCCAGGGCGTAGTGGTCCATGCCGATGGCCTCATAGCCGTCGCCGCAGAGCAGCTGCTGGGCATCGTTCAGCATGGTGAGACGATCGATCTGGCTGGGTAGATCCGTGGCCACGATGCGCCGTTGCAAGGGCAACTGCTCCGGCAGGTAGGCAAAGCTGAACAGGGCGATGCGATCGGGCCGTAACGCCTGCACCAGGGCAAGGGTACGGCGGAAGCGCTCGGGGGTCTGCAAAGGCAGCCCGCAGATCAGATCCACATTGATGCTGTTGAATTCCGCCTGCCGCAGCCACTCCATGGCCCGGCCGATCTGCTCCACGGGAACCACTCGGTTCACCGCCCGTTGCACATCGGGGTCGACATCCTGAATTCCGAAACTGACGCGGTTGAATCCCAACTGTCGCAACTGCAGCGCCCCCTCGCGGCTGAGCAGCTCGGGGTTCAGTTCGATCGACGCCTCCAGATCTGGCTCCAGGTCGAAGTGACTCTCGATCAGCTGCCAGAGTTGCGCCGTTTCTGGTGCGCAGAGGTAATTGGGGGTGCCGCCCCCCCAATGCAGCTGGGCCAGACGCCGCCGCCGGCCCAGAGCGCCCTGCACCAGCGCCAACTCTCGGGCCAGGGAGGCCAGGTAAGGCTCCACCACGGTGGAACCCAGCTGGGTGGTGATGCGATTGCAGCCGCAGTACCAGCAGACATGCCGACAGAACGGCACATGCACGTAGAGCGACAACGGTTCTTGATTGCGCTGGACCAACTGGCTGCGCAACTGAGCCTCCCCCACACCACCGTGAAAAGCGGCGGCGGTCGGATAGCTGGTGTAACGAGGCACTGGCTGGTCGTACTTGAGCAGCAGATCAAGGGGGCTGGAGCGGGTGGGGTTGGCTTTCATGGCGGGGGCGGGGGTTGGGTTGGGGCGCAGTGACACAGCTCAGGTTTGACTCAGGTGATGGCCTCCAGCTCCGCCAACAGGCGCTGGGTGGCGATGAAGGCCCGCTCCGTCTCCTCCAACAGCTCCTCTTCTTCGACCGATGAGAGGGTCATGGCTTCGTAGCCGTTGTGCAGGGCCTGCTTGAGGGCCGCGCTGGTCTCGGGAAACACCCAGAAAATGAGGGGCGGAATACCCCGTGCCTCCAAAATGGCGTTGGCTTGCTGCGCCAGTCGCTGACCGCCTGAAAGATCCCCCCCGTAACGTACGTACACATGTGCCATCAGCCGATGGGGAGCCTTTTGGGCAAGCGCGTGCAATCGCTCCACCCAGATGGCGGCGGCAGCTGAGGGAGGTGTGGCAGGCAGGGCCGCCAGTACCGCTAGATCGTGGTCCAGAGCAGCGCTGCGAGCCAGGGCATTCCAGGGGAGCCCTTCGGCTCCGAGGGCGGAGGCCAGCGCCGGCGCTTGCTGTTCCAACAGGGCGTAGGCAGGTGCGAGGGCACGGATCAGGGCCGCCAGCTGCAGTGGCCGTGCCCGCCCCTCCAATAGGGCAAGGGAGAAGGCCATCCCCTCCGCCTGGTGATGGGCTTTGCCGATGCGGGCATGCAGCCGACGCACCCGCGGACCGAAGCCATGGCGCATCTGAGCTTCGGCCACACCGGCATGGCTGGAGATGGAAGCGGGTTCTGCCGCTGAAGCCTGCGAGGGGAGGGACGCCATCGGAATTGCCGCCAGGGACGGGTGAAACGACGAAAATGCTACAACAGTGACGTTGTATCGTGATTCTGGTGATGGCGAGCGGTGATGCATGAACGCCGCTCGCGCCGGCACGCCGCCAACAGCGTTCTGTGGGGCTTCTCGTCTGCTGGGATGCGTTGGCTGGGCCGCCTGGCTGCAGCGAGACCTGGGGAGGCTGCTCAGCCATGAGCAGACGCTGGTGTGCGGTCTCGAACAGCTGGCTCTGGCGCTGCCGGCGGATGGTGGAATACCGATCGTGCGCATGTCGTCGGCAAGGGCCTGCAGCTTTGAGATCCATGACGCCTGGTTTCCTTAAGCAGGAATGGGGTGATTCAGGGCACGTTGGGCCTCCTGCCAGGTGGCTGCTCTGTCGATGTCGGTGCAGTCGTCAAACCATGGGCCGCCGAGCGTGTAATGAAGGATGCGGGCGTCATCAGGCACGTCCTGAACGCCAACAAGCACATTCCACTGAGGCGGAAGAGAACCAATATCGCTGTCTTAAAGCCAGCTCATCTGATGTAGATACAGACCTGATGCGGTATTAACCAACTCGGGTGCAAGCATCCGGCAACGCGAGCAATTAAACAAGATCACCGAAGACCAGTTCTTGCGTGCATAGGGTGTCTGGGGTTCTCCTTGAAATTTGCGGCCCGCTTGGCAACTGTGCTGGTGCTGTACGACCTGTACTGCATAGCGATCATCTCGCAGAGACCACAGCTCTGAAAGATCGCCAAGGCAGAGCATGTCGGCGTCGATGAACAGAGCCCAGCCCGTGTAGTCGCACATCCAGGGCACGAGAAAACGACTGAAGGAGAAGTCGGTGCTCTGCAGAGGATGCCGAGGCCTCGTGTAAACCCCCTTTAGCTGCGACTGCCTAACCTGGGCAATCTGCACAGGCTTGCTTGCGTGGAGTTGAATGGAATGTGTCAACACGTTAACAGCAACGTCTTCACGCGAGTCGAATCCAATGAAGACGCGCATGGGTTCAAAAGTGGTCATCAAAATCGATGCAGTTGGAGTGCAGCATGAACATTGACGTGCCCCAGCGTCGCTTCAACTGCAGGGGCACTACGGCGATTCCGCGTTTGGGATGGAGTGGTGGCGCCGCAGGCAAAGCCATCATGCCTTCCCCTCGGCGCTGGCCTGCATCGGCTGCAGAAAATGGCGCAGCAACAACCAGCCGAACCGGGCGTTCAGCCCCATCCGTTTCAGCGGCTGGCCAGCGCAGTCCTTCAACTGGCGGTAGGTATCCACCAGCTGATCGCGAAGCTGGAAGTAGCGTGAGCCATCCAGTACGAAGACCACCGGAAAGGCACGGCGGGCGGTGCGGTTGGTCTGGCGCATCACATCCTCATCAAAGCGATTCGGGTCCATCCCCAGCAGGCGGTAGAAGTCGCCGCGCTCACATACCGTGAGGCTGTGGGTGAGAAACACACTCCACAGGAAGAAGCGGCTCAGGAGCCGACCGCGCAGGCCGGTGTTGAGGCCCGGCCAGCAGCGGATCAGCATGTTGATGATGTCGCCATGGCGGTTTTCGTCCTGACACCAGGGCTCAAAGAAATCGAACAAGGGCGCAAAGGTGTTCTGCGGCTGCGCCTTCAGGTGGCGATCGATGAGGATGTAGCGCCAGTAGCCGATTTTTTCAGACAAATACACTGAATAGAGAACCCAGTCCAGGGGAAACCAGGTGATCGGCCGCTTGGCGCTGAGCGAGGGCAGGTCGATCTCAATACCCTCCGCTACAAGAGCACGGTTGAGAAAACCGGCATGGCGCGCCTCGTCCCGGGCCATCAGGTTGAACAGACGGCTCAGCTCTGGTCGCTGGGCTTTCTGTAATTGAAGGGAGAGCCCTTTGAATAGCAGAAACCCTGAGAACTCCGATATGCATGAGCGCACCAGATCACTCTCATAGGCGACCTTTTGATCAGGGCTGAGTCTACGCAGGCGCTCCAAAGGAGCTCTGCGGTCGAAGTGATCGCGGTTGTAGTCCGCCTCCATTTCGGCGAGCATCGCCTCGAAGGCGGGGCGCTGGCTTTCAAGGTCGGTACGGGCTGCCTTGCCGATCTCCGTCGTGTAGAAGCGTGGAGTCAGCAGGTCTTCCCGCAGATGCAGGGCCGGGGCTGGGCGGGTCATGGCTGATCGGCCTCATGCCGCAGCCGCGGTTCCTGCTGCTGCGACGCGAGACGGTCGTGTTGATGCTCGGGCAGGTGTTGCTGATCAGACCAGCGGCGGGGCCAGGGCGGCGCGGCGGCGGCCAGGACGACAGCCATCAGAGACCTCCAGAGAGCAGATGCACAAAACTATACAACACCATCGTGATAACACTGCGTCAAGCCTCCGCGGGGTTGGGCTAGGCTTGGACCGACGTTCAGGGGTCCTGCGCAGCCCCGCCGCCGCCATGGAGCATCTGGCCGAATACTTCAAGGTCTTTTCCGAGCCCAACAGGCTGGCGGTACTCGTGGCTCTTCGCGGTGGCGCCCTCAACGTCACCGCCGTGGTTGAGCGCACCGGGCTCAGCCAGGCCTTGGTGTCGAAACATCTGAAGTTGCTCACCATCGCGGGGGTGGTGCAGCGGCGCCCCGAGGGATCGCTGGTCTACTACGACGTGCTCGACAAGGGCGTGTTCAAGCTGATGGCACAGGCCGAGAAGCTGATGCTTGCCTCCCGCCGCCAACAACTCGACGCCCTGGCCGCGATCCTCTGAAGCCGATGGATGCTGTGCCCTGCACTCTGGAGCAGCTGCGGGTGGCGCTGGCGGCCGGCGAACGCCATCTTCCCGGCCTGCGGCTGGGGGGTGTTGATGGGCTGGATCTCGACCTTTCCGGCTGCAATCTGCAGGGAAGCTGCTTCAAGAAGGCGCGCTTCGGCCACGCCCGCCTCTGCGACGCCCAGGTGCGGGGCAGCTCCTTTCAACAGGCCCTGCTGTGGGGGGCTGACCTTTCCAATCTGCGGGCTGAGCAGTCGTTCTGGCATGAAGCCGACCTCTCCGCCGCGCGCCTGCAGGGGGCCCGGTTCGATGGGGCGCTGCTGCACCGCTGCTGCCTGCGGGGTGTGTTGGCCGCCGGCAGCCGTTGGCGCCAGGCGCGGCTGGTGGAGGCGGACTTCCGCTCCGGCCTCGACCAGCTCACCGACCTTGGCATGGCGGATTTTCAAGCCGCCGACCTCAGCTTTGCCCAGCTGGAGGGGGCCAATCTGCCTGGGGCCAATTTGCGGGGCAGCTGCCTCTACGGGGCCAACCTGAGGCGCTGCGACCTGCGCCAGGCCGATCTCCGCCATTGCGATCTGCGCGACACCCAGCTGGAGGGGGCCAGGTTCGAGGATGCGAGGCTGGAAGGAGCCCAGCTACCTGCGGGCGTCTTTTAAGGCGATCTGGCGGATCGCAGACCATCCCGTTGTGGTGACGAGAAGGGATGCGACAGCAGCGGGTGCCGACGACCTGGCGCGGCGGAAGGGCTGGGCGCCGAAGGTGGGCTCAATGGCAGGTGACCTTCGGGGAACTGACGCGCGAGGAGTGGGTCCAGTGCTCAGCGGTGAGTGGTCCGCCCCGACCTCACCAGCTTCCGCCGCCACGCTGATGCGGGCGAACAGATCACGGCTCTCGGCATCGAGGTTGACCACCTCCATGGCGCTGCCGCCGAGCCTGAGCCGGCGATTCAGCTGATCGAGGGCTGCTGACGGCGATCACCTTGGCCACCTTGCGGCTGAACAGCAGGCCCGCCAGGGTCACAGCCGCGACCAGCCCCGGCGATGCCCGAGAAGGCGAACGCCTCCGCCATCATCGCGAAGGCCACCACCGGGCTCGAGAGGATGTCGCGATGGCGTGTGACCCACCACTTCTTGATGGATGAGCCTGCGGAGTTGGAACGACTGGCTTTCAATGGATTGAACAAGGCATCGTCAGGCCTTTAACCCGGGCCTGTCGTGCTGATGGCGCGGTTGGCATGACGCATGCGGGCCTTCGGGTGTTGCCCGGTGCCGCTCAGGACTCAGCGCGTCAGATCAAAGCGATCCGCATCCATCACCTTCACCCAGGCGCTGACGAAGTCGCAGACGAAACGTTCTGCGCCGTCGCTCTGGGCATACACCTCGGCGATGGCTCGCAGCTGGGAGTTGGAGCCGAACACCAGGTCCACCCGGCTGCGGCTCCAGCGCAGCTCGCCGCTGCGGCGGTCGCGCCCCTCGAACAGCTCGCCGTGCTCATCCACCGGCGCCCAGGTGGTAGCCATGTCGAGCAGATTCACAAAGAAATCGTTGCTCAGCACGCCCGGCCGCTCGGTGAGCACCCCGTGTCGGCTGCCGCCCGCGCTGGCCCCGAGCACTCTCAGGCCTCCCACCAGCACCGTCATCTCCGGCGCGCTCAGCCCAAGCAGCTGGGCCCGGTCCACCAGCAGGTGCTCAGCCGCGACGCTCATCGGCCCCTTCTGCCAGTTGCGGAAGCCATCGGCCTGGGGCTCCATCACCGCAAACGATGCCGCATCGGTCTGCGCCTGGCTGGCATCCATGCGGCCGGGGTTGAACGGCACCTCCAGCGCCTGACCGACAGCGGCGGCGGCCTGCTCGACACCCACGCCGCCGGCCAGCACGATCAGATCGGCCAGCGACACCCGCACGCCAGCGCCGCGCGAAGCGTTGAACGCCCGCTGGATGCCCTCCAGCACGCCCAGCACCCGCCGCAGTTGCTCCGGCTGGTTCACGGACCAATCCTTCTGGGGCGTCAACCGCACCCGGGCCCCGTTAGCGCCGCCGCGCTTGTCGGAACCGCGGAACGTGGAGGCCGAGGCCCAGGCGGTGCTCACCAGCTCGGCCACGCTCAGCCCGGAAGCGGCCACACGCTCCTTGAGGTCGGCGATGGCGGCCCCATCCACCAGCGGGTGATCCACCGCCGGGATCGGGTCCTGCCAGAGCAGCTCCTCGGCCGGCACCTCGGGGCCGAGGTAGAGGCACTTCGGCCCCATGTCGCGGAGGGTGAGCTTGAACCAGGCGCGCGCGAAGGCATCGGCGAAGGTCTCAGGGTGCTGGTGGAAACGGCGCGAGATCGGCTCGTAGATCGGATCGAAGCGCAGCGACAGATCCGCCGTGGTCATCATCGGCGGGTGCTTGAGTCCGGGGATGTGCGCATCGAGGATCAGGTGCTCCTCGCGGCAGTCCCTGGCCTGCCACTGCCAGGCACCGGCGGGGCTCTTGATCAGCTCCCACTCGTAGCCGAACAGCATGTCGAAGTAGCCCATGTCCCAGCGGGTGGGATGGGGTTTCCAGGCGCCCTCGATGCCGCTGATGGTGGCATCGGCCCCCTTGCCGCTGCCGTGGCGGTTGGCCCAGCCGAGCCCCATCTCCTCCAGCGGTGCTCCCTCCGGGGGAGGTCCCACCAGCTCGGTGCTGCCGGCGCCATGGGCCTTGTCGAGGTTGCCGTTGTCGGGCCAGCTGTTGATCGGCGCGAAGCGCTGGTTGCCGGTGCCGCCGCCGCCGCGACCATCGGCGGTGCGGCAGGTGCCGGCGTTGTGCCAGGCCATGCGGATGAACAGGCCGCCGTAATGCCCCCAGTCGGCGGGCCACCACTCCTGGGAGTCGGTCATCAGGGCGATCAGGTCGCGCTTGAGACCAGCGAAGTCGAGCTGTTGGAACGCCTCGGCGTCGTTGAACCCCCCTCCCAGCGGATTGGCGGCGGCGCAGGCAGGGGCCGAGATTGCCCAGGGCCAGCAGCATCACCACCAGCAGCGACAGCGGCACGGCTTCTTTGGTGGGCAGGGCGGCACCGCTGACCAGCAGCGGCAGCAGCAGAATCGAGCCGCCGGCACTCAGCACCGAGAGCAAAAAGCCGATCAGGAGGCCGCCGCCCGCCAGCAAGGCCAGGCTGGCCAGTGGTAAGCCCAGTGCCATCAGAGAGACACCTTGTTCCAGGGCATCAGCGCCAGCAGGCGGGCCATGCCGCAGAAGCCGCTGATTCCAGCGAACACCAACCCGGCGCCCACGAACCAGCAGAGCAGAATCCAGGCGGGTGCCACGGTGTTGCTGAGGATCAGCCCGAGCAGTACCAACGAGCCGGCGGCGATCTGCACCTGGCGCATCAGCGGCAGCGGCGCGTTCTTGAGCTTGCGCACGGGCAGACCGGCCTGCTGCCAGCTGGGGAGGCCCCCCCGCAGGTCGCTGACGGGGTGGGCGACGCCGCGCTCCAGCAGGGTCTGCACGCCTTTGGCGCTGCGGTTGCCGCTCTGGCAGACCAGCACCAGCGGGCCGCTGGGCAGATCCGCCTGCTGCAGCCGCGAGAGGGGCACATTGAGGCTGCCGGCCACATGGCCGTCGGGGCCGTTGTATTCCTCGGCGGAGCGCACATCGAGCAGGGTCAGCGCTTCGCGGTGCTCGGCCACCCAGCTGGGGGGCAGTTCGGGCAGGCCGGCGTAGCTGCGGCTCAGCGGCGCCCAGGGTTCGGGGGGCGTCTCCTGGCGGGGTTTGCCGGAGCGCAGGTTGCCGGGCAGGGCTTCGGCGATCTTGTGCGGATGGGGCAGCTTCATGGCCTGCATGTGGCCGACGAAGTCGCGCTCCGTCGCGGCGCGGCCGAGGCGGGCATTGAAGGCCTTTTCTTCCGCCACCGAGGTGACCGTGCGACCGGTGTAGTCGTGGCCCGGGTAGAGCAGGCAGGAAGCCGGCAGGCTGAAGATCTGCTCGGTGATCGATGCCCAGAGGGTGTGGGCATTGCCCTACCGGTCACATGGTCGGCGTGGGCGTGGGTGTCGAGGGAGGCCACCAGGTGGATCCCCAGCTCCTGAAGCAGCGACAGGTCGCGCTCGTGCCGCTCGAACACCGGATCGATCAGCACCCCTTCGCCGCTGGCCACATCGGCGAGCAGATGGGTGAAGGTGCCGGTGTCGGCATCGAACAGCTGGCGCCGCAACAACGGCTGGCCACCGGCGGCGGCCGCGAGCAGGGAGGGGGCGGGAGCAACGATCAAGAGAGGATCCCTCAAGGCTGTTTATGAGCATATGCGCATAGTCGGGATTCAGCAAGGGTTGGCTGGCCGTTGCCGTGTCGAGGCTCAGGCGCTCTTGCGGCCCGGGATCCGCAGCACGGCGCTGTCGCCGTGGTGATAGAGCCCCTCCTCGATCCAGCGGCGTCGCTCCCGCGGCATGAGCAGCTCCGGGTGGGCCGGATGCGCGGCGTTGCGCCCCTCGCCTTCCGCCAAGCAGAGCGACTCTCCCGGAGACAGGCTGCCGGCCTGCACGCGCGGAGAGTCGTTGGGCTGCTCGCCGCGGGCGAAGCCGGGTGCGCCGTAGCGGTCATCCCAGCAGGCGGCGGGGTTGGCCCCGGGCGATCGCGTGGACGTCATGGCAGACCCCGACGGCGCGCAATGCGCCTATCGTCATAAAGCGCAGGTCGCGGAGAGGTCGCCATGGCTCAGGGAACGCTCACTCCAGAGGCGCTGGAGGAGATCTCCCAGTTCTTTCGGCTGCTCGCCGAGCCCACGCGCCTGCAGCTGCTCTGTCAGCTGCGGCAGGGGCCGATGGATGTCGCTTCCCTGATTCAGGCCACCGGCTTCTCTCAGTCGCACATCAGCCGTCAGCTCGGCCAGCTGCAGCGCGCCGGCCTGGTGACCTCCGAGCGCGACGGCGTGCGCCTCCTGTACCGCGCCGAGGGCGCGCTGGTGGACGACCTCTGCCTGCTGGTGCAGACCCGCCTGCGCCAGCGGCTGGAGGCCCAGCTGCAGCACCTGGCCGTCTCCTGACCATGCCGCCCCCGAGCCAGGCGCAGCCCAATCGGCGATTGCACACCTCTCTGGCGGTCGATGAGGTGAGCCGGGAGGGACATCCCCCGCGCCGGCTGCGGCGGCCGCAGCTGGAACGCGAGGAGGGGGTGGCCTTCCTGTTGGCGAGACAACCACCGGGCAGTCGCTGCGGATCTCTGATTCCCGACCCATCGCCACTGCGGATCGGCCCCGATGAGGAGGCCGAGCGGCCGGCGGTTCGCGGTCGTGGGTGGCCAGGATCAACAGGAGACGTTCGGCGGTGAGTCGACCCGGTTGCCGTTCGAGCTGGGAGAGCCGGTTCTGACTGGCGCCACTGGCCTTGGGGGCCAGCTCCCGCTGGCTCATCCCCCGCCGTCGGCGGCAGTCCGGACCCCTTCCCCCAGCTGTCCCCCCAGTAGATTCCCGCGAGATCGCTGACCCGCTCGATGCTTGCCATCGCCATCCTGGCCGCTGGAAAGGGCACGCGCATGAAGAGTCGACTGCCCAAGGTGCTCATGCCCTTGGCGGGAGCCACCCTGGTGGAGCGGGTGTTGCGCGGGGCCGAAGCCCTGAGGCCGGAGCGGCGGATTTTGATCGTGGGCCACCAGGCGGAGCGGGTGAAGGCCGCCCTGGCCCATCAGGACGACCTGGAGTATGTGCTGCAGGAGCCCCAGAACGGCACGGGCCACGCCGTGCAGCAGCTCCTGGCGCCCCTGGAGGGCTTCCAAGGCGATCTGCTTGTGCTCAACGGCGATGTGCCCCTCCTGCGCCCGAGCACCCTGGCGGCCCTGCTGGAGCGCCACCGGTCCAGCGGCGCAGGCGTCACGGTGCTGACGGCGCGGCTGGAGGACCCCACCGGCTACGGGCGGGTGTTCACCGACGCGGAGGGCCGGGTGACGGGCATCGTGGAACACCGCGACTGTGACGCCAGCCAGCGGGCGCACACGCTCACCAACGCCGGCATCTATTGCTTCGACTGGCCGCGGCTGGCGGCGGTGCTGCCCGGCCTCACCCCGGACAACGATCAAGGGGAGCTCTACCTGACCGACACCGTCGCCATGCTCCAGCCCGCCCTGCAGCTGGAGGTGGCCGACTGGCAGGAGACGAACGGCATCAACGATCGGCTGCAGCTCGCCCAGTGCGAAGCCGTGCTGCAGGACCGCCTGCGGCGCCACTGGATGGCGGAGGGGGTCTCCTTCACCGATCCCGCCAGCTGCACCCTCAGCGACGGCACCCGCTTCGGGCGAGACGTGCTCGTGGAGCCGCAGTGCCACTTCCGCGGCGAAAATGTGATCGGCGACGGCTGCCACATCGGTCCCGGCACCTTGATCGAGGACAGCCTTCTGGGCGAGGATGTGAAGGTGATCGCCTCCGTGCTGCGCCAAGCCACCGTGGCCAACGACTGCGTCGTCGGCCCCTTCGCCCACCTGCGCAAAGGGGCGGTGCTGGAGGCCGACTGCCGCATCGGCAACTTCGTCGAGGTGAAGAACAGCCATCTGGCGAGCGGCGTCAAGGCCAACCACCTCAGCTATCTCGGCGACGCGGATGTCGGCACGGCGGTGAACATCGGCGCCGGCACGATCACCGCCAACTACGACGGTGTGCGCAAGCACCGCACGGTGATCGGCGCGGGCAGCAAGACGGGGGCCAACAGCGTGTTGGTGGCACCGATTCGGCTGGGGGAGGGGGTCACCGTGGCGGCGGGCTCCACCCTCACCGCCGACGTGCCCGCTGGCGCCCTGGCCCTGGGGAGGGCGCGGCAGGTGGTGAAACCCGGCTGGTCGCTGCCCGCCACCACGAACGCCTGATCCGGCTTCAACCCCTCAGAGCGTCAGAGCGGCACCCACAATGGCGCCGTCGTCGTCGCCCTTGGCAGCCTCCGCCCCCGCCCCCACCAGATCGAGAATCAACACCTCCGTGCGCGGGCCGAACCGCAGCGGCAGCAGGCTGTTCCCCACCCCCGCGCTCACGCAGAGCACCCGCTCTCCGGGAAGGGCGTAGCGGCCTCCGGGGTAGCGGCGCGAGAGGGCGCCCGAGGCGGCCAGCGGCGCCCAGCCCCCCGGCAGGGTGATTTGCCCCCCGTGGGTGTGGCCGGCGAAGGCGAGATCAAAAGGGCGATCGCCCGCATCCAGCAGACCCGAGGGTTGATGCATCAACAGCAGCGTGGCGCAGCGGGGATCCCAGGGCGCCGCCTCGGGCCGCGGGCGGCCCCCCAGGTGGTCGTCCAATCCCACCAGGAGCACGTTGGCGAAGGGCTCCGCCAGCCGCACGCCCCGGTTGCGCAGCACGCTCACCCCGAAACCCTCCAGCCGGGCTGTGATCGTGCCGACATCGGCGCCGTGGTCGTGGTTGCCCATCACGGCGAACACGCCGGCGGGGGCTTGCAGGCGGCGCAGGCTGTCGGCGATCAGCTCCAGCTCCTGCGCCCGGGAACAGACGAAATCCCCGCCGAGGAGGATCAGATCCGGCGTCGCCTCCCGCAGCGCCTCCAGGGCGGCGGTGATGGTGCCGGTGGGCGTGAGACGGCCGGCGTGAAGATCGGAGGCGAAGGCCAGCCGCAGCTGGCGCGCCGTCCCCAGCGGCTTGGCCAGCTCCACCCGTTCCCGCCAGCGCCGCACCCCCGCCGCGTTGATCCCCGCCGCCGCGGGACGGGACCGGCAGAGGCCCTCACCGAGCCGCAGCAGCAGGGCCGTCAGCAGCGGCGGTCGCCAGCGGCGGGGAAGCGAACCGACACTCGCTCCCATGGTGTGGTCCCAGCGCCAGGATGTCCATTCAACACGACCGCGCGACCCATGCCCGACGACAGTCCACCCGCGCCCGCCACGCCTCCACCCCACACCGGGGCGGTGACCGGCGTGCTGGAACTGCTGGCCTTCCTCCGCGATCCGGACTTCGCCCAAAAGCGTTTCGACCGCTTCGGCGACGTCTATGAAACCGTGGTGGCTGGCCAGCCCCAGGTGTTCGCGCGCGGGGCGGACGCCATGGCCGATCTGATGCGTCAGGCCGCCGCGCTGGAGGGGTGGTGGCCCGCCAGCGTCAGCCAGTTGCTCGGACCCTTCTCCCTGGCGAACCGCAACGGCGAGAGCCACCTGGCCCGGCGGCGCGTGGTGGGGCGGCTCTTCTCCACCGCCGCCCTGCGGGCCTGCGCGCCGGGCATCGTGCGGATCAGCGAGGGGGTGATCGACGACCTCGCCGCCGCCTCCCCCCCGGTGGCCCTCGCGCCCCGGATGCGGGCCTTCGCCTTTGAGGTGATCGCCGAGGAGGTGCTCACCCTCTCCCCCGAGGGCCGGGCCAGCCTCTTCGACGACTTCGAGCTCTGGACCAGCGGCCTCTTCAGCTTTCCCCTCGCCCTCCCCGGCAGTCCCCTCGCCCGCGCCAAGGCCGCCCGGCGACGTCTGATCCGCCGCCTCCTGGGGCTGCTGCCCTCCCTCAGCGTCCTCGCCGACGCCTGCGATGAGGCCGGCCTTCCCCTCCAGGACCCCGACCTGGCGGATCAGCTGCTGCTGCTCCTGTTCGCCGGCTACGAAACCACCGCTTCCGCCCTCACCCTGGCGGTGCTCCTCCTGCTCCAGCACCCCGACACGCTGGCCTGGCTGCTGGAGGAGCTCGACACCGTGCCCTGGCCCCCGGACGCCAGCGGCCTGGATCAGCTCGACACCCTGCCCCGGCTCAACGCGGTGATCAAGGAGGTGTTGCGCTTGGTGCCGCCGGTGGGGGGCCTGTTTCGGCGGGCCAAGGAGCCGGTGCGGCTGGGACCCTGGACGATCGCGGCGGGGCGTGTGATCCAGGTGGACCTGCGCGCCACCCAGCGGGATGACCGCGCCTTCGGCGATGGCGACCGCTTCCGCCCGGAGCGTCACCTCGAAGCCGCCGCCCCCGCCGCCGCCAACCTGCCCTTCGGCGTCGCTCCCCGCGTCTGCCTCGGCAAGCCGCTGGCGGAGCTGGAGCTGCGCCTGCTGCTCACCCGCCTCCTGCAGTCGCTGCGCTTCCGCCTCGAACCCGATCAGGACCTCACCCTGGAGGTGATCCCCACCCCCCGGCCCCGCAGCGGTCTGCTGGTGCGGGTGGAGCGCCGTTAAGCCAGCTCCGCGCGGCAGCGGGCGAAGGCGGCGGCGGGATCCGGGGCGGCGGTGATCGGCCGGCCGATGACGAGACGGCTGGCGCCAGCGGCGACGGCCGCTGCGGGGGGCATCACCCGGGCCTGATCGCCCGTGGCGCTGCCCGCCGGGCGGATGCCGGGGGTGACCAGGGCGAAGGGCTCGGGATGGGCGGCCCGCAGGGCGGCCACCTCCAGGGGGGAACAGACGCACCCGCCCACCCCCGCGGAGGCCGCCAGCGCCGCGAAGCGCCCCACCTGGCGCTCCAGCGGCTCCGCCGGAGCCAGCTCCTCCGCGTAGGCGCCGGGCGACCAGCTGGTGAGCACCGTCACCGCCAGCAGGGTGGGCGGGGGCAGGCCGGCGGTCTCCGCGCCCTCCGCCGCTCCGGCGACGGCGGCGCGGAGGGCCTCCCGGCCAGCGCTGGCATGGACGGTGAGCAGCTCGGCGCCGAGGCGAGCCGCGACGCGGCAGGCGCCGGCCATGGTGGCCGGGATGTCGTGGAACTTCAGATCGAGAAACACCCGCAGCCCCCGCTGCCGCAGCGCCCGCACCATGTCGGGGCCGGCGCTGGTGAACAGCTCCAGCCCCACCTTCACCCACACCAGCTCCGGAAGGCGCTCCACCAAGGCCAGGGCCTCGGTGGCCTCCAGGCCGTCGAGGGCGACGATGATCCGATCGGCGGGGGCCATGGGCGGGACGGGACGGCCAGAGGGCTTCCATGATGACCGGCGGTCCCGCGCCAGCACCGCGACGCGAGGAGGTCGCGAGGAGGGCGTGAGGAGGTCGCGAGGGGAGCCGGGGCCTGCCGGCCAGGAGCGCCAGGGCGACGCCTCGCCCCGGTAAACAGGAGAGCAGTCCTCCCGCAAAGTGAAGGTGGCCACATCCTCCCCCGCGACACCAGACGACGCCGCGTACCCGCTGACCATCGCCTTCTTCGGTCTCGGGGCGGTGGGGTCCTCGATGTTGATCTGCCTCTCGGAGCTGGCGGAGCGCGATGCGGTGCCGTTGCGATTCGTGGTGGTGGTGCTCAACGTGGAGCTCGCCCGCGACGCCCTCTTCCACGCCGAGCGGCTCTTTGATCGGATCGACTTCATCGGCCTGCCGGATTTCGCTCCCCTGTTCAGCGGCGAGGCCCCGGAGCTGGAGCGTCTGGCCGACGCCAGGGTGCTCGTCAATGCCGCCCATCCCGGCTTCAACCGCCAGCTGCTGGAGCTGGGCCTGCGCCTTGGGGCCCATGTGGTCGATCTGGCCTCCGACATGTACGACGCCGAAACCGAGCGCAGCCTCACCTTTTCCCAATACGCCTTCGAGGCGGCCTATCGCGAGCGGGGTCTGACGGCCCTGATCAACCTCGGCATCTCCCCGGGCGTCACCAACTTCCTGATCGGCCTTCGCCTCCACCAGCTGCGGGGCTCCCGCCGCCGCGACCTGGAGATCAAGAGCGTGGCGCTCTATCTCCTCGAGGACATCGACGCCGATGAGATCGTGTTCTCCTGGTCGCCGCTGGTGGCCCTGGAGGAGCTGGCGGAGCGCCCGCGCCTGCTGCGCGATGGGCGCATTCAGGTGCTGGAGCCGTTCAGCGCGGCGCGCGAGCATCACTTCCCCGGCGAGGTGGAGCCCACCCGCCAATATCCGCTCTACCAGGAGGAGCTGCTCTCCCTGCATCGCTCCTTTCCGGAGATCGAAGCGATCGCCGTCTACTCCGGCGGCTCCGAGGTGGAGCTGGTGAAGGCGCTGTTCAAGCTCAACCTCCTCTCCAAGCGCACCCTGCCCCAGCAGAGCGAGCTGACCGTGGAAGCGATGGTGCGGGCGATTCTGCCCGGCATGAACAAGCCGCGCCGCATCGAGGAGTATCTGCGCAACGGCGTGATCCGCCGCGCCCATTTCGCCGCCGCAGCCGAGATCCGCTACACGGAAAACGTGCGCAACGACCGCCAGGTGACCATCGAAACCGTGGGCCTCAGCTACCTCCGCTACCCCGGCCTCCTGGGCAGCCCCTATGCGGGCGCCACCTACATCTCCTACCCCACGGCCGTGGGGGCGGCGATCCTCGCCTGGCACGCCCTCGCCTTCCCGCGGGAGGAGGGCGGCCAGTTGCACGGCGTGGTGACGGGGGAGGATCTGGCGCGGCTCCTGCCCCGCGATCGCTCGGACGCCATCCGCCGCGATCTGGTCGCCTGGGACATCGACTTGTTTGAGAGTGCGCGGGATGCCACGCCGGTTTGAGGCGCCGCCAGGCGTGATGCCAGGCGCAACGGGCGTCGATCGCAGGCATCAGCCGAGGAGCCCTCGGCTCGCCGAGCGGCAAGAACCCCGGCCTCAATCGGCGACAAGCCGCCGGATGATCTTCTTCCCGACCTGCAAAACGCGCCCGTGCAACGCTTCGGCTGAGCTGAACACCTCGCTTGGATCGGTGAGCTTCACGCCATCGAGCCGCACCCCGCCGGCCTCGATCTGACGACGGGCCTCGCTGCTTGTTTTGCCGATCCCCACTGCGGACAGCAGATAAAACGCCTTGGCGGGAAAGGACACCCCCGCCAACGAGGCCTCCGGCAGCTCGGTCGGCGAGGCATCTTCCCCGCCCGTGCCGGGGGACATCACCACCCCGAGGGCGCTCGCCTGCGCGTCCCGGGCCGCCGGCTCGCCATGGCGGCTGGCGGTGACCGCCAGGGCCATCGCCTTCTGCCGCTCCCGAGGGTTCGTCGGCAGGGTCGCCAGGTCGAGGTCGGTGAGCAGGGTGAGGTAGTCGTCGACAACGGTGTCCGGCACCTTCTCCAACTTCGAATACATGTCGAGGGCGGGCTCCCGCAGACCGACCGTGTTGCCGAGGCTCTTGCTCATCTTCTGCACGCCGTCCAGCCCCGGCAGGATCGGCAGGAGCAGGCCGAACTGCGGACGCTGGCCGTAATGGCGCTGCAGATCGCGCCCCATGGCGACGTTGAACTTTTGATCGGTGCCGCCCAACTCGACATCCGCCTCAATCGCCACTGAGTCGTAGCCCTGCAGCAGCGGATAGAGAAATTCATGCAGGGAGATGGCTGTGCCGTTGCTGTAGCGGTTGGCGAAGTCCTCCTTGGCGAGCATCTGCCCCACGGTGGTTTGGGCCAGCAGCTCGATCACTGCCGGCAGATCCAGCCCCGCCAGCCACTCGCTGTTGCGCCGCACCTCCAGTCGTCCCGGAGTGGTGAAATCGAGCAGCGACCGTTCCGGGGGCTGACCGAGGCCGAGTTGCACGAGATAGGTTTCGGCGTTGGCCTCCACCTCGGCGGCGCTGAGCTGCACGCGGGTGGCGCTCTTGCCGGTGGGATCGCCGATGCGGGCGGTGAAGTCGCCGATGATCAACACCGCCGTGTGGCCGGCGTCCTGAAAGGCGCGCAGCTTGCGAAACAGCAGCGAATGGCCCAGGTGGATGTCGCTGCCCGTCGGATCGATGCCGAGTTTCACCCGCAGGGGACGCCCCGCCGCGGCTGCGGTCGCCAGGCGAGCGGCCAGGGACTGGTCCGCGGCTTTGACGGAAGGGGTGGCTTCAGCGAGCGGGCTTGCGGGGAAAAGATCGGCCAGCCCCCGGCTCAGCCAGGCCGGCAGGCCAGCGGCAAACCCAGCCCCGCCAGCCCCGCCAGCCCCGCCAGCTGCGTCAGCTGCGCCAGCGGTGTGCCCGGCGGCGGGCCCAGCGGAAGGGGCGGTGATCCCTGCGGACCCGGTCGGTTCAACCATGGGGAAACCTGAAGGCGCTCGCGGCAACGGGCGGATCGTAAGCAGCCGCCGGGTCTCCTCTGCCATGGTTGATGGCCCACCTCCCGATCCACTGGGCCATGCGGGTGCTGTTCATCCACCAGAACTTTCCAGGCCAGTACCGCCACCTGGCGCCAGCCCTGGTCCAGCGGGGCGATGAGGTGCTGGCGCTCGGGGCGCCTCACGCCCCCGGCCTGGAGGGGATTCCCCTGCGGCGCTACCCCCTGCCGAAGCAGCTCCCCACCTGCCACCCCTGGGCCGCCGATTTCCAAACCAAATGCGTGCGGGCGCAAACCGTGGCGCGCCTCGCCACCCAGTGCCGGGAGGAGGGTTTCCACCCCGATCTCGTCATCGGCCATCCCGGCTGGGGCGAGCTGCTCGCCATCAAGGACGTGTTTCCTTCCGTGCCCGTGCTGCACCAGTTGGAGTGGGTCTATCCCCTCCACGGGGGCGACAGCACCTTTGATCCGGAGTTTCCCCTCGGTGGCGAGACCCTCAGCCAGGTGCGCCTGCGACGCGCCCCTCAGCTCCTGGCCTTCCACGATCTCGACCACGCCTGGGCGCCCACCCACTGGCAGGCCGCGAGCGCGCCGGAGCTGTTTCGCGACCGCATCAGCGTGATCCATGAGGGCATCGACACCCGGGCCATCGGTCCCAACCCCGCCGCGCGGGTGCAACTTCAGCGGGCGGGGCTCACCCTGCGTCCCGGCGATGAGGTGCTCAGCTTCGTGGCGCGCAATCTGGAGCCCTACCGCGGCTTTCACACCTTCCTGCGGCTGCTGCCGGAACTGCAACGGCGGCGGCCTCAGCTGCAGGTGTTGATCGTCGGCGCGGATGGGGTGAGCTATGGCAAGCCTCCCGCCGGAGGGGGCACCTGGCGTCAGGTGCTGCTGCGCGAGCTGGAGGGCCAGCTCGACTTGGCGCGACTCCATTTCGTCGGTCAGGTGCCCCATCCGGTGCTGCATGAGCTCTTTCAAGTCTGTCGCGCCCACGCCTACTTGACCTACCCCTTCGTCCTCAGTTGGAGCCTGCTGGAAGCGATGGCCTGCGGTGCCGTGGTCGTCGGTTCCGCCACGCCGCCGGTGGAGGAGGTGATCACCGCTGGCGAGAATGGTTTTCTGGTGGACTTCTTTGATCAAGACGGCTGGCTCAACACCCTGGAACAGGTGCTGGCGGAGCCGGAGAAGCAACGCGAGCTCAGCGCCAGGGCGCGTCAGAGCGTGGTGGAGCGCTATGACCTGCTCGATCATTGTCTGCCGCAGCAGTTGCGGCTGGTGGATCGGGTGGCGACGCTCAGGTGTTGACTTCCAGTTGTTGCTTCATGCGCTCCAGGGTGAACTGCATCTGCTCAAACATCCGCTCCGGAGTGAGGCCAAATTGGCCCAACTGGGTGCGGAGCTGCTCCACGGTGAGCTTGGCTTGAAAATCTTCCGATAACTCAAAACGCTTCATGAAGACGCGATAGCGATCCATGATAGTCTCCATCTGGTCAATATAAATCTTTTTGCCTTCGCGATCAAACTTGCCATAGGTGCTACCCAGTTGCATCAACTGTTGGTAGTCAGCAAACAGGCGCTTGGCTTCATCCTGGATGATCTCGGAATCAAAGAAAGCCATGGCGCGGAATCAACAAGACAGGGCATTGAACAGCGATTCTGCGCGGGGGGCGGCGTGTGTGGGAGTGCGGATCCACGCATCCAATCCGTAGCGGATCCCGCTGAACCGCCCGGCGACGCTCCACATCCTCACGAACAGCCCCCCGTCCGCGTGATGGACCTCACCGCCAACCTGCCCCTGATGCGACACAACCAGCAACAGGCCGAAAGCTTGTTTCGAGACGATCGGGTGGTGCTGGCCCTGGGCTGCCGAGCGTTGATCGCCGCCCTGGCCAACGCCCGTCCCCGCGAGCAAATCGTGGGCGTGGCCACCTCGGAGAGCGCGTCCCTGGCGGTGGTCGAGCGGGCGCGGCCCAACCTGGTCATGGTCAGCGACGCCCTTGAGGAAGGTTGTGGCATCACCCTGGTGGCCTCCCTCAAAGAGCGCTGGCCGGCCCTGCGGGTGTTGCTGCTGGTGATGGGCAACGCCCACTCGCAGCGGTTGCGGCGTTTTCTGGCGGCGCCTTTGGAGGGGGTGGCCGTGGTGATGGATGAGCGGATCGGCACCGGCAGCGAGATGGCCGCGCTTCATTCCCTCCATGTGGGAGCCCAGTTCGTGGATCCCACCCTCCGGCAGGCGGTCCTGCCGGTCTGCCCCTTGAGCGGACGGGAGCGGGAGGTGTTGCGCTGGCTTGTGGCGGGGCAGAGCAACAGCCAGATCGCTGAACGCCTGCAGCTCTCGCAGGAGACGGTGAAAACGCATGTGTCCAAGGTGTTTCGCAAGCTGGGGGTGGCCAACCGCCAACAGGCCGCCCTCCAGGCTCTGCGCCTGGAAGTCCTGGAGGCTTGAGTCGTGAGCGGGCGCCGGACCGCCACCCCCGCGACCGGCCCCCTGGCCGACGCCAAGGCGCCTCGCTACGGTCTGGGTCCATTTGCGCGCGACGCGGCCACCATGGCCCGAAGGCACTGGTTGGACCCCCTGGCTCGTCGATTGCTGATCGCCGCGGGGCAGCTTCCCCCGGATCCCCCCCCGGCCGCCCGCCGCCCTGAGCCCCCCGGGCCGACGGCCCACGAC
>Ga0194130_10003005_pt1 | contig 23370 bp, 17 predicted proteins | sample TA2KigsurfametaG_FD_160084 | JGI IMG/M metagenome (GOLD analysis project Ga0194130, IMG submission 160084) | Freshwater microbial communities from Lake Tanganyika, Tanzania - TA2015050 Kigoma 12 surface | ecosystem: Environmental > Aquatic > Freshwater > Lake | place: Tanzania: Lake Tanganyika... | reverse complement strand
TCGACCTCGGCGATCCGCCTGTAGAGACCCCAGAACTGGAAAAGCTCCGCGAACAGGTACGCGAGAAAGAAGACAAATACCTGCGCCTCTATGCCGAGTTCGACAACTTCAAACGCCGCAACGCCAAAGAGCGGATTGAGCTGATACAGACAGCCGGCAAAGATGTCATCCAGTCGCTGCTGGAAGTACTCGACGACTGCACCCGCGCCGAACGGCAACTCACACAGACCGACGAACTCCCCCAGATCCGGGAGGGCGTCCAGCTCGTCTTCAACAAGTTCCGGAGGACCCTTCAGGCGAAGGGCCTCAAAGAGATGGAAAGTCTCGGCGCCCCCTTTGACCCCGACCGGCATGAGGCCATCACTGAAATCCCCGTCCCCGACGCCGCACAGGCCGGCCAGGTCATCGATGTGGTGGAGAAAGGCTACTTCCTGCACGACAAGATCATCCGCTTCGCAAAAGTGGTTGTCGGCAAACATCCATGAAAGAAGGGAGGCTGACCCCTTCCGATATCCATCTACATGGCTAAAAGAGACTATTACGAAGTATTGGGCGTCTCCCGGGGCGCCAGCGTCGAAGAGATCAAAAAGTCGTACCGCAAGGTTGCGATGCAGTACCATCCTGACCGCAACCCCGGCGACAAGGCAGCGGAAGAGAAGTTCAAAGAGGCCGCAGAAGCCTATGAAGTGCTCAGCGACACGGACAAACGCGCACAGTACGACCGCTTCGGCCATGCCGCCGTCGGCGGCGGCGCCCGCGGCGGCGGCATGAACATGGACGACATCTTCAGCCAGTTCGGAGACATCTTCGGCGACGACCTCTTCGGCAGCTTCTTCGGCGGTGGTGGCGGCGCCCGCACTCGCAGCGGTGGAGGAAGGGGCCGGGGCACCCGCGGCAGCAACCTCCGCATCAAACTAAAGCTCACCTACGAAGAGATGGCCAAAGGCACGTCCCGGACCGTCAAAGTCAAGAAATATGTAATCTGCAGCACCTGTAAAGGCAGCGGCGCCAAAGACAAAGGCTCCGTGCAAATCTGCTCCACCTGCAATGGCAGCGGCCAGGTACGTAAGGTCACCAACACCTTCCTAGGACAAATGCAGACGGTCGTCACCTGCCCCTCCTGCAACGGAGAAGGCAGCGTCATCACCAGCAAATGCAGCTCCTGTAGAGGCGAGGGACGCACCTATGCCGACGAGACGGTCTCGCTGGAGATCCCAGCCGGCGTCCAGGAAGGCATGCAGCTTAGCCTCAGCGGCAAAGGCAATGCCGGCGAACGCGGCGGCCCCAACGGAGACCTTATAGTCCTCATAGAAGAAGAAACCCACGCCCAACTCCAGCGAGAAGGCAATAACGTCGTCTTCGACCTGCACATCTCCTTCCCCGACGCTGTCTTCGGCACGCAGATAGAAGTGCCGACCATCGATGGTAAGGCCAAAATTAAAATCCCGCCCGGTACGCAGGCCGGCAAGATCTTCCGCCTCAAAGGAAAAGGCTTCCCCGTCGTAAACTCCTACGAGCGCGGCGACCAACTCATCCATGTCAACATCTGGACACCGCAGCACCTGAGCTCGGAAGAGAAGTCCATGCTCGAAACCTTACAACAGTCAGACAATTTCAAGCCGAACCCCGACAAGAACGAGAAGAGCTTCTTCGAGCGTGTCCGGGAAATGTTCAACTGAAGAGGCCCGCTGCACCACACGGCATGTACTGCTACATCGGCAGGTAGCAGACCGCTCGTGAGCCACTAAAAGAGATAGAAGATGGCACCTATGCTACCCTAGCCCTGCAGCTGGTAGATCTCTGGGAGATTCCTGCCCATCCCGTCATAGTCTAGCCCATAGCCCACCACAAATCGGTCCGGGATCGTAAAGCCCAGGTAGGAGATCTCTACCGGATAGAGGGTGCATTCCTGCTTATGCAGCAAGGCGCAGATGCACAGGGAGCGTGGCTGCTGGTGTTCGAGTTGCGGGAGGAACTGATGCAGCGTCTTGCCGGTGTCGATGATGTCTTCCAGGATGATGACATCCCGGTCGAAGACCTCGTCGTCCAAACCGATGGAGGTGATGACATGCCCTGTGGAGCGGGTTCCTTTATAGGAGGCGAGCTTGATGAAGCTGATCTCTGCGGGGATGCGTAGTTGCCGGAAGAGGTCGGCCGCAAAGAGAAAAGACCCGTTGAGGATGGCTATGAACAGAGGCCGCTTGTCGGCATAGTCGCGTTCAATCTCTGCAGCCAGCCGCTGCACGGCTGCCTGGAGCTCCTGTTCATGCAGGTATGGCTCAAACTGCTTGTCGTGGATGCGTAGCGTATCCATCAACGGGATTTTGACTGCGTGGAAAGGCTGGCCAGGCGGCGGATACGGATCATGCGGTCCTTGGAAAGGATGTCCTGGCTGGCGTCCAGATCGTTCCATTCCAGCAACTTGGCCAGCGGCACCTGGTAATGGTCGGCCACGACGAGCAGGGAGGTTCCTTTGTGGACCAACACCGACTTCTCGCGGAAGAGCCGAATGCCCCCGCCGGCGGCCGGCTCTGCCTCGGCATTGCTGGCAGTCATGGGAGCCGGCTTGCCCGGTTCCATGCCGTTGGCCGAAGGCCCGCTGGCCCGTGGCGCAGCGGCACCAGTGAGGGTGGAGGCAGTGTCGGGTCTCGGCTCCGGGCCAGTCCCAAACCGGCCGGCCAGCACGTCTTGCGTGATCACATCGAGGCGGTAGGTTTCGATATACTGGATGAGTAGTTCCGGATAGCGGGGGTTGGTGGCATAGCCAGCCTGCTTGAGGCCATAGGCCCAGCCTTGATAATCGGTCGGGGGCAGGGTGAAAAGCGCGGCGTAGCGGATCTGGTTGCGGAGAAAGTCGGAATGGTCGCGGTAGGAGTCTTCCGGGCTCTCGTACTTACGAAAGCACTCTCCCTGCTCATCGTCGTCGTAGAAGACGCGCGCGCCCGTCCAGCTGCTCTTGCATTTGATGCCGAAGTGGTTGTTAGAGGTGCGGACAAGGGTGCTGCTTCCAGCAGATGTCTCCAGAATGCCTTGCGCCAGTTTGATGGAGGCCGGCACGCCGGTCCGCTGCATCTCACGGACGGCCACGTCGCGGTACATATCGATATAGGCCTCTATGAGTGGGTTTAGCGCCGGGGCCTCCTGCCCGATGCCCGACATCGGCAAGAGGAGCGCTAGAAGCCAAGGTCGCATCCGGTGAAACTGCATAATTGCAAGTTCGGATTTTTTCGGATGGGTGGTAGCGGTGCAAAGCAGAAAAAGACAGAGCTCTGATTCCATGGAATCACAAAGCCTTCTCTGTCAGTATATAAAAAATGACCCTGACATCCTTCTGGTTGCCAGGCTATTGTAGCCCCCGAGACGGCCCCACGCGGTATGTTTCCACTGCAGCTGGAAGTCATTTCTTGCGCACCAGCAGCCAGCCGTCGCGCAGGGTGAGCATCACCTGCTCTACGCGGCTATCTGCCGCGACATGCCGGTTGAAAGCATCGATGGCGGCCGCATTGCGACTGCGGATGGGCGCCTCCAGTACCTGCCCGTGGAAGAGGACGTTGTCGGCGATCAGCAGTCCGCCGGGACGGACTTTGGGCAGGATGGCCTCGTACTGATCGATATACCCCGTCTTGTCGGCATCGAGGAAGACGAGGTCCCACTCCTCTGCCAGCGTGGGTAGGATCTTCAGCGCCTCGCCGACATGCAGCCGGATGCGGTTGGCATAAGGGCTCAGGTCAACATAGGCCTGTGCAGTCCTCGCCGCTTCCTCGCGCAACTCGAGGGTATGCAGCAACCCATCACTGCGCAACCCCTCCGCCAGGCAGAGGGCGCTGTAGCCGGTGAAGGTGCCGACCTCTAGGATGCGGCGGGGTGCCAATAGCTTAGAAAGCATTGCTAGCATGCGGCCCGCCACATGCCCGCTGAGCATATGGGCATGCAGGTGGTTTGCGCGGGTAGCCCGTTCCAGCTCGTCCAGCAACGGACTCGCCGGAGAGCTATGAGAAGCGACGTAGCGGTCGGCATCTGAAGGGAGAAGGGGCAGCATGGCTTAGATAGGAGGATGGGAGGGCTCAGCGACTGGCGCAACCTTCAACAGTTGAGCAGGTCCAAAGCCCTGTAAACGTGATCATCCCATTGATCAGCAAGAGCTCCAGTCCGATCTGATATCCGCCGAACCAGACCGGAGCGTTGCGGCTCAGCAGATAGCAGAGCACCGGAGAAAGCAGGCAGATCGCTACGACGATAGGACCGTCCTTTAACTTTCGCTTTGTCAGGATACCGAAGAAGAACAACCCTAACAGCGGACCGTAGGTATAGCCCGCCAGGTCGAGGATGATGTTGATGATGGACTTATTGTTGATCCATTTGAAAAAGAGGATGCAGAGCATGAACACTGCCGTCAGCGAGAGGTGCACCTTCATGCGGATCCGGCGCTGCGCAGCCTCGTCGAGGCCATCCCGACGGCGGATGCCGAGGATGTCGATGCAGAAGGAGGAGGTGAGCGCCGTCAGCGCACCGTCGGCGCTGGGGAACAACGCCGAGATCAACGCGATGATGAACACGATCGACACCCATTGGGGCAAGAGGTTCATCGCGACATAGGGAAACAGGTCGTCGCCGATGACGTTGCGGCTACCCAGCAGGAACTGCCGTTCGCCCAGCACGCCGCCCTGCGACTCCACATAGAGATAGAGCAGTCCGCCCAGCAGCAGGAAGAGGAAGTTGACAATAACGAGTACCGCGGTGAATGTCATGATGTTCTTCTGCGAGCCCGCCGTGGTACGCACGCTAATATTCTTCTGCATCATCTCCTGGTCTAGGCCCGTCATCGTCAGCGCGATTACGGCACCACCCACCATGTGTTTCAGGAAGAAGGTCTTGCTCATCGGGTCGGTGTCGAAGATGCGCGTGAAGCCCCGCTCACCCAACGTGTCGAGCGCACTGCCGATCGACAGGCCTGTCTGCCAGAGGATCCAGCCGATGCAGACGATGAGGCCTAGCAGCATGAAGCTGGTCTGCAGTGTGTCAGTGTATACGATCGTCTTCACCCCGCCCTCGAATGTATAGAGCAGGATCATCAACAGAATGACGGCAGCCGTCACGATGAAGGGGACACCGAGGGCGTCGAGGATGAACAGCTGCAGGACGTTGATGACCAGATAGAGCCTGGCCGTGGCACCCACCGTCCGCGAAAGGATGAAGAACAACGCGCCCGTCTTGTAGGAATAACGCCCCAAGCGGTGATCGAGGTAATGGTAGATGGACGTGAGGTTCATCCGGTAATAGAGCGGGATTAGCACATAGGCGATCGCGGCATATCCGAAGATGTAGCCCAGCACCACCTGGAAGTAGGTGAAAGCCTTGTGGACGCCGGCAGCGGTGAAGTCGCCCACCGTGCCCGGCACCGACACGAAGGTGACGCCCGAGAGCGACGTGCCAATCATACCGAAAGCGACCAGCAGCCAGTGCGAGCGTTTGTTACCGATGAAGAACGACTCGTTCGTCGCATTCCGAGACGTCATCCAGGCGACGCCCAAGAGTAGGAGAAAATAACCAACGACAAAGCCGAACAGAAGGGTGGCCGACATGGAATCAATTTGATGTCAAGGTAGGAAAAAGGCTGCAGGGGCAAGCGGCAGGCCGATGCGCCGTATCAGCGGAAAGACTTACATTGACGAATCATCCACCTACATGACCGCCCAACCCATACAGGCCGTCGCCGTGTTCTGCGGCTCACAGGCAGGTGACCACCCTATGTATCCCACCCATGCCGAGGCGCTGGGTCGTGGGCTGGCTGTCAAGGGCATCCGCCTTGTCTACGGCGGCGGTGCAAAGGGCCTGATGGGAGCCGTCGCCAATGCCCACCTAGAGGCGGGCGGACATGTCACGGGCATCATCCCGCAGATCCTCTCCAATTTCGAACACCAGCATACCGGACTAAGTGAGCTCGTCATCACTAAAGACATGCACGAGCGCAAACGCCTGCTCTACGAACGCTGCGACGCGGCCATCGTACTGCCAGGCGGCTTCGGTACCCTCGATGAGCTCTTCGAGATGCTCACCTGGAACCAGCTCAGCATCCACGACAAGCCCATTGCAATATTAAATACGAGCGGTTTTTATGGACCCCTGATGCAGTACCTGCTACATCTCGAAAAGTCAGGGTTCCTATATGGTCACCTGAGCGACCGCGTCCGCCTCTACGATACGCCAGAAGCGCTCCTCGACGCCTTGCCCGTCCTCAGAAGTTAAAGCCAAACGTCACGAAGGGATTGCGGCCATAGGGCGACCTCGCACTGCCCGCCACATCATATTGCAGCATGGCAATCAGCGTGCCCCGCCCGGAAGGAATCACGGTGCCCGCCCCCACCAGCAGGCAAGGGACATAGGCTGCGGGGGATTTTTCATCGGGCTGGCCGTTGAAATATCGGATGTTGCCCCAGCTGTAATTATACTCGGGCTGCAGCGAGAGGAAGACGCTGGAGAGTGGGAAGAAGCGCCCGAAGACGTTCAGCCCCGCATAGCCAAAACGCTCGCGGGAGACCCGCTCCCCGGCCGGCGTGCGGAAGGTCAACGAAGAGGCCACACAGTTGATGCCGCCCCCGGCGGTCAGTCGCTCATGTATGCGATAGCCGACCTGCGGCGAAAGGTTCACAAACGTGTTGTTGCCGAAGCGTACCCCGAAGTTGCCGCCGAAGAAGAGCCGGCTGCGGTCGAAGCCCGACTGTGCATAGGAGCACGAGGCAGCCAGCATCAGGAGGACGATCGCCAGGATAGGTCTACGCTGATTATTCATGGGTCGAAAGGTCTTTATAGGGTGGAGGAAGGGGTTAAAACTTGGGGCACATCGCCTGCCGGAGACCCGGGGAGAACTGTCGATAAAATCCTTGCTGCATCATGGCCATCTCCGTCGCACCCTGGCGGTTGATATAGTCTCCCAGGGTCGAGACGGTCGCATCATAGCTGAACATAAAGCGGATATTCCGCCACTGATAGCCCATGGCGGGAATGAAGGCGTCCAGGTGGCGGTAGTACAGGCCCAGCGACAGCAGGTGTTCTCCGTTGCCGCTGAGGTTATAGTCGAGGTGCAGTCCGGCCGTCAGCTCAGAGGCGTTGGCCTGTTGCTGATAATACCCGCCGGGTGAGACGATCCATCGGTCGTTTAGTTTGATCATCGCATCGGCAAAGACGGTGTAGCGTCGCTCCAGGACGGTTTGGCTCGTATGGTTGGTCGTGAAGAAACTCTCACGCGGGCGGTTGAGTTGCATGACTGCCACACCGCCATGGAGGTAGATGTCATCCGTAGGGAACCAGGCGTAGTTCATGCCGGCCTGCACGTCGAGATAGCCGATGTTGGTGTTGAGGAAGGTCTCGCCACTGAGGATGGTGCGGTCGAAGAAGCGTCCGTTCCACTGGTTGTCGTAGGTGAATCGGGAGATGTCCACCCGCTTGTTGATATATCCTATTGAGAAGCCGGCCGAGAGGAGTCCTGTGGCGCCCAGCATCTGGTGGTAGGCGGCAGAGGCATAGGCCCGCGTGGAAGAGAGGTTGCCGCTGCCCGCCACGTCTCGCAGGATGACGCCTCCCAGTCCAACCCAGCCCGTCTCAAAACGATCCCTCAGCACTTGCGCATCGCCCCATATGCTCATCGTACGAAAGTTGACGGGGATGCTGGCCCACTGGCTGCGGTAGTTAGCGCCGATGCGGTAGTCGGCCGCGGGAATAAAGCCCGTGTTGGCCGCATTGGCCGTTAGTGGGGAATGGAAGAACTGAGAAAAATGGAGATTCTGGGCAGCAGGCTGCAGACCAGCGATCAGCAGAAGAGCCACGCCGCAGACGAGCGTCCGCAAGGCAGATGGTATAGGCCTTTTCCAAGAGCGTTTTCCACTGATACGTACGGAGGCCATATTCGCTAATTTAACGTGTTTTCTCATCGAAGCAGGGTGATGTCGCCCCGCTTCGTTGCCCTACGTCCCGTGATGAACTCGACATCCAGGACATAGCCATACACATCCATAGGCTGCAGTTTACCTTGGAAGATGCCATCCCAACCGATGTCGGGATTGGAGCTTTGGAAGACGGCCTGCCCCCATCGGTTGTAGATGCGGAAGCTCATGCTGCGGATGCCGAAGACCCGGGCATAGACCCTGTCGTTTACCCCGTCGCCGTTCGGACTGAAGGCGGTAGGTACATCCATCTTTTCGGTGACGATAGAGGCGACCGGCTGGCAAAGGGTATCCCGGCAGTTGAAGACATTGATGGCCTGCAGGCATACCTTTTGTAAGCCTGTCGTTTGATAGGAACGCACCGGGTTCAGTTCCACGGAGGAACTGCCATCCCCCAAATCCCAGAGGTAGCGGGTGGCGCCGGTGCTGGTATTGATGAAGCGGGTAGGCATGTTCTCCTGTGAAGGCAGGGGCAGGTAGCTGAAGTCGGCCTTGGGCGGGCCGAATACGCGTATGACCTTTCTGATGGTGTCGGTGAGGTTGCAGGTGGCCGGGGCATTGCCCACCAGGGTGACCACATAGGTGCCTGGAAGATCATAGACCTTTGCGGGCGCCGTCGTGCCGGTATGGCCGGTGCCGTCGCCAAAGTCCCAGGTGTAGGTGATGCCTCCCACGGAAGTGTTGGTGAACTGGATGGCCGCACGGGTGCAGGTGGTGTCTTTGCTCATGGTGAAGCCTGCCAGTATGTTGGGCCCCAGCGAGACACTGCGGGAGACGGAGTCGGGCGTGTTGCAGTAGAGGGTGTCGGTCAGAAGAAGCTTCACCGTATAGCTGCCGGGGGCGGGAAAGGTATGGCTCACCGCATTCAGGCCACTCACCACCCGGGGCGAGCCATCGCCAAAATCCCAGACAAAGCTTTGCGGGCTGAAAGGCTTTCCCGGGATCACGGGCGTTCGGTTGTCAAACCGATAGGCCAACAAGGTGCAAGGCAGGAGTTTTTCCTGCAGGAAGTCGGGCACCGCCTTATCGATCCCTACCCGTATATTCCGATAGACAGTGTCGAACTGAATGCACTTGGTCGGATCTTTACCAATCAGCATCACGCGGTAAAAGCCTGGTCTGTTGAAGGTGTGGGTGTACGACGGGACGGTGGTGGTGACACGAGGGGAGCCATCGTTGAACTCCCATTCGTATGACTTCGCTGTGCCAATGGTATCCTTGAAATCTACCTTCAATGGCAAACAGCCGCTGGTGTCCCTGATGTCGCCATCGATGGCTACTTGCAGGGAGGCCTTGACCCCGTCGAAGTCAAAAGCGATCTTGACAGCGGCAAGGTTGCAGTTGCTGGAGAGGTTGGAAGGAGCCACAGCACTTAAGACGGGAAAAGCAGCAGTGACAGGAGCCGGTGGCGATCCAGAGCAAGGGTCATTCCGGCCGCAGTTGGCACAGACAGATTGATAGATGAAGCCTCGGCTGTCGAAACGACTGGTACCTCCGTCGACATGGTCGGTACCCCCGCCCGTCTGCCCAAAGCAGGAAGCATAAAGGACGCGGGCAGCATTCTTCTCCAACACAATGAAATAAAAGTCTCGGTTGTCCCGAGTGGGGCGCCCATCTGGAGAAATATACATCCCAGCAGGCCCGGCCGTCCGCCGATCATAGCAACCTGGAGTCGAACAAGGGTCGATCTGACCACCCCAGCCTGAGACATAGAGGTTCTCGCATCGGTCCACCAGAAAGGCCACCGGAGAGATATTTGGGACAGAGCTGCTGGAGCCAAACACGGTAGAGAATTCATAGCCTGAAAGATCTGGCCGCAGCTTGGAGATAAACTGCCGAGCATTTGGGTAAAAGGCGCTGGCATTGAGGACAGGCCAGCTCCCCTGGGAGATACCCATCACATACGGATAGCCGGATGCATCGAAATGCAGGCCGTAGATGATGTCGATTTGAGGCGTACCAAGATAAGTAGACCGCAAGGGCCCTGATCCATCAGGCTTTAGGATCGTCACATACCCGTCTATATCCCCTTGATGCAGCAGTCCGAGGGTCCCACTATGGTCGCCGGGAAAATTCGTACTCAGGGTGGGACCAGCCACGTAGATGTCTCCATTGCGCGGATGCACTTTGATGCAGAAGCCTGCATCATTTCCCGAGCCCCCCAGATAAGTGCTAAAGAGCACACTGCTGAGGGTAGGCGTCATCTTCACTACCACTGCATCCTGACTGCCTCCCCGCGTGGGCTGAACTGCATTGACCATTGGGAAATTGGCCGACTGGGCACTGGAAACGAACAGCACATTGCCTGCATCATCGAGCACCACCTCGCTGCGGGCATTGTCGCCATAGTTATATACCATAGGGTTGCAGTCGACAGAATAGAAATTCGGATCAATATTCATCCCATCCTGACCACTGCCCCCCAAGATCGCTGAACCGATAAGGGCCGTACCCGTAGCATTGATCTTGGTTACAACAATATCTGTACTGCCACGGCTGGGAGAAACATATCCTAGGCTAGGATAGTTGAAAGACGTAGTGCGGCCCAAAAGAACCAGATTACCCTCAGGGTCCGCAATCAGAGAGTGGGGAATGTCAAAACCGCTGCCGCCGAGATAGGTCGAATAGAGCCGGGACCTCCCATCTGGACTAAATCGGGTGATGCCTATGTTTACACTGGACGCTGGATTTGTGACAGAAGCTCCTAAATAATTCCGAGAGATCGCACCAAGAGTTGCTGGATAGCCATTGCCGAAGACGATTCCCCCAGCAAAAAAACTACCATCCAACCCCGGGGTAGCAGTGAACCCCCAGTTATCCGCCGTGCTGCCGGTAAAGGTGCTGAATACGATCGTCGGGTCGATGACGAGCCGTGCCCCCCGATCATGGCCCTGAACATCAAAAGCCATCTCATGGCCCTTGACGCGATAGCGGCAGCGGAGCTCCCGTCGGCTTCCATCTTTGACCTCATACGTATATGGGGAGAGCTCCCGAATATCTCCTACAGAAGTATGCACGTGCAATTCGCCTTTGTCGACCGCCAGGCCCTCGATGCCCTCATACCGCAGCTTTACCTGGGCAGGGTCCGCCCCGGGATGGACGATGATGTCATATTTCAGCCGGCCCGACAGCGTGTAGTACCGCACATCGATGCCTGGGTAGACATCGCGATAGGTGACCGACTGCCACGACGAAAGGCCCGACTGCCACCGTGCCGGATCATCGCCTAAAAAATAGCTGATGCCTGTTTGCAGCTGCCCCTCCGCTACGGACCGGGCTGGCCCGGCCCCGACAAAACGCACCCGGTAGGCATGAGAATGGATGCGTAGGCCTTCAGCGCCCGAGAGATCCTCCGACGCACCGGCCTGCGACCCGTGTCCATGCAACATGCCCGTAACCCTTCGATAGTCGGCCGTGTCATGTGCCAGCACCGTAAATCCATCGGCATGCAGGAAGAAGGCACCGCTCCCCAACTCGGCCTGATAGTCGAAGGCATCCCCCCATTGTCCTTTATTCTCTATGAACTCCAGGCTGAGATAGGAAGCGGGCGACTGTGCGCACAGACCTCCCACTCCTGCCAGAATTACCGTCAAGAGCCACCAGATCTTTGGTATCAAACGTGCCCCCATCCTATCTGTTGTGCCATGAAGCATGAGTATGTGATCGGATCCAATCTTTGTGTGTTATTAAAGATGATGCGATTAACTGGTATTGACACATCTGCGAGATTTCTTATCGTAATAAAGTGATGTCTCCTTTTCGGGAAACTTTTTCGCCCGTGCTGAACTCAACTTCCAGAAAATATGCATACACATCCATGGGCTGAAGCCGCGAAAGATAGTAGCCATCCCATCCGGAGTTGATGTTCTGAGAACGAAAGACCATTTGCCCCCATCGGTTATAGATCCGAAAATCCATCTTGGCTATGCCGAAGCCACGGACAAAGACCTGATCGTTATTGCCATCTCCATTCGGAGTAAATGCATTGGGTACATCCACCAGCGGGGAGACCAGAGAAGGAATGATCTGACAGGTGGTATCGGCACAGCCTAAGCTGTTCTTAGCGGTTAGGCATACATTGTTGCGGGCCGTGGCGATAAAGGCATAGGTCGGGTTGGTATTGGCCGAAGTATTCCCATCCCCAAAATCCCAATTGTACTTCGTAGCTGCGATGCTATTATTGGAGAATACGGTGGGAGTATTAAGCACGGAAGGATTGGGGCTATAGGTAAACGCGGCTCGCGGGCTTGGCAACACAACAACAAACTTGGTCGTGTCATCCGTGAGATTACACGCATTGGGGTCACTGGCCACCAGGGTGACCAGGAATCTACCGGGACTGGTGTACACTTTGTCCGGAGGCACTGGACCAATGAAGCTGGTTCCATCTCCAAAAGTCCAGACAAAGCCGCTACCTCCCAGCGATGTATTGTCAAATTGGATTGGCTGGTTTTGGCAGACCGTGTCCTCACTCTTCAAACGGGCCCGTATGAAGTCGGAGACCCGCAGCACTTGGCTGACGGAGTCTGGCCCATTGCAAAAGGAGAGATCTCTCATGATGAGTTTGACAATGTAGGTACCAGGCGCTGCATAGGTATGGGGTGGAAGGGTCGCTGCGTTTGTCGTCAGACGAGTGCCATCTCCAAAATCCCAAATAAAGGCATTGGCCGAAAAAGTCCTGCCCGGAGGGGCCGTACTGGTATTGGAGAACTGATAGCGCAGGACACTGCAGGGAAGCAGCTTGTTGGCGAGAAACCCAAGGATGGCCTTATCGTTCGACACTATAACAAACCGTATCGATGAATCCCGAGCGATGCACTTTGAAGCATCTATGGCCGTTACTGAAACCCGAAACCTGCCTACCCGGGTATACAGGTGTCGGGCCTCTGGCACGGTGGTCGTCAGTCGGGGACTACCGTCGCCGAAATCCCATTCATAGGTCTTGCCCGACCCGATCTCATCGGTGAACAGGACATCCAGGGGCACGCATCCAGTGGTATCCCCAAAATTGCCCTCGGCAGAGACCTCCAAATCTGCGCTCACACCTGTAAAGGGCAGCTCGATCTTAAAGGCTGCTAGATTACATTTCTTGGTGGTGGCCGAGAAGCTGGGTACCGCGGCCACTGCCCCTGGAGTGGTAGGGAACCTTCTGGTGATGGGTTTGCTCGGGCAGTAAGTATTCCCGCCACAGTTCGCGCAGGCCGACTGGTAGATCACCCCGCGGGCATCAAAGCGACTGGTGCCCCCGTCTACATGGTCGCCATAGCCACCCACCTGGCCGACGAACGTACCGTAGAGTACGCTAGCAGCATTGCGTTCCAGGACAATGATGTAGAAATCACTATTATCCGTTTCACCACTACCCTGTATCGCATCTGAGGTGATGGGCATGCCTACTGGCCCCAGCGTTCTGCTGGCAAGTGCGCCCGTCGCTACCGGAAAGCAATTCTCTCCCAGCCGGCCACCCCACCCAGAAATATAAATTCGCTCACAGCGGTCGACCAAAAAGGCGACCGGCGAGATGTTCGGCTTGGCAGCGCCGGGCGATCCAAAGACCGTAGAAAAAACATAGGCAGAGAGGTCAGGCTGCAACTTCGCCACAAACTGCTTTGAACCCGGGAATTGTGCCGGCGCGCCAATGACAGGCCAGTTCCCAAGCGTAATGCCCATAACATAAGGGAATCCGTCTTTATCAAATTGAAGACCGAAAATGATGTCTATCGCAGGGGTACTGAGATAGGTAGAACGAAGCAGAACCTGTCCATCGGCACTCAAGACCGCAATATATCCATCGACATCGCCTCCGAAAGAAGAGCCAATGGTACCCGTCTTACTCCCGGGGAAATTTATACTCCGGGTAGGTCCGGCCACATAGATCTCTCGACTGCCGGGCCGTGTTTTAATACAGAAACCAGCATCCTCCGCCGAGCCCCCTAGGAAAGTGCTGAAATAAATACCACTAAGGTCTGGTGGCATCTTGACGACGACGGCATCCTGGATACCGCCACCAAATGCAGGTTGAGCCGCATTGATCATCGGGAAATTGCTCGACTGCGTGTTGGAAACGAACAAAATATTGCCTGCATCATCAAGGATGACTTCGCTGCGCGACTGGTCGCCATAGTTGTAGACAAGGGGCAGGCCGGCATTGCTCAACACAATGTCATTGCTGAGGTTCGAGCCATCCATGCCACTCCCTCCCAAGACGGCAGAACCGATGAGAGCCCTACCCGTAGCATTGAGTTTGGTCACCACAATATCCGTGTTGCCCCGAGATGGCGAGAGGTATCCTTTTACGGGATAATCGGAAGAGTTTGTCCTGCCGAGGATGATCAAGTTTCCCTGCCCGTCCGCAATGAGGGAATGGGGAATGTCTAGGCCATTGCCCCCGATATAGGTAGAATACATACGGGCCGTCCCGTCAGGGCTGAACCGCGTGATCCCTATATCTACCAGTCCACCTTTAAAAGCTGTCTGGAAGGCGCCCGGCTTGGGAACTACTGGATACTCCGTACCAAATACGATACCCCCTGCAAACAGGCTGCCGTCGGGCCCGGGGGTGGCGGTATATCCGTAGTTGTCTGAGGCACTGCCCGTAAATGTTCCAAAGACAAGGGTTGGGTCAATCACCATCCGGGCAGCAGGATCATGGTCCTCGACTTCAAAGCGGACCGTGTTGCCACTGAGTTGGTAACGGCAGTCAATCTCTTGCCTTCCGCCTTCCCGGGCCAGGTAGGTGTAGGGCTCCCCCTCAGTCACTACCCCCACCGAGGTCCGCACTTGCAGCGCTCCTTTTTTCACAGATAAGCCATCCACACCCTCATAGCGCAGCCGGATGCAGGAGGGGTCTGCCCCCGAATGAACAATTAGATCATACTTCATGTCCCCGTTATACGTGTAATAGCGGAGATCTATGCCAGGATAGAGATTGCGATATGTGACCGAGGCCCAGGAACGAACACCCGACTTCCATCGCGAAGGGTCGTTGCCGAGGAAGTAGTTGATGTCTGTCTGGATGACACCTTCTGCCACGGGCTGGCCCAGGGAAGCTCCCTCGAAATAGACCCTGTACAAGTGAGAGCGCATGACGGAATCTTCGGGTCCTAGCGGGGTCTGGGATGCCTCTTCATGGGTATGTCCGAAGAACCGGCTCATCACCCTGCGGTAATCGGCTTCTTGATGTTGTAAAACAGTAAAACCGTTCGCGTGCAGGAAGACAGCCCCCGTGCCTACCTGTGCGCGGAAGTCGAAGGCCTGGCCCCATTGTCCGAGGTTTTCTGTGAACTCGAGACCATATACTTCTGTAGAGCCTTGAGCTGCCAGGTGACTGGGCATTTGAAACCACAATCCGAAAAACAGGAAGGAGAAAAGCAGACGGGTCGGCATGGCGGTGTGCTCAAAATAAAGAATATACAATTCGGAAAGCCTTTAAGTTCTGTTAAATAGCCGATGCAGAGGATCATGAAATGCGGCTCCATGCATTGCCGGCACCGGCTGCCTGAAGATAGCGCCGCAGGGTTTCATGCGCCGCATGGGTAAGACCCGGATCGGTGTCCAATAGTTGGGTGGCCCAGTCGCGGGCCCGCTCCAGCAGGGGCCGGTCGGCTAGGATGTCAGCCAGCCGGAACTGCAGGGCACCGCTCTGCCGCGTGCCTTCTATGTCACCCGGGCCGCGGAGCTCTAGGTCGCGCTCGGCGACGACGAAGCCGTCAGAGGTCGTACACAGCACCTGCAGCCGCTCCTTCGCCTCGCGGGAAACTTTGTTGCTTGTCAGGAGGATACACCAGCTCTTCTCGCTGCCGCGGCCCACGCGCCCCCGCAGCTGGTGGAGCTGGCTGAGGCCAAATTTCTCGGCGCTCTCAATACACATGACCGTGGCGTTGGGCACGTTGACGCCGACTTCGATGACGGTCGTCGAGACCATGATCTGGGCCTCGTTGGCGACGAAGCGCCGCATATTCTCCTCCTTCTGGGCCGGCTTCATACGGCCATGCACCATGCTGATCCAATATTTAGGCTCCGGAAACCAGGCCTTCACGTTCTCATAACCGCGCATGAGGTTCTCATAGTCGACCTTGTCGCTCTCCTCAATCAGCGGGAAGATGATATAGGCCTGGCGGCCTTGGGCGATCTCTTCGCGGATAAATTCCATCACCTGCGGTCGGCGGTCTTCGATGCGGTGGACGGTGACGATCGGCTTGCGACCGGGGGGAAGCTCGTCCATGACGCTGTAGTCCAGGTCGCCATAGGCTGTCATCGCTAGGGTTCGGGGGATGGGCGTGGCCGTCATCACCAAGACATGTGGCGTGTCTTCCGACTTCTCCCAGAGGCGGGCGCGTTGTGCGACGCCGAAGCGGTGTTGCTCGTCGACGATGGCCAAGCCCAGTTTTGCGAAGCGCACCTGCTGCTCGATCAGCGCGTGCGTACCGATGAGGATCTGCAGGCTACCATCGGCGGCGGCGGCCAGGATGCGCCGCCGCTCTGCAGCCTTTGTAGATCCTGTCAGCAGCTCCACCTGCACCGGCAGCCCTTTCAGCAGTCCGGTGAGGCTGGCGAGGTGCTGCTGCGAGAGAATCTCTGTCGGCGCCATCAGACAGCTCTGGAAGCCGTTGTCGGCCGCCAGCAACATCGCCAGCAGGGCCACCATCGTCTTGCCCGACCCGACATCCCCCTGCAGCAGCCGGTTCATCTGACGCCCGCCGCCGGTATCGCGACGTATCTCCCGCAAGACCCGCTTCTGCGCACCCGTGAGGGCAAAGGGCAGGTGGTGCGCATAAAAACCGTTGAAGAGGTCGCCCACCTGTTGAAAGACCAGCCCGCGCGAATGGCGGTGCCGCGCAGAACGCAACATCCCCAGCCGCAGCTGGGCGACGAACAACTCTTCGAACTTGAGCCGCTCGGCAGCCCGGTGCCGAGCCTCCAGCGACGAAGGGAAGTGGATGTCGACATATGCTTGCCAGCGGGATGGCAGGCCCATCTCCTGCAAGATCACCGCTGGAAGGATCTCCGGGATGTCCTTTTCAGAGATCATGCCCAGCAGCGCCTGCGTGAGCTTTCCGAGGCTACGACCCGTCAGCCCCCGCGCCTTCAGCTTCTCCGTGGCAGGGTATACCGGCTCCATGAAAGCACGCGGCTCCGAGCCCTCGTCCTGCAGTGGCTCCAGCTCTGGATGAGTGAGCTGCGCGTGTCCCATGAAAAAACTCGGCCGGCCATAGGCCAGGTAGGAACCGCCCGGCACGAGCGACCGCTGCACCCACGAGATGCCCTGGAACCAAACCAGCTCCACCGCACCGCTGCGATCCCTCAGCTGGGCGGTCATCCGCCGCGCTCGCTTGTCGCCCGACACTTCGATGTCGGTGACGATGCCACTGAGCAAGACCGGCTCACTGCCCGGCAAGATGTCCGCCACAGTGCGGAGCGTCGTCTTGTCAACATACCGATAAGGGAAATGATCCAACAGCTGGCCAAAGGTGAAGATGCCGAGCTCCTTCTTCAGCAGGTCGGCCCGCAGCGGGCCCACCCCCTTGAGGTATTCGATGGGGTTGGACAGTATCGATGCCAGGGAAGCGATGGCAGGTTTTGCACAAAAATACAGCTTGCCGACGGCGGACACATCTGCCCCATCAGGACTGGCGACTTAAGGCCGAAAGCAGGTGTAGCACTTGTCGCCCAGCCGCAGCTGCTCCCCTGATAGCAGTTGAAAGCCGCCGTTGGATTCAACGATCAGGCGGCCCAGATCGGAGTCGACCCGGACCTTGCTGCTGACGATACAGAGATCCATGTCTGGATCAAACACCCACACATAGAGGTAATTCTGCTCGTCAAGAGCTACCCCAAAACCCTCAGCGTGGCGGGAGGCTTCCGGATAAAACTCTGAATGGCCAGGCCGGGCAGCAGGTATCCGATAGCTACGAACAGAGTTCTGGACAGCCTCGGCCTGTCACCGTGGTTACAGGCTAGAGATCCCTATGGAAGGAGGATGCTGCAGGCCGTTCGAGAGGATGACATCTGCGCAGCAGCCCAGCGTTTCGATGAAAAGCTGTAATTTTAACGCCCTTCCAAGGAGGAGTGCAGGAGTGGTTGAACTGGCACGCCTGGAAAGTGTGTATACTCGAAAGGGTATCAAGGGTTCGAATCCCTTCTCCTCCGCTGTTGGGATGCCGGCTGGTTTGCCGGCATTTTTTTATGGCCCTTGGGCCAGCCGCTCCGCTCAGAGACGGAGGGCGGAAGATTCCTCTGCAATCAGCCGGACCGACTTTCCAATGCCCTGCATATTGTCGGGACGATCCTTGCGCTTGGTCAATATCTGATACAACCGCTCCTCGCAGGCTTGATTGTTGTGCCCATCGATGAGATGAAATTGATAAAACCTACCCCGCGCATAGAACTCTCCATTGTCCGTCCGAATACCGGCAGGCGTAGCAGTAAAGCCCGTGGCATTGCTATTCTTCTTCCCCAGGTTCATGAAGCCTATGGTACTCCATCCTTCCCTGGCATTTATCTGCCTCTCCGCCTCCAACTTATTCCCTAACCGGGCAGACATGCGAATGAAGTCATTCGTCTCCGGCATGCGGAAGCCCTCCGGCGCCAACCCCCTCGGATCTATGATGGCATAGTAGTTGTATAGGCGTCCATCCTGCGCGGCGAGCGAAGGGTCGTTGTTGTAATAACACCAGGCAGGCTTCCCTTCGCGGCTGGCGCGCTCCCATTCCTCGGACGTCTTCGCCTCCGGAATGGGGTCGCCATTCCGGAAATGCCCTACATCGAGATTCTTAGCCATCCAGACCTGCGGGCCGATCTGTACCGTCGCGTATGACTGCCCGGTCTTGGCATCCAGATGAGTACCGAAACGCTGTGCAGAGAGACAGAGCGGCAGCCATACGGACATACAGCCAGCCATCAGCCATCGCAGGGCCATGCGGCCGGCACCGGGAGTCGTCCGTCCGAGCAGGGTATGGGGGAGGTAGGTCATCTTCATCGTCTTGCTACAAATATACAAGGACTGCCAGGCATTCCATATACATACACCCTGCCTTACAGCGACATGGGCAGATCTGAGCGCCCCTGTATCCATCGACCGGAAACCCTGACAGCAAGCATGGAGAGAGCCATACAAACTATTACCTTCATAGCATCTATACGCTGCCTGTCGGAGGAGACGTTGAATTCAGACTGGCACCTTGCCTGATCACCGGCCCCCTAAAAAATGAACCATGCACCGGCCACCTACAAAATCCATCACCCACTTCGCAATCCTCAGTCTGGCGGCCTATGCCTTCTGGGGCTGCCAGAAGGAGTTCAGCATCGAAGATGCCAGCATCTTCACAAAAGTGCCGGAGACCCGCGAAGAACAGGTCAACATCCAGGGCATCGTACTCGACGATGCCGGCAAGCCGCTCGCCGGCGCCGATGTGCGCGCCGGATACCAAACCCTGCGCACCGACCGCTACGGCATCTTTCGTTTTGAGCGGGTGCCGATCAATGCCAACGGGGGACTGGTGACCGTCCAAAAAGAAGGCTACTTCATGGGCAGCCGCAGCATGCTCTATGAGAAAGAGACCACCAACTTCATGCGCATCCGCCTGGTGAAAAAAAAGCTGGCAGGCACCATCGACGCGGCCAAAGGAGGTAAACTGGCCGTCGGAGAAGCCAGCATCGACTTTCCCGCCAACGCCTTCACCATCAAAGGAAGCACCGCCGCCTATACACGCGCCGTCAAAGTATATGCCGCCTTCCTGCCCGGCAACAACGTCCAGATCCTCGATGAAATGCCCGGTAACCTCTATGGCATCAGAAGCGATAGCAGCTTCGCAGGACTGGAAACGCTCGGGATGATGCGCGTAGAAATCGAAGGCGAGGCCGGAGAGCCCGTGACCCTTCAGACCGGCAAAGAAGCGACCCTCGACATCCCCGCCCTTAGCAATGCACCGAGCACCGTCCCCATATGGCACTTCGACGACCGCTCCGGCTTCTGGAGACAAGAAGGCATGGCCGTCAAAGCCGGCGCCCGCCTCGTCGCCAAAGTCAAACACTTCAGCTCCTGGAATTGGGACCTACCCTACCGCGTCATCAAGATGAAAGCAACCTTCGTCACCATCGATGGCAAGCCCCTGCAGAACGCCCGCCTCATCCTGAAGCGCACCAACGTGACAGACAATACCAAACTCTGCGTACAAGCTATCACCGACAGCAGCGGCACGATCCAAGGGCCCCTGCCAGCCAATGAAGTCGTCACACTCTCATTGCTCGGCGCCTGCGGAGAAGTGTTGTTCACAAAGTCGATCGGGCCCGTCAACACCGATACCGACTTCGGCAGCTACCAGGTGCCCTCCTCCCAGGTCAGATGGGTGGAGGTCGCTGGCCGCCTGATCGATTGCAACAACCAGCCCGTCAAGCGGGGCTACTTCAGCCTACTGGTGCAAGACCGCGCCTACCGCTCCGCGATAGACAGCCTGGGACGCTTCTCCCTGAGGTTCCCGGACTGCAACAACGCCACCACCGCCGATGCCACCGGATATGATGCAAACAGCAATCGCGAAGGAGATGTCACCAGGATCAACCTCACCAGCGCCAACGCATCGACCGGAGACATCAGAATCTGCGTGGCCGTTGTTGCACAGAATTATTTCATCGAATACTCCATCAATGGCCCCCTGTTCAAGATCATGACACCCAAGGATTCCATTAACGCCCAATACAGATCCGCTCAAGGTCAGGGTAGCCCTAGTCAATTTTTTGTAAGTGGTTATAGCCTTAATAATCAGACCATATCACTTATATCCTTTTTGATTGCTACCGACGGAACCGTTGGCTTAAAGACATTGTTAACGTTCTCTGCTAATGGCCTCCGAAATGCAAACACCAATGGGGCCAAAGTGGACATCACCAAATGGGATGTCCTCGGCAATGTGGAAGGCAATATGATTGCCACCCTACTTGACTCCACAAGTAGGAACGTTCCCGTCACCCTCAACTTCCGGGTGAAAAGATTTTGAGCCCTGGTACAATACCTGCTATGCAGGGTAAAGCCGATCGCTCGGCCCATGCCCTGGAACAGGGCCACTTGTTCCAAAAAAACGGGACAGTTCCATCCAGGCAAAGCGGTCTTTCCCACCCACGTCGTGACGGGCAGTGAAGCCCAGCCAAATCGAAGGGCTAGTCATCGACCGTTGGTGGCGGGTGCACCACCCAGATTACCTGTTCCGTTGATGGCTATGTCCATGGGATGCATTTTTGGAAGGCGTGTACCGAATGAGGTGAAAGACAGGAATCATAAGAAAGATCTCGAAGGAGACATAGGGATGCCAGAGGCTGGCCAGGGCGCCGAAGACATAGGCCGTAGGGCCAAGGAGCAGCGGTCGCCGGGTAGCGGCCCGAAAGGCGACCATATCGGTGCCGGTCTGCAGGGTCTCCGGATGTAGCAATAAATATAAACGGATCAGGGTGAAAGAAGCAGCCGCCAGCTCCAGGATGCCGCCAAAGACAAAATGGGAGACGGGGTTCTAGGTATAGTCGCCCATCAAGGCCGTCGGGAAAGGGATAAAAGTACACCAGAGCAGCAGGTTGGCATTGAGCCAGAAGATCCCGTGTGAGACATATCCCACCCGGTTCAGCAGCCGGTGATGGTTCACCCAGATCACACAGACCATCAGAAAGCTCATGATCCAGCTCAAGACCTTGGGCAAGAGGCCTGGCAGGGCCCGCGTCAAGCCTACCACCGACAGGCGGTCGTCCACATGCGGCACCTTGATCTCCAACACCAGCACCGTGATGATGATCGCAAAGACGCCATCACTCAACGCCTCTACCCGCGACTTCTGAAAATCAAACATCCCCAACCCGACAGACCCTTTGACAGGCCAACCCCCGCCCCCCGCTGCCGAAGGACACCCGGAGATCTATCCAGCAGCCGAAATTGAGGATTTCCATGCATTGGCATTCATACGGCCGCAATCTTGCATTGCTTACTTTTTAGATAGCATAAGGTCAAAAGACTGGTTGGTCAGTATCGTATTGTGTGCGCAGCACACCACCGCCTGATAGGAAAATCGCTGGGGCGGCTGTGCGGCCGCCACAGACACCGTCAGCAACCAAAAGACTGGTATGCAATGACGGAGCATGGGGAAGGATTGGCGGACCGGGCCCTAGTAATTCCAGGGCATGGCCCGTTTCTGAAAGCTGTTGTTTGGTTTGCTGTAGGTCAGAGATATCTCCACGCTGCCGTTGCGGGGCAGTGCCTCCCGGATGCCCGAGACCGTAAAATCCCAGGACAGCGCTACCTGCAGGCCGTTCCGCACATAAGAGAAGTATGGATAGATCGCATCGCCAAACCGGTACCAGCCGCCGGCATAGACCGCGCTCAGCTTGTCCAGGTCGTAGCCCAGGGCGCCGCCTACGTTGATCTGGTTGGACTTCGCCTGTTGTTGCCAGAGGCCGTGCAGGGAGATGCGCAGCGCCTCCCCCGTCAGAAAGACTGCGCCGGCATGCGCCGTATACCGCTGCGCAATCCGGCTCAGCGAGTCATTGACCACCGTCTGCCGCGGACGGTTCAGGTGGTAGTTGGAAAACCCCGCATAGAGCCGCTTCTGCTCGTCTTCATACGTATACATCAAGCCGGTATGCATCGAGACGGTCGGCTTGAGCGTCGCCAGCGCTCGCTCCCCGCTTGGCAGCCCCAGGTTGAAGCCCTCGGTGTCGAACTGATTGTAAAAACTCAGCCGGCTGAAGTCGACCACCCGGTTGCCGTAGGTCGCCTGGAAGCCGATCCCCAGCCGATGACGCTCCCCCAGCCCTTTGTGGTAGGAGGAGGACAGCGACATATACGTGCTCCGCAGCGCACCCGACATCGAATTATCCGCCATCATAAGCCCGCCAATGCCAAAACGGTCGAACTGCCCGATGGCATTCTCCAGCAGGCGCTGCTCGAACGACAAGGTCATCGTATTGAACGGACTACCCGTCGCCCACCACTGCTGCCGATAGTTGGAGGCAATCCGCAGCGATCCGTCGATGTTGCCCGTCAAGGCCGGGTTCAACGTCAGGGGAGAGGCAAAATACTGCGAGAAATGAGGATCCTGCGCCTGCACGCCCATCTGGGCAAGCACTCCCCATGCCAGCACTAGCCATGTCTTTTTCATGTTGTATCGCATATCTTATCGTATCAATATCGTGTTACCGCCTGCCTTGAGCGTCTTGCCCAACACATCCAGGGCTTCCGCCACCCAGATATAGGTCTCCAGTGGCTGCAAAACCCCCTTGTAGACCCCATCCCAGCCGATGTTAGAACCCGACGTACGCGCCTCGTAGACCAGCACCCCCCACCGATTGTAGACCCGGAAGTAGCGCAGCTGGCTCACGCCTACCAGCACCGGAAAGAGCCGGTCGTTCTGACCATCCCCGTTCGGTGAAAAAGCCTTCGGCACAAAGATGC
>Ga0194130_10003000_pt1 | contig 23393 bp, 17 predicted proteins | sample TA2KigsurfametaG_FD_160084 | JGI IMG/M metagenome (GOLD analysis project Ga0194130, IMG submission 160084) | Freshwater microbial communities from Lake Tanganyika, Tanzania - TA2015050 Kigoma 12 surface | ecosystem: Environmental > Aquatic > Freshwater > Lake | place: Tanzania: Lake Tanganyika... | reverse complement strand
GGTCACCCCCGGCCAGCTCGGCCAGCTCGGCCGCTCGTGCCTGAGTGTCCCGCAGGTGGGACACTCGCGTGTGGGTTGCGCCGGCTTGGACGACCTTGCTGACGCGGTAGTGGTGATCGGCCGCGGCAGCCACCAGCGGCTGGTGGGTGACGCAGAACACCTGCCGCTGGGACGCCAGTTGCTGCAGCAGTTCGGCCATGGCTCCGCTGACGCGGCCGCTCACGCCGCTGTCGATCTCGTCGAACAACAGGGTGACGTGCCGATCGGCCGCGGCCAGGCAGGTCTTGAGCGCCAGCAAAAAGCGCGACATCTCGCCGCCCGAGGCCACCTCGGCCAGCGGCGCCAGGGGCTGACCCGGGTTGGCCGAAAACAGAAACTGCACGGCATCGGCGCCGTCGTCGCTGGGGGCGGCGGGCTCCAGCTTGACGGCAAAACGCACATGGGTCAGGCCCATGGGACGCAAGGCCGCCAACAGTTGTTGCTCCAACTGGGTGGCAGCGGTGTGGCGCGCCTGCGTCAGGCTGGTGTTGGCAGCATCGCGGGCGCGGCGCGCCTCGGCTTCGGCAACCTCAAGCGCTGCAAGCGACGCCTCACCGCCGCCCGGGGCGAGCTGCTCGCGCAGCTGATCACGCAGGGCGATCAACGCTGTTAGGTCCTGCCCATGGCGGCGCTCAAGCGCCTTGAGCTGGGCCATGCGCTCCTGCAGGGCCGCCAGGCTCTCGGGGTCGCTCTCCAGGGCGCTGCCATAGCGGTCCAGGTCACGGGCCAGGTCCTGCAGCAACGCAGAGGCATCGCTGCAGGCCTGCGCCAGTGGGCCCGCCCCCGCGGGATCGAGGGCCGCCATCTGGGCGAGTTCCTGCTCGCAGGCAGCGAGATGCTCGAGCGCCGAGGGCACCTCCTCGGCCCCCTCCTGCAGCCGCCCCAACAGGGTCATGACCCCTTCCTGCAGGCGCACACCATGGGCGAGGCGGTCCTGCTCGGCCTGCAGCCGCTGGCGCTCGTGCGGATCATCCAATTGGGCCGCCTCCAGATCGACCAGCAACTGCTCCTGTTGCTGGCGCTGCTGCTGCAGCTCATCCCACTGGCTGCGGGCACGCTCCAAAGCTGCAGCCGCCTGCTTCCAGGCGCGGTGGGCCGCAGCCACCGGCTCGAGAGCTTTGGCAAGGGCATCACCACCAAAGCGATCGAGCCAGCGGCGCTGCTGACCCGGGCGCGCCAGCTGCTGGGTCTGGCCCTGCACAGTCAGATCCAGGAGCAGGGGCCGCAGCTCCTGGATCTGCTGGCGGTTCACGGCCACGCCATTGAGCCGGTGGCGGCTGCTGAGGCGCTCCTCGCTGAGGCGCCACTCGCGGCTGAGCAGCAGCTCGTCATCGTCGAGCTCGAACTCCTGCTCGCTCAGCCAGGCCTGAAGCGGCGGCGTGAGGCTGAAACTCGCTTCGATCACGCCCCGCTCGGCCCCCTGCCGCAGCAAGCGAGGTCCTGAGCCCCCCAAAAGGGCATCAAGGGCATCGAGCAAAATCGATTTGCCCGCACCGGTCTCACCGGTCAGCACGGTGAAACCGTCACCGAAATTCAGCTCGAGAACCTCGATGAGGGCGATGTTCTCAAGCCGCAGACCGGTGAGCACGGCAGTCTCCGAAGGTGCAGCGGTGATCGGCCCGACCGTAGCGGCTGTCTCTTTCGTTTAGAAGGGGGGTGGTGCCAAGCCGCAGGCCGCCCGACCGCCATGGTCAGTTCCCCGTCTCATACCAGCGCTGAAACAGCTGCCGAGATCAGCGACTTCATTGAAGCGGCGGGTTTGCTCGCGTACGACCCCGAGGCCATCACCCGCATCTATGCCGGCCACCCGGGTCGCCTGCTGAAACGTTTCTGGCAGACCCTGGTGCCGATCGGCCTGTACCTGCTGGGGGTCGGCTTCGACTGGTTGATTCAACGACTGAAAGACCCCGACGTGGCCCGCGCCCGCGCCAAGGAGGCGGCCGACCTGGTGGCGTCGCTGGGCCCCGCCTTCATCAAAGCCGGCCAGGCGCTGAGCACCCGGCCCGACATCGTGCCGCCGCTGCTGCTCGAGGAGCTGGCCCAGCTGCAGGACCAGTTGCCTGGCTTTGAGTCGGCCCTGGCGATGGCCTGCATCGAAGAAGACCTGGGCGCACCGGTCTCCGAGATCTATGCCCAATTGGATCCTGAACCGATCTCGGCCGCGTCCCTGGGCCAGGTGCACAAAGGCGTGCTGCACAACGGCGAGAAGGTGGCGGTCAAGGTGCAACGCCCCGGCCTGCGCGAACAGATCACCCTCGATCTCTACATCGTGCGCAACATCGCCGCCTGGCTCAACCGCAACGTTGGCCTGATCCGCAGTGATCTGGTGGCCCTGATCGACGAGCTGGGCAAGCGGGTGTTCGAGGAGATGGACTACTTCAACGAAGCCTCGAATGCTGAAAAGTTCGCCCAGCTGCACGCCCACAACCCCCGCATCGCCGTACCGCGCATCCACCGCGAGGCCACCAGCCGCCGCGTGCTGACGATGGAGTGGATCGACGGCGTCAAGCTCACCAACCTCGAGGCGGTGCGCGAGCTCGGTTTCGATCCCGACGACATGGTGCAGGTTGGGGTCGACTGCAGCCTGCAGCAGCTGCTGGAGCATGGCTTCTTCCACGCCGACCCGCACCCGGGCAACCTGCTGGCCCTGGCCGATGGACGCCTGGCCTACCTCGATTTCGGCATGATGAGCGAGGTCACCAGGGAGTCGCGCACCGGCCTGATCCAGGCGGTGGTGCACCTGGTCAACCGCAATTTCGGCAAGCTCTCCAAGGACTTCGTCAGCCTCGGTTTCCTGGCTGAAGACGTGAACCTCGAGCCGATCGTGCCGGCCTTTGAAACGGTGTTCGGCCAGGCGCTCGAGCAGGGCGTCAGCCGCATGGACTTCAAGGCCGTCACCGACGACCTCAGCGGCGTCATGTACCGCTTCCCGTTCCGGGTGCCGCCCTATTACGCCCTGATCATCCGCTCGCTGGTGACCCTGGAGGGCATCGCCCTCAGCGTCGACCCCGACTTCAAGATCCTGGGCGCGGCCTATCCGTACTTTGCGCGGCGGTTGATGGAAGATCCCGATCCATCACTGCGCCAGAGCCTCAAGGAGATGCTGTTTGACGGTGAGGTGTTCCGCTGGCAAAGGCTCGACAACCTGGTGGCCAGCGCCGCCCAGGGCAGCCAGCTCGACCTGGAAGGACTGCTCGATCAGGTGATCGCCTTTCTGTTCTCAGACAACGGCGGTCTGCTGCGCAACCAGTTGGTGCAGGCCGCCGTCGACAGACTCGACAGCCTGGCCTGGCAGGCCACCTTGCGGCTCAGCCGCAGCCTGCCCAAACCGCTTCAGGCTCTGCAACCAGTCGGTCTGCGGGACCAGGCGCAACAGGCCAACACCGCGATGGATGACCTGCTGCTCGACCTGGAGCCGATCCGCCAGCTGCTGCGGATCCTCAGTGCTCTGCCGGGCTTTGAACCGCAGCTGCTGCTCAGCCGCCTGCCAGCGGTGCTGTCGGCACCTCAGTTCCGACGCATGGGTCTGGATCTGGCCCAGGGTCTGGCCGAGCGCTCACTGGTGCGTTTGCTGCGAGACGTGCTGGTGAAACCTGATCAGAGCTCACTGCAACCGGCCTAAATTTCAGCTGCACTGGATCAGCAGCGGTGAACAGTCGAATCAGCAGGCGTCGGCGGATCGTTGGTGCTGCCCTAGCCCTGCTCACGCTTGCGCCCGTGCTGCAGCCGCTGCCTCTGCAGGCTGCCCAGAACCTGGTGTTTGTCAGCGGAGCCTTTCGCCGCTCCATTCCGGTTGCCGATCTGGAGTACCTGGCCGAAACCGGCCGTGCCCGGGGCTTGCTGGCCGATGTGCTGAGCCTGACCAAGCAGGACCCCGCCACCGTGGCCAAGTTGCTGAAGGAATCGATCAGCCTGCCGATCACCCTGGTGAGCCGGCTGCTCAACACCCGCATCGGCGAAGCGCTGCTGCAACGGGTAGGGGCGATCCTGTCACCGCTCTACGCGGGCAACGACAGCATTCCTGCACTGCGTTCAGCCATCATTTTGGGCATGGTGCAGGGCAAGGGATCGCTCTCGGCCATCTCGTTCTTCAAGGCCTATCCAACCGCCGAACTCGAGGTCAGCATTCCGGCCCTGTTGAGCCTCATGCAGAAGGCCAGCTCGATCAGCGATCTGGTGCGATTCTTCTCGGAATCTCCGCTCGATGGGCTCAAGGGCAACGATCGCCCTGCTGGCGGCACTGGGACCGCTGGTAGCTGAGCCGTAGATTCGCCTCAGTCCTTCCTGCCATGCCGTGCCCCTGCTGCGATCGCTGCGGAACCTGGGCAAACGGCCGATTCACCAAGACTGGCCAGGCCTGATCGAGGCCTACAGAGCTTGGCTGCCGGTCAGCAGCAGCACGCCGGTGATCAGCCTGCGCGAAGGCGGAACCCCGTTGATTCCGGCGCCATCGATCGCGGCGCAGATCGGCCGAGGGGTCAGGGTCTTCTTGAAATACGACGGTCTCAACCCAACCGGATCCTTTAAGGATCGGGGCATGACCATGGCCATCTCCAAGGCCAAGGAAGCTGGTTCAGAAGCCGTGATCTGCGCCAGCACCGGCAACACCTCAGCAGCTGCAGCGGCCTATGCCAGACGGGGCGGCATGCGGGCCTTTGTGCTGATTCCCGATGGCTATGTGGCCCAGGGAAAATTGGCCCAGGCCCTGCTCTACGGCGCCGAGGTAATCGCCATCAAAGGCAATTTTGACCGGGCCCTGGCGATCGTCCAGGACGTCGCCAACCAGTACCCGATCACCCTAGTCAATTCGGTCAACCCCTACCGCCTGCAGGGCCAAAAGACGGCGGCCTTTGAAGTGGTGGATGCACTGGGCGATGCCCCCGACTGGCTCTGCATTCCAGTGGGAAATGCCGGCAACATCACCGCCTACTGGATGGGCTTTGGCGAATACCGCCAAGCAGGCCGTAGCCGCAAACTGCCCCGCATGATGGGCTTTCAGGCTGCTGGATCTGCCCCACTGGTGCTGGGTCAGACCGTTGAGCAGCCCGACACGATCGCCACGGCGATCCGAATCGGCAATCCGGTCAACAAAGACAATGCCCTGCGCGTCGAAGCCGAGAGCAACGGCGGCTTCATGGCCGTCACCGACAGCGAAATCATCGCCGCCTACAAGCTTCTGGGCAACCATGAAGGGGTCTTCTGTGAGCCCGCCAGCGCTGCCTCAGTCGCTGGTCTGCTGAAACGCAAAGACGAGGTTCCGAGCAACGCCACCGTGGTCTGTGTGTTGACCGGTAACGGACTGAAGGACCCCAGCACCGCCATCGAGAACAACGACGCACGTTTTCATACCGGCCTTGATGCGGATACGGCGACAGTCGCCAAGGTGATGGGTTTTTAAAACCAGAACCAGTCGACAAAGCGACTGCTGAAAGGCTGGGGAAAAGATCCCGAGAATTGCGGGCAACGGGCAGCCTGCGTCCAGGCGTTGATCGAGCCTGTTTTCCCAAGCGACGGGAAACCTGGGAAATCGGCCAGTTTTCCAAGATCCGGAACCGCGATTCCGCAATCCAGAAGGCGTCAATTTCCTTGGAGCAGCAGGGGCTTTGATCCGTTTTCCACGGTTTCCGAAGGCCCTACTACGACGGATTGCTTTTGTTTTTTTGAATCAATCCAATCCAAACAGCACTGAGGCTTGGGGGGCTTCCCGGCCCATCAGCCCCGTTGCGCTTCGCAGCAGGCTGTGGAAGCGTGGGGAGCCCATCGGGCCCCTGCCCTGTCCTGTTGCCATGAAGCTGGTTTGCTCCCAGTCAGAACTCAGCTCTGGCCTGCAGCTGGTGAGCCGTGCCGTTGCCGCCAGGCCCACCCATCCGGTGCTGGCCAATGTGTTGCTCACCGCCGATGCCGGCACCGGTCGCCTCAGCCTGACGGGGTTTGATCTGAGCCTTGGCATTCAGACCAGCATTGCGGCAACGGTTGAGGTCAGTGGTGCCATCACCCTGCCGGCGCGCCTGTTTGGTGAAATCGTCAGCCGCCTCTCATCAGACAGTCCGATCACCCTGAGCTGCGCTGAGGGCAATGAACAGCTCGAGCTCACCAGCCTCTCGGGCAGCTACCAGATGCGGGGAATGCCCGCCGATGATTTTCCCGATCTGCCCTTGGTGCAATCCGGGGTTTCGATTCGCCTGGAAGCGCAGTCCCTGATCCAGGGACTGCGCGCCACCCTGTTTGCCAGCAGTGGCGATGAGGCCAAACAGCTGCTGACTGGGGTGCATCTGCAACTTGAGCCCGATGCCCTTGAGTGTGCCGCCACCGATGGGCACCGCTTGGCGGTGTTGCGCTTGCCGCAGGCGCAAACCACTGCGGAGCCGTTTGAAGTGACCGTTCCGGCACGCTCGCTGCGTGAACTGGAGCGTTTGCTCTCAGGGCGCTCCAGTGACGAGCCCCTGAGCCTGTTTTGTGATCGCGGCCAGGTGGTGTTTCTCTGGGCTGATCAGGTGCTCACCAGCCGCAGTCTCGATGGCGCCTATCCCAAGTACCGCCAGTTGATCCCCGAGAGCTTCAGCCGTCAGATCCAGATCGATCGTCGCGCCCTGGTCGCTGCACTCGAGCGGGTCGCCGTTCTGGCTGATCAGCACAACAACGTGGTCAAGCTCAGCGCTGACCCCCAGGCTGGCCAGTTGCAGATCAGCGCTGATGCGCAAGATGTCGGTAGCGGCTCAGAGGCCATCGGCGCCCAGGTCAGTGGCGAGGCCATTCAGATCGCGTTCAATGTGCGCTACCTGCTCGACGGCCTCAAGGCGATGGCCTGCGAGCAGGTGGTGCTGTGCTGCAACGGACCCACCACCCCGGCGATCCTGTCGCTGCCCGATGATCCCCAGTTCACCTATCTGGTGATGCCGGTTCAGATTCGTCAGTGATCGGCCGGTGAGCTTGCCGGAGCAACTGTTGCTGAGCGATCTGTTGCGGCGCCGTGTGCGCTGCGACCAGGGGCTCGATCATGGTGTTGGCTTCGTTGCCTGGATGCATCCTCCGGTGCATCGTCTGTTGGGTTGGGCGAGCCGGCCCTCCTCGTTTGGGCCGAAGCGAGAGGTCTGGCGTCTCAACCAGCTGCGTGGCCTTGGCGAGCTTGAGGTGCTTGTCAAAGGTGAACCTGCCCAAAGTGATCAGACCACCCTTGAGCGTTTGCCCACGCTGATGCAGGCCCAGTTGTTTGGTCTTGGCGATCAGCCCCTGGGAACGCTGGTTGATGCCGCGGTTGACCTGCGTACCGGTGCCATTCGCCATTACCTGGTCAGCCGCAGCGATCCGCGCCTGCCTGGCAGCAGTCGCTGGCGCCTGAGCCCGGAGCGGATCGACGATCAACGGCCTGGGCAGGTGTTTGCCCGATTGCAGGAGCTCGACGATTTGCCGCTGGCCCGCGCCAGTGTGCGCCAGGAGTTCATGCGCCGCTCGCGCCGTTGGCGCGACCAGGTTCAAGATCTGGGCGATCGTTTTGAGCAGAAGGTGGAAGGCTGGCTCGAAGACCCCCCTTGGCCTGAAGAGTCGCCACGGCAGCCGTTTGAGCAGGAGCCCTGGGACCAGGACGACTGGGATCAGGAGCCTGCGCAGCAGCCGAATCCTCGCTCGCGGCGATCGCACGAGCGGGCTTCACAGCCTGGAGACGACCCCTGGATCTGATACTGGAGGGCTGACGCCCGGCCACCGTGTTCGAGCCTGACTATCCCCTGGCCGAGGCTCTCAAGAAGGAGAACCTCTCCCAGGCCGATTACGACGAGATCTGCCGGCGTTTGGGGCGCGCCCCAAACCGGGCCGAGCTGGGCATGTTCGGTGTGATGTGGTCCGAGCACTGCTGCTACCGCAACAGCCGGCCGCTGCTGGCTGGTTTTCCCACTAGCGGCCCGCGCATCCTGGTGGGCCCCGGTGAGAACGCCGGTGTGGTGGACCTGGGCGAGGGCCAGCGCCTCGCGTTCAAGATCGAGAGCCACAACCACCCTTCGGCGGTGGAGCCGTTCCAGGGGGCGGCCACCGGCGTCGGCGGCATTCTGCGCGACATCTTCACGATGGGCGCCCGGCCGATCGCCCTACTCAACGCCCTGCGCTTCGGCCCCCTGGAGGATGAGCGCAATGTGGGCCTGATCGAGGGCGTGGTGGCCGGCATCGCCCACTACGGCAACTGCGTGGGCGTGCCCACCGTGGGCGGCGAGGTGGCCTTTGATCCCAGTTACAGCGGTAATCCGCTGGTCAACGCCATGGCCCTGGGGCTGATGGAAACCGAGGAGATCGTCTGCTCCGGCGCCCGCGGGGTGGGTTATCCGGTGGTCTATGTAGGCAGCACCACCGGCCGCGACGGCATGGGCGGCGCCAGCTTTGCCAGTGCCGAGCTCAGCGAGGCCAGCCTCGATGATCGCCCCGCCGTGCAGGTGGGTGATCCCTTTCTGGAGAAGGGCCTGATCGAGGCCTGTCTTGAGGCCTTCCAGAGCGGTGATGTGGTCGCCGCCCAGGACATGGGCGCCGCCGGCCTCACCTGCAGTTGCTCTGAAATGGCGGCCAAGGGCGGTCTCGGCATCGAGCTCGATCTTGATCGCGTGCCTGAGCGGGAGCCGGGCATGACCCCCTACGAGTTCCTGCTGTCTGAATCCCAGGAGCGCATGCTGTTTGTGGTGAAGCCAGGGCGTGAGCAGGCGCTGATGCAGCGCTTCACCCGCTGGGGTCTGCAGGCGGCTGTGGTGGGTCGTGTGCTGCAGGAGAACGTGGTCCGTGTTCTGCAGAAGGGACAGGTTGCCGCTGAGGTGCCTGCCAGCGCCCTGGCCGATGACACCCCGATCAACCACCACGACCTGCTCAGCGACCCCCCGGCCGACCTTCAGGCCCACTGGCGCTGGAGCGAATCCGATCTGCCGGCTGCCGGTGCGTCTGGCATCACCCCAGTCTCGGGTTCAAGGTCAGGGCAGCCCACCAGCTGGAGCGAGGCGCTGTTGGCCCTGCTCGATGACCCCACGATCGCTTCCAAGCGTTGGGTCTACCGCCAGTACGACCATCAGGTGCAGGCCAACACCGTGGTTCCCCCGGGTGGGGCCGATGCAGCGGTGGTGCGCCTGCGACCCCAGCAGGGTGATGGTTCCCTGCGGGCTTCAAGGCGCGGGGTGGCGGCTGTGGTCGATTGTCCCAACCGTTGGGTGGCCTTGGATCCCGAGCGCGGTGGCATGGCCGCAGTGGCCGAGGCGGCCCGCAACCTCAGCTGCGTGGGCGCCGAACCCCTGGCGATCACGGACAACCTCAATTTCCCTTCGCCTGAAACCCCCACGGGGTACTGGCAACTGGCGATGGCTTGCCGCGGCCTCTCGCAGGCGTGCACGGTGCTGGAAACGCCGGTCACCGGCGGCAATGTCTCGCTCTACAACGAGACCCGGCTGCCCGATGGCTCCATGCAGCCGATCCACCCCACCCCGGTGGTCGGCATGGTGGGTCTGGTCCATGACCTGAACCGCTTGTGCGGCCTGGCTTGGCGCCAGAGCGGCGATGCCATCTGGTTGCTCGGTGTCCCGCTCGACGCCGATGCAACTGCGCTGGATGCGCGGGTGTCCTTGGCGGGCAGCAGCTATCTCGAGGTGGTGCACGGCCAACTCACCGGTCGTCCGCCGCTGATCGATCTGGATCTTGAAAAGTCCGTTCAGGCAGCCCTGCGTCAGGCGATTGCGGCTGGTTTCGTGGCTTCAGCCCACGATCTCAGCGATGGTGGCCTGGCCGTGGCTGCCGCTGAATCGTGCATGGCCTCGGGGCTGGGGGCCGCGCTGCAGCTGCCGGCTTCAGGCGTCCGCTTCGATCGTCTGTTGTTTGCTGAAGGGGGCGGCCGCATCGTGGTGAGCGTGCCCGCTGAGCACGATCAGGCCTGGCGCGCCCTGTTGGGCTCAGTGCCAGCTCAGCCGATCGGTGTGGTGACGTCCAGCCCCGAGTTGCTGATCAGCGCCGCTGATCAGCCCCTGCTCGCTGTGTCCAACGGGCAGCTGAGCGAGGTGTTTGAGCAGGGTTTGCCGCGGCGCATCGGCAGCGCTGTGCCACCCACGGCCTGAGGAATCCGCTTCATGCAGAATGCAACACGACGGTTGCCGCCGGGTTCTGTGGACGATGTCGTTTCCCCGTCCCTGACAGCCGCCTGGGGCACCAGCGTTGGTGATCGTCCCGACAAACCGGAAGAAGCCTGTGGGGTTTTTGCGGTGCTGGCAGCGAACCAGCCCGTGGCCAATCTCACCTACTTCGGGTTGTACGCCCTGCAGCACCGCGGTCAGGAATCGGCAGGGATCGCGGTTTTTGATGGTTCCAACCAGGTCCGCCTGCACAAGGACATGGGCCTGGTGTCGCAGGTCTTTGATCAGCTGGTGCTCGAGCGCCTCAGCGGTGAGCTGGCCATCGGTCACAACCGCTATTCGACCACCGGCAGCAGCAAGGTCTGCAATGCCCAGCCTGTGCTGTTGATGACCCGGCTGGGTCCCCTGGCACTGGCCCATAACGGCAACCTGGTCAATGCAGCTGAACTGCGCGAGTCACTGCTCGAGCACACCGACCAGTTCAACTCCAGCACCGATTCCGAGTTGATCGCCTTTGCGATCCAACAGGAAGTGAACCGTGGCAACGACTGGGATGGGGCCATCCGAGCGGCCGCTGCTCGCTGCCGTGGTGCCTTCAGCTTGGTGATCGGCACTCCCGAAGGCTTGTTTGCCCTGCGCGATGGCCACGGGATCAGGCCGTTGGTGTTTGGCCACCTTGGTGAGGTTGCCGATGCCCAGTGGGTGGTGAGCAGTGAAACCTGCGGGCTCGACATCATCGGCGCCGCCTATGACGACGATGTGCAACCCGGTGAGCTGATTCAGTTCCGCAAGGGCGATGCCACGGTGCATCGCGACCGCTGGTGCAGCGAACCCGCCAAGTTGTGCGTGTTCGAAATGATCTATTTCGCGCGTCCCGACAGTCGCTTCTTTGGTGAATCGCTCTACAGCTACAGGGTGCGCATCGGTGAGACCCTGGCGCGCGAAACCCCTGTCGATGCCGACATTGTCATCGGCGTCCCTGATTCAGGTATCCCTGCAGCCATTGGCTATTCGCAGCTGAGCGGCATTCCCTATGGCGATGGCCTGATCAAGAACCGCTATGTGGGTCGCACGTTCATTCAGCCCACCCAAGCCATGCGTGAGGCGGGCATTCGCGTCAAGCTCAATCCCCTGCCCGATGTGCTGGCCGGCAAGCGGGTGGTGGTGATCGATGACTCGATCGTGCGCGGCACCACCAGTCGCAAGCTGGTGGCAGCCCTGCGCGATGCCGGTGCCACCGAGGTGCACATGCGCATCAGCTCACCGGCGGTTACCCATCCTTGCTTCTACGGCATTGACACTGACACCCAGGACCAGCTGATCGCAGCCCGGCTCACGCTTGAGGAGATCAGCGCCCATCTGGGTGTTGATTCGTTGGCTTATCTCAGCAAAAAGGGCATGGTCGAGGCAGCCCAGACCCACGCATCGGAGTTCTGTACGGCCTGTTTTGACGGGGCCTATCCCATTGCCATGGATGACACGGTGAGTTCAAGCAAGCTGATGCTTGAGCCCGGGGGCTTGGCGGCTACGGTACTTCGCTGAGTCGGTCGCTGATCAGCGGCACCAGCTCGGTGATCTCCTGCTTGCTGGCCAAAGGCAGGCTTTGTCCTGGGCCTGATCCATCCTCCAGGGGGAGTTCAGTGGTGGCCAGGCGCAGGCTGGATGCATGGTCCGCCAGCCGAACACCGACGATGGCAGCGGCGTCGCTGACCAGATCCACCAGGCTGTCGTTGCGCTGCAGGAATTGCAAGCCGATCTGACCGAGGTCGCCACGCAGACAAGGACGCAGCTGGGCCACATCGAGCCGTTTGATCTGTCCCTGCCGGCTGGCCAGCAGCACGGCACCAGAGGGGCCCACCTCAGCAGCTCCAACAATGGCTTCACCGGGAAGTAGGCGCATCAGCACCGGCCCCTGGGCGGTGCGGCCCATGAGCGGCAGGTTGCTGTCGTTGACCGCCAGCCGCAGCAACCGGGCCGTTGAGCTGCCCACCACCACTTCACGGCCTTCGCGGCAGACCACCACCCGCTGCAGCTGAACCCCTTCTTTGAGCTTGAGCACCGTGGCAGCTCGGCCAGAAAGATCCTGAACGTCTTCGAGGGGAAGCCGTTTGAAACGGCCATCGCTGCTCAGCAGCCCAAGACTGATGCCTTCTCCACTGGGCAGCGGCAGCACCTGCACCACCGGATCGCCGTTGAGCCCATCGGGCAAGAAGCGCTCCAGATTGCCGGGTTGTTGCCCGGCAAACTCCCAACGCAACAAAGCCACCCTGCCGCTGGCCGTGAACGCCAGCAGCGCCGGTTGGCTGCTGATGCTCAGAATCAGCCGTGCCGGTGCTGCGTGATCACCCAGGGGGGCGGCTTCATCGAGATGCAGGCGGCCCAGCATCTGGGGCGTCACGATCTTGACGCTGCCGTCGCTCTGGATCAGCAGACGACTCTCGCTGCTCAGCGCAGCGAAGGCCTGTTGCCGTTGCAGTTCGGCATTGGGACGCACGGCTGCAGCCCGCTGGGCGACCAGTTCGTCGCCCCCTTCGATCAGGCGGGTGCGGCGCGGGGTGGCAAAGCGTTTCTTGAGTTGTTTGAGTTCGCCGATCAAGGTGTCGAGCAGGGCACCGCGGTCGTCCAACAGGTGGCGCAGGCGCAGTCGTTCCTGGCGCAGGTCACCGGCTTCCTGACGCAGGCTTTCCTGCTCCAGTCCCGTCAATCGGCGTAGTGGCATCGCCAGCACGGCATCAGCCTGACGTTCGCTCAGATCCAGATGCACCTGCAGGCTGGCGCGGGCACTGCCAGCGTCCCGTGCCTCGCTGATCATGGCGATCACGCGCTGCAGGGCATCGAGGGCCTTGATCAGGCCTTCGACCACCTCAAGCCGGTCCTCGCATTTCTTGAGGGCGTGGCGAGTGCGCCGGATCAGCGTCAGCTCGCGGTACTCGAGAAACTCCTGCAGCAGTTGCCGCAGGCTCAGCTGCACCGGCTGGCCGTTGACCAGGGCCAGCAGAATCGCGCCGAAGTTGCTCTGCAGCGAGGTGCGCCGCTGCAGATCGCCCAGCACCGTCTCAGCATTGGCGTCACGACGCAGTTCGACCACAATCCGCATGCCGTCGCGGTCGCTCTCGTCGCGAATGTCGGCGATACCCCCGATCTTGCCGTCGTTGACCTGCTCGGCCAATTTTTCGATCCAGCCCGCTTTGCTGAGTTGGTAGGGCAGCTCGGTGATCACCACGGCGCTGCGGCGGTGCCGTCCTTTGCCTGGCTGCACTTCTTCGATGTGGGCCACCCCCCGCATCGGAATGCTGCCGCGGCCGACCAGGTAGGTGTCGCGCACACCGCTGCCCGCCAGCACCTCGCCGCCGGTCGGAAAGTCCGGCCCAGGCACCAGCTCCAGCAGCTTGTCGTCGCTCAGATCGGGTTTGCGCACTAGGGCGATCAGTGCATCCACCACCTCACCGAGGTTGTGAGGTGGAATGTTGGTCGCCATGCCCACGGCAATGCCGGTGCAGCCGTTGAGAAGCAGAAACGGCAGTTGTGCGGGCAGCACCGTCGGTTCCTGCTGGGAGCCATCGAAGTTGGGCGCAAAGTCGACCGTGTCGTTGCCGATCTCATCGAGCATCGCCTCGTTGGCGATCGGCGCCAGCCGCGTTTCGGTGTAACGCATGGCCGCTGGCGGGTCGTCGTCGACCGAGCCGAAGTTGCCGTGGCCATCGAGCAGGGGGTTGCGGCTGGCAAAGGTCTGCACCAGCCGCACCAGGGCGTCATAGACCGCCTGGTCGCCATGGGGGTGGTACTTGCCGAGCACGTCGCCGACGACACGGGCGCACTTGCGGTAGGGCCGATCAGGGGTCAGCCCCAGCTCGTGCATCGCATACAGGATGCGCCGCTGCACGGGTTTGAGACCATCGCGCACGTCGGGCAGGGCGCGCCCGACAATGACGCTCATGGCGTACTCGAGGTACGAGCGCTGCATCTCCTGATGCAGGGCAATCGGCTGAATACGGGGGTCTTCGGAGCGCTCCTCGGCCATCCTGTGCTGCGATGTGAGGGCAGAAGGTGGCGCTCAGCCTACAGATCTTCTTCGGTCTGTCCTTCTGTTGAGGCGTTGGCGTTGGCGCGGTCGACCACGGGTTTGAGCTCTTGCTGCGCCAGGAGTTGCTGGGTCGCGGACCGCAGTTTCGGGCCCCACAGCTGGTCTTTCTGGTAGCTCTCGAGCACGTAGTTGGGTTCGCCATTGAGCGCTTCGCTGGCCAATCGAATCGCTTCGTCGCGCTGTTGGGGGCCCTGAGCAAACAGGCCGGCCGCTAGGGCCAGCATCGGTTCTGAGGCATCGGGCTTGATCTTCAGCGCGCGTCTGAGCCGTTTGATGGCCGCCGGGCGATCACCCTGTTCAAACAGCACCAGGGCCTGGTTGTTGATCGCTTCCCAGAAGTCAGTGCGCAGCGCCGCAGCCCGTTCGTACTGGTTCAGTGCTGCAGCCGAGTTGCCGCTGAGCAATTGGGCATTGCCCAGGTCGAAATGGGCTCCTGCGTTTCTGTTGTCGAGCTTGATGCCCTGCTCCAGCAGTCCAATGGCTTCTCTGGGTTTGCCATTGCGCAACGCCAATGAGCCTTCGGCAAACCAGATGCCCGCGTTACGCGGATCGAGTTGTTTGGCGCGGGTCAGTGAAACAGCCGCGTCCTTGTTCTGGTTGCTGCGCAGCTGTGCCTCGGCCAGCAACAGCCAGCCCCGTGGATCGGCGGGCAGCAACTGCACCGTCAGTGCAGCCAGACGCGCTGCATCGCCGGCCTGTCCCATGCGCAGCAGCCGCGCTGCGGCCTGAGCAATGCCGAGGCCTGCTCCCTCCAGTTCCTGCTCACGTGGTACGTACACATACGGAACCAGCGCATGCGCCGGCGCCAGAGGGGCGAGTGCGGCCGCGCTGCTGAGCAAACCAGCAGCAACAGCAGGGGGCAACCAGGTGCTGAGGGCCGCTGCAAACCCTGTGCGCCGCGCGCGCTCCGTCATGGCATCAAAAAGGGTCGTCTCAGCCTAGGGAGCGAATGTTGCGTCGCCACTGGGCTGGTTTGATGCGGCGCAGGGCAGAGGCCCGCAGCTGTTCATCCCACATCTGATCACTCCAGCCCAGGGCTTCGCCGGCTTGCAGGTTCAACACCCATGGCCGCGGCGCCGTGGCGCTGTCGCTGCTGCTGGGCGGTTGGCGGTTCCAGGGGCAGACCTCCTGGCAAATGTCGCAGCCCGCCACCCAGGGAGCCATCGCGGACGTGATCGCGGCCGGCAGGGTGTCAGCGCGGTTTTCGATGGTGTGAAACGCGATGCAACGGCGGCTGTCGACCACAAACGGCTCGACGATGGCTCCGGTTGGACAGGCGTCGAGGCAGGCGGTGCAGCTGCCGCACAGGGCTTCTGCCGGCTGGTCGGCTGGTAGGTCCAGCGTCATCAGCAGGTGACCCAGCAGCAGCCATGACCCGTGCTGGCGGTTGATCACGTTGCTGTGTTTGCCGATCCAGCCCAGGCCCGCTTCCTCGGCCCAGGCTTTGTCGAGCAGCGGAGCACTGTCGACGCAGGCACGCCAGCGCAGCCCGGGGCACTGCGCTTCGAGCCAGCGGCCAAGCTGGCGAAGGCGCTGATCGATCACCCGGTGGTAATCGCGGCCCCAGCCGTAACGCGCGATCGCCAGCGATCCGGGTTGCCGCTCTGCGGCGACGTAATAGTTGAGCCCGACCGCCAGCACACTGCGCACCCCCGGCAGCAGGGCCTCGATCTGCTGCCTGCGCGGATCGGCCATCCAAGCCATCTCCGCCTGGTGGCCCTGGTCGAGCCAGCGCTGCAGGGCTGCTGTGCGCAGCGGCACCCGCCTGGGCTGGCTGGCTGAGGCGATGCCAACCGGGGCAAAACCCAGCGCCCCGGCCTGCTGCTTGAGGGCTGCGGCGAGGGCTTCAGGATCCGTTGCGCTGGTTCTGGCAGAACTGGCCGCCACCCGTACAGTGCGAACCACATCCAGTCTGCTGTCTTCTGTCTGTGAGCTCTGCACCTGCTGCGCGTTTGACCCCCGTACTGCGTTGGATCGGCATCACCCTGGTGGTGTTGCTGGGCCTGCAGCTGTTTGTGCTGCTCACAGGCTGGAACTGGGGCGAAGAGAGCTACCGCCAGCTCTTTGTTCAGGTGGCGGTCAGTCAGTCCCCGATGGCCTTGGTTGGTCTGGTGTTGATGCTGCTGGCCGCCCGTCTGGATGGTTTCGGCGGTCGCACCCCGTTGCGCATCACCACCGGTGTGATCAGCGCTCTGCTGGCGATTGTGATGGTGGTGGCCGTGCCGGTTTCGATCAGCGGCGATCGGGCTCTGGTCGATCAGGCAGATCAGCAGCTGCAGGCGGGTTCAGCCCAGGTCGACATGATGCGCTCCCAGTTGGCTGGGGCCAGCCCTGAGGCCCTCGATCAGCTGGTCGAGCAGGCAGAGCAGGCCGGACAGCTGCCCGCCAAGGCTTCAGCTGAGCAGAAACGCTCCTTCGTCAAGGAGCTCATGGGTCGCCAGATCAAGCGGGCTGAGGATCAGCTCAGCCAGCAGCGCAAGGCCCGCGACATCACCGTCAACCAGCGTCGCATCGGCGGCACGGTCAGTGCAGTGGTGTTGCTCGTCGCGTTTGTGCTGATGGCCCTGGTTGCCCTGCTCTGACGGTCATCCCAACCGCAAGGCAGGCTGTTGCTCTCCCCCGTCTGGCTAAGTTGCAAGCTGGTCTCATGTGGTTGGCAGGGATTCACAGGTGGTGCCATCTAGTCCCAGACCCGATGAACCTTTGGGGGATCGTCTTCAGCAGGATCTGAAGAACGATCTGATCGCGGGCCTGTTGGTGGTCATCCCCCTGGCCACCACGATCTGGTTGGCCACGACAGTCAGCCGCTTTGTGCTGGCTTTTCTGACCTCGATTCCCAAGCAGTTCAATCCGTTCAACACCCTCAACCCGGTGTTGCAGGAGCTGATCAACCTCGGCGTGGGTCTTTTGGTGCCCTTGCTCGGCATCCTGCTGATCGGCTTGATGGCCCGCAACATCGTCGGCCGCTGGTTGCTTGAGTTCGGTGAGGGAACACTGCTGCGCATTCCCCTGGCCGGCTCTGTTTACAAGACCCTCAAGCAGTTGCTGGAAACCTTTCTGCAGAGCAATTCCAGCCGTTTCCGCCGGGTTGTTCTGGTCGAGTACCCCCGCGAAGGTCTCTATTCCCTTGGATTTGTGACCGGCGAACTGGCCAGCTCCCTGCAGAGCGGTTTCGGCGAAACCATGTTGAGTGTGTTCATTCCCACCGCTCCCAATCCGACCACCGGTTGGTATGCGGTCGTGCCGGAGCGATCGGTGCGCGATCTGGACATCTCCGTGGAGGATGCCTTCCGCACGATCATCTCGGCCGGCATCGTCAGCCCCGATGATCGCCAGCCCGTGTCCAACCGCAGCTTCTCCAGCCTGCTGGCGCAGTTGCGGGCTCCCCAGCTCTCCTGATGCAGAGTCGAACCCTCGCCCGCGAACTGGCGCTGCTGATGCTGGGCCAGATCAGTGATCGCGATGAGCGTCAGGCCGAAACGGCCCAGCGGGAGCTTGCTGACAGTGCCCTCAGTGAGCTGTTGCATCGTGCGCTTGCCGGTTTGCAGGAGCACGTGCGCGAAGCCCTGGATCACTCTGCTGATGATTTGCAGAACGCCCAGCAGGCTCTGCTCGATAGCGAATTGCAGGACGCTGGCCAGAGCGCTCAGGAGCAGCAACTTCCCAAGGTGCGCAACCATCTGCGCGAGGGATTGGCGTTGGCTGAATCAGCGCTCAATCGCCTGTCGGCAGGTCTCGAATTGCCGCGCTTGCTGATGCTGGCGGATCAGCAGGAGGTGCGCCGCGAGGCCATCGCCCGCACCAGGGCGGTTCTGCAGAACAGGCAGCAGCTTGATCAGCGCCTCGATCAGGTGATGGAGGGTTGGCGCCTGATGCGTCTGCCTCGCATCGATCGCGACATCCTGCGGTTGGCGGCCGTTGATCTGGAGACCTTCGGCACGCCGGCTGCTGTGGTGTGCAACGAAGCGGTTGAACTGGCCCATCGCTACAGCGATGAGCAGGGCCGCCGCATGATTCATGGGGTGTTGCGCCGCTTCACCACCGCTGAGTCACGCGCCTGAGCCCACCCAAAGCCATGGTTTACGACTGGTTCAATCGCACGGCAGCCGAAGACGGTGACGAGGCTCCGCAGCAGGATGCACCTCCAGCTGAAGCGCTGAGCTCCGCTGAAGCAGCAGTCGACACCGATTCACTGGCCTGGGCCAAGGAGGCCTATGCCCGGCTCAAGGCCCAGCAGGAGGCGGCCAAGGCGGCCCCAGCGGCTCCAGTGCAGGCTCAAGCAGAACCTGTGGAGCTGGCTGAAGCAAGGCCGGCACCGCAGCCTGAGCCCCAGCCCGAGCCCGAGCCTGAACCCGAACCCGAACCCGAGCCTGAACCCGCCCCTGCTCCTGCGCCCCTGTCACTGCTTGAGCAGGCTGCAGCCCAGCGCGCAGAACGCCAACAGGCGCTGCTGGTCGATACCCCTGCCCCCCGTGCAAGCGAAGCCCAGGACGTCAGTGATGAGCCCAGTCTTGGGGCGTTTGATGAAAGTTTCACCTGGTCGGCCGAGGTGCTTGCCGCCCAGGGCAAACGGGCCGATCAGATCTCGCTCGAAGAGATCGACTGGCTCGCAAAATTGCGCCAGGGCCTGGAAAAGACCCGCCAGGGGTTCGTCACCCAGCTGCTCGAGAACCTGGGCGACGATCCGCTGTCGCCGGAAACCCTTGATGAACTGGAGACGGCGCTGCTGCGTGCCGATGTGGGTGTGCAGGCCACCGACCAGGTGCTCGATGCCCTGCGCAAGCGGCTCAACACTGAGGTGGTGGATCCGGCCGAAGGCATTCGTTTTCTCAAGGAACAACTGCGCGCTTTGCTCGATGCGCCGATCCAGCGCTGCGCGCAGCCCCTGTTGGCACCCCAGCGAGGTCGCCTCAACGTGTGGTTGATGGTGGGCGTCAACGGCGTCGGCAAGACCACCACCTTGGGCAAGCTCGCCAACCTGGCGGTGCGCAGCGGCTACAGCGCCCTGATCGCCGCAGCCGACACCTTCAGGGCCGCGGCTGTGCAGCAGGTGCAGGTCTGGGGTGAGCGCAGCGGCGTGCCGGTGATCGCCAACCCCAGTGCCAATGCTGATCCAGCTGCGGTCGTCTACGACGCCATCGGCGCCGCCCAGGCCAAGGGCACCGAGCTGGTTCTGGTGGACACGGCCGGTCGCCTGCAGACCAAACACAACCTCATGGAGGAGCTCGCCAAGGTGCGCCGCATTGTCGACAAGCTGGCTCCGGAGGCGGCCGTTGAATCGCTGTTGGTGCTCGATGCCAGCCAGGGTCAGAACGGCCTCAAGCAGGCGATGGCGTTTGCCAACGCCGCTGGACTGACCGGCGTGGTGATCACCAAACTCGACGGCAGCGCCCGCGGCGGTGTGGCTCTGGCGGTGGCGTCGGAGGCTGATCTGCCGATTCGCTTCATCGGTGCTGGTGAGGGCATCCGCGATCTGCGCCCCTTCAACAGCTTCGAATTTGTTGAGGCGCTGCTCTCGGGCTGAGCGCTCAAAACATCGCTACCCTGCGGGTCGCTGCCGCTGACGGCCGTGTGGACGGCCTCAGAATCTCTGCGTCAGCTCCTTGACAGCCTCAGCAAGGAGCAGCGCCGCAACCAGGACCTGCTGGTGTCGTTGGCGTTCGCCCTGCGCAGCTTCACCAATCTGGCTCGCTTCCTTGAGCTGGTGCCTCTGCTGGCGGTGCGTTTGGTCGAGGCCGAAGGGGCGCTGCTGGTGGTGCTCCACGATGACGGGCGGCTCTGGCGCGAGCAGCTGCAGGCCACGGCGTCTGAGCGCTGTGCAGAGGTGTTGCGCCAGCTCGCGCTGATCGAGGATCGTGAGCTGCAAGAGTTCAGCGGCGAAGAGGCGCTGACCCGTTTTCTTGATGCCCGGGTGGCCCGCAGCTTGCCCGCAGCCCAGCTGTTTGCCACCACCATCGCCTGTCGCGGCCAGGGCCGGGGCAGGTTGTATGTGTTCAGCACCAGGCCTGGTTTCAGCTGGAGCGATGTGCATCGTCGTCATGTGCAGCTGGTTGCCGATCTGACGGCGGTCGCCCTCGAACACGATGCCCTAGAGCAGCAGATCCGTCGTCACGAGCGCCTCGACCGCCAGCTCAGCACCGGTGCGCAGATCCAGGCCCAGTTGCTGCCCGATCACTGCCCTGTGATCGAGGGGGTGGAGCTGGCTGCGCGCTGTCGGCCGGCGTTTGAGGTCGGCGGCGATTACTACGACTTCATTCCCATGCGCCCGCAGCTCAGTGGCCGCCGGCGTGAGCAGGGGCGTTGGGCCCTGGTGATGGGCGATGTGATGGGCAAGGGCATCCCGGCGGGCCTGCTGATGACCTTGCTGCGGGGCATGTTGCGCTCAGAGGTGCTGAGCGGCCATGAGCCGGGTCGCATCCTGCATGACCTCAATGCCATGGCGCAGGAGGACCTGGCCCAGTCGCACCGCTTTGTGACCCTCTTTTATTCCGATTACGACCCCCGCACCCGCCTGCTGCGCTACGCCAATGCCGCCCACAACCCGCCGTTGATCTGGCGCCGCCAGAGCGCTCAGGTGGAGCGGCTCGATGCGGCCGGGCTGTTGATCGGTCTGCAGGGCGAGGCCGACTACAGCAGCCAGCAGCGCGTGCTTGATCCAGGTGATGTCCTGCTGTACTACACCGACGGTGTCACCGAAGCGGTGGGCTTCAGCGGTGAACGGTTTGAGGAAACCCGCCTGGCTGCGGCCCTTGAGCAGATCTGCCGCTCGGGTGCTCAGGCTCAAGCGATTCTTGAGCAGCTGTTTGCGCGTCTGGATCGGTTCGTCGGCGCTGATCGCTCGCTTGAAGACGATGCCTCGATGGTGGTGCTCAAGGTTGATGAGGCTGTTTCGTTGCCGCCGCTGGCCTGAGGCCGTCGTTGACGCCCCAATGGCAAGCTGACTGCAGCAGAGGGCTCCGGGAGCGAGCGGGCATGGCAGTCGATTCCTCCAGCTCCGCCTGGAGTCAGCGCTTTGAACAGGGCCTGCATCCGGCGATCGAGCGCTTCAACGCGTCGATTGGCTTTGACATCGCTCTGCTGCAACAGGATCTCGACGGTTCGGTGGCCCATGCGCGCATGCTGGGCGCCTGCGGCGTGATCGAGCCGGCTGAGGCCGAGGCGATCATCACCGGGCTCGAAACCATCCGCAGCGAAGCGGCTGCCGGAGCGTTCAACCCTGCTCTTGCCGACGAGGACGTTCACTTTGCGGTTGAACGTCGCTTGATTGCCTTGATCGGTCCGGTGGGCAAGAAACTGCACACAGGGCGCTCGCGCAACGACCAGGTGGGCACCGACGTGCGTCTGTGGCTGCGTGCTCAGATCGATGCCATCGACATCGATCTGCTGCGCTTCGAGCGGGCTCTGCTCGATCAGGCCGAGCGCCATGCAGACACCCTGATTCCCGGTTACACCCATTTGCAGCGGGCTCAGCCGCTGTGCCTGGCCCACCATTTGCTGGCCTACATCGAGATGGCCGAGCGCGACCGTCAGCGGCTTGCCGATGTGCGTCGCCGCGTCAACATCTCACCGCTGGGGGCGGCGGCGCTGGCAGGGACCCCGGTGCCGATCGACCGGCGCATGACCGCCCAGGAGCTGGGCTTTGCGCAGATCTACACCAACAGCCTCGATGCGGTCAGCGATCGTGACTTTGCCGTTGAGTTCATGGCCGCAGCTTCGCTGGTGCTCGTGCACCTGAGCCGGCTCAGCGAGGAGGTCATCCTGTGGGCCTCCGAGGAGTTCGGCTTCGTGTCCTTGAGCGATCGCTGCGCCACCGGCAGCAGCCTGATGCCGCAGAAGAAAAACCCCGATGTGCCCGAACTGGTGCGTGGCAAGAGCGGCCGGGTGTTCGGCCACCTGATGGGCCTGCTCACCATGATCAAGGGCCTGCCTCTGGCCTACAACAAGGACTTCCAGGAAGACAAAGAAGCCCTCTTCGACGGGGTGCGCACCGTGCGCGACTGCCTTGAGGCCATGGCCATTCTGTTTGAGGAGGGTTTGGAGTTCAGGCCCCAGCGCCTTGAGGCCGCGGCGTGCAGCGATTTCTCCAATGCCACCGATGTGGCTGACTATCTGGTGGCCAAAGGGGTTCCGTTCCGCGAGGCGTATCAACTGGTGGGCGGTCTGGTCAAAACCTGCCTGGCCGAAGGCGTGCTGCTGCGTGATCTGCCGCTGGCGCGTTGGCAGCAGTTGCATCCTGCGATTGCCGCTGACATTGCTGAGGCCATCGCTCCGCGTCAGGTGGTGGCTGCCCGCCGCAGTGAAGGCGGCACCGGATTTGAACAGGTGCAACAGCAACTGCAGCAGATTCGCTCTCGGCTCGGCAGAGCCCCCCAGGCGACTTAGGCTGCACAGGTTGTGTGCTGTCTGGGTCTGCTTGGCGGGCCTTTCGCTTCGTGAGCATCTTTGTTGGCAATCTTCCGTTCCGCGCCGAGCAGAACGATGTCGCCGAATTGTTTTCGCCCTTCGGCGAGGTGGTGAACTGCTCGTTGCCGCTTGAGCGCGACACCGGTCGCAAGCGCGGCTTCGCCTTTGTCGAAATGGTCGATGAAGAGAGCGAAGGCCGGGCCATCGACGCCCTCCAGGGCGCCGAGTTGATGGGCCGTCCCCTGCGCATCAACAAGGCCGAGCCCCGCAGTTCCGGCGGCGGCGGTCCCCGTCGCGGTGGTGGCGGTGGTTATGGCGGTTCCGGCTCCGGCGGTGGCTATGGCGGCGGTGGCGGCTACAACCGTGGTGGCGGCGTCTATGGCGGTGGCGGCGAGCGCAGCTCCGGTGCCCGCGGTTGGGAAGATCGCAGCTATGGCGGTGGTGGCGGCGGCGGCGGTTACGGCGCGTCCGACAGTTTTGATGCCGGTCGCACCCGCAGGCGCCGCAGCAGCGGCTCCGACGCCGATGGCTATCCCGGGGCTGAAGGCTGATCCGGCCGCCCCTTGCTGGGTGCAGTGAGCGTGCCTAGAGGCCTCGCTCCTCGAGTTGCAGGGCCGCGCGCTCCAGCACCTCAGGGCCTGCGCTGCGAGCTCCCGCCTCCCGGGTGAGCTGGGCTCTCCAGTGGCGCGCGCCGGGGACCCCCTCGACCAGATGCACCAGGTGCCGCGCCATGGCCCACAGCCGCCCGCCCTGCTGTTGCCACTGGCGGGCATGGGGAACCA
>Ga0194130_10002997_pt1 | contig 23402 bp, 19 predicted proteins | sample TA2KigsurfametaG_FD_160084 | JGI IMG/M metagenome (GOLD analysis project Ga0194130, IMG submission 160084) | Freshwater microbial communities from Lake Tanganyika, Tanzania - TA2015050 Kigoma 12 surface | ecosystem: Environmental > Aquatic > Freshwater > Lake | place: Tanzania: Lake Tanganyika... | reverse complement strand
GGGCCTCGGTGATCGTCAGCCTGACGATCATGTCGTCGTGGTCGTTGTCGTTGGCGCCGCCGCCGTCGTCGAGCAGCAGGTAGGCGATGGTGGACTGCCCGGAGAGCGGCAGCGGTTTGCCCGCCGCGTCGGCGAAGAAGAACGCGACGTCGTCGTTGCTGGGTCCGGCATGCCCATTGGGCACGACGCCGCCGGTCGCGGTGATCACGAAGTTGAAGGGCAGGAGGCCGGCCGCCACCGGCACCACGATCGGCGCGAGCCCGTTTGCGAGCGCGGCCGGCGGGATGCCAGTCGTGTCGCCGACGACCTGAGGCGGATTGGGTCCGCTGTCGGAGACCTGCGTCCCGCCGGCGAGCGCGAGCGCCGCGAGGCTGGTCGCTGTCCTTGGTCTCATTGGGTCCTCCTGCTGGGTTGTCCTGCGCCGCCGCATCGCGGCGGGCGCGGCTGCCGGCCCGGGCGCAAGTCGCGCGCCGGGGCCTGCGCCGACTTCGCAAGCCTCGTGCCGGGCGCCGTGAATGCCGTTTCTTCAGGGGTTTCAGTGGACCGCGTGCTGCCGCCGGCTCCGCTCTGTCAGTCCGGATGACGTCCCTGCGGATGAAAACCGCGGGGTCTTTCATGCATGACGCCCGGCGGCGCGACAGCGCGGGTGGGGGAGGTGGCGCGCGCCGCGAGGCGCGCGACGGAGGGGGCATGTGCTCCCGTCCGGCGCGCGGCCGCGCCCTGTTGCCACCGGCTTTGGTGCAGTGCGGTAGGCGCGTTGACAAGGCAAGGGCCGGGGTCCAACGTGCCGCCCGCGTGACCCAAGCCACGTCCATCCAGATCCACGCGACCTGCGTCGCGTTCGACGACGCCGGCATCCTGCTGCGCGGACCGTCCGGCGCCGGGAAATCGGACCTCGCCCTGCGCCTGGTCGAGGCGGGCGCCATGCTCGTTGCCGACGACCGCGTCGACCTGCGCCGCCAGGGCGGCCGCCTCTTCGCTTCCGCGCCCGTGCCGCTGCGCGGCCTCGTCGAGGCGCGCGGCGTGGGCATCCTGCGCCTTCCGTTCCAAGAGTCCGCGCCCCTACGCCTCGTGGTCGACCTCGTCGCGCGCGCCGAGGTCGAGCGCCTGCCCGAGCCCGAGGCCGAGGCGATCCTCGGCGTCGACCTGCCGCGCCTGCGCCTGCATGGCCTCGATGCCTCGGCGCCGGCGAAGCTTGCCCTCGGGCTGCGCCATGGCGTGGCGATCCCGGCCGCGGCCGGGCGTCGCCCGGCCGCCTGAGCGCCGCAGCCTCGCGTCGCCCGGCCGAGCCCCGCACCGCATGCGCGAGCCCCCGACGCCCCCAGCCGCCCAGGTGCGCCGCCGCGTCGTCATCGTCAGCGGCCTGTCGGGCGCCGGCAAGTCGACGGCGCTGCGCGCGCTCGAGGACGCCGGCTACGAGGCCGTCGACAACCTGCCGCTCTCCTTCCTCGGCGCGCTGGTGCAGGCCGGCGGCGAGGGCACGCGCCCGCTCGCCATCGGCATCGACGCGCGCACGCGCGACTTCGCCCCGCAGCCGGTGCTCGACGCGCTGGCCGGGCTGCGCGCCTCGCCCGGCGTCGATGCGCGCTTGCTCTACCTCGACGCCGACGACGAGGTGCTGCGCCGGCGCTTCACCGAGACGCGGCGGCGCCATCCGCTGGCGCTCGACCGCCCGGTGCTCGACGGCATCCAGGCGGAGCGCTCGCTGCTCTGGGCGCTGCGCGAGGGCGCGGACATCGCGCTCGACACCTCGAACGCGACCGGCGCCGAGCTGCGCCGCATGGTGCAGGAGCGTCTCGCCGACGACCTGCGCCCCGGCCTCGTGGTCGCGGTCGTGTCCTTCGCCTATCGCTGGGGCCTGCCGCGCGAGGCCGACCTGGTCTTCGACGTGCGCTTCCTCGCCAATCCGCACTACGAGCCCGCGCTCGAGCCGCTGACCGGGCGCGATCCGGCGGTCGGCGCCTTCATCGAGCGCGACCCCGGCTTCGAGGCCTTCTTCGCCGGGCTGGTGGCGATGCTCGCCGCCCTGCTGCCGCGCTACGAGCGCGAAGGCAAGAGCTACCTGACGATCGGCTGCGGCTGCACGGGCGGCAAGCACCGGTCGGTGCACGTCGCCGAGCGGCTCGCGCGCTGGCTCCACCAGCGCGGCCGCCAGGTCAACCTCGTCCACAGGGACATCGACAGGCGCGGCGACGCCGCGCGCTGAGGCAGAGCGGGAAGGCACCCATGATCGGCTTGGTACTCGTCACCCACGGGCGTCTCGCGGCGGAGTTCGTCTCCGCGCTGGAGCATGTCGTGGGGCCGCAGCGCAACGTCCGCGCCATCTGCATCGGCCCGGAGGACGACATGGAGATGCGCCGCGCAGAGATCCTCGCCGCGGTTGCCGCCGCGGACGAGGGCGACGGCGTCGCGGTGCTGACGGACATGTTCGGCGGCACGCCCTCGAACCTCGCGATGTCGATCCTCGGCAAGGGGCGCGTCGAGGTCGTCGCCGGCATGAACCTGCCGATGCTCATCAAGCTCGCCTCCGTGCGCTCGACGATGGCGCTCGACGCCGCGGTGGTCGAGGCGCGCGAGGCCGGGCGCAAGTACATCAACGTCGCCTCGCAGCTGCTCGCCGGCGCGACGCGATGAGCAGCGTCGCGACCGCGGAGCGCCGCGTCACCATCCTCAACAAGCGCGGGCTGCATGCGCGCGCGGCGGCGAGGTTCGTCAAGCTCGCAAGCCAGTTCGCCGCGGAGTTGACCGTGGCCAAGGACGGCGTGGCCGTCTCTGGGCGATCCATCATGGGGCTCATGATGCTCGCCGCGGGGCCGGGCACGGAACTCGCGATCCGCGCCGAGGGGCCGGACGCGGAGGCCGCGCTCGAGGCCCTCGCCGGCCTTGTCGCGGCCAAGTTCGACGAGGACTGACCTGGCCAACGCGTCCGGCCGGGAGGGAGGCGACGTGAACCAGCCCCGCCAGCGCGCAACTCGGCCGCGCGCGCAACCGCCCGCCGGCGAGCTTGCGCTGGAGGGCATCGCCGCGTCGCCCGGGATCGCGATCGGCCATGCCCATCTCCACGTGCCCGGCGAGATACAGGTGGCCGAGCGCCAGCTCCGCGCGGTCGAGGTCGCGCCGGAGGTCGAGCGGTTCCGCGCCGCCGTGGCGCGCGCGCTGCAGCAGGTCGCACGGCTGCGCGCCAAGGGCTCGCGGTTGCCCGCAGCGGCGGCCGAGGAGATCGGCTTCCTGCTCGACGCGCATGTCCAGATGCTTTCCGGCTCGCGCCTCGTGCGCGGCGTGGAGGCGCGCATCGCCGACGGGCTGGTCAACGCCGAGGCCGCCGTGCAGCAGGAGACCTCCGCGATCGCGCGCAGCTTCGCGGCGATGGACGACGCGTATCTCGCGGCGCGCGCCCAGGACGTGCGCGACGTAGGCGAACGCCTGCTGCGATGCCTGACGCGCGCCAGGCTGCGCGCCTTCAGCGACCTGCCGGAGGGCACGGTCGTGCTCGCGGCCGACGTCACGCCCGCGGACACCGCGCTGATGGACCCGGGCCGGGTCGCCGCCTTCGCCTGCGAGGCGGGCGGGATGGAGGGCCACACGGCGATCGTCGCGCGCTCGCTCGGCCTTCCCGCGGTGCTCGGCGTCGCCGGTCTCGTGGACGCGGCGTCGCCCGGCGACCGCGTCGTGGTCGACGGCAGCGCCGGCCGCGTGGTGCTCCGGCCGACGGCGGCGACGCTCGCCGGGTACGAGCGCAGGCGCATGGAGTTCCGGCGCGGCGAGCGCCAGCTGCGGCGCATCGCGCGGCTGCCCGCGGTGACGCGCGACGGCGTCGCGATCGGGCTGCAGGCCAACCTCGAATCGCCGCGCGACGCCGAGGCCGCGCGCCTGCACGGCGCCGACGGCGTCGGCCTGCTGCGCAGCGAGTTCATGTTCATGAACCGCGACGACGTGCCCGGCGAGGACGAGCAGTACGACGCGCTGGCGCGCGTGGTGCGCGCGCTCGAGGGAAGGCCCGCCACCATCCGCACGCTCGACGTCGGCGGCGAGAAGCTCGCCTCTGCGCTCGGCCCGCGCTTCGCCCCTGGGCCGAACCCGGCGCTCAGCCTGCGGGCGATCCGGCTCGGGCTGCGCGAGCCGGGGCTGCTGGAGACGCAGCTCTCCGCGATCCTGCGCGCGGGCGCCCACGGCCCGGTGCGCATCCTCCTGCCGATGATCTCGCACCTGCACGAGGTCCAGGAGGTGCGCGCAATCCTGGGTCGCGTCCAGCGGCGGCTGCTGCGTCGCGGCGTCGCAATGGCGGATCCGGCCCCTCCGCTCGGGGCGATGATCGAGGTGCCGGCCGCGGCGCTCGCGGCGGACGGCCTTGCCCGCGCCTGCGACTTCTTCGCGATCGGCACCAACGACCTGACCATGTACGCGCTGGCCATCGATCGCGCCGACGAGCAGGTCGCCCATCTCTACAACCCGCTGCACCCCGCGGTGCTGCGGCTCATCCAGTTCACCACCGAGGCCGCGCTGCGCAACCGCATCCCGGTCAGCCTCTGCGGCGAGATCGCGGGCGACCCGCGCTACACGGCGTTGCTGCTCGGCCTCGGCATCCGTGACCTGTCGATGGCGCCGCTCAAGATCCCGCGGGTGAAGGGGCGGGTGCGCGCCATCGACCTCGCCGCGGCGGCCGAGGCGGCCCGCGCGATCATGGCGCAGCACGATCCCGTCCGGATCGCCTCCATGCTGGACGCGTTCAACGCCCCGGCCTGAGGGCGGGCGGCGCCGGCCGGGTCCCTTGAACCCGCCCCGCCGCGCTGTTATCACGCCCGCCGTCCGGCGGTTCCGCCGGAGCCCCGCCCCCCGACACGCCCACCGAGGAACCTCCCATGGCCATCGCCACCGAATACAGCGTCGCCGACATCAAGCTGGCCGACTGGGGCCGCAAGGAAATCGCGATGGCCGAGACCGAGATGCCCGGCCTCATGGCGATCCGCGCGGAGTACGGCCCCGCGCAGCCGCTCAAGGGCGCGCGCATCGCCGGCTCGCTGCACATGACGATCCAGACGGCGGTGCTGATCGAGACGCTCAAGGCGCTGGGCGCCGACGTCCGCTGGGCCTCGTGCAACATCTACTCGACACAGGACCACTCGGCGGCGGCGATCGCGGCCAGCGGCACGCCGGTCTTCGCGATCAAGGGCGAGTCGCTCAAGGACTACTGGGACTACACGCACCGCATCTTCGAGTGGGCGGATGGCGGCACGCCGAACATGATCCTCGACGACGGCGGCGACGCGACGCTGCTGGTCCATCTCGGCATCCGCGCCGAGAAGGATCCCTCGCTGGTCGCCAAGCCGACCAACGAGGAGGAGGAGATCCTCTACGCGTCGATCCTGAAGACGAACAAGGAGCGCCCGGGCTGGTACGCGAAGCTCGGCGCCGCGATCCGCGGCGTCACCGAGGAGACGACCACCGGCGTGCACCGCCTCTACCAGATGGAGAAGGACGGCCGCCTCCTCTTCCCGGCGATCAACGTCAACGACTCCGTCACCAAGTCGAAGTTCGACAACCTCTATGGCTGCCGCGAGTCGCTGGTCGACGGCATCCGCCGCGGCACCGACGTCATGATGTCGGGCAAGGTCGCGATGGTCGCGGGCTTCGGCGACGTCGGCAAGGGATCGGCCGCGAGCCTGCGCCAGGCCGGCTGCCGCGTGCTCGTCTCCGAGGTCGACCCGATCTGCGCGCTGCAGGCGGCGATGGAGGGCTACGAGGTGACGACGATGGAGGATGCCGCGCCGCGCGCCGACATCTTCGTGACCGCGACGGGCAACGTGGACGTCATCACCGTCGACCACATGCGCGCGATGAAGCACCGCGCGATCGTCTGCAACATCGGCCACTTCGACAGCGAGATCCAGGTCGCCGCGCTCAAGAACCACAAGTGGCACAACGTGAAGCCGCAGGTGGACGAGGTCGAGTTCCCGGACGGCAAGCGCATCATCCTGCTCTCCGAGGGCCGCCTCGTGAACCTCGGCAACGCCACCGGCCACCCCAGCTTCGTGATGTCGAGTTCCTTCGCCAACCAGACGCTCGCGCAGATCGAGCTCTGGGCCAACCGCGGCGGCGGCAAGTACGCGCGCAAGGTTTACACGCTGCCCAAGCACCTCGACGAGAAGGTCGCGGCGCTGCACCTCGAGAAGATCGGCGTGAAGTTGACAAGGCTCACCAAGGCGCAGGCCAGCTACATCGGCGTCGCCGAGACCGGCCCGTTCAAGCCCGAGCAGTACCGCTACTGAGCCGCCGCCGCTGACCCGGGCGCCGGCCCGTCGCGCCGCGACGGGCTGGGCGCGGGCCCCCGACTGGGCCTAGACTCGCGCCCTGAGCATGGGCCCGGAAACCGTCCCGATCCTCCTCGCGGCGATCGCCGTCGCGTTCGGCGCCGGCCTGGCCGCGACGCGCCTGCGCGCGGCGAGGCGGACGGCGTCCGATGCGCGCGAGATCGCCGGACTGTCGTCGCGGCTCGAGGCAGCGGAGGCCGCGCGCCGCGCGGCGGAGGCCCGCGCCGAGGAGCTCGCCGCCGAGCTGGCCGGGGCCAGGCGCGACGCGCGCATCCGCGAGGGCGAGCTGGAGGCTGCCCGCGACTCCATCTCCGCCGCGCTCGCGTCGCTCTCCGTGCCCGTCTGGCGGCGCTCCGCGGGCCTTCGCATCGTCGACTGCAACCCCGCCTTCGCCGCGGCGGTGGAGGCGAGCGTCGCCGACGCCATCGCCGAGGGACGCATGCTCGGCGGGCCGCAGGTCGCGCTCCGCACGCGCGAGCTCGCGGCCGCGGCGGCGTCCGAGCGCGCGCCGCGCAGCGTCGAGCTGCACGTGGTCGTCGGCGGCGCGCGCCGCCGGCTCGAGATCTCGGAGGCGCCGCTGCCGGGAGGCGGCACGGTCGGCACCGCGATCGACGTGACGGCGCGCGAGGACCTGCGCGCCGAGATGAAGCGCGTCGTCGCCGCGCATGCCGACGTGCTCGAGAACCTGCAGACCGCGATCGCCGTCTTCGGCGCCGACCAGAGGCTGCGCTTCTTCAACACCGCCTATGCGCGGCTCTGGCGCCTCGATGAGGCCTGGCTGCGTGGCGAGCCCGATTTCGGCTCGGTGCTCGAGGAACTGCGCGCGCAGCGGCGCCTGCCGGAATACGCCGACTTCCGCGAGTTCAAGCGCCAGCGCCTTAAGCTCTTCACCAGCCTGATCGAGCCGCTGGAGGAAGTCGCCTACATCCCCGATGGCACGACGCTGCACGCGCGCATCGCGCCGCATCCGCTGGGCGGCCTGCTCTTCACCTACGAGGACGTCACCGACCGCCTCGCGCTCGAGCGTTCCTACAACACGCTGATCGCCGTGCAGCGCGAGACGATCGACAACCTGCTGGAGGGCGTCGCCGTCATCGGCTCCGACGCCCGCGTGAAGCTTTGGAACCCGGCCTTCCTGGGCCTCTGGGGCCTGTCGGCGGAGGACCTCGCGGGCGACGTCCATATCGGCCGCCTCGTCGACCTGACGCGCGCGCTGCATCGCGCCGGGCCCGACTGGGAGGCGGAGCGCGAGCGCCTCGTGGCGCGGCTGACCGATCGCGTGCCGCGGCGCGAGCGCGAGACGCGCGCCGACGGCAAGGTGCTGGAGTTCAGCTCCGTGCCGCTGCCGGACGGCGCGGTGCTGATCAGCTACGTCGACGTGACCGACACGACGCGCGTCGAGGAGGCGCTGCGCGAGCGCGCCGCGGCCTTCGAGGCTGCGGACCGGCTCAAGTCGGAGTTCATCTCCTCCGTCAGCTACGAGCTGCGCACGCCGCTCAACGGCATCATCGGCTTCACCGAGGTGCTCGCGAACCAGTATTTCGGGGAGCTCAATGAGCGCCAGCTCGACTATTGCCGCGACATCATCTCGGCCTCGCACCGCCTGCTCACGATCATCAACGACATCCTCGACCTCGCCTCGATCGAGGCCGGGCGGCTGGTGCTGGAGCGCGAGCCGGTCGAGGCCTACGCGGCGCTCGAGGGCACCATCCAGGTCATGGCGGACCTGGCGCGCGGCGCCGACCTCGCGCTGCGGATCGGTTCCTGCGAGGCGATGCCGCCGCTCGACGCCGACGCGCGGCGCCTCAAGCAGGCGCTGTGCAACCTCGTCTCGAACGCGATCAAGTTTTCGCCGCCCGGCGGCGAGATCCTGCTCTCGGCCACGCAGGGGCCGGACGGCATGGCCGCGCTGACCGTGACCGATCGCGGCCGCGGCATCCCGAAGGAGGACCAGGACCGGGTCTTCCGCGCCTTCGAGCGCGTGCGCCGTCCCGATGGCCCGGACCACGGCGCGGGGCTCGGCCTCAGCCTGGTGCGCCGCATCGTCGAGATGCATGGCGGGCGCGTGTCGATCGACTCGCGCGTCGGGCAGGGCACGACGGTCGCCTGCCTCGTGCCGCTCGCGAAGGACCAGGCTCCCTGAGGCTGGCGGGCGCTCAGGCCGCGAAGCCGGAGACGCCCTTGCTCGTCGAGTACTCGAAATGCAGCGCCGCGCCGGGGTGGACGCGCGCATGGATGGCGTGCGCGGCCGACGCCGCCTCCGCGAAGCCCGTGAGGATCAGCTTCAGCTTGCCCGGATAGGTCGCGATGTCGCCGATGGCGTAGATGCCGGGCGACGAGGTCGCGCAGGTCGCGGGATCGACCTTCACCAGGTTGCGCTCGAGGGACAGGCCCCACTCCGCGATAGGCCCGAGATTCTGCGCGAGGCCGAAGAAGGCGAGGAGGTGGTCGGCGGGGAGGCGCCGCGTGCCGCCATCAAGGTCCTTGACCACCACCGCCTCGAGCCTGCCGCCCGCACCCTCGAGCGAATCGAGCTGGTAGGGCGTGACGATGTCGACGTTGCTGGCGGTCGCCGCCAGCGCGCGAACCTTCTCGACCGTGTCCGGCGCGGCGCGGAATTTGTCGCGGCGATGCACGACGTCGACATGCGCGGCGATGCCCGCGAGCGACAGCGTCCAGTCGAGCGCGGAGTCGCCGCCGCCGGCGACGACCAGCCGCTTGCCGCGGAAGTCCTCGCGGCGCTTCACGAGGTAGTGGACGCAGTCCTGCTCGAACTCCGCCAGCCGCGCCACGGGCGGGCGGTTCGGGCCGAAGGCGCCGACGCCCGCGGCGACGATGACCGCGCGCGCGACGATCCGCTCGCCGCGCGAGGTCACGAGCTCCCAGTCCTCGCCGCGCGGCGCGAGCGCCTCGACGCGCGCGCCGAGATGGTAGGTCGGCGCGAAGGGCGCGGCCTGCGCCTTGAGCCGCTCGACGAGGTCAATCGCGTCGATCCGCGGATGGCCGGGGATGTCGTAGATCGGCTTCTCGGGGTAGAGCGCGGCGCACTGGCCGCCGGGCATGTCGAGCGCGTCGACGACGTGGCAGCGCATCTTGAGCATGCCGCACTCGAAGATGGCGAAGAGCCCGACAGGGCCCGCGCCGATGATGGCGATATCTGTGCTCACTTCGCTCATTTCGTCTCCCGCGGTCGGCTCGCGACGCGCGCGAAGATGTAGCGTCCGGCCCCCGGGATCAACCCCGCCCGCCATGCCCGGGATCGCCGGCGCGCGGAGGTTGCCGGGCGTGGCGGCGCGCGGATAGGAAGTCCGCAGGATGACCGATCTCCACGACGAGTCGCGCCGGGTCGCGCTGGCCGACGAGGCGGCGACGACGCGGCTCGCCGCGCGGCTTGCGGCGCTCGCGCGCCCGGGGGACGTGCTCGCCCTGTCCGGCGGGCTCGGCGCCGGCAAGACGGTCTTCGCGCGCGGCTTCCTGCGCGCGCGCGCCGGCGATCCCGCGCTCGAGGTGCCGAGCCCGACCTTCACCCTCGTGCAGGTCTACGACCTGCCGGGCGGCGCGGTCTGGCACCTCGACCTGTACCGGCTGTCGGATCCGTCCGAGGTCTGGGAACTCGGGGTCGAGGAGGCGTTCGCCGACGCTATCCTGCTGGTCGAATGGCCGGAGCGCATGGGCGCGTTCCTGCCGGAGACGAGCCTCGCCATCGAGCTCGCCCCCGGCGCCGGCGCGGGGGCGCGGGTCGCCATCCTAGACGCGCCGGAATGCTGGAAGGAGCGCCTCGCGGCGCTGCCCGTCGATGGCTGAGCGCGCGGCCGAGCTCGACGACTTCCTCGCCAGCGCCGGGCTCGCCGACGCCGCGCGCGCGCCGATCCCCGGCGACGCCTCGTTCCGCCGCTATGTCCGGCTGTCGCGCGGCGCCGCGCGATGGATCGCGATGGACGCGCCGCCGCCGGCCGAGGACGTGCGCCCCTTCGTGCTGGTGGCGCGCCACCTGCGCGCGCTTGGCCTTTCCGCGCCGGAGGTCCTGGCGCAGGACGAGGCGCGGGGCTTCCTCCTGCTCGAGGACCTCGGCGACGACACCTTCACCCGCGTGCTCGCGCGCGGCGGCGACGAGGGCGGGCTCTATGCCCTGGCGATCGACGCGCTCGCGGCGCTGCAGTCGCATCCGCGCGCCGCGCGCATCGACGTGCCCGCGCACGACGCGCGGCTGCTCGCCGACGAGGGCGCCTCGCTCTTCGTCGACTGGTACGTGCCCGAGGCGACGCGCCGCCCCGCGCCGCCGGGCATGCGCGAGGAATATCTCGGCCTCTGGAACGAGGCGCTCGCGCCGGCGCTGGCGCCGCGGCCGACGCTGGCGCTGCGCGACTTCCACATCGACAACCTGCTGGTCCTGCCGGGGCGGGCGGGCGCGGCGCGCTGTGGCGTGCTCGACTTCCAGGACGCCGCGATCGGCTCCCCCGCCTACGACCTCGTCTCGCTGCTCGAGGATGTGCGGCGCGACGTCTCCCCCGCCGTCGCGGCGGCGATGCGCCTGCGCCACCGCGCCGCGCTGCCGCATCTCGCGGGCGAGGAATTCGACATGTCCTGCGCGGTGCTTGCCGCGGCCCGCCACGCGCGCGTGCTCGGGCTCTGGATCCGCCTCTGGCGGCGCGACGGCAAGCCCTCCTACCTCGCCTTCCTGCCGCGCACCTGGCGCCTGCTCGAGGGGGCGCTGCGCCACCCCGCGCTCGCGCGGCTGCGCGCCTGGTTCGACCACAACGCGCCGCCCGGGCTGCGGCGCATCGCGACGGGAGCTTCGGCATGATCGACAAGGCGATCCTCCACGGCCTCGGCCTGGCGCCGGGCATGCGCCCGCTGACCGGCACGCCCCCCGCCTGCCTCGCAACGCTGGGCGCGATCGCGCTGATCGACCACGCGCTCGACCGCCTCGCCGCGCAGGGCGTGGCGCGCGTGGTCGCGCCCTGCCACCACGCGCGCGCGGCGATCGCGGCGCATGTCGCGGCAAGGGGCGCGGCGCCGGGGGTCGAGGTCCTGGTCTCGCCAGAGCCGCTGGCGGATGGCGCCGAGCTCGCCTTCGCCGCGCGCCATCTCGGCGACGGGGACTTCTTCGCCGTGCGCGCCGACATGGCCTGGTTCGACGGCTACGTGCCGGCGCTCGCGCGCATGGTCCGCGAGTGGGATCCCGCGCGCATGGACGTCCTGCTGCTCGCGCAGCCGATGTCGCGCGCGATCGGCGACCAGGGGGCGGGCGAGCTCTTCCTCGAGCCTTCGGGCGCCGCGCGACGGCGCCGGGACGGCGAGGTCGCCACCCATGCCTTCGCCGGCGCGGCCGTGCTGCGCGGCGGCGCGCTGGCGGCGGAGACCGGTCCGGGCCTGGGCTTCCTTACCCTCGTCGACGCCGCCGAGGCGGCGGGCCGGCTCTTCGCCGTTTCGCATGACGGCGTCTGGTGCCGTCCGGACCGCGAGGGCAGCGTCGATCTGGTGGAGGTGGAGATCGGATACCGCGCCGTCGCGCCCGCGCCCGAGCCGTCTCCGTTCGCGGCGCGTGACGCGGCGGCGATGGATCGCCTTGCCGCCATGCCGTCCAGGCTGCGTCGTCGCATCCGCGGGCGCGGCGCTCGCTGGCCGCTCTCCTGAGCCGGCGCGAAAGGTCGCGAATCGACCGGCGCATGGGCGAGGATCCACGCGCAATCACGGCGGGCGGGGAGGCAGGTTTCATGCGCATACACTCGATCCCGGCTGGCGCACCCTTCGCGGACCTGCTCGCGCAGGCACTGCTCGCGCATTTCTGCCCGCGCCCCGAGGATCTCGCCGACGCGCTGGTCCTGCTGCCGACGCGCCGCGCCGCGCGCGCCCTGCATGAGGCCTTCCTGCGCGCCTCGGGCGGCAGGCCGCTGCTGCTGCCGCGCATGGAGCCGGTCGGCGACGTCGACGACGACGAATTGCTTCTCGACCAGGACCTCGGCTCGGGCCTCGCGCCCGCCATCGGAGCGCAGCGTCGCCTCGCGGCGCTGGCGCAGGTGCTGCGCGCGCATCCGGCGACGGGCGGCGATCCCGCGACGGCCTGTCGTCTCGCCGCGTCGCTGGTGTCGCTGCTCGACTCCGCCGCGCTCGAGGAGGTGCCGCTCGCGCGCCTCGAATCCATCGTCGAGGCCGATCTGGCCGGGCACTGGCAGCAGTCGCTGCGCGTGCTGGACATCCTGCGCGAGGCCTGGCCGCGCCATCTCGCGCAGCTCGGCCTGAGCGACCTCGCGGCCCGCCGGATCGCGGCGCTGCGCGCGCGCATCGCCGCGTGGGCCGTCGCGCCGCCGCGGGGACTCGTGGTCGCCGCAGGCTCGACCGGCAGCATCCCCGCGACCGCCGACCTGCTCGCCGCCGTGGCCGCGCTGCCGCGCGGCGTGCTGCTGCTGCCGGGCCTCGACGCCGCGATGGACGACGAGAGCTGGCACGCCGCCGGCGAGGATCCCGCGCATCCGCAGCACGGGCTCGCGCGGCTGCTCGCGCGGCTTGGCGTCGCGCGCGGCGCGGTCGCGCCCTGGCCGGGCGCCTCGCCCGCGCATCCGCGCGTCGCGCTGCTGCGCGAGGCGCTGCGGCCCGCCGCGACCACGCCGACCTGGGCGAGGATGCCCAGGCCCGGGAAGGAGGCCTTCGAGGGGCTGCGCCGCATCGAGGCGCCGACGCGGCAGGAGGAGGCGCTCGCCATCGCCCTGGTCCTGCGCGAGGCGGTGGAGACGCCGGGGCGCACCGCGGCGCTGGTGACGCCCGATCGCGTGCTGGCGCGCCGCGTCGCCGCGGAGCTCGCGCGCTGGGGCCTCGGCGTCGACGATTCCGGCGGCTCGGACCTGCTCCTTACGCCGCCGGGCGCCTTCCTGCGCGCGACCGCCGCGCTGGGCGCCGATCCCGGCGCGCCGGTCGAGTTGCTCTCCGCGCTCAAGCACCCCTTCGCCTGCGCGGAGCTGCAGCGTGGCGCGCTGCTCGCCAGCGCGCGCCGGCTGGAGCGCGTCGCGCTGCGCGGCCTGCGCCCCGGCCCCGGCATCGAGGGCCTGCGCAAGGCCGTCGCCGCCACGAAGGCCGCGGACCGCAACGAGATCCTCGCCTTCGTCGACGGCCTCGCGGCGCCGCTCGCCGATTTCGCCGCGGCGATGCAGTCGGGCGCCGTCGCCCCGGCACGGCTCTGCGCGCTGCATCTCGGCTTCATGGAATGGCTCGCGACGCCGGCCGCGCCGCGCGAGAGCGAGCTCTGGGCCGGCGAGGCCGGAAGCGCGCTGCGCGACGCGATGATGGAGCTGCAGCAGGCGCTGGCGGCGTTCGAGCCGATCCCCGGCCGCGCCTGGCCGGCGCTGCTCGAGGCGATGCTCGCGGGCCAGGTGGTGCGCGCGCGCTACCCGACCCACCCGCGGCTCTCGATCTGGGGCCCGCTCGAGGCGCGCCTGCAGGGCGCGGACATCCTCGTCCTCGGCGGCCTCAACGAAGGCAGCTGGCCGCCCGAGCCTCCGGAGGACCCGTGGCTGTCGCGGCCCATGCGCAAGGCCTTCGGCCTGCCGCCGGCCGAGCGCCGCGTCGGCCTCTCCGCGCATGATTTCGTGCAGGCCGCCTCGGCGCCCGTCGTGCTCCTGTCGCATAGCCGCAAGGTCGATGGCGCCCCCGTCGCGCCCTCGCGCTGGCTGCAGCGCCTCGACGCCTTCCTCGGCGACCACGAGCCTTGGATGTCCTGCGTCGACTCGCGCCTGCCGGGATGGGCGCGCGCCCTCGACGCGCCGGAGCGGCTCTCCGCCCCGCCTGCAGCGCCCCGGCCCTGCCCACCGCTCGCGCTGCGCCCGACGGAGCTGCCGGTCACCGCGGTGGAGACGCTCGTGCGCGATCCCTACGCGGTCCATGCGCGCCGCATCCTGAAGCTCCGCCCGCTCGACGACGTCGACGAGGAGCCCTCGGCCGGCGAGCGTGGCACGATGATCCACGACGCGCTGCACGACTTCCTCGCTCCCGGAGGCGCGTTGCCTGCCGATGCGCTGGAGCGGTTGCTCGGGATCGGGCGCGGGCATTTCGCGCCGCTCATGGATCGCCCGGTCGTGCGCGCCGTCTGGTGGCCGCGCTTCGAGCGGCTGGCACGCTGGTTCGTCGACTGGGAGCGCGCGCGCCGCGCGACCGGGACGCGCACGCTCGCGGTCGAGTGCCGCGGCGAGCTGCGCCTGCCCTCGGGCTTCCTGCTGACCGCGGAGGCGGATCGCATCGACGCGCGGCCGGACGGGACCCTCGGCATCGTCGACTACAAGACGGGGACCGTGCCGAGCTACAGGCAGGTGGAGGTCGGTTTCTCGCCGCAGCTGCCGCTCGAGGCCGCGATCGCCCTGGCGGGCGGCTTCCCCGGCGTCGCGGCCTTGCCGCCGGGCGAACTCCTCCATGTCCGGCTCACCGGCGGCGCGACGCCCGGCGAGGCGAAGCCCGTGCGGGCCTGGCGCGGGCCGGGCAAGTCGCCGGATGAACTGGCGCGCGATGCGCTCGCCGGCCTCGCTAAGCTTGTCGACGCCTATGCCGATCCGCGCCGGCCCTACCTCGCACGCCCGCGCGTGCGATGGAAATCCGCCCATGCCGAGTACGACCATCTCGCGCGCGTCGCCGAATGGTCGGCGCTCGAGAGGGAGGGCGACGCGTGAGCCCGTCGAACCCCCGCGTCGAGGACGCCAAGCTCGCGCAGCGCCAGGCCGCCGACCCGGCGGGCTCGGTCTGGGTCGCGGCGAACGCGGGCTCCGGCAAGACGCGCGTCCTCGTCGATCGCGTCGCGCGGTTGCTGCTCTCGGGCGCGCCGCCGCACGCGATCCTCTGCCTCACCTTCACCAAGGCGGCGGCGGCGGAGATGCGCGCGCGGCTCTCCAGGCGCCTCGGCTCGTGGACGGCGATGGACGACGAGGCGCTGCGCGCAGACCTCGCCGACCTCGCGGGCGACGGCATCGTGGTCGACGCGGCGCTGGAGGCGCGCGCGCGGCACCTGTTCGCCGCGACGATCGACGCGCCGGGCGGCATGCGCGTCCAGACGATCCATTCCTTCTGCGAGTCGCTGTTGCGCCGCTTCCCGATCGAGGCGGGCGTCGGCGTCAGCTTCGCGATCGCCGACGACAACGAGACCGGCGCCCTGCTCGCCGAGGCGCGAGACCGCATGTTCGCCGACGCGGCGCGCGAACCTGCGCTCGGCGCGGCGCTGGCGCGCCTCGTGCTGCGCGCGGACGCGAAGACGCTGGACGACCTGTTTGAGGCTCTCGCGATCCAGCGCCGGCACCTGCGGCGCCTGCTCGCCGCGCATGGCGGCGAACCGGAGCGCGCCATCGCCGACCTCGCCGCGCGGCTGGGCGTCGGCGAGACGGAGGACGACGCGTCGATCCTCGACGCGTTCGCGGCGGCCATCCCGGTCGGCGACATGCAGCGCGCCGCGCAGGCGCTGGCGCAGGGCTCCAGGACGGACGTCGAGCGCGCCGCGACCCTGGCGGGGCTCGGGCACGGCGCCCATGCCGTCGGCCGCGGGCGCGAATGGCTCGCGATCTTCCTCACCGCGAAGAACGCCGCGATGCGCGCGGACCGAAACCTCGCGACCAAGGCCGCGATCGGCGCGGATCCGGGCGTCCTCGACCTCATGCGCGCCGAGGCAGCACGCTGCATGGCCGTCGCAGACCACCTGCGCGCGCTCGCCCTGCTGCAGGGCTCGGCGGCGATGATCCGCCTCGGCGCGCGGCTGGTGGAGCACTACGCGGCCGCGAAGCGCGCGCGCGACGTCCTCGACTACGACGACCTCGTCTTCCGCAGCCAGGCGTTGCTCGAGAGGGAGGACGCCGCCTGGGTGCGCTTCCGCCTCGATGGCGGCATCGACCACATCCTCGTCGACGAGGCGCAGGACACGAGCGCGGAGCAGTGGCGCATCGTCGACTGCCTCGCGGGCGAGTTCTTCGCCGGCGCGGGCGCGCGCGGCGACGCGCCGCGCACGCTCTTCGCGGTCGGCGACGAGAAGCAGTCGATCTTCAGCTTCCAGGGCGCGGACCGGCAGGCCTTCGGCGCCGCGCAGCTGAGCTTCGAGCGGCTGGCGCGCGAAGCCGGCCGATCCTTCCGCCCGGTCGACCTCGTCTATTCCTTCCGCTCGACGCCGACCGTGCTGCAGGCCGTCGACATGCTCTTCGAGATGGCGGCCGCGCGCGCCGGGGTCGCGGCGGCGGCGACCAGCCATCGCGCGGTCCGCGACGGCGAGCCGGGGCTCGTCGAGCTTTGGCCGCTGGTCGAGCCGCCGCCGGGCGGCGACGACGTCGCGTGGGACGCGCCGCTCGACTACGTCTCCGAGGCGTCGCCGCCGGCGCTGCTGGCGCGGCGCATCGCCGCGACGATCCAGGGCTGGATCGACGGTGGCGAGGCGATCTGGCGCGACGGCGCGGCGGTGCCGATACGCCCGGGCGACGTGATGATCCTCGTGCGCCGGCGCAATGCCTTCTTCGTCGAGATGGTGCGCGCGCTGAAGGCCGCGGGCGTGCCGGTGGCCGGCGCCGACCGTCTCGTGCTCGCCGACCACGTGGCGATCCAGGACCTCGTGGCGCTGGCGCGCTTCGCGCTGCTGCCGCGCGACGACTACGCGCTCGCCTGCGTGCTCAAGAGCCCGCTCTGCGGCCTCGACGACGACGACCTGCTGGCGCTCTGCCCCGCGCGCGGGCCCGGCGGGCTGTGGAAGGAACTGCGCGCGCGCGCGGCCGAGCGCCCGTCCTGGAAGGCGGCCGCCGGCGACCTCGGCGACTGGCTCGCGGCGGCGGATTACGCGCCGCCCTACGAGTTCTTCGCGCGCGTGCTCGGCCCCGATGGCGGCCGGCGCCGCTTCCTCGCGCGGCTCGGCGCGGAGGCCGCGGACCCGCTCGACGAGTTCCTCGCGCTTGCGCTCGCGTTCGAGCGCGAGAACACGCCTTCGCTCCAAGGGTTCCTGCGCTGGTTCTCGCGCGGCGGCGCCGAGATCAAGCGCGACATGGAACTCGCGCGCGACGAGGTGCGCGTGATGACCGTCCACGCGTCGAAGGGGCTGGAGGCGCCCGTCGTCTTCCTGCCGGACACGGTATCGACGCCGGCGGGACGCCACGACCCGAAGCTGTTCTGGGAGGATGGCGCGACCGGCGCGTCGCTGCTGCTCTGGCCAGGCGGCAGGGACAACGACGTCGAGCTCAGCCGGGCCGCGCGCGAGCATGCGCGCGCGCGGCGCCTCGAGGAGTATCGCCGCTTGCTCTATGTCGCGACCACGCGCGCGCGCGACCGCCTCGTCGTCTGCGGCTGGGTGGACAGGCCGCTGCCGGCCGAGGAGGGCGACGAGGACGGCGAGGGCGCGTCCCAGGGTCCGGGCGGCGCCGAGAACTGGCACGAATTGTTGCGCGTCGCGCTGCGCGCGCGGCTCGGCGACGGCGTCGACGAGGTCGACGCGCCCTGGGGCGAGGGCGGCATGGCGTTGCGCATCGGCGCGCCGCCGCCGCGCGCGGCGGTCTCCGCGGCGATCGCGGACGCGCCGCCTGTCTCTCTTCCGGACTGGGCGCGGCGCCCCGCGCTCGCCGAGCAGCGGCCCTCGAAGCCGCTCTCGCCCTCTTCCATCGGCGCGGCACAGGTTCCCTCCGGCCCGATCTCGGGCGAGGCGGCGCTGGCCGCCCGGCGCGGCTCGCTGCTGCACAGGCTCTTCGAACTGCTGCCGCGCCTCGAGCCTGGCGCGCGGGACGATGCCGCGCTGCGCCTCGCGCGCCATGCCATGCCCGAGCTGCCCGAGGCGGAGCACGCCGTCCTTGCGCGCGAGGCGCTGGGCACGATCGACGCGCATCCCGAATTCTTCGGGCCCGGCAGCCGCGCCGAGGTGCCGGTCGTCGGCCTGGTCGGGACGACGGCGGTGGCGGGGCAGGTCGATCGGCTCGTGGTCGCGGAGGACGAGGTCCGCATCCTCGACTTCAAGTCGAACCGCCAGCCGCCCGCGCGCCCGGAGGATGCGCCGCAGGCCTATGTCGCGCAGCTCGCGCTCTATCGCGCGCTGGTGGCGCCGCTCTATCCGGGGCGTCGGGTGCGCTGCATCCTGGTCTGGACCGCCGGGCCGACGATCTCGGAGATCGCGCCAGAGGCGATGGACGCAGCCCTCGCCGGGCTCTGAGCGCGCCTTGACCCGGCGCGCGGCGGCTCCCTAGATTGCGCCCGCGCGCCCTGCCCCGCGCAATCTTCCCCCGGCAATCCTCTCCGAGGAGTCGATGCACATGAGCGCCACCGTCAAGGTCACCGACGCGTCCTTCGAGGCCGATGTCCTCAAGGCCTCGCAGCCCGTCCTGCTGGATTTCTGGGCGGAGTGGTGCGGCCCCTGCAAGGCGATCGCGCCGACGCTCGACGAGCTGGCGAACGACCTCCAGGGCAAGGTCGTGGTCGCCAAGATCAACATCGACGAGAACCCCGCGACACCCAACCGCTACCGCGTCCAGGGGATCCCGACGCTGATGCTGTTCAAGAACGGCCAGGTCGCGGCGACGAAGGTCGGCAGCGTGCCGAAGAGCAAGCTCTACGAGTGGGTCAACTCGGTCATCTGACCGGCGCGTCCCGCGCATCGAGCAGGCCCCGCCGGCGCCCGCCGCGTGGCCTTTCCGTTTCAGGGAGCCTTCCCGTTCCGGCCCGCCGGCCCGCCGAGCATGCTCCAGCCCGCGGCGATGCGGCTCGCGGTGGTGATGGCGCAAAGCGCCGCGAAACCGAGCGCCCACCACGCGAAGAGGCCGGGCCAGAGGCACATCGCCGCGAAGCAGGCGAGGGTCTCGCCCGCTTCCGTCAACCCGCCGAGATGGAAGAAGCCCTTGGCGGGCGCGCGGCCAACGTCGATGCCGCGCCGCTCGGCGAGGATCGCGAAGGCGAGGAAGCTCGAGCCCGTCCCCACGAAGGATGCGAGCAGGATCGCCGCGGCAAGCGCGTTCGCCGCGGGGTCGGCGATGGCGAAGCCCAGCGGCACGCTGGCGTAGAACAGGAAGTCGAGGACGATGTCGAGGAAGGCGCCGCGGTCGGTCGGCGTGGTCAGCCGCGCCACCGCGCCGTCGAGGCCGTCGAGGAGCCTGCTCGCGAGCACGAGCGCCAGGCCGGCGAGCGGATGGCCAAGCGCGATCGCCGCGGCGCCCGACATGCCCGCCGCGAAGCCGGCGAACGTCACCGCGTCGGCGCCGACGCCGCGGGCGGCGAGAGGCCGCGCGAGGGCGCGCAGCACCGGGGCGAGAAGGCGCGTCGCGGCGCGGTCGATCATTCTTTCCGCGGCCCCGGCCCGTGTTCAGCCGCGGAAGGGCGAGATCCGGGCGCGCTTGCCCGCCGCCCAGTCGGCGGGGGAGAGGCGCGGGATCGAGAAGGGCTCGGCGATCCGGCAATAGCCGCCGCCGGCGAGGCGCCCCACCAGGTCGAGGGCGAGCGTGTCGACGTGGAAGCGCTCGTCGACGATGCCGTCGCGCACGTGGAAGGCAAGGATCTCGCCGACGACGATCGAGCGCCCGTTGCGGTAGCGCAGTTCGTCCATCAGGCGGCATTCCATCGCCACCGGCGCCTCGGCGATGCGCGGTGCCCGGACCTGCGTCGATGGCGCGGGCGTGAGGCCGGCCTCGCGCAGTTCGTCGACGCCGGCGTCGAAGTCGATCGCGCAGACATTCATCGCCTCGGCGATCCCCGTGTCGACGAGGTTGACGACGAAGTCGTTCGTGGCCCGGATGTTCGCGACCGTGTCCTTCGAGACATCGGTCCTGCGCTGGTCGATCCCGAGCACGAGCAGCGCCGGCTCGTGGCTCATGACGTTGAAGAAGCTGTAGGGCGCGGCATTGAGCGCACCCTTGCCGTCCGTCGTGCTGACGAGCGCGATCGGCCGCGGCACGACGCAGCCCGCCAGGAGCTTGTAGCGGTCCGTCGGCGCCGTCGCGGCGAAATCGTAGATCATCGTCCGGGTCCCCCTTGTCGCGCGTCAGCCATTCTCCGCCAGCACCGCGCCCGCGAGATAGAGCGAGCCGCAGACCAGCACGCGGCGTGGCGCATCAAGCTGGCGCAGCGCCGCCGCGACATCCGGCGCCTCGCGCACGTCGGCGATGCCGGCGCCGCGCGCCGCCTCGGCGAGGCGCGCGGGCGGGAGGGCGAGATGGTCGGCCGGGTTGCCGGCGCAGGCGATGCGACGCGCCACCGGCGCGAGCGCGGCCAGGATGGGCTCGGCGCGCTTGGTGGAGCGCAGCGCCACGACGATGTCGAGCGGCACGCCGTCGCCGAGGCTGCGCGCCCATGCGGCGATGGCGCGCGCGCCGTCCTCGTTGTGCCCGCCGTCGAGCCAGAACTCGCAGCCCGGCGGCAGCGCATCGACGAGCGGGCCGCGCGACAGGCGCTGGAGCCGCGCCGGCCATTTCGCGCCGGCCACGCCCGCGGCGATCGCAGCGTCGGGCAGGCGCAGGCGCCCGGGAAGCATCTCCGCCGCTGCCACCGCGGTCGCCGCGTTGGCGACCTGGTGCGGCCCGGCGAGCGCGGGGCCCGGCATCTCGCGCGCCGCCACGCCGCGATAGGAGAAGCCCCGCGCGGAGGGGGCATAGCTCCATTCCGTACCGTGGCGGAAGACGGGCGCGCCGAGCGCGACCGCGCGCGCGGCGATCGCCGCCGCGGCCTCGGGATGCTGGGGCGCGACGACGACCGGCACCTCGGCGCGCAGGATGCCGGCCTTCTCGGCGGCGATCAGAGCGAGCGTGTCGCCGAGGTATTCCATGTGGTCGAAGGAGACCGGCGTGACCACGGACACCAGCGGCCTTGCGACGACGTTGGTGGCGTCGAGGCGGCCGCCCATGCCCACCTCGAGCAGCACGAGGTCGGCCGGGTTGCGCGCGAAGGCGAGGAAGGCCGCGACGGTCGTGACCTCGAAGAAGGTGATCGGGCGACTCGCGTTGACGCGCTCGACCTCCTCGAGGATCGCGGCGAGCGCGTTGTCGGCGACGAGTTCGCCCGCGACGCGGATCCGCTCGTTGAAGCGCACGAGATGCGGGCTCGTGTAGGCGTGGACGCGCAGGCCCGCCGCCTCCGCCATCGCGCGCAGGCAGGCGACGGTCGAGCCCTTGCCGTTGGTGCCCGCGACGTGGATCACCGGCGCGATCGCGTCCTGCGGGTCGCCGAGGTCGGCGAGCAGGCGGCGCACGCGATCGAGGCTCATGTCGATCGCCTTCGGGTGGAGCCCCGTCAGGCGATCGAGGATCGGGTCGGCGCTGGTCGCGCTCAGGGCGCCTTGCCGCCGCGGTGGCCCGCGGCGTCCTTGCCCTTCAGGCTGACGATCTCGGCGGAAGGCTGCGGTTCGACCAGCAGCTTGAGCAGCTTCGCCAGCTGGTCGCGCAGCTGGTGGCGATGGACAACCATGTCGAGCAGCCCGTGCTCGAGCAGGTATTCGGACTTCTGGAAGCCGGGCGGCAGCTTCTCGCGGATCGTCTCCTCGATCACGCGCGCGCCCGCGAAGCCGATGACGGCGCCGGGCTCGGCGATGGCGATGTCGCCGAGCATCGCGAAGGAGGCGGAGACGCCGCCCGTCGTCGGGTCCGCGAGGACGACGACGAAGGGAAGCCCGGCCTCCTTGACCTCCTGCACCGCGATCACCGTGCGCGGCAGCTGCATCAGGCTGAGGATGCCCTCCTGCATGCGCGCGCCGCCCGAGGCCGGGATCGCGATCAGCGGCGCCTGCTGCAGGACGGCGAGCTTGGCGGCGGCGAGGAAGCCCTCGCCGACGGCGATTCCCATCGATCCGCCCTGGAAGTCGAAGTTGAAGATCGCCACGACCACGCGCGTGCCGCCAATCGGACCGTGCGCGACGATGATGGCGTCCTGTTCCTGGGTCTTGTCGCGCGCTTCCTTGAGCCGGTCCGTGTAGCGCTTGCGGTCGCGGAAGCGCAGCGGGTCCTGGATCGTCCGCGGCAGCTCGATGCGCGCGTAGGCGCCGTCGTCGAAGAGCATCTCCAGCCGGCGCTTCGCCGGCAGGCGCATGTGGTGGCCGCAATGCGTGCAGACCCGGTGGTTGGCCTCCAGGTCGCGGTGGAAGATCATCTTCTCGCAGGCCGGGCACTTGTCCCAAAGGTTGTCCGGCACCTCGGCCTTGCGCACGAGGGCCTGGAGCTTCGGCCTGACGTAGTTGGTGATCCAGTTCATCGGCTCAGCCCCCGCGCGCGCCGCGCACGCCTGCCGCGAGGTCGCGCACCAGGCCGAGCACGCGGTCGACCGTCGCGCCGGTGGCCTTGCCGGACGCGTCGAGCGTGTCGGCGACGGCCTGCACGATGGCCGAGCCGACCACCGCGGCGTCTGCGTCGCGCGCGATCGCGGCCGCCGCCTCGGGCGTCTTGATGCCGAAGCCGACCGCCACCGGCATGGTCGTGTGGCGGCGCAACCGCGCCATCGCCTCGCGCACGGCCTTGTCGTCGACGCTGCGCGTGCCGGTGATGCCGAGGATCGACACGTAGTAGAGGAAGCCGCTCGCGCCCTCGAGGATGCGCGGCAGTCGCCTGTCGTCGCTGGTCGGCGTCGCGAGGCGGATGAAGTCGAGGCCATGGGCCGCGGCCTGCGGCGCGGCCTCGCCGGACTCCTCGGGCGGCAGGTCGACGATGATGACGCCGTCGGCGCCGGCCGCGCGCGCGTCGCGCATGAAGGCCTCCACGCCATAGGCGAAGAGGACGTTGAAGTAGCCCATCAGCACGACGGGCGTCTCGGCGTCCGTCTCGCGGAAGCCGCGCACCAGCTCGAGCGTGCCCTTGAGCGTCATGCCGCCCGCGAGCGCGCGCAGGCCCGCGGCCTGGATCGCAGGGCCGTCTGCCATCGGGTCGGAGAAGGGCATGCCCAGCTCGATGACGTCGGCGCCCGCCGCGGGCAGGCCGGCGAGGATCCTCGCCGTCGTCGCCGCGTTGGGATCGCCGGCCATCACGTAGGTGACGAGGCCGGCGCGGCCTTCCTTCCTCAGCGCCTCGAAGCGCGGGCTGATCCGGCTCACAGCGTCACCCCGAAGCGCTCCGCGATCGCGAAGACGTCCTTGTCGCCGCGCCCGCACATGTTCATGACGATGGTCTTGTCCTTGCCCATGCGCGGGGCGCGCTTGAT
>Ga0194130_10002986_pt1 | contig 23439 bp, 24 predicted proteins | sample TA2KigsurfametaG_FD_160084 | JGI IMG/M metagenome (GOLD analysis project Ga0194130, IMG submission 160084) | Freshwater microbial communities from Lake Tanganyika, Tanzania - TA2015050 Kigoma 12 surface | ecosystem: Environmental > Aquatic > Freshwater > Lake | place: Tanzania: Lake Tanganyika... | reverse complement strand
CAGGGCCAGCAGCGCGGTGTTGACCATGCGGTTCGTGAAGCGCAGCTGCCAGGAGGGGCTGAGGAGCTGGAGAGGCAGGGAGTCGACCAGGACGAAGGCCAGGAACACCAGCAGCAGGCCGGCACCGCTCCAGGCGAACAGGCGGCTGAAGCCGGCGATCGTCTCCTCGCGGCTGGGGGCGTGGTCAGGCATCCGTGGTCCGGGCTGGACAGGGTGGCGAGAGCTGGCCAGAGGCTCAGACCTTAGGGGGCTCCAGCGGTGCGGCCAGGGGCCCGGGGCCGGTGCCGTGGACCACCCCGGCCTGCCGACTTAAGCGGACACCAGGCGAACCTGAACGCTGGCTGATAAGATGATGAAACATTCCTGGTTCTTCATGGTGCGCTTCCTTGGGTCTGGTGCCCTCGGCCTGAGGCGTTTCCGCCCTTCCGTCCACCTCTGCCCTCCCCTGGTTCTGCTCAGCTGCCTGATCGCCAGCACCGCCGCCCCGGCGGGGGGCCGCTATGGGCACGATGCCCTGAGCGAGCTTCAGGAGCTGCGGGAGCTGCTGGTACCCGGTTTCGGGCGGGAGCCGGAGATCCTGATCGGCGTCGGTGGCCTCACCCTGAGCAACCCGGCCACGGGCACGGTCGTGCCTGCCTTCCAGCTCAGTTCCCGTTCCAGCCCCCCCTCCGGCCCAGATTCCATCATCGACGGCTTCGTCGTGCCGTCGGGCTATTTCCTGGCGCGCTCCGGCGCCGTGCCCGGCCGCGGTGGCTTCCGGCTGACCAACCCCCTCGCCTTCCGCTGGGTCGGTACGGCGTCGACCCCGCCCCTGCAGCTCACCTGGCAGGCGGGCACCCTCTTCGACAACGTCTTTGACGGGGCCACCGGCGCCTCCGTTCCCTTCCAGATCGTCGGCTCCCCTCCCAGGGGTGATGGCCCCTCCGCCGTGCCTGCGCTCGCCCTGGCCGCGGAGCCCGCCCAGGAGGCTCCTGGCCCCGGCGAAGGGGAACAACGTGTGTTCGAGACGGCCCTGCTTCCCCCAGCCCCAGGAGCCCCCTCCGGCGAGCAGCCCGGCAACTGGCCCGGCGACCAGGCCGGTGAAGGCGGCGAGGGTCCTGGCCATGAAGGTCCCGTCGGGGAGGGTCCCACCGAGCAGCCCGGAGATGGGGGCAACGGTCCCGGCGAAGGGGCTCCCGACCCGGACTCGGTGCCCGGACCCCTGCCCGTGGCCGGCGTGGCCATCGCCTGGCGCTGCAGCCGTCGGCTGCGGCAGCGCCTGCGCCAGGCGCGCTGAGCTGCCGGCCCCGTTTTGGTGCCGGCTCAGTGCCGGCTCAGAGCGTCCGCAGGCAGGCGGCTACCGCCTCCACCCCCTCCAGGGCCTCGATCGCCCCGAGGGCCTCGCGGAAGCGGTCCTCCCGCACCTCGTGGGTGATCACGACGATCTCCGCCTCCCCCTCCCTGGCGTCGAGCTGCATGATCGACTGGATCGACACCTGGGCGGCACCGAAGCAGGTGCCGATGCGTCCGATCACGCCGGCCTCGTCGCGGGTGCGCAGCCGGACGTAGTTGCGGTGGCGGCTCAGGGAGCCGTCCACCAGGGTGCAGTGGCGCCAGCTGCTGGCGGCCAGCAGGGGATCGAGGCCGGCCTGGGGGCCGCCCACCTGGCGGATCCCGGCGATGTTGAGGATGTCGGCCACCACCGCCGAGGCGGTGGGCCCGGCGCCGGCGCCCGGCCCGAAGAACATCACCTGGCCCACCGGATCCCCTTCCACCAGGATCGCGTTGTTGACGCCGTGCACCCCCGCCAGGGGATGGTGCTTGGGCAGCAGGGTGGGGTGCACCCGCACATCGAGCGCCACGCCACCGGGCGGTTCGGCGCCGTGGCCGGCCGCATCGTCCTCCACCCGTTCCGCCACCGCCAGCAGCTTCACCACGAAGCCCAGCTGGGCCGCATAGGCCACGTCGCGGGCGTCGAGCCGGTCGATGCCTTCGGTGGCGATGCCGCCGCGCTCCACCGGGCCGCCATAGGCCAGGCCGGCCAGGATGGCGATCTTGTCGGCGGCGTCACCCCCCTCCACATCGGCGGCGGGGTCGGCTTCGGCATAGCCGAGCCGCTGGGCGTCGGCCAGCACCTCGGCGTAGGCCGCCCCCTCATCGGCCATGCGGCTGAGGATGTAATTGGTGGTGCCGTTGATGATGCCGCTGACCCGGCGGATGCGGTTGGCGCCGAGGGACTGCTTGATCGGTTCGATGATCGGGATGCCGCCGCCCACGGCGGCCTCGATCAGCACGTAGACGCCCTTGTCGGCGGCGGCGGCGGCGATCTCCTGGCCGTAACGGGCGATCACCGCCTTGTTGGCCGTGACCACCGGCTTGCCGGCGGCGATGGCCCGCAGGATCAGGCTGCGGGCGGGCTCCAGCCCCCCCATCACCTCCACGACGATGTCCACAGCCGGATCGTCGATCACCGCCTCGGGGTCGGTGGTGAGGCGCTCCGGGGGCAGGGTCAGGGGGCGGGGGCGGCTGATGTCGCGCACGGCCACCCGTTCCAGCACCAGTTCAACGACCAGGGGATGGCGCCCCTGGGGACTGGCCAGGATCGCCGCCACCCCGCTCCCCACCGTGCCCAGCCCGAGCAAGCCGATGCCGATGGCCATGGGCTGCAACCCCACAAACCACCATCCTAGAAATCAACCGGCATCCAGCCGGCTGGCCTGGGCCTGCATGGTGCGCAGGATGTTGAGGAAACCGTTGGCCCGCGAGGGCGTCAGGCTCGCCTGCAGGCCCGTCGCGGCGATGAAGGAAGGATCGAGGGCGGTGGCCTCGGCCGGGGTCAGGCCCTCCAGCCCCTCGATCAGCAGGGCCAGCAGCCCCTTGGTGATCTGGGCATCGGAATCGCCGCGCCAGTGGAGCCGACCCTCCTGGAGGTTGCCCACCACGTAGACCTGCGACACACACCCCTTCACCTTGAAGGCGTCCTGGCGCAGCTCATCGGGAAAGGGCTCCAGCTTCTTGGCCAGCCACAGCACGTACTCGTAGCGGCGACGGGGGTCGCTGGTGCTCCGCAGCCGTTCCACGATCCGGTCGAGAGCGGGACTGCCGGTGGCCATGGACGGGAAGGAGGGAATCAGGATGGGCGGCGAAGCCTCAGCATCCCGGCCAGACCGGCCACGGCGAGCACGCCGAGGGGGGGCAGATAGGCCCATCCCTCCAACCGAGGGTAGGGATGGGAGCGGCTCACCCGTGCGGGGGCCGAGGAGGTGGCCTCCGGTTCCGGCAGCTCGAGGTAATCGCGATGACCCGGGCCCGCATCCACCTGAACCTCCCACTGGCGGCTGGCCTGGGGCGGCAGGGTGAAGACGATGCTGCCATCGGCGCCGGTGCGCCCCAGCTCGATCGGGGTGCCGCCATCGGGGGGGACGATGCGGACCGCGGCATCGCTGGCCGGCTGGCCGCCGGAAAACTGGCTCTCCAGCCGCAGGGTCTCGGGGCCGGGGGCCGCCGCCGAGCGGTGCAGGGATTCGTTGAGGCTGGTGAGCCGCTCCAGGCTGCTCTCGATGGCGTGGGCGCGAACCTGGGTGGGGGCCACCACAAGACCGGCGAGGCCGACCAGCCCGGTGAACAGAAGGGGCTTCATCCGTGAGTCAGGAGGCTTTCCAGCGACTATCGCTGCTTTTGCCCGCCTGCACCATCCTGGCGAGCGAACTGACCATCATCGAGAGGGCGTCGCTGGAGGCGCCACGGCTCTGGATCTCGGAGGTCATCACCCGCTCGGCGGCCGTCAGGGGACGGTTCTGGAGCGACGAGAGGATGGAATCCAAGGACGGCACGGATGCACTGCGCCGATCCTGGCAAATGATCGGGACCTTGTCCCCGCCGAAGCCCCATCGTTAAGAGCTTGCAACCTTCCGCCGGCCCGCCGGCGTGAGGTGGCAGTCGTGCTCATCGATCCAGCCGTCGAAGGGGATGTCCCAGGGATCCCGCGGCAGGCCAGGGCTGACGCAGGCGGCGGGCAGCACCGCCAGGGCGGGCACCGCCGCCCAGCGAGGGTCGGCCCGCAGCCGGTCGTACCAGCCGCCGCCGGAACCCAGCCGCAGGCCTCCCGGGTCCATGGCCAGGGCGGGCACCAGCAGCAGGGCCATGGCGGCGGGGTCCAGGTCCTCCCGCGGCTCCAGACCGGCCCCCCCCACGGTCGGCGCCGGGATGCCGCAGGCATCGGCGACCAGGGGATCGCCCGGCGCCCAGGGCCGGTACACGAGCTCGGGGCCGGCCACCGCCGGCAGGGCCAGCCGGCCGGCCCAGGCCGGGGCCAGGGGGCGCAGGTCGGGTTCGCTGCCGAGGGGCCAGTAGAGGCCGAGGCGTCCCGCCCGCCGATCCAGCAGGACCTCCAGGTGCCGCCGGGCCGTCGCCAGGATTCCCGGGGCGGCCACAGCCAGGCACTGCCGCCGCCGCCGGCGGAACAGGCGCCGCAGCTCCTCCTTGGAGATCCCGTCGCCGGCGGGCGGTCTCACCGCTGAAACCAGCCGGTCAGGGCCACCGCCAGGGCGTCGGCGGCATCGTCGGGGCGGGGGGGGTGCTCCAGATCCAGCTCCCGCATCACCGCCGCCAGCACCTCGTCCTTCTCGGCGTGGCCCGAACCCGCCAGGGCCAGCTTGATCTGCATCGGCGGAAACTCCACCACCGGAATGGCGAAGCGGGCCAGGGTCATCATCACCACCCCCCGGGCCTGCACCACAGCGATCGTGGTGCTGGAGCGGTAGAAGAAGAACTTCTCCACCGCCGCCAGCTGGGGCCGCCAGCGCCGCACGATCACCCGCAGATCGCGGGCGATCTCCACCATCCGATCCCCGTCGCTGCGGCCGGGTTCGGTGCGGATCATCCCGCAGTCGAGCAGGCGCTGGTGGCCGCCGCCCGCGGCGGAGCGGCCTTCCACATCGATCACCCCGTAGCCGACGCGCGCCAGCCCGGGATCGATGCCCAGAATCCTCACCCCGCCAGGGCCAGCTGGAAGGCGGAGGGGTCGCCGGCGGGGCGGTCGAACACCTTGCAGAACGTCTTCACCACCCGCTCGCCGGAGTCGATCTGCTCCAGGGGGTCCTTGCGCAGCCGGTGGCGCAGGCAGCAGGCCACCACCCGGGCCACGTCGTCGTCGCTCACCTCGACATGGCCCTCGAAGGCCGCCAGGGCCCGGGCGGCCCGGTTGGTGACGATGTCGCCCCGCAGGCCGTCCACGTCAAGCTCGCCGCAGACCGCCGAGATGCGGATGCGCAGGTCGTCGTCGATGGCCACCAGGGGCAGCCGCTCCTGGGCCTCCACCACCCGGGCCTGCAGGGCCACCTGGGTGCTCTGCAGCCGGTCGCTGAAGCTGTCGGGATCGGCATCGAAGCTGGTGCGCTGATCCACCACCTGCACCCGCAGCTCCGGATCGCGCACGGTGCGCACCTCCACGCTCATGCCGAAGCGATCCAGCAGCTGGGGCCGCAGCTCACCCTCCTCCGGGTTGCCGGAGCCGATCAGCACGAAGCGGGCTGGGTGGCGCACCGACACGCCCTCCCGTTCCACCGTGTTCCAGCCCGAGGCGGCCGAATCCAGCAGCACGTCCACCAGGTGGTCGTCGAGCAGGTTCACCTCATCGACGTAGAGCAGGCCGCGGTTGGCCTTGGCCAGCAGCCCCGGCTCGAAGGCGCGCACGCCCTCGCTGAGGGCCTTCTCGATGTCAATGGTGCCGCAGAGGCGGTCTTCGGTGGCCCCAAGCGGCAGGTCGACCATCGGCACCTGGCGGGCCTCCACGGGCAGCTGTTCGCCCCGCTCGGCCCGCTGGCGCACCTCGCTGCTCTGCAGGTCGGGGTCGCTCGGCGAGCTGTTGTAGGGGTCCCCGGCCACCACGTCGATCGCCGGCAGCAGATCGGCGAGGGCCCGGATGGTGGTGGATTTGCCCGTGCCCCGGTCGCCCATGATCATCACCCCGCCGATGCGGGGATCGATGACGTTGAGCAGCAGCGCCAGCTTCATCTCCTCCTGACCCACGATGGCGGTGAAGGGGAAGACCCTGCGCTTCCTGGTTGGCGTCACGGACGACTTGCGGGCGGAGCCCCGGATTGTTTCACAGCCGCCCCTGGGGCCGCCCCCGGGGCCACCGGGGTCGCCACCGGAATCAGCGACAGCACCTGGGGTGGGGTGGCGTCGGCCGGGTAGATCAGCCGCACCCGCAGCTGCCGTTCCTGGCCGGGGCGCAGGCTGACCGTGCCCAGGCGCGGCGGGCCCTCCTGGCCGGCCCGCAGCACCAGGTGGAAGCGGCGCCGTCCCCCCGGGCCGCCCGCGTCGTTGTCGAGGCCGCTGACCTCCACGGTGCCCCGGAACATCACCGCCCGCGCCGGGGTGGTGTTGAAGCGCAGGCCCCCCAGGGGCTGGTCGGTCTTGATCGGCGATTCCAGGGCCACCGCGAGCTGCACCGGCCGGGGGGTGTCGTTGCGCAGCGGCAGGCTGAGGTCGTAGGTGACGCCGTAGTTGCCGTGGGCCGCCCAGGCGGTGCCCGGGTAGAAGGCGCGCAGGGGAGCGGTCTGCACCTGGCCGGTGCCCAGGGTGCCCCGTTCCAGCGACGCGATCGGCCAGGAGATCGGGACCCGGCTCACCGAGAGGGTCGTCCGCCCCGGATCGGTGATCCGTCCCACCCAGGCGCTGCCCTCCTGGACCCCGCTGACGCGGGAGTAGATCATCGGGCCCTTGGCCCCCCGGGGGCTGGGGCTGTGCTCCTTCGGGCTGAGACCGCCCTGCAGCAGGCGCTGCCAGACGGCGGGATCCGGCGGGCGATCAACGGGGCCGAAGGCCGCCAGGGTGGCCACGTCCACCGGCCCGTCGCTGTTGAGGCGCAGCTGCAGGTTGAGGCCGTTGAGCAGGGGATCGAGGCCGCGCACCGGCAGGGGCAGCACCATCAGCGTGCTCAGCTGCCCCGGCGGCAGGGTCCAGCCCTCCGGCACCAGGGGGCTGCGCTGGCGGGCCAGCAGCTCGGTGGCCACCCGGCTGCCGGGGCCGGCCCAGATCGGCGTGCTGCCCTGCTCCATCAGCGCCGGCAGGGGCAGGAAGGGGGCCGAGGGCTGGTCGGGGTTCACCGACTGGGACAGGGCGGTGGAGCCCGCCACGGTCCGCAGCTTCACCGGGACCTTGCCCCGTGGGGCCGCCACCACCGCCAGCCAGAGGGTGGAGTCGAGGCTTTCGGGTGTGCCGGCGTAGATGTGATGGCTGAACAGCTCGAAGGGGCCGCTGACGGCGTAGTTCAGGTGCGCGGCCGGCACGCCCAGGGGCCGGCCGTCGTACCCCCGCTGGCCATCGAAGGTGGACAGCAGGATGCCGGGCCCCTTGATCACCTCGGGGTTGTTGTCGTTCACCATCGGCACGCCATCCAGCCGGCCCGGCAGGGGCGCCACCGTGCCCGGGCGCAGCACCTGAGATGAGGGGGCGGGCTTCGGCGCTGGGGCGGGCTGGGGCGCTCCGGCGGGTTGCGGCTGGGCGAGCAGGGGACCGCCCAGGGCGGCCAGCCCCAGAGCGGGCAGCAGAAGGGCGCGGATGGGGGCGTTCATCAGCGTTTGATGAGGGTTTTGGTGACGGCCCCGGCCATCGCCCGGATCAGCTCGGCGGAGCGGGGATCGTTGAAGGGACCCTTCACCATCAGGGCCAGGACGGCCCGCTGGCCGTTGGGCAGCTGGATCAGGGCGGCGTCGGAGTAGGCGATGCCGATGTCGCCGGTCTTGTTGTAGACGGTGATGCCCTCCGGCAGCAGCTCGCTGTCGGGGTCGGAGGAGTCCTTGCCCATCCCCATCAGCAGGCCGAGGGGGATCAGGGTGTTGGTGCGAGAGGTGGCCATGATCTCCCGGAACAGGTCACGGGCCCGGGGCGTGAGCTTGTCACCGGTGTCCACCAGGGCGATGGAGCGGGCGAGATCGCGGGAGCTGGTGGTGTTGGTGCCGTCCAGGTCCGGCAGCCAGTTGTTCACCACCGTGGCCGTCAGGCCGAGGCTGCGGAAGCGGGTGTTGAGGTTCGTCTTGCCGCCCAGACGGCGGATCAGCAGGTTGGTGGCGGTGTTGTCGCTCACCCGGATCATCTCCGTGGCGGCCTCGAAGAAGGGGAAGCGGGTGCCCAGGGGCTTGTTGGCCATCCAGCCGGCGCCGCCCCCCACCACCTCCTTGGTGAGCGGCATGGGCTCGTTCCAGCGCAGCTTGCCGCCATCGAGATCCTCCAGGCTGGCCAGCAGGATCGGCACCTTGATGGAACTGGCCGCCGACAGGGGCAGGTCCGGCTGCAGCTGGGCGAAGCGGCCGTCATCGAGCACCAGCAGGAAGGCGCTGGCGGTCAGCCCCTTCTGGGCCGCCGCCAGCCGGGCCCACTGCTGACTGAGGCCGACCAGTTCCTGGCGCGGTTCGAACCGACCGAGGGCCATGGGGCCGCTGCCGGGTTTCCTCACCACCGGTGCTGCCGGTGCTGCCGGTGCGGGGGTGCCGATCGCCCCCTGGACCAGGCGCGGAGCCATCAGCTTGAGGGCGGTGCCCACGATCACCCCCAGGCCCACGCCCAGCACGATCAGCCTCAGTACCAGCCCCACCGGGCGAAGCCAGGGGTTGCTGCTGCGGGGACGGGATGGACGGCCAGCGCTCACGGATGCAGGACGTAGGGGCGATGTCCGACGCTAGTGGTCCTGGGAGGAAGGGAAAGGGCGACGGCTCGCCCAGCGCAACTGGCACACCATGCCCCGCAGCAGGGCCACCTCCGGGCCACTGACCTGGCCGCGCTGCAGCAGGGCCCGCAGCTTGGCCATCCGGGCGGCGGCGGTGTGGGGCAGCAGGAAGCCAACCTCCAGCAGCAGCTCCCGGGCGTCGTCGAGCATGGCTTCGAGCGCCCCCCGGGGGCAGGGGCCCTCCCCGACGGGGGCCTGCGGGGCCGGGGCCAGGGCCTGCGCCTGGGTCGGGCCGCGTCGCCCGAGGCGGTGCAGGTCGTGCAGCACGACTGCCACGGCATGGGAGAGGTTGAGGGAGCCGTGGGGGGTGGGGGTGGGAATCTGCAGCAGCCGGCCCGCCTGCAGCAGTTCGTCGTTGCTCAGGCCCCGGTCCTCCCGGCCGAACACCAGCGCCGACGGCAGGTCCCCCTCGCCGGCCAGCAGCCAGGCCAGGGCTTCATCGGGGTCCTCCAGGGGCAGGGGCTCCCCCTCCGGCCGGCCCGTGGCGGCCACCACCCGTCCGCAGTCGGCCAGGGCGGCAGCCAGGGTGGGGAAGACGGTCGCCCGCTCCAGCAAGGGCAGCCCCTTGACGGCCATCAGACGGGCCTCCTCGCCGAGGGGATCGCAGCGGGGGGCCACCAGGCGCAGATCCTCGATGCCGTAGTTGCGGCAGAGCCGGGCCACGCTGCCCACGTTCAGGGGGCCGGCCGGTTCCACCAGGACCAGCGTGGGGCTCAAGGGAGGGAGTGCAGGAAGGCCAGCAGATCGGCCATGGCCTGGGGTTCGGGCTGGAAGCTGGGCATGGGCGGGGTCCGGCCGCTGACCACCTGCTGGATCAGCTGACGATCGTTCTTGCGCCGCTCGACGCCGTGCAGATCCGGGCCCACCAGCCCCTGGGCGGCCAGCCCGTGGCAGCCGGCGCAGTTGAGCCGGAACAGGCGGCCCCCATCGGTGGCCGAGCCGGTGAGCTCGAGGGTCTGGCGGGTGTAGGGATCGCTGCGGGCCGCCGGCAGCACCACCACCACCAGCAGGATGCAGGCCACCGCCGCCAGCGTCGCCAGGGCCGCCACCAGGCTGCGGCGCCTGGCGAGGGGTTGTTCGGCCCCCTCAGGAGGCGTCACGACGGCCGGGGTGCTGGGGGAAGGACTGATCACAGTGCTGCGTTGGGTCTCGCGTTGCCGGCGGTGGTCGTGGAAGAATTGTGCATCGCCAGAACCGACGGCCCCTCCATGATCGAACCCCTCCTCTGCGGCATCGTGCTTGGACTGATCCCCGTGACGCTCTTGGGGCTGTTCGTGGCGGCCTGGAACCAGTACCGCCGTGGCAGTGCCCTCGGGGGCTGAGCGTTCGTTTCGACACACCCTAGCCAGTCCGGCCGCCCGGCTCCGAAACGGATCACCGCGCTGCGGGCCTGAGACGGCCCAGGCGTCTCAGGCGATCAAGGTCCGGCCTGATCCTGAGATCACGGGATGGCATCCTGCTGCGGCATCCGCGCTTCCAGCAGCACCACCATGCTCCCCCCATAACGCCGCTGATCGCGGCACTGCCATCCCGGCGGCACCTCCGGCACCGCATCGCTGGCGCACTCCCACACCAGAATCCCCCCGGGGGCCAGCCAGCCACCGCTGAGCACGGCCGCCGCGATCGGGGCGTACAGGCCGGCGGCATAGGGCGGATCGGCGTAGATCAGATCGAAAGGGCTGGCATCGGTGCGGGCCAGCCAGCGCAGCACCTCGTCGCCGTCCACCCGGCAGCGGAGGCTGGACCCCGCCGCCGCAGCACGGCCCTGACGCACCAGCTCAAGATTGGCCCGGGCCACCGCGGCGATGCGGCGATCCCGCTCCACGGCCACCACCTCACAGGCGCCGCGCTGCAGGGCCTCGCAGGCCATCACGCCGCTGCCGCAGCAGAGATCCAGCCAGCGGCTGCCGGGGACCCGGGCCGCCAGCAGGTTCATCACCGCCAGCCGCACCCGGGCGGCGGTGGGCCGGGCGGTGCTGCCGAGGGGGCTCTGCAGCCGGCGCCCCCCGCTCAGCCGCAGCGTCACAGGGAGGCGACCCAGTCGAGCCAGCGCCGCAGCATCGCCTCGCCCACGGGCCCGGACTTCTCCGGGTGGAACTGGCAGGCGGCGATGCTCCCCTGCCAGACCGCCGCCGTCACCGGGGTGCCGGCGTAGTCGACGAGGGCCGTGCTGGCCGCGGCGTCGGCCGGCTCGGCGGCGAAGGAGTGGACGAAGTAGACCCAGGCCTCCGGCGTGGCGGCCGGCAGCAGGGGGCTGGCGATGGCCGGGATCAGGGGGGCCCAGCCCATGTGGGGCAGGGGGTGGCCCGCCACCCGTGGCAGGGAGCGCACGTGGCCGGCCAGCACGCCAAGTCCATCGGCTCGGCCTTCCTCGCTGGCCTCGAACAGCAGCTGCAGGCCCAGGCAGATCCCCAGCAGCGGGCGGCCGCTGGCGCAGGAGCGTTGCAGCGCCGGTTCCAGCCCGGCCGAGCGCAGCCGCTCCATGGCCGGATCGAAGGCGCCGACGCCGGGGAGCACCAGGGCGTCGCAGGCCTCCAGGTCGGCCGGGCCGTGCACGCCCACCAGCTCGGCACCGAGCCGCGCAAAGGTGCGCTGCACCGAATGGAGGTTGCCCATGCCGTAGTCGATCAGGCCGATGCGGCTCATGGCTGGATGACGCTCGGGACCCGCTCGGCCGGATGCTCCAGGGCCGGTGAGGCCGGCAGGTCGAGGCCGTTGAGGTGGTCGATGAACTGATAGAGCCGGCCGACGCGGCGTTTGTCGAAGCGCAGCCGCAGGCACGGCCGCAGCAGGCCGTTGTCGTCGACGCCCTCGCCGGTCTGGATGGCACCGTCCTCCAGCAGGTCGGCGAAGCGGCGGTTCAGCTCCGGCAGCAGGCTGCGGGGCACCTCGGCGTTGAGCAGCAGCTCGATCCGATCCTGGCCGAGCTGGGCGCTGTGGAACACCCGGTAGAACCGGCAGATGTGGGCGACGGCCTCCTCGGCGCTGGAGGCTTCCACCATCAGATCCACATCCTCCGGGGAGATGAGTCCCCGGGTGGCGAGCTCCTGGTGCACGTTGCGTTTCCAGACCTTCCAGAAATCGTCGCCGTCCGGCGAGAGCAGCACCAGGGGAATCGGCGACGTGCGGCCCGTCTGGATGAGGGTGAGGCACTCGAACAGTTCATCGAGGGTGCCGAATCCCCCGGGCATCACCACGAGCGCATCGCTCTCCATCAGGAAGAACAGCTTGCGGGTGAAGAAGTAGCGGAAATAGAGCAAGCGCCCCTCGCAGGCGCTCACGTAGGGGTTGGGATGCTGCTCGAAGGGCAGATCCACGTTGAGCCCGATGCTGTGCTCACAACCCGCGCCGCTGTTGGCGCCCTCCATGACGCCGGCGCCGGCGCCGGTCATCACTTCGAAACCGGTCTCCACCGCCTGGCGGGCGACCTCCTCGGCCAGCAAGTAGCTGGGATCCTGGCGGCGGGTGCGGGCTGAGCCGAAGACGCTGATTTTGCGGGCGCTGCGCCTGGGGCGGAAGACCTCCAGGGCCTCGCTGATGTCGGCCAGACAGCCGGCGATCAGGCGCCACTCCTCCTCCTCCTTTTCCTGGCGCGCCACCTGGAGCAGCGACACCACGGCGCGCTCGATTTGGCGGCGCTGGGGGTGGCCGCGCAGAGCTTCGGCGAGGGCCTGAAGGGGGCTGATGCCCGCCGCCGGCGGGGGATTCGGGGGGAGGGGCGGCGTCAGCGGAACGGTGTCAGAGGTATTTGGAGATGGTCCCGGAGAGGGTGTTCTTGGGAACGGCACCCACCACGGTGTCGACCTTCTGGCCACCCTTGAACAGCATCAGGGTGGGAATGCTGCGGATGCCGTACTGGCTGGCCACGTTGGGGTTCTCGTCGGTGTTGAGCTTGTAGACGCGGATCTGGCCCTCGTATTCCTTGGCAATCTCATCGACGATCGGGGCCACCATGCGGCAGGGGCCGCACCAGGGTGCCCAGAAATCAACCAGCACGGGCACATCACTCTTGAGCACGTCTTGCTCGAAGGAGGCGTCGGTGACGGCAGCGGCGCTGGACATTTCTTGCAGACTCGGGATGTAGTGAATCTAGCAACCGGGTTCGGCCGCTCTTCCCGGGAATGGGGCCAGCGTTGCAGGCCGTAGCGGAACCCGTCGGCAGTGCCGCCGGGTTCGGCGGCAGAAGACAAAAAGCCCGGACACGCCGGGCCGGGGGGTGTGAGGAGTGTGCGAGCCGGAGCCCCCACATCCAGAGGTTAGCCCCCATCTCGCCGTGAGGCCGTGGCGTCCAGACCTGGGACGACCTACTTGCCCATGCCCAGTTGCTGGGCCTTCTGGTACACCTTGCCCTCGGTCAGAAGGGAGGGCGCCACCACCACCTCCACCTCACGCATTTCCTTGAGGGTGCGGGCCCCCAGGGTGCCCATGGAGGTGCGGATGCAGCCCAGCAGGTTCTGGGTGCCGTCGTCGAGGCCGGCCGGGCCGCGCAGGATCTTCTCCAGGCTGCCGGTGGTGCCCACCTTAATGCGTGTGCCCCGGGGCAACACCGGGCTGGGGGTGGCCATGCCCCAGTGGAAACCGCGGCCGGGGGCCTCGGCGGCCCGGGCGATCGGGGAGCCGATCATCACCGCATCGGCCCCGCAGGCCAGGCACTTGCAGATGTCACCGCCGGTGACGATGCCGCCGTCGGCCACCACCGGCACGTAGCGGCCGCTCTCCCGTTCGTAGTCGTCCCGGGCGGCGGCGCAGTCGGCCACGGCCGTCGCCTGGGGAATGCCGACGCCCAGCACCCCGCGTGACGTGCAGGCGGCCCCGGGGCCGATGCCCACCATCACCCCGGCGGCCCCCGCCCGCATCAGCTGCAGGGTGACGTCGTAGGTGACGCAGTTGCCGATCACCACCGGCACGCCGAGGTCGCGGCAGAGGGCGGCCAGGTCGAGGGTCTGGCGGCCTTCCGGGCCGATGTGCTCGGTGGAGACCACTGTGGCCTGCACGAAGAACAGGTCGGCGCCCGATTCCGCCACCGCCGCCCCGAAGCGCAGGGCGGCCACCGGGGTGGCACTCACCGCCGCGATGCCACCGCCCGCCTTGATCTCGGCGATCCGCTGCCGCACAAGGTCCTCACGGACCGGCTGGCTGTAGAGCTCCTGCATCAGGCCGACGAACTCCTCGCGGCCCACCGAGGCGATCTTCTCGAGCACCGGCTCGGGGTCGTCGTAGCGGCACTGGACGCCTTCGAGATTGAGCACCCCGAGCGCCCCCAGGCGGGTGAGCTCGATGCACATGCCCACATCCACCACCCCGTCCATGGCGCTGGCGATGATCGGGATCTCCCGCTGGATCCCCCCCAGGCTCCAGCTGCTGTCGGTCACCTCGGGATCGACGGTGCGGCCGCCCGGGACCAGAGCGATTTCATCGATGCCGAAGGCGCGGCGTACGGTCCGGGAGCGACCGAGCTGAATGTTCACCGTTGGACGGACACAGTGGGCACAAACTATCAACCGTCCGCGACGGACCCCTGCCCGTGCCCGTGTTCAGGATCACTCCCGGCCGCGGAAGTCGTTCCAGCGGCGGCTCCAGTCGGCGAAGACCTGGTCCCGGTCGCTCTTGCGCACCAGCCGGGTGGCGGTGAAACGGAGCGCGGCGATCAGGCCCACCAGCTCCAGCAGGCCGCCCACCAGGGGCAGGCTGTCGAGGGTGCCGATCAGGGACGCGTAGACCCGCAGCAGCAGCACCACCCCGATCAGGATCGCCAGCCCCTTGAGGGGGCCGCGGAAGCGCTGCCACTGGGCCTGCAGTTCGCCGCTGCCGAGCCAGTCCTTGATCTTCTGCAGCAGCAGATCGAACTCGCCGCCGCCCTCGCCGGCCGTCTCGGCGGAGCCCTCGAGGGGGGGAACCTCCAGGGTGGCGGTGATGCCGGGCTCCGGCTCGCTCACCGGGGTGGGTACCGGTGCCGGGATCTCGCTGTCGGCTTCGGCCAGGGGCTCGAACCCGGCATGAATCGGTTCCGGCTCCGGGCTCACGCCGAACGGCTCGGGGGCCGCGTGCTCAGGCTCATGGGCCACGGGTTCCGCCGCCCACGGCTGCGGCGACGGTCCGTTCTCCTGGCCCTCAGGGCTGGAGGGGGGCTCGGGGCTGAAGGGGGTCTCGGCCATGGCAGGCGCCGGCAGCTCACGGCGGAGCTTACGGCCGTTTTCCCCCACCGCCCAGGAGGTGTGCAGGGAGTTCAGCTGTCGAGGGGAATCAGCCCACCACGGCCGGAGAGGGGCTGGACCGGCAGGCGCAGCGGAAAGCGGTCCTCCTCGAGCCAGGTGATCAGCTCGGCGCCGATCGCCTCGGCCAGCCGTGGGCTGTGGGCCGGAGCGGCGGTGACGCGGCGTCCCTCCACCTGGATCCGGCCTGATCTGAGCCTGGCGTAGCTGACCGAACCGAGGCGGGGCCGCAGGCGGCGCGGAATGGAGACATCCAGCACCGGCGCCTCCAGGTCCTCGTCGCCGCAGGCGGCCTGGCGGGCGACCGCCTCGTTGATCAGGGGGATCGGCGCCGCCAGGCCCACCAGCAGGGCGGCGCCGTGGCCCTCGAAGAAGCAGGGCCGCAGCCATTCGGGCCGCAGGCCGTGCAGATCCACGCTCACCGCCGCCACCGCCCCGGGGCTGAGGGCGTGGCCGCCGGCGGAGCGCGGCACGCCGGGCTGGTGGCCGCTGCCGCTGCCCACCACCCAGCCGATGGCCCCCGCCACCAGCACCGGTGAGCCCGGCCCCAGGAGCGCCAGCCCCGGCATGGTCAGGCCGATGCTGCCGGCACCGCCGCAGCTGTGCAGGGCATTGCCGAACGGTCCCAGCACGGGGCCCCAGGGGCTGCGCAGCACCCCTTCGGCGCTGCTCACCGCCACCAGGCCGTTCTCGGTGATCCCCCGGTGCAGGAGCAGCCGGCCGGAGCCGATCCGCTCCAGATCCAGCTGGGCCTGCAGGTCCCGGCGGGGATGGAGGGCGGTGATGTCCCCGGTGGCGGCGAGGGTCAGGCTCCCGCCCCGGAGCAGCCGGTCGAGCAGGTGGGCGCCCCCCTGCCGCTGGGCTTCCCCGAGCCCACCGCCGATGGGCAGCACCAGGTCGCCGCCACCGCCGCCGCTCTGGGCGCCGAGGGCCTCGAGCTGGGCGTCCCGGAAGCGGATCGGCGGATCGCTGGGGCCGATGTTGAGGTGCAGGCTGCCCTGATCGGTGAATTCGGCATTGGCGGCCACCACCACGTCGGTGGCCGCGTAGGCCTCCGCCAGCCCAGCCTCGGTCACCAGCCGGCGGAAGTCGGCGGCGGCCCGCACCCGCAGCACACCCTTGCGCTGGCGCTGGCGCAGGGCCGATTCACTCCGGGCCGGCAGGGTCATCGATAGAGTGGGTTGTGCCCCATACGGTCTTGCATGGCGGATCCAACCGGACCCGGTGAATCCGACGGACGGATCATCCAGACCGACCTGCGCAATGAGATGTCGCGCTCCTACCTGGAGTATGCGATGAGCGTGATCGTGGGCCGGGCCCTGCCCGATGCCCGCGATGGCCTCAAGCCGGTGCACCGGCGCATCCTCTACGCGATGTACGAGCTGGGCCTGACGAGCGATCGGCCCTACCGGAAATGTGCCCGTGTGGTGGGGGAGGTGCTCGGCAAGTACCACCCCCACGGCGACACGGCCGTCTACGACGCCCTGGTGCGCATGGCCCAGGACTTCTCCATGCGGATGCCCCTGATCGACGGGCACGGCAACTTCGGCTCGGTCGACAACGATCCGCCGGCCGCCATGCGGTACACGGAGTCGCGCCTGCAGGCCCTGACCACCGACAGCCTGCTCGAGGACATCGAAGCCGAGACCGTCGACTACATCGACAATTTCGACGGCTCCCAGCAGGAACCCACCGTGATGCCGGCCCGGGTGCCGCATCTGCTGCTCAACGGCTCCTCCGGCATCGCCGTGGGGATGGCCACCAACATCCCCCCCCACAACCTCACCGAGCTGATCGACGGGCTCCTGGCCCTGATCGACGATCCGGAGATCGAGGACCGGGCCCTGATGGCGATCATCCCCGGTCCCGATTTCCCCACCGGCGGCCAGATCCTCGGCCGCCGCGGCATCCGCGAGACCTACACCACCGGTCGCGGTTCGATCACCATGCGCGGCGTGGCCTCCATCGAAACGGTGGAAGCCAAGGGCCGCCCCGACCGGGATGCGGTGATCATCACCGAACTCCCTTACCAGACCAACAAGGCGTCCCTGATCGAGCGCATCGCCGAGCTGGTCAACGACAAGAAGCTCGAGGGCATCGCCGACATCCGCGACGAAAGCGATCGCGACGGCATGCGCATCGTGATCGAACTGCGTCGCGACGCCTACCCCCAGGTGGTGCTGAACAACCTGTTCAAGCTCACGCCGCTGCAGAACAACTTCAGCGCCTACATGCTGGCCCTGGTGAAGGGCGAACCGGTGCTGCTCACCCTCGGCAGGATGCTGCGGGTGTTCCTCGAGTTCCGTATCGAGACGATCGAGCGGCGCACCCGTTACTTCCTGCGTAAGGCGGAGGAGCGCGACCACATCCTGCAGGGTCTGCTGCTGGCCCTCGACCAGCTCGACCCGATCATCGCCCTGATCCGGGCCGCCCCCGACACCGCCACCGCCCGGGCCCAGCTCCAGGAGCGCCATGGCCTCAGTGAGATCCAGGCCGACGCCATCCTGCAGATGCAGCTGCGGCGGCTCACGGCCCTGGAGGCCGACAAGATCCGGCTCGAGCACGACGACCTCGTCGCCAAGATCGCCGACTACAAGGACATCCTCGGCCGCCGTGAGCGGGTGCTGGGGCTGATCCAGGAGGAGCTCCAGGTGCTCCGCGCCCGTTACGACTCCCCCCGCCGCACCGAGATCCTCGACCTCGAAGGTGGGCTGGAGGACATCGACCTGATCGCCAACGAGCGCTCGGTGGTGCTGCTCACCGAGAACGGCTATCTCAAGCGGATGCCGGTGAGCGAGTTCGAGGCCACCAGCCGCGGCACCCGCGGCAAGGCCGGCACCCGCAGCCAGGGCGAGGAGGCGGTGAAGCTGTTCATCAGCTGCAACGACCACGACGCCCTGCTGCTGTTCAGCGACCGGGGCGTGGTGTATTCGATTCCCGCCTACCGGGTGCCGATCTCCAGCCGTTCCGCCAAGGGCACGCCGATCGTGCAGCTGCTGCCGATTCCCCGCGAGGAGGCCATCACCTCCCTGCTGGCGGTGAGCGCCTTCGACGACGACGTCCAGCTGGTGATGCTCACCAGCGGCGGCTACATCAAGCGCACCCGCCTGTCGGCCTTCAGCAACATCCGCTCCAACGGTTTGATCGCCATCTCCCTCGAGGACGGTGACGCCCTGCGCTGGGTGCGGCTGGCCCTGCCCGGCGACAGCGTGCTGATCGGCTCCCTCAAGGGGATGACGATCCACTTCCGCCTCAGCGACGAGGAGCTGCGCCCCCTGGGCCGCACCGCCCGCGGCGTGCGGGCCATGAACCTGCGACCCGGCGACGAGCTGGTGAGCATGGATGTGCTCACGGCGGAACTGGCCGACCGGGTGGCCAGCACGGCCGAGACCGGAGTCGATGAGGAGGAGGGTGACGAGGTCGCCCCCAGTGAGGGCCCCTGGGTGCTGGTGGCCAGCGCCAGCGGCCTCGGCAAGCGGGTGCCGGTGGATCAGTTCCGCCTGCAGCGCCGCGCCGGCATGGGTCTGCGGGCGATCAAGTTCCGCCGCGACGGCGATGTGCTGGTGGGCCTCAAGGTGCTCGGGGCCGGCGAGGAGCTGCTGCTGGTGAGTGAGCGGGGGGTGATCGTGCGCATGAAGGCCGACGCCATTCCCCAGCAGTCCCGGGCGGCCACCGGCGTGCGGCTGCAGAAGCTGGATGCCGGCGATCGCCTCACCGAGGTGGTGCTGGTGCCGCCGGCCGCCGAGGAGGAGGAGCTGGCCGACGGGGCGGCGGTGGACACCGTTGATGCCACCGTTGCCGCTGTACCGGACGACGCGCCCGCGGCGGCGGCCCCCGGGGACCCGGCCGGCGAGGAGCCCACGGACCCTGAGGCCAGCGACGACTGAGCCCACCGGCCCTGAGCCCACCGGCCCTGAGCCCACCGAGGACTGAGCCCCCGGCGGGCTCAGCGCTAGCCCAGGGCCCAGAGCAGCAGCACCCCGTAACCGGCCAGGCTGGCCAGCTGCAGGCCCAGCTCCAGTCGTTCGATCCGGCGTTCGAGCCGTGGGCGCTGTGGGCCGCTGCCGTCGCTGGCGAGGCGATCCAGCCGGTTGGCGCACCAGATGAACTCGCAGAAGAACACCATGGTCACCAGGTAGGAGAAGGCGTAGAGCCCATCCAGCACGGTGAGATAGGGCAGGGAGGGCAGGGAGTCGCGGTAGGCCTGCTGCATGAACACCAGGGTCAGCAGGATCACCGGCGGGATCGCCAGGCGCTCGGAGCTGAAGCCGGCCCGCAGGTTGGGGGTGAGCAGCATCACCACCATCGTGATCGTCAGGGGCAGCAGCCACTTCACCAGGGCCGCCCAGCCGATCGGGTCGTAGAGCAGCTCCATCTCCACACCGCCGCGGCTGGGGAACAGGCGCCAGCTGCGCAGCCGGTAGCCGTTCATGTTGCTGCGGCGGCTGACGCCGGAGGCGGCGCTGTCGGCCTCCAGCCGGATCCTGGGCGGGTCGGCGATCGTGGCGGGAAAGCCGGGGTCCGGCACCAGCCGGATCTGCAGCGGCAGGGTGCCGAAGGGGTAACCCCGGTAGTCGATCTCATCGGAGTAGAAGTTGCCGTTGAAGCGGTAGTCGCGGCCCAGATCCGCCCCCAGCCGCAGCGGACCGCTGCTGGCCTCCAGCAGCGAGTCCCAGGGCTCCACCAGGTTCTTGAAGCGCACCAGCGTCAGGGGATCCACGCCGGCCGCCAGCCAGCGCCCCATCACCGCCGCCGGTGCCGAGAGCCGCAGCGTCCCTTCGACGCTGAAGGTCTTCTCCCGCGAGGAGAAGCGGTAGACGTTGTCCACCGCCATGGCGACGCGGATCGTCACTGCGGAGGGCGGCTCCACCGGGGGCGGCACCGCCCCCCCTGCCCCAACGGCTCTCGGCAAGACGTGACCCGGGCCCGCCAGCAGGGCCAGGATGAGGATCAGGCCCGGGCCCAGGCCGGCCAGCGTCGCCAGCCCCCGGCGGGCGACACCGCGCATGGCCGTGGTGCAGGATGAGCCCTCACCGTACCGGCGAGATGGCGAGGGACGTGCTGGTGCTCGGCGGCGGCCCCGCCGCCCTCTGCATCGCGGCGGCCCTGGCGGAGGAGGGGCTCACCGTGGCGCTGCTGGCGCCCGACGATCCGCGCGCCCCCTGGCCCAACACCTACGGCATCTGGGGGGACGAGGTGGACGCCCTGGGCCTGGGCCATCTGCTGGAGCACCGCTGGAGCCACACGGTCAGCTACTTCGGCCCCGGTGATCCGGACCCGGCGGCGGCGGCCAACGGCCCCACCGTCCATGGCCGCGATTACGGCCTGTTCGACCGCGCCGCCCTGCAGGGGCACTGGCTGGAGGCCTGCGGGCGTGGCGGGGTGGAGCTGCTCCAGGGCCTGGCCAGCGGCTGTGACGCCTCCGGGGCGTTGAGCACGGTGGAGCTGGCCGATGGGCGCCGGCTGCAGGTGCGGCTGGTGGTGGACGCCACCGGCCATCAACCGGTGCTGGTGCAGCGGCCCGACCGGGGCCCGGTGGCCGGCCAGTCGGCCTATGGGATCATCGGCCGCTTCTCGGCGCCGCCGGTGCAGGCCGGTCAGTTCGTGCTGATGGACTACCGCGCCGACCACCTCAGCGAGGCGGAGCGGGCCGAGCCCCCCACCTTTCTCTATGCGATGGACCTGGGCGGCGGCCGCTTCTTCGTCGAGGAGACGTCGCTGGCCCTGGCCCCCCCGGTGCCCTTTGAGGTGCTCCAGCAACGCCTCCACCGGCGCCTGGCCCACCGCGGCGTGGCGGTGCAGGAGGTGGAGCACGAGGAGTTCTGCCTGTTTCCGATGAACCTGCCCCTGCCGGATCTGCAGCAGCCGGTGCTGGGCTTCGGCGGGGCGGCCTCCATGGTGCACCCGGCCTCCGGCTACATGGTGGGCGCCCTGCTGCGCCGGGCCCCGGCGGTGGCGGCGGCGGTGGCGGCGGCCATGGCCGACGCCGATGCCCCCTCGGAACAGCTGGCCCGGGCGGGCTGGGGCGCCCTCTGGCCCCCGGCCCTGCGCAGCAAGCACGCCCTCTACCAGTTCGGGCTGGGCAAGCTGATGGGCTTCTCTGAAGCCGAGCTGCGCCAGTTCTTCGCCAGCTTCTTCTCCCTGAGCGGCCCCCAGTGGTATGGCTTCCTGGCCAACACCCTGACGGTGCCGGAGCTGCTGGCGGCCATGCTGCGCCTGTTCGCCCTGTCCCCGTGGTCGGTGCGGGCCGGCCTGCTGCTGCCGCCGCGCCGGCCCTAGGCCGGCGGCGCCAGTCCCAGCACCTCGGCGCTCTCGCTGCGGATCCGGCGGCAGAGGTCGGCGTCGCTGCGGATTGATTCCCCGTAGGAGGGCAGGATCCGCTTCAGGGTGTCCTGCCAGCCATCGGGCAGCTTCTCGCGGAAGCAGGAGTGGAGGATCTCCAGGGCGATCGCCACGGCGGCCGACGCGCCGGGGGAGGCGCCCAGGACGGCCACCAGGGAGGTGTCGGCGGCGTGCACCACCTCGGTGCCGAACTGGAGCACACCGCCGCGCCGGGCATCGGCCTTGATGATCTGCACCCGCTGACCGGCCACCGCCAGGGTCCAGTCGCAGGGGCGGGCGCTCGGGTAGAAGTCGCGCAGGGCGGCGAAGCGCTGCTCGGCGCTGGCGAACACCTGGCCGATCAGGTACTGGGTCAGGGGCAGGTTGTCCCGGGCCACCGCCAGCAGCGGCAGCAGGTTGCCGGAGCGCAGGGAGCGGGGCCAGTCGCAGAGGGAGCCGCTCTTGAGGAACTTGCTGGAGAAACCCGCGTAGGGCCCGAACAGGATCCAGTGGCGGCCGTCGACGAGGCGCGTGTCGAGGTGGGGCACCGAGATCGGCGGTGAGCCGGCGGCCGCCATGCCGTAGACCTTGGCGTGGTGGCGGCTGGCCACGGCGGGGTCGCCGCAGCGCAGCCAGAGGCCGCTGACGGGAAAGCCGCCGTAGCCGCGCCCCTCAGGGATCCCCGATTTCTGCAGCAGGGTGAGGGCGCCGCCGCCGGCCCCGAGAAACACGGTGCCCGAATCGATCAGCCGGGTCTCCCCGGTGGTCTGGTCGCGGGTCTCCAGGCGCCAGCCACCCTCCGGGTGCCGCCGCAGGGATTGCACCGCCGTGGAAAAGCGCGCCTCAAAGGCCCCGCTGGCCCGCAGGTGATCCAGCAGCTGGCTGGTGAGGGCCCCGAAGTTCACGTCGGTGCCGGCGGCGATGTGGGTGGCGCCGATCGCCTGGGCGGGATCCCTTCCCTCGATCAGCAGCGGTGCCCACGCCGCCACCTGGGCGTGGTCCTCGCTGTAGGCCATCCCCCGGTAGCAGTGGTGGGCCGCCATCTGCCGGTGGCGTTCCCGCAGGTAGGCCCGCCGCTCTTCCCCCAGCACGAAGCTCATGTGGGGGACGCCCTGGATGAAGGCCCCGGGGGAGCCCAGGGCCCCGTCCCGCACCAGATGGGTCCAGAACTGGCGCGAGAGGTCGAAGGCCTCGTTGATGTCGAGCGCCTTGGCGAGGCTGATCGAGCCGTCCGCCGCCATCGGCGTGTAGTTGAGTTCGCAGTTCCCCGCATGGCCGGTGCCGGCGTTGTTCCAGGCGCTGGAACTCTCCTGGGCCTCCCGGGGGAGGCCCTCGACGAGCAGGAGGTGCAGGTCCGGCCGCAGCTGCCGCAGCAGGGTGCCCAGGGTGGCGCCCATGATCCCCGCCCCGACCAGGGTCACATCGACGGTGGTCAGGGTCACGGGTTCTGCGGTGGAATCGGTTCGGCCAGCAGGCCGGGCGACACGGTATCCGATGGCCGTCGGCGCCTGGCAGCATGGAACCTGTTGTGCCCCCGTGCCGCGGGTGAGAGCAGTGACGCAGGCTCCCCCGGCCATTCCCGATGGCCCGGCCTCTGCCGCCGGCGACGCCCAGGCCTGCCGTGAAGAACTGCTGGGGTTGCTGCGGGGCGGATCCCCCGGCGCTGCAGCCCCGGCCGCCGGGCGCATCGAGGCCCTGATCGAGCGGCTGGAGCAGCTGCAGCCCGCCGATCTCACGGCCCAGTCCGACCAGCTGGCGGGGGTGTGGGAGCTGCGCTGGAGCAGCAGTTCCCTGCCCTATCTGGCGGTCAGGCCCTGGCTGGAGAATCTGCAGCTGCTCGATCCCGCCGGCGGCCGTGCCCTGAACCTGCTGCGGCCGGCCGGCCCCCTCGGGCCCCTGGCGGGGATCGCCGTGCGGGCCAGCATCGCCGTCGTCCCCGAGGCTCCCCACCAGCGGGTGTCGGTGTGCTTCGAGCGGGGCGGCTGGCTGGGGCCCAGGTTCGGAGAGCAGCGGCTGGAGCTTTACCGGCAGGTGCAGCAGAGCTTTCCCGCCTGGCTCGATGTCACCGTGCTCGATGACGAGCTGCGGGTGAGCCGCGGCCAGAACGGCACCCTGTTCGCCCTGGTGCGGCGTCCGGACCTGGCCCTGGCGGCGTTTCTGGGCTGAGGGCCCCAGCCCCCTCACCAGCCCCCCCCC
>Ga0194130_10002985_pt1 | contig 23441 bp, 14 predicted proteins | sample TA2KigsurfametaG_FD_160084 | JGI IMG/M metagenome (GOLD analysis project Ga0194130, IMG submission 160084) | Freshwater microbial communities from Lake Tanganyika, Tanzania - TA2015050 Kigoma 12 surface | ecosystem: Environmental > Aquatic > Freshwater > Lake | place: Tanzania: Lake Tanganyika... | reverse complement strand
CACCCAAAAGGAATGACTTAGGTTTGGTTTGGTTTAGTTCTATGAAACGCTACGCTCATATTTACATAGTTACAGGGAGACCATCCCCACGAAGCGTAGAGTCCGTTGAGGGCAACACTAACAACGGTGGAAGCAGAGAGGGTATTGGAGTGTTTAAACGCGTTCGACCCTTGGATGGTCAAAGATTTGTGAGGCCGTCCAATGCCTAGAGCCATTCCTACCCGCTATCGGGAAATCCCGCACGCTAGCCTTAATCTTACGGCTTCTGCGGAAGAAAACCCTATGGCCTCAAATTACTACGGAGGTGCGGCTGTGGGCTTCGTAGCCCACGAGTTCCTACGCAGGGGAGCCAACGTAGCCTTTCCCTTGGTGGACTCCGGCTACGACCTTGTGGTTTTACCTATAAAAAGCTCTCCCAAAAGGATTCAGGTAAAAAGTAGGTGGAGGATAACCAAAGGTAACTACCAGTTGTACATTTCTAGGTGTACAAAATCGAAGGCAAAGGCTAATGGTGAGCCTAGGAAATCTAGGCAATATGAAGCCTCTGTTTGCGACTTTATTGTTGTAGCCGATATGACCCATAATCAAGATTGTTGGGTATTGCCAGTAAGCAAAGTCCGCTCAAAATTTAGGTTTGAAAAGAACTTCTACTATAACAATTGGGAGCTAGTCTTACAGTAAATGAGCATCGCCGTACCCAATCGAATGTATGACGGAAACGCTTCCTTCGAAGGAGGGATGGATAGCAGTCGCTTTCCAAATCTCATCCCGATTAATTGTTTTGCTACTGGTTTAAACGTTGTTTGTCGAAATTCTTCAGTTTCTTCTAGATATGGTTGGAGCGAGTTTCCTGTTACTGGCGATTCTATAGAAAATACCGACATAGCCCAATTTAGAAACTACGGGTTTCAAGGAGCCACTTCTTACACTAAATCAAACGGAAAAAGTGTTATAGTTTCGGCAGTTAGAGGTAAAATTTACGAGATTGATTTGGAAACAAGCTTAGTCAGTCAAATTTATCCAGATGGTCCCGCCACCTCCACTCCAAGAAGTCCGTCAGCAAGAAATTATTTTTGTCAGGCCGGAAAGTATTTAGTTATCCAAGATAATACCTATACCCCTTTAATTTATGACGGAACAACTTGCGTCGCAGCCCCAAATTCTTCTATTACCATTCCCAAGGGCGGACCTATGGCCTTTGGGCAAGGAAGGCTTTTTGTAGCTATTAACAATCAAGAAATTAAAGCTAGCGACTTAATCTACGGCGGAAGAGCTATTAAACTTCCTATTATCGGTAGCGGCGATTCTGGAGAAACAATAGCTCAAAGTGATAAGACTGTAAGTATTTACGTTGACATATCTTCAATTGTAGGGGCCATTCCATCTCAAATTACCGGTTCTGGTGCGGGATCTCCAATCTTAATTGACGGCCATACTTTCGGGGGTCTCGGCCAAGATCACGCCATAAATAATAGCTTCGATGAGAGATTTGTTTTACTAGTCCTCGGAAATGCCACCGGAACATCAGATCAGATTTTTGGCGGCCCGCAAACTACTGTTAGAAAAATTACTCTTTCAAAAATAAACTATACTCAGCTTTGCAAAGCTAGTGATCCGTCTGCCTCTTCTCCCCCTGCGATTCGTGGGACAGGAGGATATGTTACTTTTATTTTGTCTGGTCAAGAATCCGACGTTTTAAATTTTCAAGAAGACGGATATTTGGCATCTGGCGGAGTTTTATCTGCCCCATCGCAAATGGGGAAAATTCAAGCTCTTTGTTTCCCAACCATTGCAGATACCGCAACTGGTCAGGGAGATCTTTTGGCCTTTTGCGATAACGGCGTTTGTTCTTTTGCAGTTTCTCTACCAAGAAGCCAATGGAAGAAATCTTCTTCTTTTACTAGAGTAACTTTGGCAGACATAGGTGTTTTGGGCGATCAGACTGTAACAAACGTGAACGGAGATATTTTTTTCCGGTCCCACGACGGAGTTCGTTCTTATCGAAACGCGTCGGCTACGCAAGATACTCCCGGTCAAAATAGCATTTCAGCAGAATTAAAGTCTCTTTTATCGGCAGATTCTTCAAAGTTAGCCGGGAGTTCTAGCGGAATTTATTTCGACTCCCGATATTTAATGACGGCTTGGGGCAAGCCCACTTATGGCGGGGGGCAAACTGTATACGGATCTATTTTTTCTTTAGATTTTTCGGCAGTTCAAAGAAACAATAAGGCAAATACTGTTTGGCCAGCTTACGACGGAGCGTGGACAGGCCTAAATGTCTATCAACTTGTCCGGGGCATTTTCTCCCAAAAAGAACGGGCTTTTGCTTTTTGCGATGTTTTTGGAACTCTTTCCATTTATGAGCTTCTTCCAGAAAGAACTTACGATTTTTCGGTTGGGGTTATTACACCAATTAAAGCTATTGTTGAGACTAGAAGCTTCGAATTTGAGAAACCTTACGTGTTAAAAAAGCTTTCGAGAGCAGATCTTTGGCTCAGTAACTTACAGGGTCAAGTAGACTTCAAAGTCTATTTCCGCCCAGATAAATTTCCTTGCTGGATAGAATGGGCAACCTTCCAAAAGAATGCGAAGATGAACTACTGCCCGACCTCACCGGAGGAATGGGTCGAAAAAGTTCCTACTTCTCTACCGCAATTTAGACCGCAGGTAAGATTATCGACTCCGCCGGACACAATCGATCCGGCTACAAATCGTTTATTTAGAATGGGTTATGAGTTTCAATTGCGGATAGAATGGGTGGGCTGTGCTTCCCTAGACAAAGTGTTGCTCCACGCTGATGACGTGGTAGAACCAGTTAACGGAGAGCTTTAAATGCCTGTAACTAACGTAGAGCCACCTACCTATTTAACTTGCGATCCTTGCCCTCCGAATTTAAGCGGGTACGAAGTAGGAACGTCTTTAAATTTCTTACTTACTGAAAGTCCCGGTTCCACCATCAATGATTTTATCTTGACCGAAATCCAGACCGACCCATACTCGAGCGAGCCTATAAAACTTAGGTAACTCTTACTATGCCAACAATTTCAGCGCTAAATACTGTATCCGCTAACGAGCTACCCGGCCTAGACACAACGGGTTCCTTACCAGTTGTGTCAAATGGTCAAACTAAAAAACTTCGTTTTTCAGATTTACGGGAAACTTTAATCCCAAAAGTTTTACAGCAAGCTGTAGCTGGAAATACCGACGAGTTAACTTTTAACAATCCAAGCTCGATTAAAGTCGATGTTTATGGGAGAGTTACCGCAGTTAGCGAAGGTAGCGGCACGCCAGTTAGAATTGAAGGTATTCAGATGGACCCCTCCGATTTTGACAGCGACGGTACTGTTAGGCGCGAAGGAACTCCTCTTATCACTCATCGAGTCAGATTTCCAACCCTACCCACAACTTTCCAACTTTTGCCCCCGTTTTCCGCAACCCGAACTGGACACCTTCTAAGCGGAACTTTGGCAGAAAGCGTTGTTCTGTACAATCAACGTAACAACGAGTTTATTAACCGAGCTCAGATTGGCCTTGGAAGCTATGTGGCTCCCGACGAAGTAAATCCGACTTTGTTAGGTTATCTGAATTCAATCGAGGCTTCCACTACTCCACCTTCTCTTACCTACGATGATTTTTATTATCTTTTTCGGGCTATTGTCCAACAGAATCGCGGAATTGAGCGAACTAATCTTAATTTGATGGACAGACTAAATAGAGTTATGTACGTGTTAAATAAGTTTCTACTCGGTTTTGCAGGTGGATATGACGGGATTAATGACGTTACAAACATTGAGCACAGATCCCCTTACGAGGGTTTATATTATTTTTCTCCCAGAGTTTTAGACGACCTTGCGACTCCGTTAGTTAGCAATGGGCTTACTACAACTGCTAATTTTTATCGGCTAAAGATACGAGACGGAGCTTCCAGCCAGCCTCAAGGCGGAGATTTTTCCAACATTCTTTGGCTCAGCCCCTCAGAAAACGCAAATTCGAGGGTCTGGCTCCGAACTCGAATTGACGCAGTTTACACTCCAATGGCCGCATTTGCTCCCGGGCCGGGAACACCCGGAGGTTTCTCTTGGGGCGGGTTTACTTCCGGTCAATCCGGAGGTGTACTTAGAACTTATTTGTTTACCCGGGAAAGCATTGCCGCTGGCGGCGGCGCAAATGTTCCGGCAGGGTCAGCTAACTGGACAGTTGAAACTATTTCTGGGTCTCGATTTATTTGTCTGCAAAGCCCTACAGTTGCCGAACTCCGCGTAATTAATAGTTCTTTCGCTACCGGGCTAGACGGAGCCGCCACCGGATCAGATGACCATACAAAAAATTCTTTGGCCATTAGTTTAAATTATTCCGCAGTAGCCGACGCACAATGGATACGCGACGGAGTTACCCCAACTCTCCCTTCTTCGATGGTGGGGCAAACAAAAACATATTCTTTCGGTAATTCCGGTCTGTTCTTTAGGTTGGTTAATAGGGTCAACTAAAAGGCTATATGGGCTCTGTAGCTAGCCTAAAATTGCCTCAAGGTTTTTGTTTTGGGACTCCCAATTCAACCCACGATTTATTTACTTCTTTTTTAGAAGTTTATGCCGCTGGTAGCGAAGCTATTTTTTATAAAACTGAACCGCCAGTTAATCCGGATTCGGGAGTTCAAAATTCTATTTGGGTTAAAACCCAAGAAAATCAAAGCTCTAATCATCTCGAGATGCACTTTTATATTAGAAAATATGCTGGTGCTCCCAATCGAGAATGGTGCAAATACTATCCGTATTCAATCGGAGACATTGAATACGCCGACATTATTTTTGACGGAGACGAAGAAGTTGAAACGGCAAGACCGGACAAACCAAATTTACGGCCTTTTGCCATTTGTGACGGTGGTACGTACGGCGGCTTTGCAACACCCGATCTAAGGGGTCGGATTCTTTTTGGTGGTATGTGCGGCACAGCTAATGCAACCAATAGAACACTTCAAGAAATGCAAGTTTTAAAAAATGCTTCCCCGTCATCTACCGATACAGATTTAAACAACCCTAGTACCAGAATAAATATCTCAGGTCTTCAAGCTCTTCGAATGTATCAAGAAAGCGGGAACAGCATAACTAGTTATGTTGGACCTGACGGGTCAACTCCTCTTCTCGACCCATTAGAGTCTATTAAAGAATTTGTAGTGAATAAACTTATTCCGTCTAATCGAGCGGGCGAAAGAAAAGTTATTTTAAAAGCAGACCAATGCCCGTCGCACAGGCACAAATACGGATGGGAGACTTGGCAACAAAAAGGTAATGCTCACGGCGGAGGTGGCGGAAGTGCGGCTGTTGCCACATCGGTTTCCGCTACTACGCCAACTACGGGTACGTACGAAACTGGCGGAACGTCTTCCTTAGACTTAAGCAAGCCTCACGACAATTTGCCGCCAGTTTACTCTGGAACTTACAGAATTTATATCGGGTACGGGACGTAGTATATGAAATTTTTAATTAAAGACGGAATTCAGTTTCCAACTTGCTATACTACGCCGCAAGATTTTCTTGATTCGATTGCGAATTCTATGACCTTTCAAGATGTTACTACTACTCCTCTTTTTTACAATGGAGATTTGAAACAAGAAACTCCTACCGGAATTGGCCCGCCAAAAATCATCGATACCACAACCAACACCGAAGTTTATTATTCTGATGCCGTGTGGTACGACCCGAGAAAAGGAGGTACTCTTTATACGGATTCTAGTTTTACTTCTAGTTTACGGGAGTTAATGCCGGAAAAAGGATACCGAAAGTTTTTTGGCAGAAACGTTGGCGACATTGTTCCTTTTGTTTGGAAATCTTCGGGCCCGTACTTTCCATCGAATCCTTCTTCGGGAGAGCCCGTTCAAGAGACAGGGAAGTACTATTTTCCTGACGACGTTGCTTGTGCCTACAATAATTGGCAAAGAATAGTCCCTTATACAGTAACTTCTGACATTGGAAGTACTACCTATAATGTTGTTATGAGACCTTGGGTTTATTGCGACGGGTACAATTACGCTACTCACCCGATTGAATTCCAGAGAAGCGCCCGCATAGGGAGAGTACCCAATTTAGTATCCCGAATGATTATGGGAAAAGGCGGGGCTAGCAATTTGGGCGGTACGATTGCCGATGAAAGATTGACCGAAAATCTTAAAGGCGGTCTTGGAGTATTCGGCGGAACAATGGCTGTTAAACTATGGCAGAATATGTTACCCAATCATCGGCATCAATTTATTGATAAATCCTCCGCTACAAATGTTGCCACATCTTCTGCCGGAACCTCGACAGGCTACGCAGTTACCGAACCAATAGCCGCTAATGCGTACGCCACCAGAACCGACGAAGCTGAATCTAGTAACGTTAAATGGCACAATGCCAATAACAACAGGCCGCATCAAAATATGCCCCCTTTCTTCGTTTGTGGTTTTAAAATGTACGTAGGATACGGATATTAGTTATGCCCATCGTACGCAGAGATATTCAGAAGCAGAAATGGGAAACTCCCGAAACTATGATTCGGGAGTTCATTGACGGCTACGAGTTGATTTTGGAGGGAACTCCAAATCAAATTATTTATGGGTTTAGTTTTCCTTTTCAAAGTCCGGATAGTTTATTTGTTTATAGAGGAAGAGCCGTGGGAGGAGATGAAACTTTGTGGCTTTATAAAAACGCAAATTATTTGAAGGTTTATCCTTACCGCATCGGAACTATTGTACCTTTTTTTGGAAACGCTGGCGGAAGAAATCAAACTAATGTTGCTTATGCAACCCAACCAAATGCCCGACCTTGGGCCTTGTGTGACGGAGGTATTTATAACGGAGTACAAACGCCCAATATGCTCGGAAGAGGTTTCGTAGGTTTTCTTAGTACAGATTCAGCCGCTCCCGAAGCTAGTGCCGCCTATCTTCACGGAGACATTAGCGCACCAAAAAAGTACGCCGGAGCCGATCTTTGTCAGTTAAAAACCGTGCATTTGCCTATTCATTACCACGATTACGCCAACCCAACAGACATTTCGGCTGGCGGTCAAGCAACTCTTTATTGGAAAAAAAGACACGAACGATCTTGCGGAAAAGGGTGCACAGATGTTTGGTACGAGGATATCCCTCATCCAAATAATAATAGTGCACAAGAGAAAAATACCGTAGTTAGGTATACTAGTTCTGTAGACGGTTGGGACGGTACAGTAACTACTTATGGCGGAGTTATTAGGCAAGTAGTCCATAATAACTTACCTCCATATATCGTATTGAACTGGAAAATGTACGTGGGATACTAAGCTATGCCTCTGACTCTTCTCACCGCCCGGGAAAAACTTTCCAAAATTATTGAGCTCGGTATCAATTCCGCAGACCCGCGCTCTATTGATCGAATAAATGAAGCTCAAAGACGACTTCATTCTCAAGGTATATATTTGGGCACTCTACAATCTTATGCTGTTAAAGTTGATTCGGTAACTAACACCTTTCAAAAACCAACTCAACTGGAAACTATTGCAAGGGTTTCACGGTTTAGTGGGACAGAGTTTAGCTCTACCGAGACGGTAAGATTTCTCAGCAAAGGCCCAGATGTTTTTGTTTCCGACCCTACTACAATGCTACCCATTGCGTATGTCTCCGGAAACGCAAATACGTTTAAACTTTTAGACAGAACCTTAGACATCAAGGTTGTTGAAGTTGTTGGCAAGGCTGTTCTCAATGAAGCAACGGCAAATACTTCCGAACTTTTAATTGAAGATTTAGATGCTTTAAAACTTATGCTCTTAGCCCTTTATCGGGAGGAAAACAATCAGTTGGAACAAGCAAAAATTTTTAACGATCAAGCTATAAAGTATTTGCGAGATAAAACAGATAACCTTGTCAATGTTGCTCAAAAACTTCAGCATCAATCAACTGTTGAAACTAGCCCGTACGGAACCTTGGGGTATGTTAGGTCTAGGCTAATTCGAGAAATGCCTGACCTCTCAAGGATAAACGATAGCGAGCTAACCACTTTAATCAATTCCGCCCAAGAATCTTCTGTGGCGCATTTCAATTTTCTAGCTCGCCAAGATCCAGACGCTTCTTCAAAGTTGGAGTTTCGAGAGGTATTTTTAGACAGCGCACCATTGGCTCTCCCGTCTTTTGAAGTAAATCGTCTTTTAGTTTTATCCTCTCAGACTAAAAAAATAGAAGAAGCTCAAAATCTAAAAAAGAATGCCTTTGAGTTAATAGAGAGAGATTTTAACGAGCAAATTATTTCTCGAAGAAAAAATACTTACAACGGAGAATTACTTAGCTCTCCGGTAGGCTCCTTGGCACATACCTCCGCTCGTTTGGCTTTGGACAATCCGGATTTGCTTCAAAAACCCATACAACACATTCGGAGAGCAGTTGCACAGGCTGAAGAGCTTCTTGTTAACTCGGGCAGGTGGAATGGTACAATTGAGCTTTTAGAAGCTCAAATTTTGGGGGGAGAAGGTGAGTATCCTCTCCCGGAGTATGTCGATGCTGTTTTACTCGCCAACATTGCTGACAGCCCTGTTAGCATTTACGACAGAGACTACGATTTCCACGAAAACGGCCCCGGGTGGAATAGGCCGGGTAGGGGGCCAGAATCGACTTTGGCCATAGATCGAGGCACTACCTCGGTGGCTCAAACGCTCAATAATCCCAATTCTACTATCATACTTACAACTAATCCAAATGCTCCTTCTCAGCCTTTATTCCCCTTTCCTTTAATTTCGCCTCTCAATTCTGTTTTAAACAACGGATACAATAACTCAGTTTTTAAAACTTTGGCCAATCAAAGTTTAAACATTCCCTTGGGCTTCGGGATTCCCAATTTTGCAGGATCGTTTAAACTAACCGGACCCGCTACCCTAGAAATTGACCCCCGTGGAAACCTTACTGGCAAAATTATTTCTGAAATTGTGTCAGGTGTTAATGGTAGCGTTGTCAGCATTTCTTGGCCGAATGTTGCTGGCTTCAAAGATTACAGGATTGTCGCCAAAAATGTAACGGCTACTCCTCCTACAACTTTTTACAATCAGGTTTCTGCGGCGAATTCTTTATCTTTATCGGGTCTTACTATTGGCAACAAATACAGCCTCGAAATTTTTGGAAACTACGTAGATTCAAAAATACCTTCAGTTGTGCTTTTTTCTGCTACTTGGACCCAATCCTTCGGCTCTCCGGAGATTGTAAGTAATTATCATTTAGGAATTTCTGCTTCTACTTCGAGAAATAAAAGGATGAAGGTTTATCTTCGTAGCGTGCAAAACGGAGATATCGTTCGATTTATCTATAAAAAGAAGCCTAAGATATACATAAATCCAAGAGAGCCTATGCTCCTCGAACATTTTTCGGCTATTCGGGAAGTTACCTTGGGCGTTTTAACGGGAGATCAGGAACAATTGGCTAAGCGTATGGTTTTTGCCCAAGAACTTTTAAACCAGCAATTGAAGGAAAAACGTGGTGGCCGGATTGTTCGCCCCGCAGTTCAATTGGACGCTTGGGCCATAGGGGCAATTGACACCCGTCAATAATGCTTGACGGCCAAGATGTTTAACCGAGTATAGGGGAATCTTATGGCAGACGCTAATTTAGGCTCCACGCGGGTTGTTTTCGGAACCCTTAGAAACGTTGACGGACAACCCCAAGCCAACGCTTTAATTACCTTTACCCTCCGCCCATTTGGCGTGACTCCTACTAGCATATACCCGCAAGGCGGAGTATCTGTTCTTACTGACGAAAGTGGAAATTTTAACACCGCTCTTTGGCGAAACTCTCTTTCTTCTGTTCCCGCGCAGTATCGTTGTACTCTTCCTTCCGGAGAATATTTTGATTTCATTCTTCCCGGCGATACCGCCCAAGCAATTAATCTTAGCTCTTTAATTTCCCTCGGGGTTCCCAATGGGAGCGCACAATACGCTCCGATTGTAGATTTTATTGTCAATAATCCGTATCTTGTCGGACCTCCCGGCGGAACCCCGATTACACTCGGAAAGAAACGTGCCGCAGAATCCGTTCCGGTTGTTTTGGCCACCGATCAAGGAGCGATTCCGGTTATCGAACAACAGAAAGTCGCCACAGAAGTATCGTTGTCGCTATTAGGTATTCCTCGTTCTGAAACTGCCTTGGGTATCTTCGGAGACGTTAACACTTACAACGTTAATGAAACTGAATGGGCTTTCTTCCCCCCTCGTTACACCACCGTTAACGTAGGTGTTAATAAAGTTGGTTGGGGAGTTCGTCACGAACCTACGGAAAGTGCGGCTTATGTTTCTGCTCCGGGTGCTCTTTCCGCAGAAAGAGCGGTTGCCGGATGGCTACCAAAATATGCGGTTTTGACTAGTAAGCGCTTTTTCCGTTACCAGCCCGGACGAGTTAGTTCCGCAACCTTCGGCGTTAGGATGACTATTGCCGGAGCCACTCAAAACAATACATATAATGTTATACCTCCGGACTCCACCACAGGAGCTCAGCCCGACCCAGAAATTATTGTTCCGGATTACAAACAAGATTCTCATAAAAAATGGGGGATGTTCGATAATTTTAACGGGTATTATTTCGAAATCATTGGAGACGGCGGGAATAATGCCGCCGCAAGTCGAGTTCCTTCGATTCAAGATTTAAATTTTTGGTGCGTACGTCGTTTTACTAGCGTGAATTCTGACGCAGATACTTCTAACGGAGAATTCGGTCTTGCCGGAGCTCTTGTTGGTTCTCCGGCTGTGGCTACTTATGATATGTTTATTCTTAGAAATAATCGTCGCCTTATTCACGCCGCTCTTTTCGACGGTACGCTCCGCTGTAAGTCAACAACCCCCGGGGCCGTTCGTCTCCGCAGACCAACCGATACTGGCGGTTTCAAGCATTCTCCGGCAACTGGTTTGGCCGCAAAACCTCAATACACAGCAACCGACGGAACTAAAATTCAACTTAAAGGTTTGTTTGGCTACGATTATCCGGCTTCTGCCGAGGATATTTACGTTTTTAAAGAGTACGCAAAAGTTTACGAACAAAGAATTCCGCGACGTTTCTTTAACGGCGATCCTCTTCACGGAGCCGCTTTGTTTTATAGATACTCTTCCGATACTTACATTGAGTCCGGAAGAACTTATAATGAAGGCGAATGGCTTCGGGATCTAGATAACGCCCCCGTCAATGATTCTTCAGCGCACAATATTGATTTCACAAGAGTTACAATGTACAAAATTGAGTACAGTTGGTACGGAGCCGTAGGAGCTCAGTTTTTTGCCTATGTCCCAGATGGGAATGGTTCCGCCAAGTGGGTCTCGATTCATCATATTCGATGCTCAAATCAGCTTTCTACGCCGTCTCTCGGGAACCCCACTCTTCCGTTTAGATATGTTTCTTACTCCGGATCTTCCGAATCGAGGCAAGATATTTGCAAATACGGAACTTCTTATCTTATTGACGGAGGGGACAAAGGAACCGTCAAAATTAACTCCGCTACAACCGATTTACCCAGAACTGCCGTAAAATCTCAGGTTTTAATTACTCCTTCGCAGGTCGCAACTACCAACGGTTCCGATCTAGCTTCCGGCTCGCTTCCTTTAACTGCCAATCAATGGAAAGATACCATTCGAGTTGACGCAACCGGTTCAAACGCACCGTTTTTACCTTCGTTTATCAATGCTCGTCTGACTGTCGGATCTGAAGGGAAATTCGGTACTACTATTAAGAATGTTTCCCCCAAAGGAGACAAAATTTATTTGGCGAATACGATTCCTCAGTATGCTCAAAATTCTGACATAAACGTTTATCTCGGAAATGGAACTCCGATTCTAGGTCTTCAACTTTTGGAAAATATTCAAAATTCAGAAGGTCTCTTCGCTCGCAATCGGGCTCAAGTTTACCCCACAAGACTAGGTGTTTACACAAACTCTCCCTGCGTTCTTAGATTAATTAAAAATCCTGAATTCGGAAATTTAACTCTCCCGTCCGGCTTCCAGTACGCGAACTACGGTGGGCAAACTGCAAATGCTCTTTTCCGCATCAGACAAGTTACCTTCAACGACTTGTCTTTGGGCAATGTGTCCGACGTAAATCTAGTTAAGCTTTCCGGCCTCCATATAATCTCGGGTAGCATTGAAGAACAGGAATTGACACTAGACACAGCCACAACCACCCGAGGCTTGGATGCGTATTTTGGGACAGCCGCAGATGTCGAAGTTTTGGGTTCGTTTGCAGGGATTAAAGGTCTTTTACGTAGGTCCGGTTCTTCCGTTTATTTCTCAAGACAAAAATCTGGTGACGACTTCGATTTTACCACTACTTTCGGGAAAATGGTAAACAGCGCAAAAACAGCTTTTGTTGGTAGCTCTACAGAACAAGCGAACACTCAAGAAGCTTACGATCATTACCGTACGTTTATTCCGGCCCCAAGCTTTTTGCCCAATACGGGCACTTTGCCTAGTTCTACTACAGATCTCTCATATCCGAGGACAGCCGCATATATCGGATATGTTAAGTTTTCAGCCGTTAGCTTCGATGTTCAAGAAGATCGGGCCATTGTTCCGGGCACAGGCGTTGTTATTGCCACCTTTACAACTGGTGCTGGCGGGAACGATTACGACTTAAGCCCGTATTTTGCCTATAATAAAGAGTATCTTTCATATCCTCTGGTAGAGCGCGGAGGAGCAGACTCTCTTTACCTTACAGCCGAACCTATTACGGCTTCTTCAGCTTCAGTATTGGCTACTTTAACTTGGGAAGAGCAATAATCCTGTCGTAGTTATGTCTGATTATGGGACAGGTTCGAGTTCGACTAGCTCGGGCTCTGGTTCTGGTTCGACTAGCTCGGGCTCCGGTTCGAGTTCGACTAGCTCGGGCTCTGGTTCGAGTTCGACTAGCTCGGGCTCTGGTTCGACTAGCTCGGGCTCCGGTTCGAGTTCGACTAGCTCGGGCTCTGGTTCGAGTTCGACTAGCTCGGGCTCTTCTGGATATACTCCTCCAAACCCCTCTCCCAACGCCGGAGGTACGGGTTCGACTAGCTCGGGCTCTTCTGGATATACTCCTCCAAACCCCTCTCCCAACGCCGGAGGTACGGGTTCGACTAGCTCGGGCTCTTCTGAATATACTCCTCCAAACCCCGCTCCTAACGACGGAGGTACGGGTTCCACTAGCTCGGGCTCTTCGGCAGATATTTTTGTAAACCCCGCTTCTGGCGGCGGAATTGACTATTATCCTTCTAGACCCAACCCTTCGGAACCTGCCTTCAAACTTCCGAAAAAAAATCTAGGCTATTATTCCCCTTCAGTACCCACAACTGTACCCGGTTGGAGGGCTTACAATCCCTATCAAGGAAGCTTACCGACTCCGCCAGCCGGGTTTGATAAAATTGGTTGGGCTTGCCGTAATTGTTATTTTAAAATGGCAAAAGATGGAAAAAATGTATGCAACCTATATAAATTTGAAATTCCGGCTGGCGCTTGGCGTTGCGATAAATGGGTTGATGCAAAAGCAAAATTTTCTCCATTTGTAAAAGAATACGTTCCCTTCGCCAATCAAGAAGTATTACAGTTAGTTGATTTTGCTGGGAGAGCCTTGGTTGATATTTATAAACTTATTACAGTTGATCCTTCGCCTAATTACAGATTCTTAACAGGCTATCATAACCATACAAGCACTACAAAAGTACCTGTTTTTATTCTAGGCTCTTTTCGTTGGTCGTCTTTGGGTCACTACTGGAACACTCAACCGTCTGTGCGGACAGATTGGATGCCCTTTTCAAGACAGAATGGCGAAAACTACGGGGCTATTATACCTATGACTGTTGGGGAAGAAAAACCCGGTTGGATTCAATATGATATAGACCCCGTTACCAATTCTTTTACAAATCTGAGGTATCTCCAAAATCCGGCTCAGAACCAAGAGTTTTTATCTATAGGAGGTTTTGAAGGTTTTGTTGGTATGATGTCCAAAAACCTTCTCGACACATTTTTAACTCGCGGCTTTGATGCCCTGCCCAGAACTTTTAGTTGGGACTATAGTTGGATGAATTGGTGGTGGTTTTTTAGTACTCCCGGGGTAAGAGTTATTTTTTCATCTGGGGACGATCTTGTTAGCGGACGAGAAGGCTTAGAAGCTTACGGAGAGAAAAGCGTTCCCATCGGCGTAAATCCAGATATGTTTTTAGCGGACGACTTAAAACCTGTTCCGGTTAAACGAAGCGATATTGCGGTTACTCAAGTATCTACTGGAATTTTGGGGATACCTAGAGAAGAAAAAGCTTTAAATCTTTTTGAAGATATTAACCGCATAGGTTTGGACACAACTCGATGGATTGCAAGAACAAGATATCAATACTCTTCAGTTGAACCTACAGGTTGGTACAATTCTTACGGGGCTAGAAATAATGCAGATGAGATTCTTCCCGTAGGCGCTTTGCCCTACGAAACGGCGCTAAGAGTTGAATCTGACATTGAAAATTCTGGAATAAATTTATTTTGCAGAGTTCCCCCATCTACTTTTCCGTGGCACAGATTTAGTAACTTCGGGCTTCCAGCTTGGGATGCCGCGAAGGCAAAGTGGACTGAAAATGTAAGTTTCCCAGCCTACGGCAGTCCTAGAATAACAGGAGTTAGCTCTATGGTCGAGCTAACTTCTCGTCAGTATTTCGCTTATCAACCGGGAAGAATTACCGGGTTCACCTTCGGCGTGCGAGCTTGCCCACCTGAATTTGTTGGTTCAAATAGTGAAGTTACTTGGGGCATTGAAAACGATGAAAATGCTATGTATTTTAGGCTACGAGCCAATACTTTTTCTGTTTGTAGGGCACGTTTTAATTTTAAAAATCCTTTTAATTATCAATGGCAATCCTACCGACTAGAACAAGTTGCACAAAATTCTTTTAACGGTGATCAATTAAATGGCTTCGGGCCCAGCGGCTATACAATGCGCTGGGACACAGTTACTATGTTTAAGATTGAGTACGGGTGGTACGGCGGCGTTGGAGCGAGACTATATATTTACGTTCCTGTAGGGAATAAAGCCGCCAAGTGGGTTCGCATTCACGACTTCGGACCCCCGCAAAGCGATTCAGAACCAAACACCCCGGCTTCCCTCCGTGGACAACGTTATCCGACTCTTTCTACTCCTTGGTTTAAAGTTTTCTACCGTTTAGTTTCAGCTAACGGGACAACCAACGATCAGGGTATGCTTTCTTTAAGCAAATACGGTGTTAGTGTTTACATCGACGGCGGTAATCCCAATTCTCCTCAAGTCACAAACGTACCCGGAGGAATTAAAACTATTCCGGCGTTTAACCAATTGGTTCCGGAAACTGGCGAATACGTAGCCCGATCAGACGTTTTCCCGATTATTTCGGCTAAATACAAACCTCAAATGCGTAAGAGAGTTACTGCGGATTCAGTTCCCGACGCAAAATTGTTTACAACTAATTATAAAGTTATTGTCCCAAAAAGTTTGGCTGTTTCCGCTTCAGCCCCCGGAGCCACCCGAGACCAGCCTGTTCGTATCGATATATGGCAAGGCTCGGGAGTTAAAGATAATATAGCCACAATAGGAAAACTATTTACGTATCCCACATCTTCGGTTATCGGCTCCGGCGGAGAAAATTACAAACTAGAAAATCTAGTTCTTAGTTTAACTAGCGATAAAACCTATCATTTTAAAAAGAATAACCCTTTTTATTGGTGGGATATAATTCCGCCAATAAATTTCACTCCAACTTGGACAAAACCACAAGACGCTGATAGCCACCCCTTGGAAAACGGAAATAACCCGACAAGACCGACGCAAATACCGATAACCCAAAGAAGGTATAGGCTAGGTTGGGACGGCGGCGGCGGAGTAGCTCTTCGTGGGGGAAGAGCGTACGGCCTCAATCCTCAAGACGATCCTGTTTTTTACGCTCTTAGAATCGCTGATGTTAGTTCTGTTTTTCCAGATCCGCTTGAAAATTTTAGACATCCCAATAATTTTTCGTTTAACAATGCCATTAGCGAGCCTTCGAAGTTTTCCCAGATAGGCAACACTCTAAGTTTTACCCACACAGATATGGCTCTCGTAAGCGACCCTATTTTTGAACCTTATTTTGATTTTCAATGCGAGATTACGGGAGACGTTATGGTTGGCTTATACTATCATAAACCAAGCAATTCTAGTCAAGTTACTCCGGCAAGCCAGATTGCAACGGCTCAAAACTGGCTACCAATGCTAGAATCCGAGATACAAAACGGAATGTGGCCGCTTTGGTTTGATCGATATTCTCTCCGTGGACCGTACGGTCTTTTTTATGACCGCGATGACGAACCGGGCGGAACATCTTATACAGATACGACTGCGTGGTCAGATACAAAATATACCTTTGATATGGTTCCCTCTGCGTTAAGATACAATACTGCCGGGACTCGAATAGTTGCCGGGACTGTGCGAGGGGGCCCAAATCAGTCCGTAATTATAAACCCGGAAGCCTATGCAGTTCATTTTGTTGTGCTTCTGTCCCCCGGGTCATCTTTTAAAAATCTCACAATTGCCACTAACCCGGCTTCAAACGATCAAGAAAAACGAGCCGTAAGATTTTTAGGGCAACCCGATTCTTTATACGTAAACTCTTGGACAAATGCTTTTTTAAATAAAATTTACGGGAAAAGTTTAATTGGTACGGGGGTTAAATTCCCATCTCGTTTGCCGAACGAAAATCCCTACGACTACATCAAAAGGATTCCGACGATATACACAAACTCAAATTTTGAATGGGGTCGGCCCGGTATAGAGGTAAAAGTTTCTGGCTCCTCAGAAAGAGTTCCGCTTAATTTCAAGGATCTTGACCAAAACAGCGGTATTTTTATTGATACAGGTGTTTCTCAAAAATTAGAGAAATCAAATTTTGAACTTCAAGGCTCTTTTTTTGTAAACGCTTCTCCAACCGATCCTGTTGCGTATAATTTTAATTTAAGTTCTTTTTTTGCGTATAATGGAACAGCCATACGCGGACCCGGAGATTACACATTTTTTGTTACGGCTAAAAATATGGTTAGCCTTGAAGAAGGCGGAAGTCCCGTTACTGTTTTGGCCTCTCTTCAGGTAGAGGAAGGATAATATATGGCAGTTTCAATTTCCTCTCCGCTTTTGCAACCAGTAACGGTTATTACTTCGTCTTCTTTTATTTTGAATTGGTCTTCAGTTCAAGGAGTTGAAAAATATAAACTTTTTGTAGCTAGGTCGCAAACCGAAATCGTACAAGACGAAACTGTTGTAGATGTTGTTTTGTCTAATTTTCATCCCGGGTACAACGGAAAAATAGTTGAAGGAACTCGGTGGGAGGTTACAAACCTTCTCCCAAGCACAACTTACTATGTTCGAATTATCTCTCTTCAGGGTTCTTTGGAATCTGTCGGATTACAACCAACAATTGTTTCTACTGTAGCTCAGCCCGTGCGAGTAACCGCCAGAGGTCTTCGAGTAGACTTTGCCTTTATGGAATGGGCGGCAACTAGCTACAGAAATGTTCTTTACGCTCTCGACAATTTACTATACGGAGCAACAGAAAAAGACAACGTTAACTATCCAATTGCAAGACCAACGTTTAAAGATATTCAAGCCATTGTTCCATTTAAAGTTAATTTAATTCAAGATCCTACTTTAGACGAAGTTCAAACTGTCCCCAAAGCATCTTCTTATTTAACTATTGATGCTTTGCGTAGGGTTAAAAATTTTAAAGGAAAAATAACTAGTGTTCTAAACAAGTTAACATCAGAATTTGCTTCTTTTGTAGAAAGAAGTACGTCGTCTATTACTCAAGCCAATCCAAAATTTCCAAATCCGTATGCTCTTTTGGGAATTGTGACCGCGCAAGAATATTACGTAAAAGATAAAGTTGGCGCACAAGCAGTTCCGGTGCAAGAAGACGATTTTGGCTATTGGGAAAAAACAGATTATTCTCCGACTGAAACCGGAATAACAAATCAAGTTTATAAACCAAAACCTATTATTTACGACGTAAATGAAGTTCCCACTCCTCCCGAAGTAAAAATTGATTATTTACGTGTCGGGTCTACTTTTAACATAGCCATTACCGCAGAAGGACAAGGCGGTCTTCAGAATAGGCCAAGTTCAACAACGGTTACAGATACAGGCTTTATGATTGTAATAACTACCCCTAGTGAGCCCGGTAGAAGATACTATGTAAGGGCGGAAAGATAAGTAATTTTATGTCTCAAATTTCAAATGCCCCAATTGTAATTCCGAAAAGCGGAGACACCGCCAGCAAAAAAGATTCTTTGGTGACTCTAAGTTCAAAGAATTTTTCTTATACTGTAAGAACATCTCCAAGAGCCGGAACACCATCTTATTTTACAATTAGCGAATCGCCAGTTGCTAATTTAAGTTTTAACAGGCTTACAGGAAAATTAGAGGGAATAGTAACGGTTTCCGGAGTTTTCCAATATCGCATAACAGCGTACAATGATTTTGGCTCCGATTACGTGGATGTAGAGCTAGCTGTCCGAAAAAGAGGTTTTACGGCAGACAACCATCTATCAGAGCTAACAGAATCTCAAGAGTTGCAAGACAAAGCTCTTGAAAATTTAAATATAGACCCGGGTACAAAAACAATTTTACAACAAGTCGCGGACGAAAATCCTCCTTTTATTAGAAACGATTTTATGGGTATTGTAGGTTTTAGTCGCGGAAAATTCAGCGATGAAACTAACGACGTTCAAGCTTTCTTGGACCAATCCGAAACCCAAGCCGAAGCTATATCAAGTTCGCTAGGCAATAAAATAACAAAGACTAACCCTCCTTTAGCCAATATGGAAACGGACGGAGTTTTTGTGGCCACTACTTTTTTAAAAGGTACAGGCACAGAAATTACAGAGTCTCAAAGTTTAGATTTTCAGGTTGGCGAAACTCAATGGTCTCAGATTGAAGGCGACGGAGATAAAATACGCATTACACCGCCAGCACCAAGAGCGACAATTGTAATTGATGGGAGCTTAACTGTAGATAAAGGTTTTTCCATTGCGAACACTTACTACGAAAAAGGGACTACTCTGTTTGAGACAATTAGGGAAACTTGCGAGTCTCCTTTAAACATAAACTCAAAGATAAAGCATTATAACATTGCCATAAATGACGCATCGTTTAAACTCCCAATTTACAAACCATAGGTAATTTATGGCCAACAAATTAGCTCAAATCGGACTATCTGTTAACGCCTTCTTTCAAGATCTTAGGGGCGGAATAATCGGAAAAACAAAAGCCCTTCGGAATTTGGGACTACCGAGTTACGTGTGGACTTCATTTAAAAGCATAGCAAATGAAGATTGGATGAACCCGGACGGCCAAGGATACCGCCTTATTTCCAGAGATATTTTCAGCCTACGAAATTTAAGATCAAGCCTTCAAACTCAAGTTGAAAGATTTTATGGTTTAGTAGACATAATTAAAGGTACTTTAAGTACTGTTTTTCCGAATACGATTGCCAAATCTACAGTTTGCACAATTTGGCCATCTGGTGGGAGCACGGAGGACTTAAGAATATCTGTTAAAAAATTGTACATTTATAATTTGTCTAACGGCGCTTTGTTAGACGGTAGAGTTGAAGTTCCCATAACCTTCACACCGACATCTAGAACAGAAGGTAAATTAAATTGGGGACGCGATAACGGAAATTCCCCCTACGTTTTTATTGGGGGCCAAGTTGTGCCAGTAGTTGAAACTAGTTCCGCCCAACAAATTTATGATTTCGATATGCTTACCATAGAATGGAACGAAGGAACTACAGCTAACCCGATTATTAAAAAACGTACCGATATGGCGATTGCGGGTCCATTTTTTGATTCTCAATCTGACTATGGAGAATTCCCAACAACCGAGGTGGGTTCGGGAGTGTCTAACTATGTTTTTGATCTTTGTCGAGGTTCGGGAGACGACTTTCAAAGCTTGCTTAACAACGGAGCAGTTAATGTTCCGGTTACAGTAGTTAAAAAACAACCTCGACAATTTGGGTGCGCGATTTCGTACACAATTGCATCCGGAGCCATAAACTCAATATCAAGGACAAACAATATCGCAAAAGTAATGCTAAAAAGTGGATCCGGAGTTACTCATTGGCTTGGGCAGCCCCACGGAGTTGATTTTCCGTCAACAGACCTTTCGGACAATAGAATCTTACCCAATCAGCCGATTATAGTTCGAGCCAGCGGAGGTTTATCAGATTTTTCGGGGGCCTTTAACATTTTGTCCGTAAATAAAATTGAAAATAGCTTTACCTACTATAATTTTAGCCCGAGCGCCCCCAACGTTCCGCAAATATCCACTCCAGCAATAGAAATTTCCGTAGAACCATTTTATTTCCAGCCCTTACGTAAAGGAGAATCGGTTTCTGTTAGCGTAATTAGAAAAGGCAACAACGCCATTGTAGATCATTATACCGATTTGGTTATTGGGGATAATTACAATGACGGGGTAAGAAAAGGTTTTTATTTGTACGGAAAGCCGGATGTAAATTATCGGCTATCGTATCATTTTGAAGTAGGTTCAGCTAATCCTTCTTGGGGATACCGTCAAGCGGCAATTCTTACTAATTTTGCAAATTCGGAGATTAAAGGCTCCGGAAAATTTTTTACAGCTAGGCAATATATTCGAGGTTTTGCCGCTCCAAAATCACCGTCTTTTTCACAGGGTAAAATTATTAGCACTTCAAAAAAATCTTTTTGGAACAGGCTTACCCCAAAAACAGAAGGAACTATTTTGGGAATTGGATTCCCCGGAGAAGTAGAAGTTAACGGGTCATTGGAGATTAAACAGCAAGTCAACTTTGGAGACGGAGCTTTGTTAACAGAGTTTCCCTCTTCGTTATCCGGTCAATCTACTGCCAGCCCTTTTTACGATTACTTTAACAGACAAAAAAAGATCACACATCTTTTTCAATTAAAAGTAGGCGGTGAAATTTGCTATATTCCAGCGGTCTCTTTAGAAGAACAAGTTTTTAAATACGAGCAAGTAGTCATAAGCCGACAAGCGACTTTAACTCAAACTGCTCTTGTGTTGCTAGATAAATTTTACACTTCGGGAAACACTTTTGTTTTTCCTCAAGGCGGAATTTTTAGAAGTTCCACAAACCACACAAACATTTTCTTTGGAGAATTGTTTCAACCGCTAATTCGTTCAGCCACAAAGTATTCCGGTTTCTACGAGAATACTATGCCGTTTAGAGACGGATGGAAAACATACTCTGGAAAGTTAAAACCGAATAAAACGGAAGTAACTAATCCAAATTTAAATCAGTATTATGAAGCTCTTTCAGCTGAAAATATTTCAGCGGCCACAGGAGATAATTTTTATGCTAGCCCAAGGTTCTCGTGGAGAAGTTTCTACAATGCAATATCAGCATCTCAGCCGCTTACGGGGAACACGGCAGATTTAACTACTACACTTGTCCCCACAAATTCAGCTACTATCATAGCCATATTAGGCATCCGAACAGATTGGGCAACAGAACAACCCGAAGGTCTCGATGACACCGCTCCTCAAAGCATTGTTGGACAGGGAGTTGATTGGGATTTAATCGAACACAAACCCACAGTCGGAGGGTCTACCGAATGGCACGTCGATAATGGTTTAGGATGGTTGTTGTATACAAACGGAGTAAATTTAACAAACCGCTCTCTGTATTTTACTAATCCCGGGCCGTATTTGCATCTTACAAATACAAGTTTTTATGGACCAAAAGTAGGCCAGATACCAGAGCGCAATTTGGACTACGATAAAAATTTAATGCTTACAAAAAAACTTTCGCCAAATCTCTTTTATTTCATCGCTATAACCTTTGAGACTCGTGTTAACGGAAACCTTGTAACTAATGAAGTTATGAATACCTCGTACACGGCCCAACTCACGCCTAGCTATCCAAATGGCGGAAGTAATTTTGGATTTCTACCAACCACTTCTTTTGTTAACGGAGTTACCCCCACAACTGTAAAGTTTTATATGGGTTCGGGGGTCAGCAGTCTTTTAAACGTGACTCCGGGCGGGTCTGCAAACGTCAAAATCATACGAGCTAGCCAAAGAACACCTTCGTACCTAAATAGATTTGGGAGAAGGCTTTCCGTAGGAATAAGCGAATCCACAATGTCGAATATGACAAACGGTTGGTATACCGGGGTCGGCGGGTCTTGGTTCCCTTACGCAGTAGAAAAATATCGTATTTGTTGCCCAATGAACATTGCCTTTGTAGGCGTAATGGATGACGTTATGAACGACACGCAGTTAAGCACAATGTACTCTATTTTCAGAAGCGGCATATTTAAAGACCTTTCGTGGGGCTTCCCGCAAGACTAACAAGATGATAATTGACTACCTAAAACCTTAATTTAGAACTTATTTATGCCTTTCTTCGACTTTTTTAGGAGACCTCCTCGTAGGCCTATGTTGCAGACAATAAAACTTAGGACTAACGCCGATTTAATCGACAGCGAGTATTTGGCCCAGCCTTGGACTAGATACCAAAATCTCGCCGCAGATTTTAACAAAAGCTATCAACGTCAGCTTTATGACGCTATTCCGGGTCTAAAAGCTGGCTTAGACAAATATAGCCAAATTACGGGGGAGATGCAAAGAGGCGAGCTTGGAGCCGATGTCCTTTTCGGTATGCAAAAAGACGCGGCCTATCAAGGCTTGTCTGGTCGCGGAGTTCCCGGCGGGGAGATGTCTAAATTTGATCTTTTACAAAATTTAGGTTTGACAAGAATGGATTTGCAACAGCAGGGCCAAAATTATGCCGCCCAACAATTAGATTTTGCGAGAGCAATGTTGCCGGAGGGAACGGGCTCACAGTTTCGAGTAGACTTCGGCACTCTTGCAAACCGCATTGACCAAGAGGCTTATTATAACAACAACATTAACAATCAAAATTCGCAAATTTCTTGGTACAACTCTCAACTTCGTAGTCCGTTTGAAAGAATGGTTTCAAACACAATCGGATCAATTGTTTCGGCTCCGTTTAATATGTTTAGCTCTCTTATTACCGCTCCATTTAACGCCATCGGCGGTGCGGCAAATATGTTTGCGGGCGGTCTTGCGGGGGGTTTGGCACAGCAGGGCTTGGATATGCTCGGGTTTGGCGGGGGAGGTGGGGGTGGAGGTGGAGGTTTTGGCGGGGGAATGGGACTCGGAGGAGGAGGAGGTTACGGAATGTCTCCTTTTGCTTACGGCGCACCCTTAATGCAGCCAGAGCCAATTCAAACGCCAGCCTATCAGATGTTGGGTAGCGGACCAATGATGCAATCTGTGGCAAATATGCCTCAATCTGTAGCGGCCTCAAACCCTATGCTCTTAGGTTCTAACCAGCAAAAATTCCTAACTACCGCACCAACGGGAGCCTCTACAATGCCAGTAGTGGTTGGCGGAGGACAGGTTAGCGCGGCTCCGTTTTACGATTCCGGCTATTCCG
>Ga0194130_10002984_pt1 | contig 23448 bp, 16 predicted proteins | sample TA2KigsurfametaG_FD_160084 | JGI IMG/M metagenome (GOLD analysis project Ga0194130, IMG submission 160084) | Freshwater microbial communities from Lake Tanganyika, Tanzania - TA2015050 Kigoma 12 surface | ecosystem: Environmental > Aquatic > Freshwater > Lake | place: Tanzania: Lake Tanganyika... | reverse complement strand
TGAAGATGCCGCCGGCGATCCGCAGGGCGGAGGCGCCGAGCGATTCGCCGATCGCGAACCCGAGGAAGCAGTAGCCGACGATGGTGCGTGGCACGAAGAGCAGGATCACGACCATCATGATCAGCTCCAGCGAGATCAGAAACAGGCCGATCGACATGCCGGCCCGGAGCGGGATGTTGACCACGTCCCACGGCTCGCCGCGGAGGGCCGCGAAGGCGGTGCGGGCGTTGGCATAGGTGTTGACACGGATGCCGTACCAGGCCACCCAGAAGGAGCCCACGATGCCCACGATGGAGAACAGCAGCACCAGGCCGAGCGTGACGGGCGACTCCTGCTTGAGCACGAGGAAGTAATAGGCCATCGCCGCCGCGATGAGCGCGAACAGCAGGCCCAGGAACTGCGCCTGCTTGAGCAGGTAGGTCTTGCAGGTTTCGAAAATTACGTCGGCCACCCGGAGCATCGACTCGTGGGCCGGCAGGGCCTTGATCTGCCGCCGCAGGAAGAGGCTGATGCCGAGCGTGCCGGCGATCACGAACGAGCCGTAGAGCAGCAGGTCGTGCCCCGAGATCGCGCCGTCGAAGAAGGTGGCGGTCTTGAGGTCGGGGATCGCGAGGTCGGCCTCGCTGGCACGGGAGGCGGACGCCGCCAGCAGGACCACGATGACGGCGGCGAACAGGCTGCGGATGGACGGCGAAACCGGAACCATGGTCATGCGGAAATCCCTGGGGATGAACGATCACTGACGGTGAAGAGCGAGAAGTCTAATCAGCCGTTTCCAGGTCGTGCAAAGCCTGAAACCGGGGCTTTCGAAGGTTCCTCCCGGTGAGTCGCTTTGGTGGTTTTCCGGCGTACCATAGGGTGGTCATGAGCAACCCATCCCAGCTCCGTCGGCCAGCGACGTCCGCCGTAGTCCGCATCGGCCTCGTGCAGTCGGCCTGCACGCCCGATCGCGAGGACAACATCCGTCAGGCCCTCGCCGGCATCGCATCGGCCGCGAAGCAGGGGGCCCACGTGGTCTGCCTCCAGGAGCTGTTCGCGGGGGAGTATCCCTGCCAGGCGGAGGATCACGGGAAGTTCGCCGACGCTGAAACAGTGCCGGGGCCGCTCACGGAACGGCTCGCCGCCGCCGCCCGGGAGCATGGCGTGGTGCTCGTCGGGAGCGTGTTCGAGCGGCGGACCGCCGGCCTGTTCCACAACACGGCCGTGATCTTCGAGGCGGACGGCTCGACGGCCGGCGTGTACCGCAAGATGCACATCCCCGACGATCCGCACTACTACGAGAAGTTCTACTTCGCGCCGGGCGACACGGGCTTCATGAGCGTGGCCACGAGCCGGCTCGCGGTGGGGCCGCTGGTCTGCTGGGACCAGTGGTATCCCGAGGCCGCCAGGCTCGCGGCGCTGGCCGGCGCGGAGGCGCTCTTCTATCCCACGGCGATCGGCTGGCTCGACGGCGAGGAGCCGCTTCATCGCGAGCAGTACGAGTCGTGGGACACGATGCTCCGGAGCCACGCGATCGCCAACGGGGTGTTCGTGGTGGCGGTCAACCGCACGGGCCGCGAGGGCCCGCTGCGCTTCTGGGGGGCGAGCGTCGTCTACGCCCCCAACGGCGACTGCCTCCTCAAGGCCGGGCACGACGAGCCGCTCACCGCCGTGGTGGACTGCGACCTCGATCGCATCGAGTGGTCGCGGACGCGGTGGCCCTTCTTCCGCGACCGGCGGATCGACGCCTACGGCGGCCTGCTCGGCCGCTGGGGTGGGTGATGTCATGGCGGCCTACCGACTGCCGGCCGAGTGGGAGCCGCACGCTGCCACCTGGATCGCCTGGCCGCATCGCCGGGCGACGTTCCTCGGGCCGTTCGCGGAGATCCCGCCCGCCTACGAGCGGATCGCCCGGCTGATCGCCCGCTACGAACCGGTGCGGATCATCGGCCCTGCCGACGTGCTGGCCGCGGCCCGCGTGTCCCTCGCCGACACGCAGCGCGTCGCGTTCATCGACATCCCCACCGACGATTCGTGGATTCGCGATACCGGCCCCGTGTTCCTCGTGCCCCGGCAGCGGGCCGTCGGCGACAAGCCGCTGGCCGCGTGCTTTGGCTGGAACGCCTGGGGGGGCAAGTATCCGCCGTGGGACGCCGATGCCGGCGTGGCGCGGGCGATCGCGGGCCGGCTCGGGCTCGACGCCGTCGAACCGGGGATCGTGCTGGAGGGGGGCGCCATCGAGACCGACGGCGCGGGCACGCTGTTGGCGAACGAACGGTGCGTCGTGGATCCGAAGCGAAACCTGGGCCTGGACCGGGCCGCGATGGGACGCGCGCTGCGGAAGCAGCTGGTCGTCGAGCAGATCGTCTGGGTCGGAGGCGAACTCATGGGCGACGACACCGACGGCCACATCGACCAGCTCGCGCGGTTCGTGGCGCCCGGCCGCGTGCTCGCCGCCCGGCAGCCCGACCGGCTCGACCCCAACCGGACCTCGCTCGAAGCGAACCTCGAGATCCTCGCCGCCGCCACCGACGCCGCCGGACGGCGGCTCGAGGTCGTGCCACTCGACATCCCGGCACGGTTCGCCTTCGAGGGCACCCAGCTTCCCGCGAGCCATCTCAATTTCCTGGTCGGCAACGGGTTCGTGGCGGTGCCCGTGTTCGGCGGTCCGACCGACGAGCGGGCCCTGCGGGTCATCGAGTCCTGCTTTCCGGGTCGAGCGATCGAGCCGGTGGACTGCACGGCACTCGTCCGGGGCCGTGGCGGCATCCACTGCGTCACGCGGGACGAGCCGGCCTGAACCCCGCAGGTTTTCGGCCTTGCCCCGCCGCCGTCGGTGGGCGACCATGACAGCGATCCCGCGACCGGCGGGCGGCGAGGAGTGTCGCGATGCAGCAGATGGCGGATGCGGTCCAGGGTGCGGCCTCGCTCCTCGCCCGACTGATGATCAGTCTGGTGTTCGCCAGCGCGGTCGCGAACAAGGTGATGCAGTTCTCCTCCACGGCCGCCTACATGCAGCAGGAGGGGGTGCCGGTGCCGAAGTTCGCCCTGTTCGGCGCGACCGGGCTGCTCTTGATCGGCTGCGTGTCGCTGATCCTCGGCGCGTGGACCCGGATCGGAGCGATGTTCCTGCTCACCTTCCTGGCGGCCGCGACCTTCTACTTTCACGATTTCTGGCAGATGGCCGACCCCGCGTCGCGTCAGCTCCAGACGATCCAGTTCATGAAGAACGTGGCGATCGGCGGCGGCCTGCTCGCGCTGGTCGCGTTCGGGGGCGGGCCGTGGAGCATCGACGGCTGGATCGCGTTGAAGCGGGAGGAGGCCGAGAATTCGCCCAAGCCGCGGACGACCGCCAAGACCCAGTAGAATCGGGCGACCCCGGCGGCAGGCCTCGGATCGAAGCCGTGTGCCGGCGCGAATGTGGGGGAAAGGATGAACATGCCGACGTGGCTCCGCCGCGGGATCGCCTTCGCCACCCTGTCGGTGGTGACCCTGCCGCTCGCGGCGGCTCCACCCGTGTCCACGGCCGAGGAGACCATGCCCGCCACCACCGCCGCGCCGCGTGCGAAGCCCTTCGGCAGGCTGCCCGACGGCCGCGAGGCCCTGCTCTACACCCTGGAGGTTCCGGGCGGCTGGAAGGCGACCATCACCGACTACGGAGCGATCCTCACCTCCTTCCTGGTGCCGCCGAAGGACGGCGCGGACGGTGCGCCGGTGGATGTCGTGCTCGGCTTCGACACGCTCGAAGGCTATCTGAAGGGCCATCCCTATTTCGGGGCCATCTGCGGACGGTATGCCAACCGGATCGCCGGGGGACGGTTCGAGCTCGACGGCACGACCCACACACTCGCCACCAACAACGGCCCGAACCACCTCCACGGCGGCGTGAAGGCCTTCGACAAGTACCTCTGGGAGTCGACCCCCAGGGCGACCGACCGGGGGCCGGCCGTCGAGTTCGAGATCGTGTCACCCGACGGCGACGAGGGGTATCCCGGACGGCTCGCCGTGAAGGCGGCGTACACGCTCACGCCAGCCGGTGACCTGATCGTGGAGATGACGGCGACCACCGACTCGCCGACGATCGTGAACCTCGTCCACCACTCGTACTGGAACCTGGCCGGCCAGGGCTCGGGCTCGATCGCCGGCCAGGAACTGGCCGTGGCCGCCGACCGGTACGTGCCGGTGGACGCCGGGGGCATCCCCACCGGCGAGCTCGCGGCGGTGCAGGGGACGCCCTTCGACTTCCGTCCCGAACGCCATCCCTGGGGCCGCTGTGGTGCGGCGCTCGCGGCCATCCCGCCGGACGCGGGGCCGGACACGCCGACGGGCGTCGACAACACCTATCTCGTCCGCGGCTGGAAGCCCGACGGAGAACTGCGCACGGCGGCCACCTTCCGCGATCCCGCCAGCGGGCGGGCGCTGGAGGTGCTGTCGGACCAGCCGGGCGTGCAGGTCTACATGGGGGGCTTCCTCGACGGCATGCTCACGGGGAAGGGGGGAGCCGTCTACGTCCGCAACGGCGGCCTGTGCCTCGAGACCCAGAAGTACCCCGACAGCATCCATCATCCCGACTGGCCGAGCCCCCGGCTCGACCCGGGGCAGACGTACCGGCACACGATGGTTCACCGGTTCACTCGTTGACCGCCATTTCGAGGGCTCGCGATCATGGTTTTTCCCGTTGGTGACGACAACTCCGACCGCCGCTCCTTCCCGTTGGTGACGATCGCCCTGATCGCGGCGAACGTGTTCGTGTTCGTCGTCCTGCAGGGCATGGGGTCCAACGAGGCCTTCACGATGGCCTACGTGCAGGTGCCGCGGGAGATCATCACCGGCACCGACATCGTCACGGAGCCCTCGGTGCGGACGGTCCACACGCCCCAGGGCGACATCCAGGTGCCCGACCCCGGCCTCGGCCAGACCCCGATCGCCCCCTGGCTGACCCTGTTCACGGCGATCTTCATGCACGGCAGCATCATGCACCTCCTGGGCAACATGTGGTTCCTGTGGATCTTCGGCGACAACATCGAGGACGACATGGGGCACGTGAAGTACCTGCTCTTCTACATCGCCTGCGGGGTGATCGCGTCGCTGGCCTTCGTGGCCCTCAATGCCACCGGCGAGGCCTCGCTCACCCCCTGCCTGGGCGCCTCGGGGGCGATCTCCGGCGTGCTCGGGGCCTACCTCGTGCTCCATCCGCAGCGGCGGGTGAGCGTGATCCTGTTGCGGATGATGGTCGATGTGCCGGGCTACGTGGCCGTGGGCATCTGGTTCCTGTTCCAGCTCGTCAGCGGCTTCATCGACCAGGGGGGCGGCGGCGGGGTCGCCTACTCGGCCCACATCGCCGGCTTCGTGGCGGGAATGATTCTCGCCAAGCCGATGAGCTTCGCCTGGGCGCGCGACGAGACCGATCCGCTGATCGTGCTCCGCAAGCCGACGCTCGTCGACCGGCTGGAACATCGCCGATTCTGATCACTTCCAGCGGTAGGCGGTGAGACCTTTGAGGTCGCGGACGTAGAGTTCGTCGCCCTCGAGTGCGAGGTGCGCCCAGCTCTCCTCCGCGGCCACCTTGGCCTCGCCGACGAGTTCGAACCGCTCGGGAGTCGCCCGGATCAGCCGCAGGTCGCCGGTCTCGTCGAGTGCCAGGATCAGGTCGCCGCGGGCCACCATGCTCCAGTAGCGGCCGAACGGCTTGGTGATCCAGGCCTCCTTGCCGGTGGCGAGGTCGAGGCAGGCGAACCGCTGGTTGCGGAGGTGCACGTAGGCGTGTCCGCCGATCACGATCGGCGTCGACATGTAGCCCTGGATCTTGTTTCTCCAGACCTGCTCGACCGGCGCGGCGGTGTCGGTCGGGTCGACCGCGAACAGGAAGGAGCCGCCGCCGTAGCTGGTGGTGAACACGCGACCTTCGTGCACCGTGGGCGTGACGATGTTCATGCCGCGGAAGGCGTCGACGGGCGTCTTCCAGAGCACCTTGCCAGTCTCGGGATCGACGCCGGCGAGCTGCTCCCGGGTCTGCACGAGGATCTGGAACACGCCGCGGATGGTGGCGGGGTAGGGGGACGAGAAGGCGCTGCCCATCATCCCGCCGCCGTCGTCGAGCGTCCGCCAGACGACCTTTCCGGTCGCCTTGTCGAGCTTGACGAATCCGGAGCCGGCCTGGACGAAGACATGGTCGCCGAGCACCAGCGGGCTCGACACGAAGCCGAAGGCCGGCAGCGGACTCTCCAACTCCTTCGTGAAATCGACCCGCCAGGATTCCTTTCCGGTGGCGACGTCGAGGCAGACGAGCACGTCCCGCATGCCGGCCACGTAGACGCGGTCGCCGTCGACGCAGGGCGTGGCCCGGATCCAGGAGCCGTTGGAAGCGGCGAAGAAGGGCACGCTCATGGAGCCCTCCCACTCGACGCGCCAACGCTCCGCGCCGGTCCGCCGGTCGAGGGCCCGGACGTGCTCCGTCTTGGCGTCGCGGGTCTCGGTGACGATCACCAGGTCGCCGGCGACGACGGGTCCCGAGTAGCTCGGGCCCAGGTCGACCTGCCAGGCCTTCGCCAGCCGCTCGGCCGTCAGCGCCGCGGGCCACTCCGCCCCCGTCACGAAGCCGTCCCGGGCGGGACCGCGCCATTGGTGCCAGCCCTCGGCGGCGCTGGTGGAGCCCCAGGCCGTGACGGCCGCCGCGAAGGCGGCGGCGAGATTGCGGCGACGTGACGTCATGGACGAGTGCTCCCAAGGCGGACATGCCGGCCGCGGCCGGACCCGGACGCCGTCGATCGTACCGCCTGCTGCGGGAATCGTTCTACAGCCGGCGGGCGAGTCCGGTGGCGCGGCGGATCGGGGTGGCGATCGCCGCCTGGATCACGCCGCGGGAGCCGATCACGGTCACCCGCTTCGCGGCCCGGGTGACGCCCGTGTAGAGCAGTTCCCTGGTCAGCAACCGACCGGCACGCTCGGGGAGCACGACGATCGCATGGTCGTACTCGGAGCCCTGGCTCTTGTGGATCGTCAGCGCGTGCACCGTGGCGACGTCCTCGAGCCTGGTGACCGGCACCCGCACGATCTCCTCGCCGAGTGGGAACACGGCGTCCATGCGCCGCTCGTCGGCCGGCACGACCATCCCGACGTCGCCGTTGGCCAGTGCCACGTCGGGATTGTTCCGCGTGACCATGATCGGACGACCCGCATACCAGCCCAACGCCGAATCAGGGGACAGCCGCCGCTCGATCCGCTGGTTCCAGCCCGCCACTCCGGTGGGCCCGTCGCGACGGGCGCAGAGCACCTGCAGCGTCGCCTGTGCGGCGAGCACCGCGCGGGCGTCGGCGTCGGTGCCGGCGCCCCGGAGCGCCAGGTCGCGGAGTCGCCGGGCATGCGCGGCCGCGAGGTCGGTCGTCGCCTCGACGGCGGCCGCGTTCTCCGGCGTGATCCACTCCACGTCGGGCAGGCCCGCCGCGAGCATGGCCAGCGCGGCGGGCGCATCACCGCGGCGGATGGCGGCGGCCAGCCCGGCGACCCCGGAGTCGGCCGCGTAGCGGTGCTGGCCCGTGAGTTCGGTCAGCCGGGCGTGCAGCGGCGAATCCGGGCGGCGGCAGGCGGTCGCGATGTCGTGGAGCACCGACCCGGACTCGACGCTGGCGAGCTGGTCGGGATCTCCCACGAGCCGGATCGCCGTCGCCGGCCCCAGGGCGGCGAGCAGGCGGTGGAGCAGCGAAGTCGACAGCATCGACACCTCGTCGACGACGACCAGGTCGTAGTCGAGGGGATTCCCCGGCCCGTAGGCGAACCGCGGCGTGCGGTCGGGCGCGTAGCGGAGCAGTCGGTGGACGGTGGTGGCCGGCGCGGCCCGCACCGCCGCGAGCACCTCCGGCGTCGCGGCGGCCTTCACGCAACGGTCCTCCAGCGCCTTCGTCATCCGGGCCGCCGCCTTGCCCGTGGGGGCCGCCAGCGCGATCCGCAGCGGCGTCGTCGCGGCCGCGAACATCTCGATCAGGTCCTTCGTTAGCGTGTAGGTCTTGCCCGATCCGGGGCCGCCGAGCAGCACGCTCACCCGCGCCGCGCCGTCGGCGAGCAGGGCCGCGGCGACTTCCCGCTCCTCCGTGAAGGCCCGCGCGAGGTAGAGCCGGGCATCGGCGGCGTCACCTTCGAGGATGAACGGGGCGCGGTCTCCGGGGCCGCCGACGAGCACCGGCACGGCCCGGAGGGCGTCGAGCCACGGCTGCGGATCGGTGGGCCACGGCGGCTCGCCCGCGGCCGGCGCGGTGGTCGAGATCTCCCCCGCCCACTCTGCGATCTGCTCGAACTGCACGCAGGTGTGGCCATCCCGGGGCGTGCGCATCGCCAGCCCCATGGCCACCCACGCGAGCGTCGCCGGCTCGATCGGACCCGTCCGCGCAGCCAGCCGCACGAGCATCCGCACGGCGGCCCCGTCGGCCGCATCGAGCACGCCGGCCGCGACGTAGGGGGCGAGTTCCGGAGGCATGGCCGCACCGGCGGGCGGCGGCATCGTGGGGGCATCGGGCATGCCGTTCATGGGCGTTCTCCGGCGAACAGGTGGCTCATCCGGGGCCACAGGCTCCGCGGGGGCTGCCAGACGAACATCCCATGCCGCCGGCCCGCGGCATCGGCCGGCGCGTCGGCACCGCGGGTGCCGCGGATGAAGGTGTAGACGATGCCCGCCAGGCAGTCGGAGGGATCCTCCTCGCGGAGCCGCCAGCGGAGCCAGCGGTACACGGCCGTGCCGTAGACGACGGCCTGAAGGGGATAGTGATGCTCGGCCATCGCGTCGACCAGCCGCTCCGCGGCGTAGGCCGCTTCAGGATGAGGCATGCCGGCCGAGTGGAGCTTGTTGGTCTTGTAGTCGGCGATCACGACCCGCGGCCGTCCGGCCGGATCCGCGGGGAGCCGCAGCACCGCGTCGATCGAGCCGTTGATCATGCCGCACAGCGGGATGCCGAAGGACGGGTCCCGAAGCGTCGCCGCGTAGGTGTGCAGGGGATCGTTGGGGGGCAGCACGCCGGCCAGCACGCGGCCCACGTCGCTGGCCAGCACGCCGGCGTCGAGCCCCGGCAGGGCCATCTCGAAATCCAGCTCCGCGAGCCGGTCGCCGGGGCCGATGTCGGCGAAGCAGGTCGTGCCGAGCGGGCCGCCGAAGGGAGTCCGCAGGCTGCGGACGATCGTCTCGGCCAACGCGGCATGATGGCCGGCGAACATCGTCGAGGTCGCGGTCGCGGCGACGACGGCGGCCACCTCCTGCTCGAGCGGCCGCGTCGTGTCGATCCGTTCGAAGATCTCGTGCACGACGCTGCCGAAGGCGGTGCCCGCCGGCAGGTCGGGAAGCTGGAAGGCCGCCGTCGGCCCCTGATCGCGGGCGGAGACCGCCCCGCTCCCCGCTTCGTCGTGGCCGCTTCCCGGCGGACGAAAGTCGTCGTCCACCATTCGCCGCTGCTGGGCGGTGATCCCGCTGAACGACGTGCGGCGGTAGGTCTGCTGCACGCCGGAGACGGGCAGGAGGGCGACGCCTTCGAGCTGCGGCCGGGGTCGGGTCGCCGCCCGCCCGGTGTCGAGCCGCGGCAGGCTGTCGAGGCCCCTCGCCGGCACGACGTCGTGCCGGAGCACCTCCGGCAGGATGGAATCCTCGACGACGCCACGAATCACGCAGAGGTGATGCTGGGCGCGGGTGAGCGCCACGTACAGCAGCCGCTTCTGTTCCTCGCGGCCGAGGGCCGTGACGCGTTCCGCGGCGGTCGGGGAGAGGCTGCCGCGGGCGTAGGCCATGTCGAGCATCCGGGTGGTTGCGTCGTGGAAGATCGCCGGCACGTCGCGGTGCCCCTCCGCCTTCCAGGGATCGGCGACGACGACGCACGGAAACTCGAGCCCCTTGGCGGCGTGCACCGTCATCACGGCGACGGCGTCGTCGTCGCTCTCGACGCGCCGGCTGACGAGCTCCTGGTCGTCCCGCACCGACAGCAGGCGGCGGAACGCGGCCAGCAGTTCGTCGGGGCGGCAGCCCCCCTGGGGCCCGTGCTCGTGCAGCAGCTCCATCACGTGGGCGAAGTCGGCGAGGTGCCGCTCCCCGTCGGGGCCGGCCGTGAGGCTCTTCATCATCTCGGCATCGGAGGCCATCACGGCCGCCATCGCGGCCACGCCGTGGTGCTGCAGGGTCTCCGCAAGCTGGGCCACGCGGTCCTGCACCGGCCGGATGGCCTCCTCGGCGAGCGTGCCGGCGTCGCGGAGCGAATGGTTGCCGAAGAACCTCGTCACCGCTCCCCTCCTGACGCGGCCGGGGCTCGACGGCCGCTCCAAGGCCTCCAGGAGCGAGCGGACGTCGTCGGCCAGCCCGCCTTTCATCACGCTCGCGGTGCCCGCCGTGACGGCGCGGATCCCGCAGGCGGCCAGCCGCGCTGCGATCAGGTTGCCCACCCAGTTGGCACGCACCATCACGCAGATGTCGCCGGGCCGGACGGGGCGCGGGGCGTCGCCGGCTCGAAGGCCACAGCGGCCGGGGTCGAGCAGCTCCACGACCTTGCGAACCGCCGGCTCGACGACGGCCACCTGGCCGGTGACCGGCCCGATCCCGATGATCTCGAACGGGGCGACCCCGACGATCCGCGACTCGGCGTTGCGCTCGTCGGGCTCGACGGCGGAGTACGCCACCGTCGAGCCGTGGAAGGTGGCCCCCGCGAGGGCCTGATTGAGCGCCGCCACCAGCGGCCCGTCGGTCCGCCGATTGATGGGCAGCGTCCGGCGCTCCGCGGAGGCGGTGAAGTCGACGTACGCCCCGACGTCGGCGCCCCGGAAGGCGTAGATCGCCTGCTTGGGATCACCGACCGTGATCAGGCGGCGGCCGTCGGTGCCCGGAAACAGCGCGCGGAAGAACCGCCACTGGAGCGGGTCGTTGTCCTGGGCCTCGTCGACGATCGCCAGCGCGAACCGCTCCCGGAGTTGGCGGACGACGGCGTCGCCGCCGGCCCCGGAGACGATGTCCCATGCCAGACGGAGCAGGTCGTCGAAGCTCGGCTGCGCCCGCATCGCGTCGTGAACCCGGCGCACGCACCGGGCCACGAGGTCGGCGGCACGGCCAAGGTCGGCGCGGCTCTCGGGCTCGATTCCGGGCTCGATCCACGCCTCGAGGAAGGGATCGCCCGCCGCGGCGTCGACCAGCTCCACGATCCTGCCCTCGTCCCACGCGTGTCCCGCCACGGACTCCTTCACGACTTCGTCGTTGACGACCTCGGCGACGATCCGGTCGCGGACGTCCTCGCGTCCCTCGCCGGACACGGCCAGTCCGGCCAGCGCCAGGACCTTGGTGCAGACGGCGTGGATCGTGGCGATCGTCGCCGTGTCGAACTCGGCCGCCGCCCGCTCGAGCCGCGCGGCGACCTCCCGCGGATCACCCCCCCGGCCGGCCCGGAGAGACTCGTCGAGTTCGTCGGGGCGGTCGGCCGGCGCGCCCCGCAGGAAGCCCGCCGTCGTCACGAGCCGCCGGCGGACCCGGTCGCGGAGTTCCGCCGCGGCGTTGCGGGTGAAGGTCGTGATCAGCACCTGCCCGATCGACAGTTCGGGGCTCATGGCCAGCGCGAGCGTGACGTGGGCGGCGACGGCGTAGGTCTTGCCGGTGCCGGCGCTGGCGTCGACGACCGTGCCGGCCGGGAGCGGATACTCCGTGTAGTCGAACTGCCGGACGGTGCCGGGCTCCGGCGGCTGGTCGTCGATCAGGCTCATGACAGCACGTACCTTCCGGTGATCGAGAGCAGCCCGGCGAAAGCCGCGTGGAACGCCCGCTCCGGGGCGGCGGGGCCGAAGACGTCGTCGAATCGTGGCCGAGGGCCGTAGACCAGTTCCTCGGCGGAGCCGCGATACCTCCAGCCGACGTGCTGGCCGAAAGCCGCGCGGGCTGCGTCGTCGTCGCCGGCGGCGACCTTGTCGGCGGCTGAGCCGAAACGACCGTCCGGCGCGGCGAGTGCCTGAGGGAGCAGGTCGCAGATCGCGGCCAGCCGTTCCTTCGCGGCAGCCACCCCGTCGAGGCCCTCGTGGAGCCTCACCGTCCGGGCGATCATCGCCGGGCGGGCTGCATCGACCTTCCACTGCTCGTGCCGCGCAACGACCGTCGCCTGCGCGGCGGGAACTCCAGCCGCGCGGGCTGCGAGCAGCCGCAGCCCCGCCACGTGCAAGGGCAGGCCCCAGCTGTCCTTGGCGGCCCTGGTGACGCGGATCTCCACGAGCTGGTTCGTGGGCCGGTGAAACCCCGGAACATGCCCGGTGAGCAGCCTGCCCGGCAGCTGGATGCGGGTCGGCACGGTCTCGAAGCCGGTCAGCGGCACCGGATTCCTGTCCTGCGTGGCGGCGGCGGCGATGCCGCGGGCGAGCTGCTGGATCTCGCGAAGCGCCGCGTCGCCGAACCGGCCGAAGGGCAAGCGGCCTGCGGCCCGCACCGCGGCCAGCCAGTCGCGGACGCGGTCCTCCACCGGGCCGCCCGCCTCCACGAGCAGCGTGAGCAGCTCCCGCGTCAGCGTGCGCATCTCCCGGTCGGGCAGCACCAGGGGGAACGTGGCCGGCGGAAACTCCTCGTCGTCGCGGTAGGTGCCGATGCCGAGCGTCTTGCGGAGATAGAGTCCGAGCGGATCGCGAACCATGTCTTCGAGCATCGCCAGCTCGACGACCGGCAGCTCGGGACCGGCCGCCGGACGACTGGGCTGCGGGGGGGCGTCGCCCCCGAGTTCCCGCGCCGCCTCGAAAGCCCGCTGGTCGTGGCTCCAGATCAGGCCGGGCACGATCTGCCCCGCGACGAAGTTGCGGCTGCCGACCGCGTGCCGCGGATGGACAACCTCGACGCCGCTCGGCTGCCCGGGGTCGGTTCGGCCGACGCCGTGCCGGACGGCGAAGTCGACGAGCTCGGCCAGCGGCGTGACGAGGTGCAGCGGGACGTTGTTCTTGATGCTCATGCCGTTGCAGGTGATCACCACGCGGTCACGGGCGGCGAGCAGGGCGTCGAGGAGCGAGCGGCGGACATCGAGCCGCGGGTCGCCGTCACCGGTGAGCGGCTGCCGCGCGACGAGGTCGTCGGCCCTGGCGTCCGCGGCGGTCACGGTGCCGTCGTCGTAGCCCGCGATGCAGACCACCCGGAAGGGGACGTCCCGCAGGGGCACCAGCGACGTGGCGGTGATGGCGCCGGTGCACAGCGGCTGGCGGCCGGCCGCCGAGCGGAGCGACTCCGTGAGGATCTCGCGGACGTCGGCGAAGGGCACGGCGGTGCCGCTGGCGGCGTCGCGGAGCGACCGCAGCTCGCGGAGCGGCTCGACCAGCTCCGCGGCGTCTGCGCCGCACAGCGCGAAAGCCGCCTCCTCGATCGCGGCGCACCAGCCGGCCACGGGCCGGGCCGCCGCGGCGGCGGCGTCGAGGGCCAGCACCACGTCGAAGATGCGGATCAGCGTCGTGATGGCGGGCAGGTCGGACAGCGGCACGTCGGCCAGCGGGACGGTGCCGCCGAGTTCGGGGCGGGGGGCAGCGTCGGGCAGCAGGCCCCCGAGGAGCATCCGCTCGAGCCCGCTCCGCCAGGTATGCGGCTCCGCGGCCGCGTCGGGGAAGCCCGCGCGGATGCGGTGGTCGGCATCGAAGCCCCAGTGGATTCCCCCCCTGGCGACGAGCTGGTCCCAGCAGCGGACCTGATCGTCGTCGATGCCGAACTGGCGGCGGACGAGGGGATGCGTCGCCAGGCCGCGGAACTGCTCGACCGAGCACCGCGAGCCGACGAGCGGCAGCAGGTGGAGGAGCAGTTCGGCCGCCGGACTGACCTCGTGCAGGCCGCGGTCGGCGACCACCAGCGGCAGCCGCGTCTTCCGCCCGTCGGCGCCCACGACCTCGCGGGCGAAGACCGCCTGCAGATGGGGCGCGAGACGGTCGAGGCATGGGCTGACGATCACGACCTCCTGCGGCTGGAGACCGTCGAGGTCGACGAACGCGTGGAGGATGGCGTCGTGGAGCACCTCCGCCTGCCGCGCGAGGCTGTGGCAGCGGTGGATCGTGAAGGAACGGTCGCGGTCCCGGTCGTGGTTCCGCTGCGCGGGCTTCGCCGCCGACACGACCGACCGCTGCATCCGCGCGAGCAGGGCCGTGGGCTCAAGCGCCGCGGCCGACGTGGCGACGTGCTCGGGCCGGATGCCCTGCGAGGCCAAAAGCACCTGCGTCTCGCGGGCGCCGTGCAGCCACGCGGCGACGAGCGGATCGAGTTCTTCGGGAAGTTCCGCCGCCTCGCGCTTCGGGGGCACGCCTTCGGACATCGGCGGCAGGGAACCCGCCCAGCGGCCTTGAAGCGTTGGCGACGGGTGTACGAGCAGGGCCCGCACGTCGCCGACCGAGCCGAGCAGTTTCAGGCAGGTGATCTGCTTGAGCGACAAGGACTGCAGGCCGATCACGAGCAGGGGCGAACGGTCATCGAAGTGCGCCAGACCGATGCGGGCGGGTGGGCTCGGCTGGTCGATCGTGCGACGGACCGCCCGCCAGGTGGCGAACTGCCAGAGATCGGCGGCCGCCAACTCGCCGCCACTCCCCTCGGGATCGCGGGGCGTGGCCATCGGGCTCAGCGCGGGGCGATCCTTCTCCCACAGCAGGATCATCGCCGGCCGCCGGGCGTGGTAGTTGTCGAACAGGCCGGCGATCCGCCGGGCCGCGAGGAGCGGTTCGCGGGCGACGTCGAACGGTATGCCCAGCTCGGCGGCCGCCGGGCCGGTGATCGCGTCGAGCACGGCGAACGTGAGCCGGTCGAACGACCAGGGGTCGGCCGCGCGGTCGCGGTGCGGCTGCACCAGGGAGACGATCGCCCCGGGATAGAGGAGGTCGACGTTGGCGACCACGCCGTCCGCGCGGCCCGCCGCCCCGAGCCGCACGGCCAGCTGCCCGGTGAGCCATGCCTTCGCGCCGGGCGTGGGCACGATGATCCGAGGGCGAGCGAACAGGTCGCGTTCTCGCTCCAGGAACTCGACCGCGTGATCGAGCACGTCGGCGAGCCGTTCGACGTAGGAAACCTGCAGCGCCATCTCGCGATCCTCGCCTGCCGCGGCGGCGAACCCGCCAGCCGGAGGTGTACCACTGTACGGATCGGAGCCGGCGGCGTCGGGGATCGTCCACACGGCCCGGCGGGAGAGGTCGCGGGGCCGCGTCAGGCCGCGATGATTTCGGCGAACCGGCGCGTGAAGGCTGCGGCCGAGAGTGGCGCGAGGGCCGCGGCGAGTTCGGCTCCGCCGACGCGGGAGGAAGCCGCCCGTTCGATCGCGTCGGCCAGGGCTTCCGGCGGGCAGTCGGCCGCCACACGCGTGGTGAGCCGTGGCGGCAGCTCGGCAAAACTCCCCTCGCCCGTGACCACCACCGGGGTTCCGCTCGCCAGCAGCTCGCCGACCGCCCCCGACGATTCGCCGTGGGTCGTCTGCCGGAGCTGGACGGCGACGTCGACCGACCGCATCAGCCGCCGCATCTCGTCGTCGTCGGGCTGGTCGTGGATCTCCACGAAGGGCAGGGAGGCGATCCCGATCCGCCGCGCGTAGTCGGCCATGTTCCAGCCCGCCATCACGAGCCGTGCCGGTCGGCGGCGAACGAGGTGCGCCAGGCTCCGCGCCACGCAGTCGAGCCGCTTGCCGTCGCCGCCGATCCCGAAGGTGCCGACGACGAGTTCGTCCGCGCGGGCCCGGGCGGCCGCCGCTGCCGCGTCGACCTCCGCGACGGGCAGCAGGGCGACGTCGATCGTCCACCGGGCGGCGAGGCTGCCGGTCGCGGCGATCACGAGGTCGCGGCAGGCAGCCGAGTTGACGATCAGACCGTCGAGTTCGGCCCGCTCCGCGAGGAACCGCAGGCAGCGGCCCATCCCGGGAAACTCCGCGATCGCCCGGCGGATCCAGGCCGGCCCGCCGGCCCCGGGCTCCGGCCGGGGCAGATCGTCGATGGCATCGCCGCGCCAGAACCGGAAGGCCGACGTGAGGTTGGCCTCGTGCAGGTAGGCGAGCCGCCGCACGCCGGGGATCGACCTCGTGTGCATCATCGCCTCGAGCACCTTGACGTGGTGCTCCGAGTTGCCGAGGACGTAGACCACGGTGGCATGCCGCCCGCGGTCGAGGGCGGGCCTGAGCACCTCGACCGGCAGGATCCGGGTCCCGGCCGCCAATCCGGTCAATGCGGCGACGCGCGGCCCGGGATTGGCGTCGTAGAAGTCGGTCCGCCAGTGGCTCGACTGCAGGTGGCGAACGGTACACGCCGCAATCGCCGTCCGGGCGGGAGGCAGCGCCGCGACGACCGCGAGTCGACGGGATTTCGACGGCTGCGGGCCTCGCGACCGTCCGTCGATGACCTGGAGCATGGTCTCGGCCGCCCGCGTCCAGCCGAGTCGGGCCAGCAGGCTGCGGCCGAAGGCGAGTGAACTCGCCGCCACGGCGGGCTCGCCGACGACCCGCCGCATGGCGGTCGCGATCCCGCCCGGGTCGGCCGGGTCGAACGCCAGTTCGGGAATCACGAGTTCGCCGATCGAGGACGTGGCGGAGCCCGTCGCCGGCACCCCGCACCCGTAGGCCTCGAGCACCGGCAGCCCGAGGCCCTCGTAGAGCGATGGATAGACCATCAGCGTGGCGTGCCGCATCAGGCCGACGAGGTCGTGGTCGGTCACGTAACCCGTGCAGAAGACCGCGCGGGCGGGCAGCCCGAGCGACTCGGCCAGCCGGCGGAGCTCCGCGACGCGCTCGGGGGCGAGCCGGCAGACGATCGCGAGCTGGTGGCGGGGGTGGTGCAGGCGGAACATGGCGAACGCCCGCACGAGCGTGTCGAGGTTCTTCCGCCACTCGTCGCCGCCGACGGTGACGCAGTAGGGGCCGACCAGGCCGAACCGGGCCGGCACGTCCGCGGTCGCGGCGGCCGGCCGCGCCATCAGCAGCTTCTTCGCCTCGTCGATGTCGCCGCCGATGGGGTGCACGCGACGGGGATCGACGCCCACGCAACGGATCACGTCGTCGCAGGTGGATCGGCTGATCCCGAACACGTGGTCGGACCCGCGCAGCAAGGACAGGCCCTCGCGGTACCGGCGGCGTGCCCGCTCTCCGGCGAGGTATCGGTCGGGAAACAGCCAGGGCACGAGGTCGAAGACCACGCCGTAGCGCCGGGGGCTGAGGGCGAGCAGCCAGGGCGGCAGCACGTCGCGGCCACCGGAGGCGTGGTGCGGCAGAAAGAAGCACGACGTGACGACCGCATCGATCGGCGCGGCTGCCGCCTGGGCCGCGGTGCACCATTCCCCCCGGGTCGCGAGCTCGTTCACCAGGGCCGGTGCGGGGCGGGTGGCGTCGTGCAGGAGCAGCCAGCGGCGGTCGGCCGCCGTGCGCGTCAGGGCGGAGGCGAGGTTCTGGACGTAGGAGGCGACCCCGCGGTCCTCGTCGAACTGGGCGGCACGCAGGTCGACGAGCAGGGTGCGGGGAGGGGTCATGCAGCCGTGCGGTCGTCGTCGGCCGCTTCCTCGTCGGCGAGCCGGAGATAGGCCAGCCCGGTCAGTTCGCGGACCAGCGACTCCAGTTCATCCACCCGCCGCTCCAACCCGGCGACGCGGTGGTGGCCGCCGCCGCGAAGCGTCTGCCACACCCCGCGGACCGTCCGTGCCGCCGGGCGGATGACCGACCTCTCGATGCGGCGGAGCGTGGCGCGGATGGTCATGCCGAGGTGCGGAGGAGGCGGAGGAGAGTGGATCGATCCGGATCCGGCCCGGCGTCACGCTGGGAGGCCTGCGGACGCTCGGGGGGGCGGGGAACCTAGCAGCCCGGCGGCGGCGCCGGAATCCCAGTTTCAGCCCCGGGCGGCCGCGAGGATCGACTCGTAGACGCGGACATAGCCGCGGGCCGTCTCGCTCCAGGCGAAGCTCGCCGCGTGTCGGCGGCCGCGGTCCACCGCGGCCGGATCGGCTCGCCAGGTGGCAAGCCCCGACTCGTAGGCCGCGGCCATCGCGTCCGCGTCGAACGACTCGAAGGCGAAGGCATGCGGCCCGGCGATCTCCGGCAGGCAGGTCGTGTTGGAGATGAACACGGGCCTGCCCGCCGCCAGCGCCTCGAGCACCGGGAAGCCGAACCCTTCGGAGAGCGACGGAAACACGAAGGCCTCGCAGTGCTCGTAGAGCCATTGCCGATCGGCGTCGCAGACCTCGCCGGCGAGGATCACCGAGTGCTCGAGGCCGCGGGCGGCGACCTCGCGGGCCAGGTGGTCGCCGTAGGGAGTCGCCTTCTTGCCCGCGATCACGAGCCGCCGGCCCGGGAGCCGGCTCACCAGATCGAACAGCACGGCGAAGTTCTTGTGCGGCAGGCAGTTGCCGACCGTGAGCAGGAACGGGCCGTCGGGCACGAAGGCCGGACGGTCGACCGCCGCCGCCGGCGGATGCGACAGCCCGAGCGGCACGACGTGCATCGGCCGCCGGCCGACGTCGAGGTTGTGCCGCACGTGCTCGGCCACGTAGGCGGTGTCGGTCACGATCGCCACCGCCCGGTCGATCTTTCGCTGCACGTCGGCCAGCTTGCGGCGCATCCGCGGCCGTGACGAGGGGTCGGCCTGCCAGTCCGGCTGCTCGTGCAGAAAGGCCAGGTCGTGGATCGTGAGCAGGACGGGCACGCGGCCATCGGGTGGCAGATACTTGGAGAGTTGGTTGGTGACGTGCCAGAGGTCGACTCGGCCGGGACGCACGAGCGGACCCATCACCGGCCGCAGGTGGCGGAGCAGGGCCTCCTTCCGCCAGGGCCTGACGGGCAGCGACTCGAATCCACCGGCGGGAAAAAGACGCTCCGCGCCGGGGCTCAGGAAAAAGACCGGCTCGAACCGGCCGGCCGAAAGCCGGAGGAGTTCGCGGCCAAAATGGAGCGAGAAGCGTCCGAGGCCACAGTTGATGTGGCGGAGCTTCTCGAGGTCGACGACGATCCGGGGAAGTCGATCGGGCATGGGCCGCCGTGTCTGGTCTCCGCTATCTTCCCGGCTCGTCGCGTCACCGTATAGAGCGGTCGGGGCGGCTGATGCTTGTGCCCGCGACGTCGCACTGGCGATACTCGGGGGCATGCCGTTTTCCCCGGGAACTCCCATGCGATTGCTACCCGTCTGCTCCGTCCTGGTCGCGTGCCGCCTCGTCGCGGCGGCGGTCCCCGTCGCGTCGTCTCCCGCAGCGGAGGCGGGTGTCACTGGCGGCTGGCGGAGCCTGTTCGACGGCACGAGTCTCACCGGCTGGGACGGCGATCCACGGCTCTGGAGCGTCCGCGACGGCGTGATCCACGGCGAGACGACGCCGGAGGCGCACGCCCAGGGCAACACGTTCCTGATCCGCAAGGACCTGGTGGTCAAGGACTGCGAGCTGAGAGTCGTCTACCGCTGCTGTTCGGCGAACAACTCCGGAGTCCAGTACCGCTCGCGGCACATCACGGACGGAACCCCGAAGAACCCCTGGGGGGTTCGCGGCTACCAGCACGAACTCCGCAACGCGGCGGAACTTCCGGACGTCACGGGCTTCCTCTACGACGAAGGGGGCACGCGAAAGCGGATCTGCCTGGCGGGCGAGCGGGCCGAGTGGGTCGACGGCGAGAAACGGGTGACCGGTGAGCTGATCGACGCGGCGGCCTTTGCCCGCCTCTTCAAGGTCGACGACTGGAACGAGGTGCGGATCGTCGCCCAGGGGGATCGCGTCCGCCACTACCTCAACGGCACCCTGACCCTCGACTTCACCGACGCGGCGGACCTCGCCTTGCGGGAGGGGATCGTGGCCCTCCAACTCCACGGCGGCGTGCCGATGTGGGTGGAGTTCAAGGAGATCGCCGTCCGCGATCTGGGCGACGAGTGAGCCGGTCGGCCCGATATCCGCAGGCAGTGATGCAACGCACGGCGGCATTCCTAGCGGCGGCATTCCTGGCGGTAGCCTCCGCGCGGAGCGAGGAGTTTCGCCTCCTGGCCTGGAACGTCGAGAGCAACCGCCCCGGGCAGCCGCCCGTCAGCGACGCGGACGTGGTCGCCAGCCAGTTGACCGAGTTGCTGCGGAACCCCGCCACCCGGTCGCAGATCGTGGCGCTCTCCGAAGTCGAACCCAAGACGGTCGAACGCTACCGCCGGGCGGTCGCGAGCGGCCTGGAAGGGGAGGTCGATTTCGTGACGTCGGCCAGCGGAGGCTATGCCGACGCCGATTCGCTCATGCTCGTCGTGGACGCCCGACGCTTCCGCATCGACGAGGTGCTCGAGCTGCACCGGTATGCGGGCATCAAGGCCAACTTCACGGTGGACCAGGAGACCTCCTCCGAATACGGGAGCGTGCGGGCGCGATCCCCGCTGATCGCGAAGGTCCAGGACCTAGCGAGCGGGCGGCCATTCTGGCTGATCGTGGTGCACCTCGCCCGCGGTGAGGAGGAGTTGCGAGTCGATCAGGCCCGGGTGCTGCGCCGCTGGGCCGCCGACAGATCCGAGCCGGTCGTGGCGGCCGGCGACTTCAACTTCGACTACGTGTTCGCCACCGCCCGCGGCAACGCCGCCTTCGACGCCATGCTCGAGGGCGACACCTGGAGATGGCTCGAGCCCGACCCGCTCGTCGACTCCAACTGGTCGGAGGATCGGCAGAAGGGACCGCCCGGCGTCGACAGCTATCCCGGCTCGATCCTCGACTTCGTGTTCGTGGCCAACGGGGCCAAGGGCTGGCGGGGTACGTCCGACGTCGTGGTGCGGCGGGGCGACTTTCCCGACGACGACCGCACGAGCGACCACCGGCCGATCGTGGCCACGTTCCGGCCGGCACCGTAGCGGTTTCTCACCGCAGGGAGCCCGTCACGCCCGCCGCGGACGGTAGAAAGTCCGGAGCCGCCATCGCACCAGGCTGGAGGTCACTGCCCCTGGCCCAGCGAATATCCCGGCTCGCCGTCGAACGTGCAGAGGTGTTCGGTCTTGATGAAGTCAACGCCCTTCTTCGCGAGGCGACCGAGCAGTTCCGCGATCATGGCATGGTGGAGCGGCTTGCCGGGCTCCGCCATGTAGCGGCACCGCCAATGATCGGTGCAGAAGGTCTCGGGCAAGCCGCCCGGCCACACCTTGACGCCCCGGTTCGTGATCATGGTCAGATCGTACGGCCCGAACATGCCCTGCTTCATCGTCGCGGCGAGCGCGTCGGCGTCGACGCCGGGAGCGTGGACGAACACGTCGATCCCGACGATCTCCTTCTTCGCCCCCGGCTTCCGCGTCCAGGTCGGCAGCCGCATGGTCGGCCGGGCGGCGTAGTCGGCGGCCCGCAGGGTGGTGGGCCGCTGCCCGAGTCGAGCGATCACCTCCGCTGCGAACGCCTGCGTCCCCACCTTCTTCGTCGAGACGCCCTCCGTGAAGATGTCGTAGGTATGCACGCCATCCTCGATGGTCTTCAGCCAGGCGTTGTGGACCCGCTCGGCCACGTCGGCCTGGCCCACGTGCACCAGCATCTGGACGCCGCCGAGCAGCAGGCCCGAGGGGTTCGCCAGGTCCTGCCCCGCCCGCCTCGGGGCCGAGCCGTGGATCGCCTCGAACATCGCACAGTGTTCCCCGATGTTGGCCGACCCGGCGAGGCCGACCGATCCGGCGATTTCGGCGGCCACGTCGGAGAGGATGTCGCCGTAGAGATTCGGCATCACGATGAGGTCGAACTGGCCCGGGTTGTCGGCCAGCTTTGCAGCCCCGATGTCGACGATCCAGTGCTCCTTCTCGAGTTCTGGATACTCGACGCCGATCTCGTCGAACACCTTGTGGAACAGGCCGTCAGTGAGCTTCATGATGTTGTCTTTCGTGAAGCACGTCACCTTCTTGCGGCCATGGGCGCGGGCGTATTCGAACGCGTAGCGCGCGATCTTCTCGCACCCCGGGCGGCTGATGATCTTCAGGCATTGGACCACCTCGTCGGTCTGGCGGTGCTCGATGCCGGCGTAGAGGTCTTCCTCGTTCTCGCGGACGATGACGACGTCCATCAGCGGATGCTTGGTGGCGATGAACGGGGCATAGGCCGTGCACGGCCTGACATTGGCATACAGCCCGAGCGTCTTGCGGACGGTGACGTTGAGGCTCTTGAATCCGCCCCCCTGGGGCGTCGTGATCGGCGCCTTGTAGAACACCTTCGTCCGCCGCAGGCTGTCCCAGGCCTCCGGCGCGATGCCTGCGGTGTTGCCCGAGAGATAGACGCGCTCCCCGATGTCGATCGGCTCGAAGGCGAGCCGGGCACCTGCCGCGACGAGGATCTTCAGGCTCGCCTGCATGATCTCGGGGCCGATTCCGTCGCCAAACGCCACGGTCACCGGCGTGCCGCCCGCAGCCGGCCGCTTCAGGGTGTCGAGAAACGCCGCCGGATTGTCATGCGCATTCATGGACGGTTGACTCCGAGGAATCTCGCCTTCTTTCGACCGCTACCCCGGCGGGCTGACCGAGGTCGATGAGCATAGCCCGGGACGCGATTCCATGTCACGGTGCCGCCGGGCAACTTCAAGCCACGCTCGCGCAGGGCAGAAACGCGGTGAGCCGATGTTCCCCGCCGTGTGAGTGGGCTATGTTCTAGGTTCCAGGTCATCGGTTCGGCTGCGGGTCCGTGAGTTCGAGGCCGGGGTGTGAGCACGCTCTTCCGTTCGCTTGCGATCCTCGCTGCCACCGTTGCGGCCGGCCTCGCTCTGGCCGCCAGGGCCGCCGACGTGCATGTGTCGCCCGTGGGCGATGATGCCGCCACCGGGGCCGCCGACGCGCCCGTGGCCTCGCTTCACCGGGCGCTCGAACGGGTGCGCGAGATCCGGGCCGACGAGCCGGCCCGGGCGACACCGGTCGTCGTCGAGGTGGCCGACGGCCGGCATGAGCTGGCCGAGCCGCTCGTCCTCGTGCCCGACGACTCTGGTACGGACCGATCCCCGACGGTGATCCGCGCAGCGGTGGGAGCCCGCCCGGTCGTCAGCGGCGGGCGGGTCGTGTGCGGCTGGCGTGTCGCCGACGTGGGCGGCCGGCCGCGCTGGACGGTGGAACTCCCGGACGTGAAGGCGGGGGCGTGGCGGTTCGCGCAACTGTTCGTCGACGACCAGCGGCGCTTTCGGCCCGTACTGCCCGCGACGGGCTGGCACACGATCGCGGACGATGTGGAACCGTCGGCGGCTAGCGAAGGCAAGGGGCACGACCGGCTCGCCTTTTCCGGCGACGACCTCCGGCCGGAGTGGGCGAATCGCGGCGACGTCGAAGTCGTGACCACCCACTCCTGGATGGTGAGCCTGCCGATTGGCTCGATCGAGGTGAATCCCGTCAATCCGGCGACGAAGATCGCGACGTTTGCCGGACGGACGTGGGCGGCGGTGACGTGGACCTCGTTTCCCAAAGGATAGTCCGGTCAATAGCACTTCCGCAGCCATGTCGATAGAGTCTTTATTCATGACACACACGTCGTTTGCGCGCATGTTTACGCTGCCGTCGCCAGTCCGTGGTAATGCAGCCTGACACACGTGCCGAGGACGCTCTGGCCCC
>Ga0194130_10002983_pt1 | contig 23459 bp, 20 predicted proteins | sample TA2KigsurfametaG_FD_160084 | JGI IMG/M metagenome (GOLD analysis project Ga0194130, IMG submission 160084) | Freshwater microbial communities from Lake Tanganyika, Tanzania - TA2015050 Kigoma 12 surface | ecosystem: Environmental > Aquatic > Freshwater > Lake | place: Tanzania: Lake Tanganyika... | reverse complement strand
GGGGTCACGCGGGCGTTCCAGCACCCGCTGGGCACGTGTGCGCGAGCCACCGAAGGCGAGCACGATGGCCTCCTCGCGCAGCAGGTCGGAGACCTCTTGGACTTCCTGGTCAGGTGGAGGGAGCCGTCCCATGGCGTGAGCGTATCGGGTGGCGGGCGTTACACTTCCCGGGTCATGCAACGGCAGTTTGTCTTGTTCACCATTCCCTGCTTCCTGCTCTGCGCTCTTGCTGCAAGCATGGTGGCAGCCGCGCGTCAGGATTCAGGACCGATCGGTGCACCAAAGCCTCCACCGCCCGCGGTGCCTCAACCAGCGGAGCCTCTCCCGACAGAGCGTGAACGAACACTTTCGCCAGAGGCTGCCCCTGGGCAGTGGCAACTGGAGTTCACACCGGGCGATCTCCGCGTCTACACCGACCCCCAGACGAATCAGCACTTTTGGTACCTCACCTACAAGGTGGTCAATCGCACTGGACAGGAGCGTTGGTGGGCGCCCAAGTTTGAACTCTTGGAGGACCACGGCAGAGTGCGCCGTTCTGGGCAGAATGTTGATCCGATCATCATGAAACGGGTTGAGGCGCTGATTGGAAACCGGCTGATCGTGGATCAGTATCAGGTCCTTGGCGAAATCAAGCAGGGCGAGGAGCACGCGAAGGAAGGGTTTGTGGTGTGGAGCGAGGACGATCTTCGTGCGACGGAACTGCACGTTTTTATCCGTGGCATGTCGAGTGAGATGCAGAAAGTGGAGACCAAGGATGGCGTCGTGATGATGTACAAGACCCTCAAACTTGATTATCGGGTGCCGAGGGATGCCGCGGATCGGGGTGGAGAGCCCGTGCCTTGCGAGCAGCGTGAGTGGGTTCTGCGCTAACCACGTCTTGAGCCGCTTGATTGACTGCGAAGGCTCCGCTATCCTGTGGGGCTCGATCAGAGAACCCATTCGGAGTCACCTGCTATGGCACACAAAAAGGGACAAGGTTCAACCCAGAACGGCCGCGACTCAAATCCGCAGTACCGCGGCATCAAGTTGTACGGAGGCCAGACTGCGCGCGCAGGTTGTGTGCTCGTCAGCCAGTGCGGCACCAAGTGGCGTCCCGGGTTCATGGTCCATCAGGGCCGCGACTACACCCTCACGGCGTTGGTCGATGGCACCGTGCGCTTCCGCGGTCGATGCGTCGATGTGATTCCGCTCGACCCATCTACACCGCGTTTGGCCATTGATCGCTGATCGCTTGGTCGATCCGCGGTCGATCCGCGCGCTTGGTGCTTCCTCTTTCGTCGCGCTGCGAGCGTGCCCCCGCATTCGAACTTTATTCGAATCGTTGCTCGGACCTTGCTCCCGTCGCCATGTTCGTTGACTCTGCCATCATCACTGTGCGCTCTGGTCGCGGAGGGGCCGGATCACGGCATCTGCTGCGCATGAAGGGGAACGCCAAGGGCGGACCCGATGGAGGCGACGGCGGCAAGGGTGGGGATGTCGTGGTGTATGGCAATCCGCATCTCGACACACTTGTGCAGTTTGCTTACCAGCCGCATTGGTTCGCGACCGATGGTGAAGCGGGTTCACGCAAGAACTGCAATGGAAAGGAAGGTGTGGACCGTGTCATTGAACTGCCGCTTGGGTCGCGCGTGTTCGATGCTCAGACGGGCGAACTGGTGGCGGATATCACGGAGGCTGCGCAGACCATTGTGGTGGCACAAGGGGGTGTCGGAGGCAAGGGCAACGTGCATTTCAAGAGTGCGGTGCATCAGACGCCGACGGAGACTTCGCCGGCCGGCGAGCCGATCGAGCGAGTCCTTCGCATTGAGCTGCTTTTGATTGCCGATGTGGGTTTTGTCGGGCTGCCGAACGCCGGAAAAAGCACGATGCTGAAGTCCACGACTCGAGCGCATCCGAAAGTGGCGGACTACCCGTTTACGACGCTCTCCCCGCAGCTCGGCATTGCGGAACTTCCTGGGGAGCGCCGATTGGTGCTTGCAGATCTTCCCGGGCTCATCGAGGGGGCATCGCAGGGAGCGGGGCTCGGACATGACTTTCTGCGCCACGTCGAGCGCACGCGTGTTCTGCTGCATGTCGTGGACATTGCACCCGTGGATGGATCCGATCCACTTGAGAATCATCGCCTGATCCGACGCGAGCTTGCCGAGTTCAGCGAGGGGCTTGCACGCAAGCGCGAACTGGTGGTGTTGAACAAGGTCGATCTGATCCCCGAGGAAGATCGTGGCCATGTCGTCGAGGAGGTCGTACGGCGCTTCAAGCACGACCGCGGGGTCGTACCACTTGTGGCGAGCGGTGCCACAGGTATCGGAGTGCGTGAGGTGCTGGAGTCGGTGTGGACAGCCGTGCACGACGCACGCGGTGCGGAGTTGATCACTCCTCATCGAATCGGCGGTTGACCAAAGCAAGCAGCGCATCGAGCGCGGATTGCTCATCGTTGCCGGTGCACTCGATTTCGATCTGTGATCCACATGTCGCCGCGAGGAGCAACATCTGCATGATGCTCTTGCCATCCACCCACTCCGCTGCATCGCAGCGGCGGACACGCACCGTCGATACAAACGCGTTTGCACATTGCACAAATGTCATGGCCGGACGCGCGTGCAGCCCGAGTGAGTTGCCAATGATGACCTGCTCCTTGGTCACGCCGAGCCCGCGTTGGCGGCTCCATCGGTTTCGTCGAGAAGTGTCAGGACATCCTCTCGGTTTCGAGCCTGGCGGAGAAAGCGCCGAAATGTCTCTTGGCTGAGTGCGCCAAAGATCGTTTCCATCGCGGCAAGGTGCTGTTCGGGGTGGTCTTTGGGGCTCAGCATGAAGATGATCGAATGGACGGGCTGACGATCGAGCGAACTGAAGTCCACGCCCGATTGCGAAACGCCCAGCGCAGCAATCGGCTTCTTCACAAGGCTTGTCTTGGTGTGTGGAACTGCAACGCCATGGCCAAATCCCGTCGAGCCACGCTTCTCCCGCGCGAGCGCCTCCTTCAAGAGTGATGCGCGCGATTCGCCATCGACCGCGCCACAGGCGATCAGCCGATCGAGCAGCTCGCCGATGGCGTGATCACGTTTGGTTGCCTCAAGCCCCGCGACAATCGCATCCGTCAAGACGATATCCCGCAAGTTCATGCGGACGGATCATACTGCGACTGAGGTGTATCAGCGGTGATGGTGGCGAACGCGGTCCTTGTAGTGCGAGAGTTGCCGCACGCTGCGGTCGACGGCTAAATCGACGCACGCATACAGATCACGGTGCAGGTAGTTGCAGATGAAGTCCTTGTGGTGCTCGACATCGGAGCGAATCTCAACATGAAAGCCTCGAGGCGCTCGTTCGATCGTCACGGCGAGTTGCTGCAGCCCACTGAAAAAGCGTGGCAACTTGCTGACCTTCGATCGGATGTACTTGTGGATCGCCTCGGTCAATTCCATGTGCTTTGCGCTGATGGTGATGAGCATGTTGTTCTCCTTCTCGTGCGGATCAGAGTGCAGCGCTTCTAGAGAGGGTTACGCGCCCCCCGTGTGATCCCACCAACCCTGAGCCTTTCAGCTGCAAGGGAGGTGGATTGAGAAGCGTTTTGAACATCGGAAACTAAGGTGTTACGGTGCGACCTGCCGCAAGGTTCACCACAACTGTGCTATTCACGGGCCCGCGGCGGAAACGAACTTCAATGTTTTCCCCAGATTGTCGACCTGCGAGCGCCATCAAATAGTCGCCCACGGACCGTATTTCCTCGCCATCGATGGCCAGCAGAAAATCACCCCGCTTGAGCCCAGCCTGCTGCGCCGGTCCGCCCGCCGCCAGCGAATCAATTCGAACCCCTTCCGGTCGGTTGGCGAGCGTTGTCCCAAGGACTCCCTCGCCCCCCTCCAAAGTTCCGTCCTGCCGTCCACGTTGCAGCACCCAGTCCCGCCACTGTGCTTCGATCGCCGACACGGGAGCTCTCATGACGCGCTCGAGAGCACGCAATCCGCTCGGGTCCTCTGCGTACCCCGCCGTGTACTCGCGATACCAGTTGGCCAGTTGACCCTGATGGGAGAGGAATGCGAGCATCGACCGCGCCTGCGCATAGTTCCAGCGCGGATCTTTCATGAACGCCTCGTCGGAAAGTTCGATGAACTCGCGCCACGGCGTGTACACACCCTTTTTCACGCGGTCGTAGGTCTCTGCCGTGCGGTGATTCGGAAGGATCACGATTCCTCCAGCTGGTCCCACGGTCCAATCCTCGAAGAGTGTTCCGAAGCCTTCGAGAATCCAAATCGGATGGCTTTGCCCAAGCCGTTGCATATGGCCGCGGTGCAAGAGGTGCGTGAACTCATGTCGAAGAATCGCCCCCGTCGAGCATGCGAGCAGTCGGCGCAGGTGGTGCTGATAGAGACCGCCCTGACGCGGATCCTCAAAGAACTGCTTGGCGTGTTCCGGAGCGATGAGCACCAACAGCACGGTGTCCGGTTGGCGCTGTCCGAACAAGTGGCCGGTGAGCTGTTTCGAGAGAAGTTCAAGTGCGGTGCGGGTTCGCCTCACGGCATCCGGCTCGAGCGCGGAAGCGATGATGAGCCCCATCGACTTGTCTTCATCGACTCTGTATCGCCCGCCACCGAACGTGCGCATCCACTCTGCAAGGGACGATCGCGCGCGGGACTCGCCACGTGTGGCGTTTCCGTCCGCCTCTGGTTGTTCTGGGGCTGGCGGGGGGGGTAGTTCACTCGCACGAAGTTCTGCCCGCAGATCTGCCACCTGTTGCCAGCCATCATGCGCGCGCAGACGGGCGAGGTCCGCATGCTCGTCGAGCGCACGATCATCGACCCAACCCGCACGCAGTGCACGCAGTGCATAGGCCGCGCTCAAGCGCCCATCGCCCATCAAGGCGCTCGCGCGGCATGCATCAAAGAGCACCTGCGGATCATCAGCGTGCGTCCCGAGGTATCGCTCCGCAAGTTGAAGCGCTTCCGCCATACGCCCCTGTGCGATCAAGCGAGGAAACTGGCGGTCATAGTCCGTGCGCGTGAGCTCACTCGGGCGCGTAGGAGCAAGCGGAGAAGAGGCATCACCGGGAAGCGGTGGCAACTGCGGATCTTGGAGCAGCAGGACTGCAGCGATGATGGAAAGTGCAGCCGAACCCATCACGCCATCATGGTAGACCGTGCGGTGCTCTTCTCCACTAGGCGTGGGCTTGCTGCCGCGAAGCCCACAATCGGATCGCTTCGCAGTAAGCGGCGGATTCCTCCTGTTGCACCCGGGCCGCCAGTGTTCTTGGCGTATCCGCATCAAGCACGGGCACACGACGCTGGACGAGCGTGGCGCCGTGGTCATACTCATGGTCGACAAAGTGGACTGTGCAGCCTGATTCTCGTTCGCCGCGTTGCAGTACCGCCGCATGAACCTGCTCGCCAAACATGCCGCGGCCGCCAAAGGACGGGAGGAGCGCCGGGTGGATGTTGAGCGTTCGTCCGCCCCATGGGCCAACCCGAAAGTAACGCAGGTAGCCAGCGAGCAGGACCAGTTCCGTGCCGACACTGCGCAGCGCAGTATCGATCGCATCGCTCGCCTCATTCCCGGGGGGAAGCGTCACGATGATTGGCTCGACTCCGATCGAGCGGCAGCGTTCGACCGCTGGAATGTCGGCGCGGTGCGCGATGACCGCAGCCACCACAACAGGGATCTCGCCCGCGCGTGATGCGCGAAGCAGATTGAGGGCATTCGTTCCCCCGCCTGAAACAAGGATGGCAGCTCTCCAAAGACGGCGCGAGTCCATTAGAGCGAGTGCAGCCCATCGTCGGGGCCAAGCGTTGGTGGCGATGCGAAGGGGATCGAGCGATGTTGGCGATCGATGGCAACCATCTTGACCGTTGCGACGGTCACGCGCGCCGACTCGCCCGTTGCGTACCGCTCGGCCTCGACGACGACGCGAACTGTCACGGAGGTGCGACCTGTGGTTGTCGTGCAGGCACGCAGGGTGACCATCTCGCCCACATAGACGGGGGCCACGAACTCAATACGCTCGACCATGACGGTCACCCAGCGGTGCAGACCGAGCGTGCGCGCATGGACATACGCCGCCTGATCGATGTAACTCATGATGACACCGCCGAACACTGTCCCCGAGTGATTCGTGTCCCGGGGCATCGTGATGACACGGAGGACGATCTCGCCGTCAGGGTGCTGCATGACGCGCGATCCTAGTGGGCGCCGCGAACGGTGCGCTGTCGCACCGATTGTGCTCTCGACTTCGTTGCCTTGGGGCGTGTCGTGGTCGGCGTAGTCATCGTGTTTGCCAGAACACGGCGGAGGTATACGCCCGTCGCACTGCCTTCCTGCGCGGCGATCTGCTCTGGTGTGCCGGTCGCGATCACTTGGCCACCGCCCTCGCCACCCTCAGGACCGAGGTCGATGATCCAGTCTGCGACCTTGATGACATCGAGGTTGTGTTCGATGACAACGACCGTGTGCCCGGCATCCCGCAGCCTGTGCAGGACGGTCACGAGCTTCGCGACATCTGCAAAGTGCAGGCCGGTCGTGGGCTCATCGAGCACGTAAAGCGTGTGCCCGCTCGAGGGGGTTCCCAGTTCCGTTGCCAACTTGATGCGCTGCGCCTCTCCACCGCTCATGGTGGTCGATGCCTGGCCAAGTTGCAGATAGCCGAGGCCGACATCGCACAAGCACTGCAGCATCGCCGCGATTCGTCCGTGTGCCTCAAAGAAGCCGAGTGCGTCTTCGCAGGTCATGTCAAGCACCTGAGCGATGGACTTTCCCTTGTAGAGAATTTCGAGCGTCTCCTTGTTGAACCGAGTTCCGCGGCAAGCCTCACATTCAACGAAGACATCGGGCAAGAAGTGCATCTCGATGCGGCGAACTCCTTGTCCTTGGCATGCCTCGCAGCGGCCGCCCTTGACATTGAAGGAGAACCGCCCGATCGGATAGCCGCGGATGCGTGCCTCTGGTACGCGTGCAAAGCACTGGCGAATATGGTCGAAGATTCCCGTGTAGGTGGCGGGGTTGGACCGAGGTGTCCTGCCAATCGGCGATTGGTCGACTTCGATCACGCGGGTGACTTGGTCGAGGCCGCGAACGCTCCGATGCGCACCCGGCACGATTCGCTTGCCGAGCACATCACGCTGTGCTGCCTTCAGCAAGATGTCGCCCACAAGGGTGCTCTTGCCGCTGCCGGAGACTCCCGTCACGCAGATCAATCCGCCCATGGGGAATCGCACATCGATGCCACGCAGGTTGTTTGCCCGCGCACCTTGCACAAGGATCGCCCGCGACTCCTGTACCGCAGTCCGCTGCGTAGGAACGGGGATTCCAAGCCGCCCCGACAGATACTGCCCCGTGAGGCTTGCAGGGTTTGTGCAGATATCTGCAACGGAGCCCGCAGTGACGATCGTTCCACCATGACGACCCGGACCTGGCCCGACATCAATCACATGGTCCGCCGCACGAATCGTGTCTTCGTCATGCTCCACCACGAGCACGGTGTTTCCAATGTGGGACAATCGCTGCAGTGTGGCGATCAATCGATCGTTGTCACGCTGATGCAATCCGATCGTTGGTTCATCGAGCACATAACAGACGCCGACGAGCCCCGAACCAACCTGTGTCGCAAGCCGGATGCGCTGCGCTTCGCCACCCGAGAGCGTGGAAGACGATCGGTCAAGGGTGAGGTAGTTCAGTCCAACGGATGAGAGGAAGCCAAGTCGTGCGTCGATCTCCTTCAGTATCGGCGCTGCAATCGTCTGCTGTGCTGCGGTCAGTGTGAGTGACGAGACAAAGTCCCGAGCACGGTCGATGGAAAGCGCTGTCAGCGCCGGCAGCGACAGGCTGCCCTTTGAGCCATGCAGGAGAACGCTGCGCGAGGCTGGTTTGAGACGGGCGCCGCCGCAGGCCGGGCAGGGGGTGTTGCTCGTGTAAGCGTGCAGTCGCTCACGCACGAACTCGCTCTCGCTCTCGGCCATGCGCCTCTTGAGATTCGGCAAGACGCCCTCGAACTCGAAGGCGAGTGGTCCATCGTCCTCACTGCTTCCCTGCATGAGCGCTCGACGCACCGGTGCGGCAAGGGACGCGAATGGCGTTGCCGGATCAATCCCGGCTGCAGCACAGAAGCGACGGAGTGTCCGCGCATAGAAAATGTTCATGCGGCGACCATTGCGCCGCCACGGCTCGATCGCCCCCTCGGCCACGCCGCGCGATGGGTCTGGCACCACCAGCCGTTCATCGAACTCATCCACGCATCCGAGACCTGCGCATGCGGGGCAGGCTCCCTGCGGCGAATTGAAGGAGAAAAGTCGTGGCTCCATCTCCTCCAGCGAGCACTCCGGGTGCTCAGCGCAGGCAAAATGTTCGCTGTAGCGAATGTGTTCCCAGTCTTCCCCGCGCTCCGCGAGCACCAGCAATGATCCGCCGCCCGTCCGGAGTGCGGTTTCGACGCTCTCGGCGAGGCGCTGCCGGGCATCTGCGTCAATGGCAAGACGATCCACGACTGCTTCGATGTCGTGCACCTCGTAGCGCTTGAGCTTCAGTGGATTCTCGCCGCCCGCCTTCAGCGCCTCACGCAGATCAAGTACTCGGCCATCCACGCGAACGCGGACAAATCCGGCGCGCTGAATGTCCTCAAGTGTGTCCTTGTGAAAACCCTTGCGCGCGCGAATCACGGGGGCGCACAGTTGGACGCGACGACCCTTGAGATCCTCGAGAATGCTGTCCACGATCTGTGTCGCCGATGAGGCGCGAATGGGTCTCCCACACGTCTTGCCATGTTCATCGACATGCCAGCAGCGGGGATCACCGCAGCGCGCGTAGAGCAATCGAAGGTAGTCATGGATCTCGGTCGTGGTTGCAACAGTCGAGCGCGGCGTATGTCCGCCCGAGCGCTGTTCAATCGCAATGGTGGGCGGCAGCCCATCGACAGACTCGACCTGCGGCTTCTTCATCTGATCCAGGAACTGGCGCGCGTACGCGCTCAGGCTCTCCATGTACTTGCGTTGTCCCTCCGCGAAGATGGTGTCGAACGCAAGCGAACTCTTGCCGCTGCCAGATACACCGGTGATCACCACCAATTGATCGCGCGGGACATCGACATCAACGCGGCGCAGGTTGTGCTCTGCCGCGCCACGAACGCGGATGCAGCGGGCTGCATCCGACTTTGGTGATGGATTATTGGCGCTGTTTCGCACGAGAGAGGGGGAAAGATCAGTGTCCAAGTGCAAATTATCTGTCGTCTGATTGGTCTTTTGAACCGGACGACATATCGTATGCCAAGCAATTGTGCATCCGTCGGCCAACTTTGGTCGAATCGACAAGCACGAAAGAATTGACGCGTGCCTGCCCCATCATCCACATCTGTCAGCACCCTGGAACGAGCCGAGTCGGTCCTGCCACGCAGAGCGGCTGGCGCTCGAGCCGATCTGGGGCCTGCTCGTACAAAGGTCTCCACCGACTCGGTATCGCCCGAGTGCGTGGCGACGTGTTCGGACAGTGCAATCCCTCCGCGTTCGGCCGCGGGCTTGCGTGTGACACCAGTCATTGATCTGGATGATGAAATGCGCCGCCGACCACAGCGCATCCGTCTGCGCGCCCACTGATTCAACCCGACTTCATGGCTGCTTCGGCTTCGGCTTGCGGCGCTTGCCTCTGCGTGCGCGGGTTCCTGGTGACCCCGGCTTCGCGGTACGAGTCGTGCGCGGGTCGTCATCGAGAGCGTTCTGATCCACGAGTTCTTCTGGCAAGGAACGCACTCGCGTCAACTCATCGCGCAGTCGGGCAGCGCGTTCGAACTCCAGCTCTTGAGCTGCCGCCACCATCTCCTCCTCGAGTGCCGCCACCAATTCGCCCTTGGGGACCATCGCGCGATCACGGCGTGGCGAGTTTGCACGGCGATCTGCGGCCACCTGATCCTCGAGTGCACGCCGATTTTCCTTGACGATCGTCTGCGGGACGATCCCATGTTCGGCGTTGTGTGCCAGTTGCTTGGTCCGGCGACGCTCCACTTCATCCATGGCCCGCTGCATTTCGGGGGTGATCCGCTCCGCATACAGAATGCACTTGGAGTCTGCATTTCGCGCGGCACGGCCCATTGTCTGGATCAGACTCGCCTCACTTCGCAGGAATCCCTGGCGATCTGCATCGAGAATCGCCACGAGCGCCACTTCTGGAAGATCGAGACCCTCACGGAGGAGATTGACACCCACGAGGACATCAAATGCGCCGTCGCGGAGATCGCGCAGAATCTCAAGGCGCTCGAGTGTCTCGATATCGCTGTGCAGATAGCGCACACGAATGCCCTTCTCATGCAGGAAGTTGGTCAGTTCCTCGCACAGTCGCTTGGTCAGCGCAGTCACAAGGACGCGTTGTCCCTTGCCAATGACGGGGCGTATCTCATCAAGCAGATCGGGAATCTGCCCGCGTGCATCGCGGACTGTGACCGGTGGATCGAGAAGTCCTGTCGGCCGGATCACTTGTTCAACCACGATGCCCTCAGAGCGCTCGATCTCGTACGCAGATGGTGTTGCACTGACAAAGATCGTCTGCGGAACGATCGACTCCCACTCGGCAAATGTCAACGGACGATTGTCGAGGGCGCTCGGAAGCCGAAAGCCGTGTTCGATCAGCGTTTCTTTGCGGCGGCGGTCCCCAAAGTACATGCCGCGCACCTGTGGCACGCTCACATGGCTCTCGTCGACAAACAGCAGCCAGTCGTTTGGATCACGCCCAGGGATGTGCCGGAAGTAGTCGAGCAGGCAGAAGCTGCGCGTGCCTCGCCCGCGACCTTCCATATGCGCGGAATAGTTCTCGATGCCTGGGCAAACACCGGTCTCGCGCAGCAGTTCAAGATCCCATCGGGTACGCCCGAGCAGCCGCTGTGCTTCGAGCAATTTCCCCTGTTCCTGCAGGCTGCGGACTTGTGCCTCCATTTCCGAGCGAATCGAGTCGATCGCACGGAGCAGTTGATCCTCAGGCATCATGTAATGCACGGCAGGAGACACAAAGACGCGCTCCTCCTCGCTCAAGATCTCTCCGGTCAGTGAATCAAAGCGTTCGATGCGTTCGACGACATCGCCGAAAAATTCGAACCGGATTGCGAACTGCTCAGTGGCCGGCCACACATCGACACACTCGCCTCGGACGCGGAAGCACCCGCGCTCGGGAGCGACATCATTGCGCTTGTACTGCATCGCGTGAAGCGACGTCAGGAATCCACGGCGACTGAGGGGCTGCCCACGAACAACCAGTGCCGTTCGGTTGGCATATTCGTCGGGCGATCCAAGGCCATATATGCAGGACACGCTCGCGACGACAATGGTGTCCGGCCGATGGAGCAGGTTGCTCGTGGCTGCAAGACGGAGCCGATCAAGATCCGCATTTCGCGAGGCATCCTTTTCGATGTAGATGTCGCGCTGAGGGATGTAGGCCTCTGGTTGGTAGTAGTCGTAGTACGACACGAAGTAGGAAACCGCATTCCCTGGGAAGAGCGCCTTGATCTCTTCGTAGAGCTGCGCAGCGAGTGTCTTGTTGTGGCTCATGATGAGCGCAGGCTTTTGGCAGGTCGCGATCACGCTTGCCATCGTGAATGTCTTGCCGGTTCCGGTGGCACCCAGCAGCGTTTGGTGCGGTCGACCGGCCCGGACACCCTCGACAAGCTGTGCGATCGCGCGCGGCTGATCGCCTGCCGCCTGAAAGGGAGATTGCAGTGTGAAGGCGTGGTCCATCTCAGGCGCACATCGTGCACAGAAAGACTAGGTCGCTTTGGGGTACTCCTCACGACGAACCCGTCGCCGAGTGGCGAGCCCTGCGCCGGCGCTCAGCAGCTCACGCGGCTCATGCTGCAGCAGGCGTCGAACGGAGGGCAAAGCAGCGAGCAGCGACACGGCACAGACAGCCGACAGCGCAGCCGCGATAACCAGCGGCTGGATGTTGAAGGACAACTCCATCCCGGCCATCTCGCGGTACGAGCGGACGCCCATCCACGCCAACTGCAGTCCGAAGAGCGTTCCTGTGACGCCGGCCGCAGTTCCCACAAGCAGGCTTTCGCCGAGAATCAGCGCGCGCAGCGTGCTTCGGCCGGCACCAACTGCTTGCAGCACCCCGAGTTCGCGCGCGCGCGTGGCAATGCCGGCGGCGATCACGCCAGCTGCTGCAAGCGAAGCAAGAGACATCGCGGCAACGGCAACAACCGAACTGATCGTCATCATGAGGCCGCCGATACGAAGTATCTCGCGCCGAATTCCCCGGCCACTCGCGAACACGGCGCCGGGCGCTGCAGATTCCACGTGTTCAGCGAGAAGTGTTTCATCCGCATCTTCCGCATCCGCTGCTATCTCGATCTGCACGAGATACGCCTCGCGTGTCCCGAAGAAACGCTCGACCGCCTGAAAGTCCATGAACACGCAGCTCACTGCATGATCCATGTACAGGCTGCGGATGCCGAAGAATTGTGTGGCCACATCCAATCCGGCGGCTCCAACAACACCCACGACTTCAAAGGAGTGATTCGACGCAGTGGTGCCGAGTTGCACGCGGTCTCCCACCGTCACGCCACGCGCGAGCAGAAACTCTTTGGCGACCAACACGGCATCCCCATCCCGGAGTCGTTGCGCAGCACGCTCTGGATCGCCGGCGATCCACTCCAGGCGATTCATCGCCAAAAACGGTTGCGAATCGAAGCCGATGCACACGACATTGGGAGTCGAGAGACCATCGAGACCGATGACTTGCTCGCCGAGGACGCGCACAGGCAGGTAGCCGACCGCGGCCGATGACTGCACCCCCGGCAGCATCCGCATACGTTCCACTTCCTCGCGGTTGAAACCACTTGTCTTGAATGCAAAGGCGTCGCCAAATCGGATTCGCTCGGAGATGTCGGAGAGGATGGCGGCACCGTTGGACCACGTACTCACCAGAATGGCAACCCCCACCATCAGCGCGCCTGCAATGAGACCGAATCGCCAGGGCGTGGCGGCAAGCGATCCAACAAGGAGCCCGCGCGGCAGGGCGAGCGTGCGCTCGAGTGTCGGTGCAAGCACGCCCGATATGCACCGGAGAATCGGCACCGCGAGTACGAACCATCCGACATGGAGCAGTGGCAATCCCAGCAGGATGTACCACGCGAAGCGTGAGTCTCGGTCGGGGATCAGCAGGAGCAGCAGTTGAGCGCCAAGACAGGCTGCCCCGATGCACGCTGCAGCAAGAATGCCGCGCCGCGATGCAGCACGCGCGTGCACGGCGAGTGCTTCCAGGGGTGAGACGCGTGAGGCCTTCCAGGCGGGGAAGAGCGCGCCGCCAATGCCAGCCGCAGTCGCCCCGGCAACGGCAAGTGCGATGCCTGTCCACGAAAGCGCAACACCTGCAGGCAACAGCGCCGAGTACCACCCAACGGCAATCGCCGTCAGTGCGACGCCTACGGGAACACCGATTGCGCCACTCACAAAGCAGAGCACGCCACCTGCCATGACTTGACCAAGGAATATGTGGGCGCGGGTGGCGCCGATGCAGCGGGCAATGGCGAAGAGTCGCTGCTGCTCGGCAAGCGCGGTCGTCATGGCCGTGGTCACAATGAATGCGCAGCAGAGGAATGCAAGCATCGTGGCGACCGCCACGGCGATTCTGCCGCCTGCAGCCGGACGGTCCAGACCACTCGATGCCAATTCGGTCGGTTCGAGCTTCAGTGGTGACTCGAAGATGGTGGCGTTGCCGGCAATCCACGTCACCGGGTCAACACCCTGTTCAAGCACGATCGAAACGAGATCGACTTCGCCCTCGCTTTGCAGGACATCGGCGAGCACGCGGCGGGAGAGGTGTCCGAGCGGACGCTGCAGTGCCCCCAGTGCTGGACGATCACGAATACCGCTGACCGTCAGAACGATGGGCGGACCGAAATGAACGACTTCGAGTTCGGTGCCGACTTGGGCTCCGAGCGCGCGTGCAGCGAGCGAGTCGATGCCAATCTCCGTGTCGCTCTCTGGCGCACGACCTTCCGTGTACTTGATTTGATCGAAGACCGCCTCGGTCTCGAGATCCGCGCCGCGGCACTGCACCGTGGCCCGACGGACCCGGCCTTGTGCATCGGTGCCGCCATCGGCACGCCGGAGTGAGAGAGCTCCGCCGAGTCGCCCAGATGCCGCGCGCACTTCGGGCAGTGCCTGGGCGCGCGCCAGTGCTTCGACATCGAATGCCGCTCCATGTTCGTGGACCACCCGCACATCGGCCTCGCCGATCAGCGTGCGCATACGGGCATTGACGTTGGCGAATGCTGTCTCCATGGCACAGCTCATGGCGACCACAAGCGTGGATGCCAGCAAGACCGACAAGCCGCAGAGCAGGGTGCGGCTAGGCCGACCGAGCAAGCTCAGTCGAGCGATGTGCCAACTGGGATGGATCAAGGCCATGACTGTCCAGACTTCCTGCGACGCAACCATCATGAAGGATGAATGTGCGCCGACAATGCGATGCGGCAACAGGTTCGTGAGTGACCATCAGCACAGTCAGTCCGCGTCGCTGTGCAGTCTGCTCGAGCAGCTTCCAAAGGGCAGCGCTCGTCGTGGAATCGAGGCTGCCGGTCGGTTCATCGGCCAGCACCACGGGCGGCTCCAGCAGCAGCGCACGTGCAATGGCCACACGCTGCTGTTCGCCACCCGACAGTGTGTCGGGTCGATGCGTGCTGCGGTCCGCAAGACCAAGCTCATGAAGCAGCGCGCGTGCACGCTCACGGAGGTCGCGTTCCGCCATGCCATCGAGCAGCCCGGGCAACATCACGTTGCCGAGGGCATCAAGCGTTGGAATCAGATTGAACTGTTGAAACACGATGCCGACACCACGGCGGCGGTAGCGCACAAGCGCTTTTTCGGAAAGGGAGTGCACCGCCGTGCTGCCCACCATGATTTCTCCGCTGTCTGGTCGGTCGAGGCCCGCGAGCAGGTGCAGCAGCGTGCTTTTGCCACTGCCAGAGCGCCCCATGACTGCATAGAACCCGGGCTCGTCGATCGTCAGATCAGCGCCGCGTAGCGCCTGAACGGAACGCCCTCCGCGCCCGGCGGCGGCGTAAGTCTTGTGAACGCCTCGGACCGTGATGCGAGGTTCAGCTGACTGGGTGCTTGCCGTCATAGGTGGTCGCATCCATCAGCGCCGCAAGACTGCTGGTGTCACCTGCGCGCAAACGCACGAGCCAACCTTTGCCGAAGGGATCAGAATTCACGAGCGACGGATCCTTCGTCACGGTGTCGTTGACTGCCGTGATCGTTCCGCCGACCGCGCTGTAGACATCGCTGGTTGTTTTGACGCTCTCCACCTCGCCGAGTGAACCGCCCTTCGTGACTGCCGTGCCGACTGGCTTCAGCTGAACGAAGGTGACATCCGTCAGCTCGTTCGCGGCAAATTGCGTGATACCGACCACCACCTCATCTCCCTCGATGCGGAACCACTCGTGCGAATCGGTAAAACGACAGGATGCGGGGCTGGGCATGGTGGGTTTCTCGTGGAGGCGGGGGGGAAAGTCTCTTATGGTAGTCGCCTGCTATCCTCCCGTGTCGGAGCACCACCGCATGAGTTCCGAGATCCTTGTCTCGCTCTCTGCCTCCTGTCTTCTGCAGTTGCTGCCGAGGCAGCGGTCGCCCATTGCGCTGCTTGATGTACCTCGGTTTGTGGCCGAGGAGCTGGAAGTCCGGGGGATCAACATTCCCGTGCAGATGATCCGACAGCAATCACCCCAAACACTGGAGCGATTCCGTGACGAGGCAGATCGTGCGCAGTGCCCGTGCCTGGTGCTGTACCGCGACGAGCCTCTTGATTTCTTGGCAGAAGCTGAGAAGTCCGCGCAGGTGCTGCGTGAGATGGGCAAACGGGCACGACTGCTCGGATGCGCGGAGATTGCGGTCCGAGTCATGCACATCGCCACCGCATCTCAGCAGATCGCTCCGCTCATGAAGGCTGCCCTCGATGGTCTGCAGCGCTTCGAGGTGAATCTGCTCATCCGCCCCTCGGAAGAGCCGTGTGATCAGCCAGACACGGTGATCGACTTGGTACGGAAGATTGGCGGCTTCCACATCGGTGCAATGCCTTCGTTCGCGAACGCAGCCGCCACAGGTGATGCACAGCAGTCCTTGCGCAAACTGATTCCCTACTCCCTCGCTGTCGAGGCCACGGTGACATCCGTGAGCAAGACTGGTGTGCCCGCGGACGACTCGTTCGATGATCACATCGACATGCTCGTGAAGCTCGGATTTTCGAACAAGCTGTCGATCGATTGGCGCGGCAGCGGCAACTGGGCTCAGGCCGTGCAGGCCATTCGCGCGCATCTCCTGAAGAAGTTGGGGCAAGGGGACCCCGTGGCATGAGTCGATCGCTGATCGTCACGATCGACGGTCCCGCGGGCACAGGAAAGTCATCCGCAGCTGCCCGAGTCGCAGAGCGACTTGGGTTTGACATGCTGGATACGGGTGCGATGTACCGCGCCGTGGCGCTCCTTGCACTGGAGGCAGGGATCGGTCCGGCCGATGGAGCCCTCATTGCCGCTGCCATGGACCGTTCGACCTTACAGGTGGACTTTGCCGTGCAGCCACCGATCATTCGGCTCGATGGACGGGACGTGCACCTGCGGATTCGCGATCATGATGTCACCACGATCGTTTCACAGGTCGCATCGCACCGCGATGTTCGCCTGCGCATGGTCGAGGCTCAGCGGCAAGTTGCTTTGACGCACGCCAAGTTGGTGACGGAAGGTCGCGATCAGGGAACCGTCGTCTTTCCTGACGCTGTTGTTCGCATTTGGCTTGACGCTCGGCCGGAAGTACGGGCGCAACGACGCGCCGATGAACTCCGTGCGCAGGGGATTGCAGTCGATGATGCCTCCGTGCTTCGTGACATCGCCAATCGCGACGCTTCAGACCGGGGGCGCGCGGAAGGGCCGCTGCGGCAGCCCATCGGCGCCCATGTTGTGGACACAAGCGACCTTTCGTTTGCAGAGGTCGTGAATCGTCTGGAGGCGATCATCCGCGAGAGCCTCGCCGCAGCCAAGGTCGGATGCGGCGGTCTGTCCGCGTGAAGAACTCGTTTGACCATCGTCGGCGGCGCCCCGGGTATGGGCTGTTGCCAACGGCGACGTGGGATGTCTGCGCCCAGGTGTGCCAGTCCATGTTGTCGTGGCGCTATCGCTACCGAGTCGAGGGAGCGCACTTGGTTCCGCGCACAGGTCCGCTCATTTTCATCGGCAATCACCAGTCGTATCTCGACCCGATGATCCATGGGCTCGCGGTTGCGGATCGCGCTCCGCGACCGATGGCCAAGGCGGAACTCTTTCGGAACCCTGTCTTTGGCGCTGTGTTGCGCGCGATCGGCACGATTCCCCTGCGTTCCGAAGGGGGGAATCGTGACGCATTTCGAGCGGCACTCGGCGAACTGGAGGCGGGGCGGACGGTGATGATTTACCCAGAGGGTGGACGGTCACTGGACGGATCCGTGCAGCCCTTTCAACGCGGGGTCGAACTGCTCGCGCGCAAGTCGGGCGCGGCGATCGTTCCCATGGGGATCGATGGTGCATACGACATCTGGTCGCCGCATGCGTCGCTGCCGACCTGGAGCGGGCGTATCTGGGCAACGATCGGAGCGCCCATCGATTCGACGCAGCAGGCGACCCTCTTTCGCGATGTGGATGCTGGACTCGCGGAACTTCGATCGCGTGTACGAAAGTTGATGCTTCGATGTCGGTCGCAGCTTCGCGCTCGCTCCGATGGCGAGTTCCCGGCGCGTGGAGTGGCTGATCATGGCATCTGATCCACCGCAGCAACACCCGAGGCATGCACCAGCGGTGGCGCCTCGCGCGGCGGCGCTCGCCATTGCGCGGTTGCTGCGTGGCAAGGGACACATTGCGTATCTCGCGGGGGGATGTGTTCGCGATGAACTGCTCGGAATTGAGCCAGCGGACTACGACTTGGCGACAGATGCGAAACCTGAACAGATTCAGCAGATATTCCCAAAGGCTCGCGGAGTTGGCGAGTCTTTCGGTGTCATGCTGGTTCGCTTTCAAGGGCGCACGGTGGAGGTTGCAACATTCCGCTCGGATGGTCCCTATCACGATGGACGTCGACCGAGCGAGGTGCACTACGCGACGGCGCAAGAGGATGCGCAGCGTCGGGACTTCACGATCAACGGACTCTTTCGCGATCCAGAGTCCGGCGATGTGGTGGACTTTGTCGGCGGTCAGAGGGATCTCGCGACCAAGACGCTGCGTGCCATTGGTGTCCCGCAGGACCGAATTCGGGAGGATCGACTGCGTTCTCTCCGAGCCGTTCGGTTCGCTGCACGCTTTTCGCTCCAGGTGGATGGCGAGACGCAGACTGCCATCGAGGCGACTGCCGCAGAACTCCGCGGCGTGAGCCGCGAACGAGTGGGCGGCGAGTTGCGCCGCATGCTCGCTCATCCGACGCGTCACCGCGCACTGATGCTGCTCGAGCAGTGGCGGCTGGATGCATCGGCCCTTGGTGAGGCGCACTCCGCCGGCGAACTTCCACGGAGTGCAGGTCTACCAGCAGATGCCTCGTTCGCAACAACTCTCGCGGCGTGGAGTCTTGATCGTGCCCAACGTGGCGTCTCGATCGGAGTCGAGCATTGGTCCGATGCGTTGAACCTCTCGTCCCGTGAGCGAACGGAGCTGATGGAAACGCGGAGGATCGTGGCGGTGATTCTGGCGGACTGGCGCACACTTGGGAAGTCAGGCCGGAAGCGGCTTGCATCCACACCGTGCTTCACAGGTGCACTCGATATTGTTGCTGGGTGCGCCCACGATCACGCTCACGCTGTGCGAAATGAGGTGGAGGGGCTTGCACGTGAAGCAGGTGGACTTGCCCCCGCACCATGGGTGCGAGGGGATGATCTTGTCCAGTTGGGGTTCGCTCCGGGGCCTGCGTTCAAACGTGTGCTGGATGGGGTCTACGACCTGCAACTGGAGGGCAAGTTGAACGATCCTGCTCTCGCACTGGCCGAAGCGCGGGCGATGCTGCAGAGGGATGCCGGACTCTGACTGGGTGAGGTCGCGGTGGCTTGAGGGGAAGGGGGGTGTTGACGAGACTGCCCTCGAAACCATGCGCTGGGCGTATATCATTCCACCATGCGATATCTCCGCGCGCTTTCGGTTGCCTGTTCGATTGCCCTCATGGGTACATCCGATGCTTTGGCGCAGACTGCGCCCTCGGGAACGCCAAGCGGCAAGCAGGCCAAGCCTGCCGCAAAGCCGCCAACAACAAAGGGACAGAGCGCCGGGAAGGCGGCTGCTGCTCCCAAAGCACCGGTCGCGCCGGCAGCCCCCGCCGAGAAGCCGAAGAGCGTGTACGTCGTCCCCATGGGCGTTCGTGGCAAGGGAGTGTTTGGACTCGATATCCATGCGCAGCCGTACGGAGCCGTGGTGAAGGACATTGATGCGAAGAAGCCCGATGTCGTGGTTTTCATTCTTGATTCCGCGGATCTGGATTCGGTCCGCTATCTCGGGGATGACCCGCGAAAGTTCGGCATGTTTGATGATGACTCGATGCGCGCCCTCTCGCGTGATCTGCACGAGGTTGTGGAGAGAAACGGCTGCGATGCCGTGATGATCATCCGTGATGCGGTGGGCTACTCGGCGCTGCTTGGTCTGAACTGGTCGAACATGTACATGACCGAGTCTGCGCGACTTGCCGGCCTTTCACGCATCAAGGAGCGGACGGAGGTCGAGGATCCAGAGGTGAAGGCAAAGTTTCGCGAGGCATTCGTGGGAATTTGCAACGGATTTCTGATCGCCGGCGGCTACAACCCCTCGATCGGTCTTGCCATGATGCGCGATGACAAGATGTTGAGCGCGACATTCAAGGGGCGTGAAATTGTGTGGACGGAGGACGCCTCCGGCACATGGGTTGTGGATGGCAGCGCCGAACGCGTCACAGCCAACTTCAGTGCAGAACTTGCCGAGGAACTTGGTCTTTCGGATGGCACGGTTTCCGATGATGCGAACACCATGATCGACGACATGATGTATCAGCGCGGTTACCGCTCGTTTGAGCGACTGCCTGAGGATGGCGCGGTGATTGTGAACGAATACATCGAAGGCTGGCGCAAGGCCCTCCAAGAAATCGTAGAGGCGTACCCAAAATATGAAGAGGCGCTGGGTGATGCCACGGGGGCAAACGAGAAGAAGTTCGTTCAAAAAGCAAAGAGCATTCTCGAATCTGTCCTTTCAAAGTTGAAGAAGTACCCCGCGATCGAGATCAAGTTGCGCCAGGAGTTTGGGATCACGAGGCTTGAGGTCGAGACGGAGATTCTCCGCCTGCAGGAGCGCCTGCGTGGCCTCAACAAGTCAGGATCGCAGCCGACTGGCGGTGGGCGTCAGAGGGGCGGCGGTGGCGGTATCGGGGCCGGCTCCTGATCCATCGACTGAGTGGTTTCGACGGTGACTTCATGTGGTTGTGATGATGAGGTGTGAGATGACTCCAAAGAAGCAAGGGATGAATCCGATGAATCAATTGTGGCTCCATGCACCCGTGTCCGTTGGACCTTGGCGTTGGCTTCGTGTGGCTGCCTGCGTCTGGGTGGCTCTTGCTGTTGCTTCGCCGATCTTTGCCTCCGCAACGCAGGGCACCAAGCCATCTGCTGCGCCCCCGACAGGCAAGCAGACGGGTGCCCCGGCAAAGGCGGCGCCCGCGAAGAACACAGGGAAGGATGCCGCAGCCGAAACCAAGAAGCATGTTTTCATGCTGCCGCTCGATGGCATGGTTGGTATCGGGCTCCGCCACGACGAGATGGAAAAAGTGGAGCAGATTGCCGACAAGATTGGACCTGGACAGGTGATCATTCTCCGCATCAACTCGAATGGTGGACTGGTGATCGAGGGAGACATGATCGCGGAGTCGCTGACGCGCATCAAGCAGAAGCATCGATTGGTTGCTTGGATTGAGAAGGCCATCTCGGGTGGCGCGTTTACAGCACTCTGGTGTGATGAGATGTATTTCATGCCAGAGGCTGCGCTTGGCTCGATCACCATGCTGACCGGACGCACCGAGGTTTCGGCGGTTCGCGAGGAATGGAAAGAGCGCGTGGCTGAGGCGTGCGCCGGCGGGGGGCGTGATCCACTGATTGGCCCCGCCATGGTGCACTCAGAGGTGGAGTTGTCCTATGAGAAGACACCCGATGGAAAGGTCACGTTTTATCCGGATGCAAAGCACACGTACGTGCTGAGCCGGAGCAATGAGAATCTTGACTTCAACGCACAGAATGCCGAGCACTGTGGTTTTTCGGATGGCACTGCAAAGACCGAAGCTGATCTGTACAAGTCCCTCGGAGTGGATGATCCCGACAAGTACGTGATCAGCGATGGTGGCAAGAAGATCGCCGCGGAGTGGCAGAAGTTGATCAAGGATTGCAAAGAGAAGGTTCCGCTCTTGCTGCGGAAGCGTGATATTGAGGGGACCAGCGAGGGTGGTGTGACTCAGTTACAAGCACGCATCAAGAACAATCAGGCCATCATCGACTGGTTCAAGAAGTGCAGGCCAGAGATGGTGTACGAGTTGGGAGTTGGTGATCAGGCGATCGAGCGTCTCAAGGAGGAGAACGAAGAGTTGCGCAAGCAGGTCAAGGAACTCCAGGCCGCGCCGCGTGACAATCGGGGCAACTGAGCGTGGGGAAGTTCGTCAGGCGACTTCGCGCCGCTGAAAGAGTGCGATGGCCAAGGCAAGTGCCGCAACGATGAGGGCTGCCCCGTACGCGAGAACTCTCCAGAGATAGTCCGTCGGGACGGCAGCCTCTTGGTTGATGGCATCCACGACCCAGAACACTTGGAAGTTTGGCACGACTGCGTAGGCAGCCTCGTTCAGCCACAGCAGGACGCGGTCCCAGTCCAGCCAATCCAGATTTGCAGCTTCGCGCACCATGAGCACCTCCTGCAGGCGCGTGATGTTCCGGGCAAAGAGCCAGTCGGAGAGAAGCCCGAGCAGCAGCAGCCCAAGCGTCACGCCAATCGTGAGGATCTGTCCGAGGCGGGCGCTTGCGGCGACGGCAATCGCTGCAAGCACCGTGAGTGATGTTCCCATCAGAAGGAGTGCCACAAGCAGGTCCGGACGGAACTCTTTGCTCGGCGAGACTGACTTCCATGATGGGTCGAAAAACAGAGTTCCGACATAGGCAAGTGCCATCAATGGAACACCCACGATGCAGACAACAGCGGGGAAGGACGAGCCATAGAAAAAGTTGCACCACGTAGCGATGGCAGTCATCCCCAACAGCGCAAGAGCGCCAAATAAAAGTGCAGGAAGGTGGAACGGGGTCGCCGCCGTTTGCATCACGCCATGTACTTCGACAAGCAGGAAGAAGAACGCCGGCAGCGCAGTGGCAGCAAGCAGTGCCAACGTGACTCCAAGAAACTTCCCGAGGACAAAGATCCATCGCGGTACAGGCTTTGAAACAACGAGGAGCAGGGTTCGGCTTTGAACTTCTTGATGCACCACCGCCGTTGCAAGGAATGCTGCAAGAATCGCACCGGACATGAAAACAGTTGAGAGTCCGATGTCCACATACATGCGTTGATCGTCCATCATGGTGAACGCGGACAGTGGATTGCTGACAAGCACCAAGAGGGTTGCAGCAGCGATGATGACCAGGCAGACAGGCTGGCGCACACATTCGAGGAATGTGTTTCGGAGAATCGCAAGAACCTGTTCGAAAAAGCCGATCATGATGCCTTTCTTGCCTCCCCAATGCTACGAATGTTGGCGGAAGGTGGTCGAACCGTGCGTGTTCTGGGGGGATGAACCGTGGTCAGCAATTCTGCGTACAGTGTGCTCCCAAATGGTACGAGATCAGTTTGTGTATCAGCAGGCAACCCGCGTGTGTGGGATCGGCTTTGGCATCCAACTGGTGCTCGGGACATTCCTCGCCATCTTTGGACGTGTGGCCGGCGATTCAGCGATCACACTCGCTTCCGTTTATGTCCTCATCGGGATCTTGCCATGGCTTTCGCTGATCGTGCTCTTCCATCAGCACGCATTGGAGCGTCTTGAGGCGCTTGAGAATGAGGAACTGGAACAACTGCGCGCATCTGGGCGCAGTGTCTTTGAGGGTGGCCGAGAGCAGAGTGACGTTGCAACGCGTCGCCTTGCATCGATGCACCGCTGGCTGATGCCAACGATCAGCGCCATTGTCGCGCTGGCGCTTGGGGTGCTGAGTTACCTGACGATCGACTGGTTGCGGCGATTGGACGATGCATCGGCTACGGCGACACCATTTGGTGTTGGTGCAAATCTCGGCTGGCAGTTGGCGCTGTGCACGGCACTCGCGCTTGGCACCTTCATCTTTTCCCGTTTCGTTGCGGGCATGTCCCAGCAAGCGGCATGGGGCAATCTCCGTGGTGGAGCAGGGACAAGCGTTGGGAATGCCCTTGTCTTGCTTGCTCTTGCGGTCGGGATCGTCTTTGAGGTCTTCCGAAAGCCGAACGTGCTCGAGGCGATTGCCTATGGAATCGCGGT
>Ga0194130_10002982_pt1 | contig 23467 bp, 26 predicted proteins | sample TA2KigsurfametaG_FD_160084 | JGI IMG/M metagenome (GOLD analysis project Ga0194130, IMG submission 160084) | Freshwater microbial communities from Lake Tanganyika, Tanzania - TA2015050 Kigoma 12 surface | ecosystem: Environmental > Aquatic > Freshwater > Lake | place: Tanzania: Lake Tanganyika... | reverse complement strand
TGGGAGTTCGCCGGCCAGCAACCCGGCACGCTCGAGAAGTTCCTACCGGAAGGGATGAACGGCGAGCGGGTGGTGCAACTGCTGCCACTGCCCTCAGGTGAGGCCGCTGCCGGGGCAAGCATTGGCCTGCTCAGCAGCGATGGCCGCTTCAAGCGCCTGCCGAATGAAGACTTCCAGGAGCTCTCCGGCCGCGCCGCCTCAGTGCTCAAGCTGAAGGACGGTGTCACGCTGCAGCGAGTGGTGCTCTGCCGCGATGACCAGGAGCTGGTGGTGGGCAGCTCCACCGGACGACTGCTCCGCCTGGCGGTGAACGAGGCCAACCTGCCGGTGATGGGCCGCAATGCCCAGGGTCCGATGCTGTTGCGACTGCTCCCGGGCGAAACGGTGGTGGGTGCAGCCGGCGTGATGCGCGATGGCTGCGTGCTCCTGGCCAGCCGCGCTGGCCAACTCAAGCGCCTCGCGGTGAACAGCCTGCGCCGCTGCCTACGCGGCGATCTGGGCCAGATCGGTGTGCGCTTCGCCCAGCGCGGCGATCAACTGATCGATCTGCGCGAGGACCACAGCCCCGTGGTGGCCGCTGTGCTCAGCGACGGCCGCAGCCTGCGGCTCGACACAGCTGCACTCCAGGCAGAAGACGACACCGGCAGCGGTCAGCCCCTCGGCCTCAGCGGCAACGAAGTTGTGGTCGAACTGGTGCCTCTCCTCGCGTGAACCGACTCAGCTCCCGGGTAGCTGGGTTTCTTCCGCTAGGCCTTTTGCTTGCGGGCTGCGTACAATCTCCAGGTCGGTCGAACCACACCCTGGCCCCCCAAGTTATTGGCCACACCTGCAGCGCCGATCCTTCTGTCAGCGAAGAGCTCCTGCGCAAAGTCCAGCGCCTCGGGGTGCAGGTGATCGCCGGTCCACCCGAGTCCCGGGTGAAAACGCCAGCTACCTGGCGGAGCACGGCCGCCTGGGCACCATCCGCCTGAGGCAACGGCCGATGAACGCGGAGGTGCGCTGCCAATTGATCAGCCATGAATTTATCCATGTGCTGCAGCACCTCTACGGTGATCTCAAGGGCGGGCCGCCCCTGGGGTGGGGACCAGGGCTGATTCAAAGATTCAGAACGGGTTTGGCTTCGGCTGTCGCTTGACCATTGCCAGCAGCACCGTGATGTCGTGCATCACCGCCTAGATTCAGACCCGGATCGACTAATACACGGCCAGCCTGAGCAGGTTGAGAGCTGCCGTGCGCAGGGTGGCCATCGCGCCGGCTCCATTACCCCGGTAACGGTGAGCATCCTGATGGAGCTGGGTATCGCGGATCCAGTGCCAGCCCTCGATGCTCCAGCGGTCCCGCACCAGTTGCAGAGAGGCTTTTGGGGTGGTGCGCAGGCTGCTCAGAAACAGTGGTATGGCCTTGAACGGCTTGCCGGCGCGAGTGCCGCTGGCCGCCAGCTCCACGATCCAGCCGGTGCCAATCCAGGCCTGGGCGATGAGCTCCGGGGCCGGTTTGGCGCGCAGCGTCCAGGTGATGTCACGGCCGTGGCTAATCTCGTCATCCGTTGCCACAAACGGGATCCTGCGTTTTCCCTGGATCTGGCGATGCAGCGTCTTTTGATTGGCTTTGACCGTCAGCAGGAAGTCGGCCCCCTGCTCCTGAAGATGCCGAAAAACGGCTTTTGCGTGTGCAGAGCATCCGCCTGGATCAGCACTCCGCCCAGAACCAGCTCGCCGAGGAGTTGCCGCAGAACCGCCCGCTCGTGGTTCTCTCCGGTAGCGTGGCAGGACTGGCTAACCGCCACACCCAGGGCAGCGGAGTAGAGCGTCACCTGGGCGTTGAATGCTGAACCGCCGCCGCCGCTCGGATCGATCGAGCCCCTCAGGGTCTTGCCGTCACAGACCAGCGGATCCAGATCCACTGCACCAACAGGGATCTGGGCGATCATCCAGTCACGGAACGCAGCGCATAGGGCCGCCACATCCACCTGGTGAGAGAAGTAGCGGAACGAGGAGTCCGATGGTGGACGCCTGAGCTCGGTGCCAAATGCCTCACTGAACATAGCGTGGTGGCGGATGGCGAATCGCTCCAGATCCCGCAATCTCTGACAGCCACTCAGGATTCCCAGCACCGCCACCAAGAGCAGTTACCAGGCCGGAAACCGAACCCCGCGCCGCATCCGTGCATCAGAGATCGACCTCAGAAAACTGATCAGGTCGAGGTCCATTGTGGCAGAAACACGTTCCAGCACAGAAAGGGGGCGACTCCGCCGACCTCAACCAATGCTGACGGCCTCAGCAAGGGTGCCTGGGACAGACTTTGAGTCAGCCCTGCATAGACATCTTCCAATTCGTCCCACGGGATCAGGTCGGCAAGCCTTGTCCAGCGATTATCACCTGAGAGATGTCCACCAAATGGCAGGAAGAAAACCTTGAACGAGAGCTGATCACGATGCTCGCGCGGATATATGTGAAAAAATCTAAGCGGCCTTTGGGCGCCAAATTAACCCATTTACGTACATTTTACCACCGCAAACAGGTCATATCCATTGCGGCGCAGGTGGTTTGGCTTTATTCAGGAGGCCCAAAGCCATCTATCTCAGGCTCCAGTGCAGGATAATTTCATCTAACGGATTGTTTTAAGCAGATCTGGAAGAGCAACAGAAAGTATTAATACGTTTACTGTAACCAACCACATTGTCTGCTCTTATTTATTCAGATTTGATTAGCAAAACTACAAAAGTGAATTGCAACTTCTCATTCAATTCTTAGAACATCTACAACAGAATCTCTTTAATGTCGGGTTGGATCATCTCTCATTGTTAAGTCGTTTTCCAGCCAGTTAAGCGCCTAGCAGATGCATTCCAACTATCACGTATTGATCCAACTGCGTCCTCATATCGCGTGAAGATCCTATATATATGAGAAGCCTGAGTGATTAGTCGGTATGTAGCATTGTCCCTAAGGAAAAGACATCTCACATCAGGTCTATCCTCAAAGATCTTCCAGGCCGATGTCTCGGCTAAAGGAATAATATATTTAGCTGATAAATCCCGAGGATCACACGCCCGGTCGATGAGGTAAAAGTCGATATTCTTTAGACTCAGATATTGAGATAGCACCTGGAACTGAATATTGTCAGATGAAGAATGTGGATGAAGCTTTAGGCCAATGCGCGGTTTTAGATCGCATATGCCTACCAGCGTGCGAATTAGAAGGAACATCTCATCGATATTTTGTGTGGCAAGTTGCCCTAAAGGGCTATTCGTCTTTCCAAAGAAAACAAGAATATCAACATCAGTTGGGCTGCCATATCTCTCCTCTGGAGCTAAAACTGGTGGGATTGCCAACACTGGATGAGACAAACGTGCGCAATTATTAGCTGAAACCAACCAAGACTGCTGCTCCAGAGGTGACAAGGTCAGAAAAATATCCGGATAGTAATCTAGGTATAATGGGCAAGATTGGACGTTCCCATTTAGTCTATATTGATACTTGTGCTCAAACACTGATCCGTGAACAACCTCTACTGCCTTGATGCCATAGTATGCACAAGCAAGTCTTAGCGCAATGGATCTTGGCTCAATCAAGTCATCATAATAGATTACCGAGCAACAGCTATTCTCCAAATAGTCAAGAATGCAAGTAAAATATATACATATAGTGTCAAGGTATGCCTGAATCCAATCATAATTAAGCTCACGCCCTATCTGCCGGATCAGATAAGAATTCAAAGGAGCAAGTTTTTTGATTGGAACCAAAGAAGTCTGAGTTTCTCGTATTTCATGAATTCTTATTTCATGCTTAGTCCCTTGGATTAGTTGTATTCCCTGCCATTCGAGTACGCGAATTGGCTTATTGTATTGTGAACATCTACATAAAAGCTCTGTCACATGAGACGCATGTATATCTTGCGTAATAAAAAGATGGCTTTGCGCTCTGTTAATCTTGCCGTGGTTTGCAGTATTCATACTGGGACCTTTGGCAGGCTTCCGACTCACCAAGTAACTAAGCTCGGTCGTGGCCGTAGACTTCGACACGGGGCGATGGAAACAGAAAACTTCCAGAGGATATTTAGAGCGCAAGTAAGTTGCATAGAAATTGCGTATCAATGGATAAATGCAGCTGAAGCTCTGATGATCTTCTAGCCGCCAGTCAATAATTTCAGTCGACTGATCAAGGACTACGCACTCCTCAAGAGCTTCGTCATTCGTAAGACTGCTTTCAGAAATCATAGTTAAACAAGAGAGGATTTCGGCTATAAATAAAGCAAATTGCAGTTTTGTAATTGTTTGTGCAAAGTCATTCTAGTGCGCCAAGTATGTAGAAGTAATTCTTTGGCCCTAGTAAGGTATCAAGGATCTGGTACTTTCACGGCTAGATCTGATTTTGGTTAAAGCCCGAACTCATCGTGCGCTAAGCTTCTGAAATATACTATGGACTCCGTCGCGAATCACCGATACTTCGGTCGTTACCCGTCAGATCATTACTGCATACTTCGTAAGACTTCGGCCTATAACTGACACGCCTTCCTCAGCTGTAAAGGATGACTGACGAGGTTCCAGAGAATCGCTCCACAGTGAATGAGAGTCCTCATCCAGCCAGGCTGGGGCGGGGACTTCACCATGAAACACACCAGGCACACACCCGAACAGATCATACGCAAGCTCAAAACGGCTGACCAGTTGCTTGCTCAGGGCAAGATAGTTGCGGACGCCTGCCGAGTTCTCGAGGTCTCCCAGCCCACCTACCACCGCTGGCAGCAGCTCTACGGCGGAATAAAGGCAGCAGAGGCCAAACGGCTCAGCCAGCTGGAGAAAGAGAACACTCGGCTCAAAAGGCTTCTAGCAAAAGCAGAGCTTGACAAGGTGATGCTCAAGGATCTCGCCGAGGGAAACTTCTGAGCCCGGAGCGTCGCCGGCGGGCCGTCACAGTCCTGCAGGAGCGTTACCTGGCATCCCAGCGGAGTGTCTGCCGCGTGGTGGGCCATCACCGCTACCAAGAGCAGATACCAGGCCAGAAACCGAACCCCGCGCCGCATCCGTGCATCAGGGATCGACCTCAGAAAACTGATAAGGTCGAGATCCGTTGTGGCAGAAACACGTTCCAGCACAGAAAGGGGCCGATTCCGCCGACCACAACCAATGCTGACAGCCTCAGCAAGAGTGCCTGGGACAGACTTTGAGTTAGCCCTGGGCGATACCCCGCCTCAGAGGTTAACGGTGGGCCCTGTCCAGAAAAACCAGTCAACCTCGCTGTACGCAGTTTACGCAACAGCAACCCCAGTGCTACGGCTTTCGGTAATTACTCAGCCCAACAGACTCTGTGACGATGCTATCTATACTAAGTTTATTTGTTTCTAATGACGCGGCCTTGATTGAAGAAGCGCTGCGAAATTGAAACAAGGCCTTGGCGCGCCTCGCGCTGCGTAACAAATATTCAGCTTTCCGTCCAAAGGCATTATGGGGTTGCAATGAGGGAACGGGTATGTCAATCTTGGTGGGGAGCTATTTCGCGATGCGTAATTTCGCTTGAATGTTCTCCAATTGCTTTATTTGGACACGATCTAGCATGGAGCCTGTGAAGTTTGCTTTGGTTGGCTGTGGGCGTATTGCGAAGCGGCACGCCGAATTGCTTGGCAATGGCCATATTGAAGGGGCGGCTTTAATAAGTGTCTGCGATGTCGATTTCTATCGTGCTAAAGAACTTGCAAGACAATATGGGATCACTGCCTATTCTGATATGCATGAGATGATGCGGGGCGAAGCCATAGATGCAGTCGTTGTGCTGACTGAAAGCGGTAATCATCCATCGAATGTCATCAGCCTTGCACCATTTGGCAAACATATTGTTGTTGAAAAGCCGATGGCGCTTCGCCTAACAGATGCTGATCGCATGATCGAGGTTTGTGATAAATATGCCATCAAGTTGTTCGTCATTAAGCAGAATCGCTTTAACCTACCAATCGTCAGGCTTCGGCAAGCTCTTGATCAAGGCCGTTTTGGGAAGCTAGTCCTAGGAACAGTACGAGTGCGCTGGTGTCGTACTCAGGATTATTACGCTCAGGCACCTTGGCGTGGGACTTGGGCCATGGACGGTGGTGTTCTTACCAATCAGGCTAGTCATCACATCGATATGCTGCTCTGGATGATGGGAGATGTCGAGACAGTGCATGCGTTTGGTGCTACGCAATTAGCTTCCATTGAAGCAGAAGATACAGCCGTCGTATCGCTTCGCTTTAGCAACGGTGCTCTTGGGGCCATCGAAGCCACGACAGCAACACGTCCTGTTGATCAAGAAGGCTCAATCTCAATTCTGGGAGAGAAGGGAACTGTAGAGGTGGCAGGATTTGCCATGAATCAGATCCGTACTTGGCAATTCAAAGAGTCGTTACCCGAAGACGAAGATGTAATTGAACGTTATTCTGTCAATCCACCTAATGTCTATGGGTTCGGGCACAAAGCCTACTATGAACACGTCGTTAATTCGGTTCTCAGTGGTGGTCCCAATCTTATCGACGGGCTGTCCGGACGCAAAAGCTTGGAGCTAATTTCCGCTATCTACGAGTCTATGGAAACCGGCAGTCCGGTAAGGATGAGATTCAAGCCAACAGTTGTTCGACTTGGGCTTTGAAAAATCTGTTGTTATGAATCAACCCAGTGTTAAGCATGTTGGCATTATTAATGTTGAGTGTGGTCAGCGTGTTTATATTGTCTCTCCATCAAACATCTATGGATGCAGGCTCGCCGATGATGTCTTTGTTGGTCCGTTTGTGGAGATTCAGAGGGGCGTTGATATCGGCCCCCGTACGCGTATACAGTCACATTCATTTATCTGTGAACTTGTTAAAATAGGTGAAGACTGTGTCATCGCACATGGGGTCATGTTCATTAATGATCTGTTTCGCAATGGCGGTCCAGCGCGCGGCGATCGACAGTTGTGGCGTCGAACACTCATTGGGAATCGGGTCTCAATCGGAAGCAACGCAACCATACTGCCTGTGACGATTTGCAATGATGTTGTGATTGGTGCCGGTGCTGTAGTGACCCGTGACATCCTGATCCCAGGTGTCTATGCAGGTAATCCAGCTAAGCTTGTTCGCGCGCATGCTTACAAAAGTGCTAGCGTATAGACATGGAAGCTCCTGAAATCCATATCCCCCTTGTTGATCTACATGCACAGTATCTCAGCATTAAAGATGAAATCGATTATGCAATCTCAAGTGTTATTCGAGGGTCTTCCTTCATACGCGGACCACATGTAGAGCTGTTTGAAGACTCGTTCGCCGAACTTCACAATGTGAACCACTGTATATCATGTGCCAACGGCACTGATGCACTCTATATCACAATGAAAGGTCTAGGTATTAAGCCTGGCGATGAGGTTATCACAACTGCCCACTCGTGGATATCAACGTCGGAAACAATAAGCCAGGCAGGCGCCATTCCCGTGTTTTGTGATACCGACCCACTAAGCTATTGCATAAATCCAGATAAGATTGAGAGCTTAGTCACAGACAGAACTGTTGGAATTATTCCGGTCCACCTGTATGGGCATCCTGCTGGTATGGCGTTAATCAAAGAAATTGCAGATAAACATAAGCTATGGATAATTGAAGATTGTGCTCAAGCTCACTTGGCTACCTTCAAGTCGAGACCTGTTGGGACCTTTGGAAATGCAGCGACCTTTTCTTTTTACCCTGGAAAGAATTTGGGTGCAATGGGAGATGCAGGTTGTATTCTCACAGACGATTCTGAGCTGGCTAGATGGTGTGAACTTTACGCACGCCATGGAGGGAAAGGTCAGCATGTAATAGAGGGCATTAATAGCAGAATGGATGGCATTCAGGCCGCAGTGCTCAATGTGAAACTCCCTTATCTTGCCCGATGGACTGAACAGCGCATAAGCGCTGCCAATTACTATACCGTAAATCTCTCAAATGCCAGGGATATCGCTCTACCTACTGTGATGACAGACTGCAAGCATGTATTCCACCTCTTCACAATACAGACTAGACTCAGGAACAGCCTTAAAGAGCATCTGGCGCGCAACAATATCGATTCTTCAATTAACTATCCCATTTGCTTGCCACTGCTTCCTGCTTATTCAGGATATGAACACGAAAGCACTGACTTCCCAAATGCAACTAGCGCTCAAGAGAGAATCCTATCGTTACCTATATATCCTGAAATAACCAGCGAGCAGCAGGATCGTGTGATCCATACCATTAATGAGTTCAACGACCTTAGATAGACAAGCTAGTTCTATAATGCGATGCCAAAACATTCCATAATTATCCCTGCTTATAATCGTTTCGACTACTTATGGAATACAATCATCAGCTGTCTCGCATCTTCTGAGACTGATCTGGAGTTGCTAATTAATGATGATGCTAGCAATCCTGAATCTGCAAACCAGTTTTATGACAGGGCTAAAAAAATAGACTCAAGGGTTAGGGTCTTTCGAAACAAAGAGAATCAGGGGGTTGGAACCAGATTAGCAGAACTACACACCTTAGCTCAAGGTGAGTTTATTCATGTGATAGGCAGTGATGACTTAATGCATCCAAAACGCTTAGAAGTTGCTTCAGATCAAATCACCAGGTCTACCACAGAGCAGACAGTCTGGTGCAGCAGCGCGGTTTATCTGGACGCCAATTATTCTAGAGTAGGGGCTAGCCAAACTAATACTACAAACTCATTCCTAAAGGCATCACTGTTTTTGCAGCCGTATATCCTACACCCAACTGTTTCTTATTATCATCCAGAAATAAGTTTTCACAAGCCGTATCGAGTTGGCATGAAAGCTGCTGTTGATTATATGTTCTATGTTGATAACTATACAACGGCGCCAATTTGCTTCTGTCCTGCCTCCCTTACGTATCTGGTTCATTCATCATCCGGGATTACACGAAATGGCTTGTCACGGTCGCTCCAGCTCTCGATGCATGACTACGCTATGCATCGGCTTTGGTCAAAGTACGTTCAATGTACTCTGGCCCAGATATCTACTCTCCGGGCTATTCTCGTAACCAATGAGTATCCAACTCAAGATATCAGCATGTTGTCTTCTAGTAGTTTTCAGCAGCTATGTTATCTAATTGACTCCCTAGAAGAGATCGCTAGCACGCTGATGCCTGCATGTCATTCAGATTCATTTTTTCACTGCAGAGAAATCAACCAAGCTGTAGGCAATGACCTAATAGTCTTAACCCACTACATGAAGGACAGAGTATGTAAGGCCGCAAAGGATATTTTTTAGGTTTTTCGTATTATTGGTGCACAATGATAGACCATTGCGACCAATAAATCACCTTCGATTAACTTTGTACGGTGGGTCAGTGTCACAAAACCCAACGAGTTATATAGACTTATTGCTCTGCTGTTAGACATTTTGCAGGACAAAAGAATTTTGTCTATGAAGCCTACACAACAAATATGATTCATCACATGACTTAGAACTTTTCTCATGATGCCATTTCCTTGTAGACCGCATTCAATAAATAGTCGACCAATCTCAATACTACGTTGATGCTTATTATAGTTGTAGACACCTATTTGGCCAGCTCTGACACAATTATAGAATATACAGAACATACATTCGTCATTCTTGGTTAAATAGTCAATGAACCAACGCCTGTGGCTATCGAAGGCAATAATTGAATTGTCAACAAAGTATTTTCTAACTTCAGGAGTATTTCTAACCTCTAATGTAAAATACAAATCCTTCTCGACAAGCGGCTTGAGCAGGATCTGGTCAGTTATAAAGTAATCCCGCAAAAGAAGGTCCCTGATCATATTTTATATCGACACTTATTAATCGATTCAGCTAGAGAGTCTGCAACACGCCTTACATCATTATTATCGAGATATATATGTAAAGGTAAAGATATTAATGTTTCAGAGAATAAATCTGCTTGAGGGCAACTCTGGACGAAATGCTGGTATGGTTTATAGTTCTGGTTGCTGCGGTAATGGACTCCCGGAAATATACGCCTTTTGTTTAGTTCGGACATTACAAGATTACGGTCAACATTACGAACAGATATTTGAAATAGATGTCGGGAGCTAGTATAAGATGGCGATTTGGTGCAATGCTGTATGGGTATGATCTCAGGCAGGTCTGTCAAATAAGTTTCATAGAGAGTTGAAATCTCACGTCGTCTAGTATTGTCTTCTTCAAGGTAGCGAAGGCTTACTAACGCAAGGGCGGCAATGACTGAATTACCGTGATACTTGTTGCTAGCATAATCCACAGTGTACTCCCACTTATAATGGTTATCACTATTGGTGCGACTAAAGGTGTCCTTGTCAATACCTAACCAACTACGCTGCCGCGCTTCTTGGTCATAGCTACTATCTCTAAAGCAGATCATACCGCTATCAGCAGTGGGCATATTCTTGACAGCTTGGAAGCTAAAGATTGCAACATCGCTGTCATGTCCTATATGATTTGTGCCAATATAAGAGCCAGCCATGTGAGCTGCATCAAGAATAAGTATTAAACTATTTCTGCGGCAAATCGAGACAACTTCTTCGTAATTATCGGGATTTCCTCCAATACCAACAAAAATGACGGCCTTTGTATTAGAAGTAATACTTGCTTCAATACTAGTTGGTGATAGATTAAGAGTTTGGTCAACATCAGCAAATACCGGAATTAATCCGGCATGAAGAATGGCGTGATTTGTGGAGACAAATGTGAGCGGGGTTGTGATAACCTCAGAGTTGCTGCCCCACGAATGACGATCACGCAGCATTTCAAGTGCCAAAAACAAGCCAGACGTACTTGAATTTAGGAAATGCGCATTATTTAGCCCGGTGAACCTCTTCCATTGATTCTCGATTTCTAGAGTTTTGTATCCTAATCCAGTCCAGCCACGTTCAAGGCATTGCCTAATTTCGTAAAGGCATTCATCGGTCCTGAAAGCTGGTTGAAATAGATGTATATCTTTCACGACCCTACAGTTGAGATCAGTATCGTATCATGGGGCGGCCGTTTAGCGCAGTCCCATTGGGGTCTTTTTCTCATCCGCGTTGCCTGAGGCTTCTAATGTTAGTCTAAGAGACTAACAGACCTACATGTTGACATGGCCCAGCTGTGTAGACCCACCAGGTTGTTCAGCTGACAAGTGGGTGTGAGGTCGTCGTGGTCCGGGTGTCACCACCGACCCACCGACCTAACATCCCATGCATACCTACCCGAATGCTCGGCTGATACCCCTCGGCCGTGAACGGTTGCTGCGTCGACACATTGAGGACCTTCCAGAACTCAGAAGAGCGGAACCGCTAGTTTCCGCGCTATCTGGAAATCAATAACGGTCGCAGGTGTCATATGGCCCTGGCTGGCCGAACCCCATTCAGCAGCCCGGAGTGTTGCGAGCACATGAATAAGCTTGTGTGAAATCACACTTAGCCAACTAGTACCTCAATAGTATAGCATATATATACATGGTACTTAGCAGTGGCTATTTTAGTCGTTAACCTGTCACAGGCGCGTCACCTCGACGAATTCGTAATAGACAATCATATTATGTATCTTTCTCCGCGCCTGAAAGACGATATTCAACGACTTGAATTTCACTGCGATCATACCCCTGAAGTCTCTAGATACTTACATGGCATTCAGATTCAAACGGGACTTCGAATTTCCGTTATTGTCACATATGTCGACGTATTTGGCTTTCAATCCTTCGCTCCACGATTCGAGAACTGTGATGTTCCTATAATTGCAATCGTAGGAGATAGTCATCATGGGAGAGGTTCCATCCACAAAGTAAACCGCTATTTACAGACTAACCATATTGACCATGTCTGTTTAAAGCAAACTAAAGGTCAGCAGCAGCTATTTAGCGAACTTGGTTATTCTGCATTCTGCTTCCCTGTCTATCTCGTCAATCCAACTTTTCTATTGCCAACAGATGATTACGCTCCGGTCATAGCTGCTTATGGCTCCAGCTCCCCTTATCATTACCGCCGCAGTGTTATTATAGAGAAACTTATACGCACCGGACTGCCTATCGTGACAGGGCGCGTCGAAAGAAATGAAATGTTTGCAGCCTTTAATAAAGCCGCAATTACCCTTAATATACCTTTGAATTCTGATGTTAACTATCGTTTTCATGAGGCAATTGCGGCTGGTTCTTGTCTTCTTACTGAAGAGCTTGGACCAGTAGCAACTAGGTTTGAATCCATGCAAGCTAGTCTCCACTATGAATCCTTTGCTAATTTTGAACTCCTGGTCGAACAGTGCAGGATGTTGTTATCGAGTAAGTCAGTTAATTATCAGATCAGGCAAGAAGCGCATGTACGGCTACGGCAAGCAATGACTCAGACCTCTGAGAAGTTTACCGCATTGCTCAATTCTCTCTCTTCATGCGTACGTCAATCTGCCTCTAGAAATACGGACGCAAATATCTATGATGCTAAGATTAATGCCTATGAGAAGGTCCAAGAAATGGCGCGACGGAGTTTGATTTCTCCTGCTGCTTCTCAGAATATTTTTGATCAGACTCCATGGCCAGAGAGCTTTAATCCTTATGACTACAGTGACATTGGACACTACCAAGTCTAGACCCTTACTCTGTCAAGTTCCATGCATGAAGTAGTGAGTTCATCCGTGCGCCCCAATTCAATCGGAATCCTACACGTAGGCATAGGAAACATTGCTGCAATAACCGGATCTCTTCGCCGCCTCGCTGTAAAACCTGTATATGTGGAACGGCCTATAGACTTACATGGCCTCACTCATCTAATACTTCCAGGAGTTGGTAATATGAACGAACTTATGTTACGCCTCCGGAGCACCAAACTCGATAAAGCCATTATGGACTTTTCAAGCCATGGATTTATTCTTGGCATATGTCTTGGTTTTCAAGCATTGTATCAGTATAGCGATGAGGGTTCATGTGATTGCCTGGGATTGCTCGAGGGCGTTGTTGTTCCATTTTCTAGTTACGGACAGTCTTCTACAAACATAGGTTGGTCGAAAATAGAATCTTTCCCTTCAACTCACAGCCATAAATCGCCTATTCTTGCAAATAGTGTTCTGGCACATACTTTCTATTTTACTCATTCATTCTGTGTGCCAGTCTGCTCAAGTACTACACATATAGTTCGTGTCGCCAATCGCCATATAACTGCTGCTTCAAATCATGCTAACATATATGGAACGCAATTCCACCCAGAGCTTAGCCATATTCATGGTAGATCTGTAATTCAGGCTTTTATTTCTCTCTCGTAATCGCTCTTATTAAATGACATAATGAAACAGCGTCTCATATCAACAATACTCCTAAGAGACAGACTTGCTTATGTCTCACGCCGCTTTGGTGAATATCATTACGTTGGGGACCCTGTTAATATCCTAAATATACTATCTGCTTACTGTGTTGATGAAGTAATGATTGTTGATACATCTGCATCACGTTCTAATCATATTGATCGTTTCTTCCTTGAAAAGCTTCGATCGGTCTCGGACTTTCCCCTCGCTTATGCTGGTGGCCTGCGAGAAGAATCCCAAATAGATATTGTATTTCGTACAGGCTTCGACAAGATCTTCCTATCTGCTTGTAACTCAGACCTAGTACGACTAGCAGAATATACTCAGCAGATGTACGGGTCTCAAGCCTTGGGGCTCTCTCTTGACTATTCGTTTGATTCTCAGGAGCGCATAGTTTTTAATCCATACAGCCGCAAACCTACTAAGCATGCGCTGATGGCGTATCTCCTAAGCCTGCCAGCTGAAGTATTCTCAGATATTCTGCTAACATCCGTGCTGTTAAATGGCACCTCCTCCGGGATTGATGTCGACGTTCTTCATCTTCTCGCTTCTTCAGGGCTCAGGAATCCCATCCTGCTATCTGGTGGTTTAAAACACTTTAGCCCTTCACTAGCCGCTAGACTTATTGAAAAGAACCCGCACTTCTCTGGAGTTGCAGCGTCAACAAGTATTTTCTTGCAGAATTATAGCTATGGCTCGGCTCTAGTCTCCTTGAAGCGACATGAATTCTGACTTTCCAATGGGCACATATCGTCAATGCATGACTTGTGTCATGGATACTTCTGATCCAGATATTGTTTTTTATGACGACGGTACCTGTAGTCATTGTCGTCATGCAAGTCGTTTTACAAGTGGTTTATCAAAGCGGTACTCTCTTAGCGATATTGTATCTTATATCGCTGCGCAGACCTCCTCCCAGGACAAAAGCAAATCAACTTTCGACGTCCTAATTGGCCTAAGTGGCGGAGTCGACAGTACCTGGCTGCTTCATTTGTTAGCAGGCTCTGGTCTTCGAATATACGTTCACCATGTTGATACCTGTTGGAACTCTCCTGAAGCTACATCTAACATCTTTAGGATCTGCGACAAGCTCAAACTGCCCATTGCTACACATGTCGTAGACTGGAATCTCATGAGACGTCTCCAAGTTGCATTTTTCTATGCAGGCGTTATCAACCAAGACATTCCGCAAGATTTAGCAATATTCTCTTCTCAGCTGCAAGCGTGCATGCGGAACAAAATCCCCATTATTGCAAGCGGTGCTAATAATACAACTGAGTCTATTCTGCCTCTTATGTGGGGCCATGATTGGCACGATCAGGCTAATCTCTTTGCTATCTATTCTAGGTTCTGGGGCAATACTCTACATGGCTTTCCCTATTGTACTTTTCTCGACCTGGTTAAGTACCGCCTAAACATCCATAGTTCTTTTAAGGCAATTAACGTATTAGACTTGCTTCCGTACGATAAACGGTATGCAGTATCTCTGCTAGTTGACCAGTATGGTTATCTGCCCTATCGTCACAAACATGGTGAGTCACTATGGACTCTCTACTATCAGTCGGTCTACCTACCGAGCGTCTACAAGATTGACAAAAGAAGGGCGCATCTTAGCAATCTTATTGTTAACCGTGACATATCTCGTGAAGAAGCCCTTGTTCAGTTGTCACAGCCCACTCTTCCACGAGGAGAACTTCTTGAAATCTGTAACCTTGTTTCCCTGAAACTAGGAATTCCATTAGATCATACGCTTAATCCAGGGGCATATGTGTTTCCAACATCTCATGAAAGCTATACCAATACAAGAGCAGTAATAAGATACTATACCCCTCTTATTCTAGCATCTTCACCTGAACTTAGACCTAAGACCCTATCAAGCTATTTAAACGATTATGAGCTTTCAGCTAATTCCCGTCATACAAATAGACAGCCTGATACAAATCAACCCCAGGTCTTGTGAACAAAATCCACCTGTTCTTCATTCACAACTGGCGTACACTACTGATAGCCCAGCTTGTAGAGCGCCTTAGTCCCCGACTCGATAAAGGTGTACACACAACATATTTTATTTGCGCACGCGGGTTTGCCCCGATGATCTCGCAGTTGGGTCTAGGCCCAGTCTTTGACATAGATCCCATATTCAACACTCCGTATTCGTATCTTAATGCTCCCTCTCCCATTACGTTGAGATATCTACTATCTGCCGGTGAATCTATATCTCGCTTTCTAGGTATGCATAACAGTGTTTTATTTGTTCCTCATCTGGCGGACCCCTGGATGCGTTTCCTTACTAGTCTGCCACAGATTATTGATGTTAACTTTATTGAAGAAGGTAACAAGATATCCGCAAATCAAATTGATTCTGTGCACAGCCAGCAAGCATCGGATGTACTCTCACAAACCAGTGTAGATGACTCTTTAACATGCATGTTCTGCCAAGAATTAACGAATCCCAATTTGGTTAAGTCTAGCACTCTATTTTGCACCCAAGACAATAATCACGTCATTTTCCGAAAACATGTTTTCTCGGACTCTGAGATAAAGTCTTGCGTAAAGACACTTCTCGCCTCACATCCACTCTTGTCAAATTCTGTTCAGATAGGCGCTAGGCTATCTGCTATTGGTACACCTCTGCTCTTAGGTGCTAAAACATATTTGCAGCAGCATATATTTATTGAAATGATCTTGGAAGCATTCAGGTCGCCATACCCTAATTTTTCATCGTTAGCGTACAAACCTCACCCTTCATGTCACTTGCATTATTCTCGACATTATCGCGATAAATTGCTAAATCTCTCTGTCATTCTATGTCCTTCCAAATATCCTATTGATCTTGCTATATTTGCCGGAGTTGTGCCCGCTTTGATTGGTGATACTTCGTCAGTGATGATCACAGCAAAGAGGCTTGGTGTAGAGGTCTGTTTTATTGGAACTCTTGAGCAAACACCGAACATTAAATGCAATGGATTGAGGAACGTCTATCAGCAGGCACGACTAGGCTATTAAGCCTTTGTCTTCCAGTAGCTCTATAACAGACTTTGTCCTTGCAATCTTTGTTGCCCACTGGAATATGCCATTAGCTTCATTGCTACTGTGGATTCCCTGAATCCACATTGGAGACTGTGTGGCAAGTACATGCCTTATAATCGAGTTTGGTATTTCGTCATGCGCGAAGCCGAACGGGACTAATTCAGGTGTGACAGTCGTTCTATCTAATAGTAATGTTGTAAAGTTACTTTGAGGCCATAAGCATTTCCACGCTTCTCCAGTCTCGTTCTGGTATTGAATTCCTAGTGGCAAGTCTATTAGTATCGGCCCCATCAAGTATTCTTCTCTATTAGATTCTTCGTGGGTGTACACATACTCATCTACTAGACTCATGTACCCAGGCATTAATGTATCGTCACCGTCTAGCCTTATCATGGCTATTCGCTTGCTTTTCTGTTTATCCATCTGAACCAGCTTACTTATTAAGGGAGCCACTATGGAAGGATACGAGAAGTATGGTTCAGGCTCTGGATATAGCCTTACCCTATGGACTCTTGTTTTTATTCTTCGAGCGCTGGTCAACATCGTAATGCTTCGGGACACCCATCCCGCCAACCATGGATATTCCTTGTACTCATCTATAAATACATGCAATTCAAAGTCACGAATGTCTGAGAGCGCAAGTCCCGACAAGGTAAATTCTTCAAACAGATTGAGCCTGGTTTGTAGCCATTTTATGTGGCTGCGCAGAGCGTCGGCTTGCTCCATACAAGAGCAATCCATAAAATTCCAGATCTGATGTTTTCTGTATAACGCAAAAGGTACAAATATGAAGAAAGATGTATCTGATATTGTGCGGCCCGGATTTGCATTGGCCTTGGCTCTGCGTACGCATGCGCCGGATATTAGTTCCTGATTATTTAAGTGTCCTACCGAGAATTTCATTCAGAGCAACAGTAATAACACAATCAATGCCTTGCGCGCGTAACAAGGTCTGGCCACGTGAACTGAGCGCAATAACTAGCATACCATGGGATATAGAGATTTAGGCATTCGTAGTCCATGCCTCTGATGTCTTTTGCAGTTCTATTAGCGAGAAGCATATCACGAACAATTTCCTTAATCCGGCTCTTGCAGAGATGTGGTTTGGTTTTCCTGGATAAACCCTATCGCCAATCCGTGAAGCGCGCGATATCGCGCCTGACCGGGCACCCACATATGATTGTGAGCAAATCTACTTGGCATGTGTTTAGACAAAGTCGCTATCGCTTTGAGCACTGGCCTCACTAAAACTTAGAGGATTGCCGCTGACCACGCGATCCAGGTGAACCCAGGGGTGATTCAAAGTTTCAGAACGAGTTGGGCTTTGGCTGTCGCTTGACCATTACCAGCGGTAACTTTCAGGAGACGTACCAGTACAGCTCTGCACGCCCTCGCATCCGAAACACCCACGGCCAAATCCCAAGCGTATAGGCACACTGAATTTGGGGAGGCCGGGCCATGACCTATATCATCATTGGAGGTTCGACCCCGAAAGGAAACGTGGTCTAGGTTCCCACAGGGCTCCCTGCCCTGGCGACAACATTGCTAGATCCTTCTAATGGTGTTGATCCCAATTAGGAATTGTTCACTCATTTGCGTGGAACCTGCCAGGCCTCCCTTCTTTATCGGAAGTCAAGCCAATACCAGACGTCTCTCCATCGCGCCGCCGTCGTGCGCGGCTCAAGGTGGTCAATCTACGATCTGCTGGTATTGATATTGAGAGTCGATTCCATGTTGTTGCATTACCCACAGAGCTTGATGACGATCTAGTTCGTAAGTTTCTGAGCTTTACCGGCGACCTTCAGCGAATGGTCGAGTGGCTACTCGCTCTTAAAATCACGACCGTGGCGATGGAGTCGACCGGAATCTACTGGGTCCCTTTATACGAAATACTTGTGGCTCACGGCATTGAAGTCTTTTTAGACAATGCTCGACATGCCAAAAATGTGCCCGGCAGAAAGACTGATATTAATGATGCTCAATGGCTCCAACAGCTCCACAGCTATGGCCTTGTACGAGCAAGCTTTCAGCCTGACTGACGTGACCCCCTTCATTGGTCCAGGCGCAATGAGAGTGGGTGGTTATGCAGCAGCTGGTTGAGCTGCCTCCAGCCAGGGGCGCACGCCCCTGGCTGGAGGGCCGAATGCGGCCTCAAGTTGTTGTACTCCCACCGCCAGCGATCAGCCAAGGCTTGGGCCTCGGCCACGGTGGTGAAAAGCTCGGTGTTCAGGAACTCATCCCTGAACCGGCTGTTGAACCACTCGGCAAAGCCGTTCAGCCACGGTGATCCTGGTTTGATGTAGGCCGTGGTGGTGCCGCTGTTCTCGCTCCATCGCCTGAGGGCGAGGGCGATGAATTCGGGCCCGTTGTCGCTGCGGATGAACGCTGGGGCTGGGTAGAGGCTGGTGAGCTGTTCCAACTCCGCCACGACGTCTTTGGACTTGCAGCGTCTGCCCACCCGGATGGCCAGGCAGAGACGGCTGCGCTCGTCGGTCACATTGAGGAACTTGAGACGCCGGCCATCGGCCGTGGCGTCGAATTGGAAGTCCATCGCCCAGAACTGGTGCGGGTGCTCAGCCTGGTGACGTCGCACCGAGCCGTCAGCCGGGCGTGCCCTCTTCTACTTGCGGGGGGTGGGCCGCTGCGGCCCTCCTCGCGCCAGAGCCGGTGCGCCCGCTTGTGGTTTACGGTCCAGCCTTCCCGCCGCAACAGGCGGTGGGCCATGCGCCGGCCCCAGCGGATGTGCTGAGCTGCGATCAAGCGGAGACGATGCCTCAGCTTGTCCTCTTCAAGATCGACGACCTTGCTGACATGGCGCTGGCTGCTGCGGTACTGGCCCGCCACGCGGCAGACCCACCGCTGGGATGCCCGGTAACGCTCCTGCAGGACTGTGACGGCCCGCCGGCGACGCTCCGGGCTCAGAAGTTTCCCTCAGCGAGATCCTTGAGCATCGCCTTGTCAAGCTCTGCTTCCACCAGAAGCCTTTTGAGCCGAGTGTTCTCTTTCTCCAGCTGACTGAAGCGTTTGGCCTCTGCTGCCTTCATTCCGCCATACAACTGTTGCCAGCGGTAATAGGTCAGGGCTGATACCTCCAAAGCACGGCAGACATCGGCCACGGTCTGACCCTGATTGAGGAGCTGCTCAGCAGTGCGCAGCATGCGGATGATCTGCTCAGGAGTGTGAGCTTGCGTTTCATGGGGCTTCTCCTGGGCAAGTCTGGCCGGCTGGGAAGCTCTCATAAAGTCTGGTTAAGTTTTTAGGGTCCACGTCATATCCACCAGCCCTATCAAGACCTGGAGCGGCAAAGGAGGTTGGCATCATGAACACCGCACACATTTCCCTTAGGGTTCAGGCCCCGAAAGGTGATATCAGGAACAGCCACTCCCCCCCAACCCAATGTTAGTGCAGCCACGGGCTTTGAGCTTAATAATATGCATTTTAGGGGGGCAAACGCACTAGGAACAGCGCTGGACTGTTTCCTCGCAGAGGTTGAGGCGTGGTTGAGCTGCTCACGGAATTAAAAATATCTGAGAAACTTGCTTTGGCGAATGCTTCACAGCCAATTTTGGCCGAAAGTAATGGAAAGAGATGCCGTAACCCTTAAGACCTTTTCACTACAAACTGGTAACAGCCATACCACCCTCAACCGAACGGCGTATTGCCTGCAGTTGTCTAAGCAGAGCCTCAAGCCGATGTAGAGGCACCATGTTGGGCCCGTCACTAAGGGCGCTTTCAGGGTCGGGATGAACCTCCATGAACAGCCCATCAACCCCCACGGCTACCGCTGCTCGCGCCAGCGGTGCCACAAATTCCCGCTGTCCGCCCGAGCTGGTGCCCTTGCCGCCGGGTTGCTGCACCGAATGGGTGGCATCGAAAATCACAGGGCAACCCAGCTCCTGCATCTGGGGCAGTCCCCTGTAGTCCACCACCAGCGTATTGTACCCAAAGCTGCTACCTCGCTCGGTGAGCCAGAGGTTTGCTACCCCGGCATCCCGCAGCTTCTTCACAACCTGGGCCATGTCCCAAGGGGCCAAGAACTGACCCTTTTTCACGTTGATAATCTTGTCCGTGCCACGCACGGCCTCTGCCGCTGCCAGCAAGAGATCAGTCTGCCGGCACAGAAAGGCGGGAATCTGCAGCGCATCCACTACCTCAGCTACCACCCCTGCCTGCTGGCTCTCATGGATATCGGTGAGCACCGGCAGATTCAGCGTTCGCTTCACCTCGGCCAGAACATCCAGACCAGCCTCCACACCGGGGCCACGGAAGGATCCGCAAGAGCTGCGGTTCGCCTTGTCGTAGCTCGCCTTAAAGATGTAGCGAATACCCAAGGAATCGGTGATCGCCTTCACGCGCTCCGCCACCTCCAGGGCCAGATCGCGACTCTCGATCACGCAGGGGCCGGCAATCAGGGTGAAGCTCATGGGGATGCGCCCGCTCTAGGGAGATCCACGCAAATCTGTCACAGTTGAGCTCACTCTATTGGGGCACTCAATGAATCAGTGCAGTGTTTGTCTTCAACACAAAAATCCCGTAGCTTCTGAACGCTACGAGATCAGCAGCAACACGCTCTGGATCCTGCGCCACCATCCGGACCCGGCGCCGCTCACAGGCTGGCTGCTGCTCGATGCCCGAAGACATATGGGCGGTCCCCTGGAGTTCACCCCTGAGGAAGCAAGCGCCTGGGGAGCAGCGGTGCAGCAGGCCTCACTGCTGGTGCAGCAGCTCACCGGCTGTCACCGCGTGTATGCGATCGCCTTCGGGGAAGGGGCCCACCACCTCCATATGCACCTGATCCCACGCTTCGGCTCAGAGCCAGCCAGCGAGGCCTGGAAGGTGGCGGATCTCTATCGCGCCGTAACGGCAGGGAGCCGGCCTGCCGTAGCGCCGGCAGCCGTGGCGGAGTTCGTGCAGCGTGCGCGGCAGGCCCACCTAACCTCGGCAACATGACCCAGCCGATCCCGATCTTCATCGGTGTCGACCCCCGCGAGCGGGCCGCCACCAACGTGCTAATCGACAGCCTGTACCAGCACAGCAGCGCACCGCTGGCGATCACTCCCCTGCTCACGCAGCAGCTGGAGAGCCAGGGCCTTTACTGGCGGCCCCGCGACCCAAAACAGAGCACCGCATTCTCCTTCAGCCGCTTTCTGGTGGCCTATTTGATGGGCTACCAGGGATGGGCGATCTTTATGGACTGCGACATGCTCGCCCGCGGCGACATCGCAGAGCTCTGGGCCCTGCGCGATGAGCAGTTCGCCGTGCAGTGTGTGCAGCACGAGCATGTGCCGGGCGAAACCGTAAAGTTCCTCGGTGAGGTTCAAAGCGCTTACCCCAAGAAGAACTGGAGTTCGGTGATGCTGCTCAACTGCAGCCGCTGCACCGCTCTCACACCCGACTACGTGAACACAGCCACGGGCCTGGAGCTGCACCGCTTCCACTGGTTGGCCGGCGACCACGAGATCGGTGCCGTGCCGGAGGGCTGGAACCACCTGGTGGCCGTGCAGGATCCCGCCGATGCGGAAGGCGCCCGGCTGCTGCACTGGACCCTCGGCGGACCCTGGTTTAAGGCGCAGCGCACCATGGGGGGTGGGCTGGCCGCGGAATGGTTTGCCGCCCGCGACGAAGCCTTTAGCCTTTTTGAGTGATGCATAACGTTATTGCCGTTCCCGCAAGGCTGGAATCCAGCCGCCTGCCCGGCAAAGTGCTGGCTGACATCGGCGGCAAGCCGATGCTGCAGCGAGTGCTCGAGGGCTGTGCCCGCGCCAGTTGCCCCGCCGCGGTGGTGCTCTGCACCGACAGCCAGGATCTGGTCGAGCGCGCTGCGGCCTGGGGTTTTGATAGCTTGTTAACGAGCCCTAGCTGCGAATCCGGCAGCGAGCGAATCGCCTCAGTGGCCGACCATTTGGTGGCCCGCGGCGGAGGCAGTGCCACAGGCACGCTTATCATCAACGTGCAGGGCGATCAGCCGCTCATCGAACCGGAGGTGATCGATGCGATGGCCGCCGAATTCAGCCAGCGCTCCCCCACACCTGATGTGCTCACGCCGGTGTACCGAATGGGCGCTGAGAAGGTGCACAACCCAAACGTGGTGAAGACCCTTGTGGCCACCGATGGCCGGGCGCTCTACTTCTCCCGCTCCGCCATCCCCCATGTGCGCGGCGTGGATCCAGCAAACTGGCCTAAGCACACAACCTACTGGGGCCATGTGGGCATGTACGGCTACCGGGCTGATGTGCTGATGCGCTGGAACCAACTGCCCCACTCGCCGCTAGAGCACGCCGAAAAGCTTGAGCAGCTGCGCCTGATCGAGGCTGGTATCCAGATCGGCACTTTCCCGGTCGACCACGAATCCCTGTCGGTGGACACAGCCGAGCAGCTTGAGCAGGCCCGAGAGTTACTGTGGAGACAGATTGGTGAAGCATAAAGAGGATTCATCCAGTCGAAATTAAGTGCTTACTTATCGCACACTCGAGTATCAAGCCATCCAGGCTTACCACAACAATTACCTAAGGAACATGCGGCAAATCGAGACTACAGCTTTTTAGCTGTCATCCAGCAGATCAGCAGACTTTACAAACAAACCCATTCGTAAGTATAGGGCGGATAAATATAACGCCCAACCAAATATGAAGGCTCACTTTAAAAGGCCCGCGAAAATGCAGCATAGGTGGGTAAAAGCATGTTCATAAAGCAATTGAAGAAATTCCAGAGTCAAGCAATATAGACGCCTGACACAGATCCCGATCGAAATAATTTGTCAATCCTTAGACAGTGGGCAAACATCACTAGATCTGAACAAAGGCGAGGATTATAATTAAGACACAATGAGAGTTTCTACGCAGACAAGCATGCAATGAGCATGCGATCAAAGAACTGCTAATCAGGCCTCAAACGATAACAAAGCAGGGGGCCTTCAGTAGGCGGCCTGACAGCTATGATGTTGATAGCCAGTCAATTAACCTAATGAGAGTCAAGGTCTGGGCGTGGCGCAAACTGCTACTCGAATTTAGCGATGCTGGAATTACCTTTACACTCTAATAAGCCACGAGCACGTGATCTAGGTGTGTAGTCCCACCAGGTCGTTCAGCTGACAAAGGGGTGTGAGGTCGTCATGGTCCGGGTGTCACCGCCGACCCACTGACCTCACATCCCATGCATACCCACCCGAATGCTCG
>Ga0194130_10002981_pt1 | contig 23473 bp, 19 predicted proteins | sample TA2KigsurfametaG_FD_160084 | JGI IMG/M metagenome (GOLD analysis project Ga0194130, IMG submission 160084) | Freshwater microbial communities from Lake Tanganyika, Tanzania - TA2015050 Kigoma 12 surface | ecosystem: Environmental > Aquatic > Freshwater > Lake | place: Tanzania: Lake Tanganyika... | reverse complement strand
AGAACTGCTGCCAGCTGGAGGCGCCGGAGCGCTGCTGGAGAGTGGTGGTCATGAGAACGAGAGAAGTGGGTGGTCTCTGGACAGACAGGCCCCGGCAGATCTGCTGGAGCGCAACGGTCCGGAAACCGGGATATGTAGGGCGGGTTCCCGCTTGCACCGGAAACGCCTGGGACGGAATCCCGTCACTTAGCACTGTAACGGAACATTGCGGGGTTTGTGAAGGGGTGTTGCCCGGGTTGCTGCTGTGAGCCGTCGCCGCCGCATCTCCTGGAGCCCGAGCGTCACCCTCGTGCCCACGCGCCACTGCTTCAACGCCTGCGGGTACTGCAGCTTTCGTCAGACCGCTCCGCCTGCGCTGCCGGGCGGCCTGCCGGCCGACAGCCTGGACGACGCCACCGCCCAAGCCCTGATCGCTGCCCGTCCCGATGCCCTGGAGGTGTTGCTGCTCAGCGGCGAGGTGCACCCCCAGGCCCCGGGCCGAGCCGCCTGGTTCCGGCGCCTGGAGACCCTCAGTCGCCTGGCCCTGGCGGCGGGGCGACTCCCCCACGCCAATGCCGGTCCCCTGAGCAGGGTCGAAATGGCGCGGCTGGGCCGCATCAACCCGTCCATGGGGTTGATGTTCGAGGGGGTGGGCCCGAGCCACGATCGGCTCCATGCCGGCGCCCCCAGCAAGCGCCTGGAGGTGCGGCTGGAGCAGTTGGAGCAGGCCGGGCGCCTGGGGATTCCCTTCACCACCGGCCTGCTGCTGGGCCTGGGGGAGCGGCCGGCGGAGCGGCGGGAGGCCCTGGCCTGGATTGCGCGGATCCAGCGGCGCTGGGGCCACATTCAGGAGGTGATCCTGCAGCCCTTCCGCCCCCATGGTGCAGGGGCCACCCCGCTCACTCCAGCTGAGCAGGGCGATCTGCTCGGCACGATCGCCGAGGCGCGCGCCATCCTGCCGCCGGAGGTGCATCTGCAGCTGCCGCCCAACCTCTGGCCCCTGGAGGCCCTGCCGGCTGCCCTGGAGGCGGGAATTGATGATCTGGGCGGCCTGGACGTGGCCGATGTGATCAATCCCGCTTACCCCCAGCCCCATCCCGCTCGGCTGGCCGGCGCCCTGGCGGCGGCGGGCTGGGAGCTGGTGCCCCGGCTGTGCGTGCATGAAGCCTGGATCCCGGCCCTTCACCCGGCCCTGCGCCGGCGGGTGCAGGCCCTGGCTCAGACGCTGGGACATGGTTGTTAGCGTCCGCTCTCTCCCTGGCAGCCAAGCCCATGGCGGTGGATCACCGGGTGCTGCTGGTGCGCCTGCCCTGCAATCCGATCTTCCCCATCGGTCCGATCTATCTGGCCGATCACCTCCACAAGCAGTTCCCGGTGCTGCCCCAGCGCATCCTCGATCTCGCTGCGGTGCCGGTGCTCGATGTGGAGCGGGTGCTCGCCCAGGTGGTGGAGGCCTTTCGCCCCACCCTGCTGGTGTTCTCCTGGCGCGACATCCAGATCTACGCGCCGGTGGACGGCCGCAGCGGCAACCCGCTGCAGCACTCCTTTGAAGTGTTCTATGCCCGCAATCCCCTCAAGCGCCTGCGGGGTGCCCTGGGCGGTCTGGGCCTGATGCGGGCCTTCTACGGAGAGCTCTGGCGCAATCTGCGGCTGGTGAAGCTGGGTGTGGCCCGGGCCCGCCGCCATCATCCCCAGGCCCGGGCCGTGATCGGCGGCGGGGCGGTGAGCGTGTTCTACGAGCAGCTGGGGCGCAAACTCCCCCCGGGCACGGTGGTCTCGGTGGGGGAAGGGGAGCCCCTGTTGGAGAAGCTGATCCGCGGGGAATCCCTGGCGGCGGAGCGGTGCTTCGTGGCCGGCGAAGCACCCCGTCCGGGCCTGATCCACGAGCAGCCGGCGGGCATGGAGAAAACCGCCTGCAACTACGACTACATCGCCGAAATCTGGCCCCAGCTCGGCTGGTACCTGGAGGCTGGTGACTTCTACGTGGGCGTGCAGACCAAGCGTGGCTGTCCCCACAACTGTTGCTACTGCGTGTACACGGTGGTGGAGGGCAAGGCCGTGCGCGTGAACCCCGTGGAGGAGGTGATCGCCGAGATGCGCCAGCTCTATGCGCGGGGCGTGCGTGGTTTCTGGTTCACCGATGCCCAGTTCATCCCGGCGCGCCGCTACATCGACGATGCCAAGGAGCTGCTGCGGGCGATCCAGGCCGAGGGCTGGACCGACATCCGCTGGGCGGCCTACATCCGCGCCGACAACCTCGATGCCGAACTGGCCGAGCTGATGGTGGCCACCGGGATGGAGTATTTCGAGATCGGCATCACCTCCGGTTCCCAGGAGCTTGTGCGCAAGATGCGCATGGGTTACAACCTGCGCACTGTTTTAGAGAGCTGCCGGATGCTGGCCCGCGCTGGCTTCCGCCATCACGTGTCGGTGAACTACTCCTTCAACGTGATCGACGAGCGGCCCGAAACCATCCGCCAGACCGTGGCCTACCACCGCGAGCTCGAACGCATCTTCGGGGCCGACAAGGTGGAGCCGGCGATCTTCTTTATCGGCCTGCAGCCCCACACCCATCTGGAGCAATATGGCTTCGATCAGGGGTTGATCAAGCCCGGCTACAACCCGATGAGCATGATGCCCTGGCACGCCCGCAAGATGCTCTGGAATCCCGAGCCGATGGGCAGCACCTTCGGCCGCATCTGCCTCGAGGCCTTCGACACCAACCCCGGCGATTTCGGTCGCACGGTGATGGCCCTGCTGGAGCGTGACTACGGCGCGGCCCCCTTGGAGGAGTCTCTGCACGCGCCGGTGGAGGGCCGGCGGGCACTGGCGACCGCCAGGCGCTGAGGCCTGGCGCCGGGGGGGCTCGCTAGCTGGTCCACCAGCGCCGGCGGGCCCAGAGCAGCAGTCCCAGCCCCAGCCAGCCGAGCACCCCGCCGATCGGGTTGGCGGGCCCCGCCAGCCAGACGGGGGCGTCGGCGTTCACCGGCAGCAGGCCCTGGTTCAGCACGAACCAGATACCCACCAGGCCGCCGTGGAGCCCCACGGCGCCCCAGAGGGAGCCGCCATCCGCCCGCCGCTGCAGGCCCAGGGCCAGGCCCAGGAGCAGGAGACCGCCGAGCAGGCCGGCCAGTTGCAGGGGCGACAGGTTGAAGCGGGTGTGCACCAGGCTGAAGAGGGCTGCCTGGAGCCACAGGCCCCGCTGCGGCCCCACCAGCAGGTCCAGCTCCCCCAGCAGCCAGCCGCGAAAGAGCAGCTCCTCGGCAAACCCCACGCCGAACCCCAGGGCCAGGCCATTCAGCAGCAGCCCAGGCGAGATCAACTCCGGCCTCCACTGCACCGCACCGGCCCAGGCCAGGCCCGCTTCCAGCAGCAGCAGCAGCAGCACCGCCTTGAGGGTGCCGCGGAGCAGCGGGCGAGCCAGGGCCTGGCGCACGCCCAGGCGTCGCCAGGGTTGAGGGTCTCCCCAAACGCGCCGCAGGCGCAGCGGCAAGCTCAGCAGCAGCGCGGCCAGGGCCGGCCCGGCCGCCAGAGCGGCGCGGAGATCTCCCGGCACTCCCACCACTCCCAGCAACACCTGGCTGCCGAGAAAAATCGCCAGCAGGCCGGCGGGATAGAGCAGGGTGCCCAGCCAGTGGGGGCGCGGTCGCGGGGCCTGGCCCGCCGGAGCGCTCACTCGTCTGGCTCGATCGTGCTGCTGAGGCCCTTGGCCTTGAGGCTCTCGCAGTAGAACTCCGCCGGCTCGATGTCGCAGACGATCACCAGGCCCACGCCGGTGTTGTGGGCCTCGAGCATCACGGCAATCGCATCTTGTTCGCTCAGGCTCGGTACCACCTGCCGCAGGGTGCTCACCACGTATTCCATGGTGTTCACCGGGTCGTTGTGCAGCAGCACCTTGTAGCGGCGCTGGGGCTGGCGCACCCGCTCGGGCGCCTTCTCGAGCACAGCCGCTCCACCGGGGGTGCGGCTCGGGGTTTCTGTGGCAACAACCGGCATGGCCATCGGGTGCAGAACGGCTGAAACGAACCGAGACGGGGCCTTACAGGGATGGCTCAGCTTAGAAAGCGAGCCCCGTGGCGATGGCCCTTGGGTGTTGGGCTGGGTAGGCCAGCAGGGGGGATCAGCCCTTCAGGGCGGCCTGGATCCGGCGCATCGCCTCGAGCACGTTCTCGCGGCTGTTGAAGGCGGAGAGGCGGAAGTAGCCCTCGCCGGCGGCGCCGAAGCCGCTGCCGGGGGTGCCCACCACGTTCGCCTGGCTCAGCAGCAGATCAAAGAAGCCCCAGGATTCGACGCCCTCGGGGGTTTTGATCCACACGTAGGGCGCCTGCTCGCCGCCATACACCGCCAGGCCGGCGGCGCTCAGCTCACGGCGGATGATCGCGGCGTTCTCCATGTAGAAGGCGATCAGGGCCTTCACCTGGGCCTGGCCTTCCGGGGAATACACGGCCTCGGCACCGCGCTGCACGATGTAGCTCACCCCGTTGAACTTGGTGCACTGGCGTCGGTTCCACAGGGCCCACAGCTCCACCTGCTCGCCATTGGCGGCCGTGCCCATCAGGCCGCGGGGCACCACGGTGAGGGCGCAGCGGGTGCCGGTGAAGCCGGCGTTCTTGGAGAAGGAGCGGAATTCGATCGCGCACTCGCGGGCGCCTTCGATCTCATAGATCGAATGGGGCAGCGAGGGGTTCTGGATGAAGGCCTCGTAGGCGGCATCGAACAGGATCAGAGCGCCGTTGGCGCGGGCGTAATCCACCCAGGCCTGCAGCTGCTCCTTGCTGGCCACCGCGCCGGTGGGGTTGTTGGGGAAGCAGAGGTAGATCAGATCCACCTTCCCGCTCGGGATCTGGGCCGTGAAGCCGTTCTCGGCATTGATCGGCAGGTAGGTGAGGCCGCCGTACTGGCCGGCGTCGTCGGCATCGCCGGTGCGGCCCGCCATCACGTTGCTGTCCACATACACCGGGTACACCGGGTCGGTGACGGCGATGCGATTGCCGGCGCCGAGGATGTCGAGGATGTTGGCGCTGTCGCACTTCGAGCCGTCCGACACGAAGATCTCCTCGGCGGAGATCTGGCAGCCGCGGGCCTGGAAATCGTGCTTCGCGATCGCATCGCGCAGCCACAGGTAGCCCTGCTCGGGGCCATAGCCGTGGAAGCCCTCGCGCGTGCCCATCTCATCCACGGCGGCCTTCATCGCCGTGCGGCAGGCCTCGGGCAACGGCTCGGTCACATCGCCGATGCCCAGGCGGATGATCGGGGCGCTGGGGTTGGCCTCGCTGAAGGCCTTCACCCGCCGGGCGATCTCCGGAAACAGATAGCCGGCCTTGAGCTTGAGGTAATTGCCGTTGACCTGGGCCATTGCGGGGTGGGCCGCCGCCGGGCCCGTTGACACTGGGCGCGATTGTCCTATGGCGGGGTGGCGGGTTGCCGGCTTCCATACGATCAAGCCTCACCCACGCCGTCGGCACCCGTGACTGTCGCCACGCCCGCCGCTGCGCCAGGGGCCGCTGCCCCCATCGACTTCGACGCCCTGGTGGATCTGGGCATCAGCAAGCCGGCCCGCTACCTTGGCAATGAGCTGGGGGTACAGTCCCGCGACTGGGAGGCCGACTGGCCGGCCGCCGGGGTGCGCTGGGCGCTCACCTACCCCGAGGTCTACGAGGTGGGGGCCAGCAACAGCGGCCACATCATTCTCTATTCGATCCTCAACAGCGTTCCCGGCCAGCTGTGCGACCGCAGCTACCTGCCGGCGCCGGATCTGGCCGCCCGCCTGCGCGAGCGCGGCGCGCCCCTGTTCGCAGTGGAGAGTCGCCGGCCGCTTGCAGCCTTCGACATCCTCGGCTTCTCGCTCAGCTACGAGCTGGGCGGCACCAACATCCTCGAGATGCTGGAGCTGGCGTGCATCCCGATCCGGGCCGTCGAACGGGGCGATCTGCCGCTCAGCCATCCCGAAGCGCCGCCGCTGATCTTCGCCGGCGGCCCCACCGCCACCAGCAACCCGGAGCCCTTCGCCGCCTTCTTCGACTTCATCGCCCTGGGCGACGGCGAGGAGCTGCTGCCGGAGATCGGCCTGGTGGTGGCGGAAGCCCGCGCCGCTGGGCTCAGCCGCCGGGAGCTGCTGCGCGATCTCGCCCAGGTGCCGGGCGTCTACGTGCCGTCGCTCTACGGCCCCGGCGCTGATGGGGTGGCGATCGCGTCGCTCGAGTCCGGCCTCCCGGCCCGCATCAAGCGGCGCACGGCCACGCCCATGCCCCACTACGCCATGGGCCTAGTGCCGCACATCGAGACGGTGCACGACCGGCTCACGGTGGAGATCCGCCGTGGCTGCACCCGCGGCTGCCGCTTCTGTCAGCCCGGCATGCTCACCCGCCCCGCCCGCGACGTGGAGCCCGAGGCCGTGGTGGAGGCGGTGGAGGAGGGCATGCGCCGTACGGGCTACAGCGATTTCTCCCTGCTGTCGCTCAGCTGCTCCGACTACCTGGCCCTGCCGGCCGTGGGGGTGGAGCTGCGGAACCGTCTCGTCGATCAGAACGTGAGCCTCACCCTGCCCAGCCAGCGGGTGGATCGCTTCGACGAGAACATCGCCCACATCATTGGTGGGGCGAGGAAGGGCGGTCTCACCTTCGCGCCGGAGGCCGGCACCCAGCGCCTGCGCGACATCGTCAACAAGGGCCTCACCGACGCCGAGCTGCTGGCCGGGATCCGCACCGCCATGGCGAGCGGCTACCGCAAGGTGAAGCTCTATTTCATGATCGGCCTGCCGGGAGAGACCGATGCCGACGTGCTCGGGATCGCCGACACCTGCCGCGCTCTCCAGCAGCAGTGCCGCGACCTGGGCCGGCTGGAGCTCAACCTCACGATCAGCAACTTCACGCCCAAACCCCACACGCCGTTCCAGTGGCACAGCGTGAGCACGGAGGAATTCCGCCGCCGCCAGCAGCTGCTGCGCACGGCCCTGCGCCAGCTGCGCGGCATCAAGACCAACTTCACGGATGTGCGGCTCTCGGCGGTGGAGGATTTTGTGGGCCGCGGCGACCGCCGCCTCTCGGCGGTGATCGAGGCTGCCTGGCGGGCCGGGGCGGGCCTCGATGCCTGGTTTGAATCGGCCGAGCGCAGCTACGCCGCCTGGACCGGGGCGATCGAGGCGGCGGGTCTGGGCGGCCGCTACCGCCAGTTGGAGCTGGGGGCCTGGAGCGCTGCCGAAGCCATGGAGGCGGCGGACCTGGAGGCCTTCTGCCGCCAGAGCCTGCCCTGGGATCACATCGATTCGGGGCTCGACAAGCGCTGGCTGGCCGAGGATCTGCAGCGGGCCCTGGCCGCCGCCGTGGTGCCCGACTGCTCCTTCGAGGGCTGCAGCAGCTGTGGCGTGTGCGGGCCCGAGCTGGGCCACAACGTGGTGATCCCGCCACCACTGATCCCCCCGGCCCTGCCCCAGCGGGCTCCGGCGAGTGAGCGGGTGTGCCGCCTGCGCATTGGCTTCGCCAAAACCGGTTCCCTGGCCCTGATCAGTCACCTCGATCTGCTGCGCCTGCTGGAGCGGGCCCTGCGCCGCACGGGGATGCCGGTGAGCTTCACCGGCGGCTTCCACCCCCTGCCCCGGCTGCAGGTGGCCCTGGCCTTGCCCCTGGGGGTGGAGGGCACGGGCGAGTGGCTGGATCTGGAGTTCACCGAGGCGGTTGAGCCGGCGGCGGTGCGCTCGCGCCTGCAGGCCGAGCTGCCGCCTGGCATGGAGCTGCTCTCCGCGGCGGTGGTGCCCACCTTCGGCCCCAGCCTCAGCCAGGAGCTTGCGGCGGCCCACTGGCAGTTCAGCGTGAGCGCGCCCTCTCCCCGTCCCCTCCAGCACTGGAGTGCTGCCCTCGCTGACCTGTTGGGCGCAGAGGTGCTGCTCTGGAACGACACCGACAAGAAGGGCCGTCCCCGGGCGCGGGACTGCCGGCCAGCGCTCATCGCCGTTGCGCTGGCCGGTGATGCCGCCACCGCCGATGCCGCCACACCTGTCCGCACCGCGGAGCTGCGCCTGGCGGCAGCGGTGGATGACGCGGGCCGCAGTATGCGCCCCAACCAGCTCGCCCATTGGCTTGAACAGCGCCTGGGTGAGCGCCTGCTGGTGGGTCGCCAGTGCCGCGTCGCACTGGTGCTCCGTGAGCCCACCCCCGGAGGCAACGCGGTGCCGGTCTGAACAGGCGTGCTAGCGTCAGTCCAAGGCCTTCAGGCTCAGGCCTGGATCTCCTTATCGGCAAGCATTTCCAGTCAACCAGCGCGTGATGTGACCTGGTTGAGCCCTGATCTCAGGCTCGTTTCAGGTTCCACCCACTCCAGGTTCCAGGTCGTCGTCCTCTGGGTCCTGATTCGCGCGGCTTCTCAGTCCGTGCGGACCACTATTCCCCTCCCGGCGTCCGATCAGCGGCCGATCTCGACCACCTTCAGTCACGGCCTCCGTTCTGAGGGCTCCTATCCGTTCTGATGAGGCTGCGTGCTGAGCGACCGATCGCTCGCCGCCCTCTCCCACCATCGCCGCTGGTCCCCGGTGTCGGGCTTCCCCGCACTCCCACGGCCCCCCACCTGGCCGGGCCTCCATGGCCCAGATCTTTACCCCATGCCCCAGCAGATCGTCATCGCCGAGCAGCTGCGAATCGCCGCAGTTCTCAACGACGAACGTGTAGATCAACTGGTTGTTGCTCAGGGCCGTTACCAGATTGGCGACGTCTATCTCGGTACGGTCGAAAACGTTCTTCCTGGTATTGATGCCGCTTTTGTCAATATCGGCGAGAGCGAAAAGAATGGTTTTATTCATGTCACCGACCTGGGTCCTCTTCGCCTGAAGAAAGGGGCCGCAGGCATCACCGAGCTGCTCGAGCCGCGCCAGAAGGTGCTCGTGCAGGTGATGAAGGAGCCCACTGGCACCAAGGGGCCTCGCCTCACCGGCAACCTCACGCTGCCCGGGCGCTTTCTGGTGCTCCAGCCCCATGGCCAGGGGGTGAACATCTCCCGCCGTATCAACGGAGAGCACGAGCGCAACCGGCTGCGCGCGCTCGGGGTGTTGATCAAGCCGCCGGGCGCCGGGCTGCTGATCCGCACCGAGGCCGAGGGCGTGGGGGAGGATCTGCTGATCGAGGATCTCGAGGCTCTGCTGCGCCAGTGGGAGGCGATCCAGGCCGCCGCGGAGTCGGCCAGTCCGCCCGTGCTCCTCAACCGCGATGAGGACTTCATCCACCGCGTGCTGCGCGACCTCTACAACCCGGATGTGGTGCAGGTGGTGGTCGACAGCGGCGCCGCCGTGGCCCGGGCCAATGCCTTCCTCGGTGCCGATCACGCCAACGTTCAGGTGCTGGCCCATGGCGAACCGGCCGACATCCTTGAGCATTTCAAGGTGAATGCGGCGATCCGCGATGCCCTCAAGCCCCGGGTCGACCTGCCTTCCGGCGGGTACGTGATCATCGAGCCCACCGAGGCCCTCACGGTCATCGACGTCAACTCGGGCTCCTTCACCCGGTCCGCCAATGCCCGCGAAACGGTGCTCTGGACCAACTGCGAGGCGGCGGTGGAGATTGCCCGCCAGCTCAAGCTGCGCAACATCGGTGGCGTGGTGATCGTCGACTTCATCGACATGGAGTCCCGCCGCGACCAGCTGCAGCTGCTCGAGCACTTCACCCAGGCGGTTCGCGATGACGCGGCCCGTCCCCAGATCGCCCAGCTCACCGAACTGGGCCTGGTGGAGCTCACCCGCAAACGCCAGGGGCAGAACATCTATGAGCTCTTTGGCCGCGCCTGCCCCAGCTGTGGGGGCCTCGGTCATGTGGCCGTGCTGCCGGGGCAGGACAGCCTCCAGCCCCTGGCCACCGCCACCGGCCTGGTGCGCTCGGCCGCGTCGGCCCGAGCGGAAGTGCTGGCCCCCGCTGCCGCCGCCGAGGGAGGCTCCGGTCGCCGCCGGCGCGGGGGAAGGGGCGGTCGCAGTGCGGCGCCTTCCACCTTCACCGCTGCCGACCATGCCGATTCGGGCGTGTTGATGCCGATCGCCCCGCTTGTGGAGGGAACTGACATCGAGGCGGGTGGCACGGTCTCCGGTCACGATGGCCCTCCTGCCGCCCGTCGCCCCGAGCCGGAGCTTGTCGCCGTGCCAATGGACGCCGACCAGGAGGCGGTGTACGGCTGGCTTGGGCTCAACCCGGTGCTGCTGCTTGAGCAGCCTCCGGTTGCCGACAATGTGATCGTGCGGGTGGTCAGGCCAGAGGACGACGCCGAGGCGGTTCTGGAGGAGGCGCGCCAGCAGTTGGCCACCAGCGGCTCCCGCCGCCGCCGCGGTCGGGGTGGCCGGGGCGGCGGCAGTGGCACGGCGCCCGCCCGTGGCTCTGAGACCGACAGCCAGGAGCAGTTGCCTGACGACGAGGTCCTCCGTGGTCCGGTACCGGTGGAGATCACGCCCTTGCCCCTGCAGCTGGAGCCGGAAACCGTGGTCACGGTTTCCGTGCCCACGCGCCCCCCTGAGGCTGTGGAGCCTGGGATCGAGACCGGCATCGCTTCGCCCGAGCCTGAGCCCGATCTGGATGAAGCCGGTCAGCCGCGCCGGCGCCGTCGTCGCTCCTCGGCCAGCGGCTGAGGGGCCTGCTGGGCATGCGCCACGACAGCGACGCGCTTGAAGCGGGCGTCGATGAGGTGGGCCGTGGTTGCCTGTTCGGTCCGGTGTTCGCCGGCGCGGTGATCCTCCCCACTGCGGGTGCCGCCGTGCTGGCCGGTGCCGGCCTCACCGACAGCAAGGCCCTCACGGCCCGCAAGCGGGCAGCCCTCGTGCCGGAGATCCGCGCCCAGGCCAGGGCCTGGGGCCTGGGACAGGCCTCCGCCGCCGAGATCGATCGCCTGGGTATCCGCCCGGCCACGGAGCTGGCCATGCTCCGCGCCTTGCACAAACTTCCCAGCGCGCCTGCGCTGGTCGTGGTGGATGGCGTGCTTCCCCTGCGGGGCTGGGGCGGTGCCCAGCGCACCCTGGTGCAGGGGGACCGGCTCAATCTGGCCATCGCCGCAGCGAGTGTGCTGGCGAAGGAGGCGCGGGATCAGCTGGTGCGCAAGGCGCTGGCCCCCCGCTTTCCGGGCTACGGCCTGGAGCGCCACATGGGCTACGGCACAGCTCAGCACAGGGAGGCTCTGCAGCGTCTGGGCCCCTCATCCCTCCATCGCCGCAGTTTCCTGCGGCGTGTGCTCGCCGAGCCGCTCTGAGCCCGCAGGTTTCAGCCTTGCTGACACCAGAGGCTGAAGTCGGCCAGCAACTGCTGGCCCACGCGCCCCTTGATGCCCAGCAGGATCCCGGCAAGCAGGGATCGTCCTGTGGCCTCCAGCACCCCGGCGGGGATGAGCCGCAGCAGGGGAGGCTGGCTCACCTGCACCTCCAGCTGGGCCTCCCCTTCCAGCCCCTGACCGCCCGCCTGCAGCCACGAGCGCAGGGTGAGCTGAAAGTCGTCCACAAGGCCGAGGCCCTCCAGCTGGCAGTCGATCGCTTCGAGCTCGATGCGCCCAGGAGCCGTGCGGGTGCGCAGTTGCACCACCGGCTGGATCTGCAGTTGGAAAACCTGGAGGTGGGTGACCGCATAGCGGTAGTGCCCTGGTGCCAGCCGCTCCAGCTGGCTGGGGTCGAGCAGGGCATTCACCACCCGGTCTTCCTGAGCCAGGTATCCCTGCAGCCGCTCCGGCTGGTGCTCCACGACGAGTTGCAGTTGCTGACTGGCGCTGAAGGCCAGGGGCATGGCCTGGGGGCCGGCGCGGCATGATCCTATCGGTCCATTCCGGCCCCCTCTGGGAGGCAGATGTGATGCGTGTTGCCTTTCTCGGCCCTGTCGGCACCTACGGGGAGCAGGCCACCCTGCAACTGGTGGAGCTGGAGGGATGGGCGGATGTGGAGCTCGTTCCCCAGCTCGGAATCCGGGCGGTGGTGCAGGCCCTGGCGGCCGGTGACTGTGATGCCGCCGTGGTGCCGGTGGAAAACTCGGTGGAGGGAGGGGTCACGGCGTGTCTGGATGCACTCTGGGAACATCCGGAGCTGGCGATTGCCCGGGCCCTGGTGCTGCCGATTCGCCATGCCCTGGTGGGAAGCGGCAGCATCGAGGGGGTGAGCGAAGTGCTTTCCCATCCCCAGGCCCTTGCCCAGTGCAGCCAGTGGCTCGCCGACCACCTCCCCGCCGCCCTGCAGCTGCCGACCAGTTCCACGGCCGAGGCGGCGCGGATGGTGGCCGGGAGCCGCTTCCGTGCCGCCGTGGCCTCCCGTCAGGCGGCGGCAGAGCACGGGCTCGAGGTGCTGGCCTATCCCATCAATGATGTGCCGGGCAACTGCACCCGGTTTCTTCTGTTGCGACGGGGCCCGCGTCACCAGGAAGGCCCCCTGGCCAGCCTGGCGTTCTCCCTCCATTCCAATCAGCCTGGGGCGCTGCTCGAAGCCCTGGCCTGTTTTGCCCACCGCGGCCTGAACATGAGCCGGATCGAATCCCGCCCCTCGAAGCGAGAAATGGGCGAATACATCTTCTTTGTGGACCTCGAACTTCCTCCCTCCTCCGCCTCCCGCCAATCAGCGGTGGCCCTGACGGAGGCCCTGGACGAGCTCCAGCCTCTCTGTGAGCATCTGGCGCTGTTCGGGGCCTATCCGCTCACCAGCCAGGCCTGAGGGGCCAGACCTGACGCAGGAGCCATCAATGGTGGCCTCCCCGTCCAGGCACGCCTGCGGTGAAGCTGCGAGTCACGTCGGCTTACGGCCGCGGAAGACCCCGAACTGCATCAGGCCCGAGCGAAAGGCCCAGTCCATCAGCAGGATCGTGGGTGTTTCCCGCAGACCCTGCAGCACGGCGCGAGGTCCCAGGGTCAGCACCGCTCCTGGACGCCTGATCCCCTCCAGGATGGAGGCGATCCATGACGGCTGGGTGGCCCGGCTCCAGTCGTCTGTCTCGACCTCCAGTGCCGCGGCCCAGGGGCTGTGCTCGAGATTGGCCTGGAGCGAGCGGATGCTGGCGAATTCAGGGTGCGCCCATTGCTCCAGCAGCTGGCGCATCACCCAGCGCTCCCGCCGGCTCATGGCCCCATCCGCGGGATCGCGCCGGTTCCAATCCGCCACCGCCAGCTTTCCCCCGGGCTTCAACACCCGCAGTAGTTCATCGGCGTAGCGCTGCTTATCGGGCATGTGGGGGCACGCTTCCACACTCCACACGGCGTCGAAGCTGCCATCCTCCAGCTCGAGGGCAAGGGCATCCATCACCGCAAAGCGGCAATGGCTCAGGGTGGATGGCGTGAGGGCCCTCGCCCTGGCGATCTGGGCGGGACTGATGCTGATGCCCAGCACCTCCAGGCCGTACTCGCGGGCCAGGATCCGGGCACTGCCGCCGATGCCGCAGCCCACATCCAGCACCCGCGACCCTGGGGGCAGCTGGTCAAGGCCGCTCCAGCGCACCAGCTCATGCACGAAGGCGGCCTTCGCCTCCCGGAAATCGGTAGCCGTGCTGGCTGGGCCGTAGTACCCCAGGTGGATGTGCTCCCCCCAGAGGCGCTCCAGCAGCTGGTCTTCGGTCCAGCGGTCATAGGCGGCGGCCACGCTGGCACTGCTGGCATAGCGGCGGTTGTGGCGCTGCCAGAGCAGGCCAGCCGAGGCCGCGGCGGCCACGGCCGCCAGGCCCACGGTCAGGGGCAGAACTGTCACTGGGGCTGGAACGTGTCCTTCAGTACGGTGCGTGCCGCCAACTGGCGGCGGGTGTGATCCAGGAGCTCGTATTCCTGGCGGAGGCGCTCGCCGGTATCGGTGAGTTCCAGCAGGGCCTGTTGGTGATCGGCCACGGGGCCGCCGAGATGGGCTCCGATCCAGAAGGAGAGCTCCCTAGGCAGATCCGGCACGTCGGCGGGAAGCTGGGCCGGTTTGCCCATCAGCTTCGCCGTGAGCTCGACCACGTCGCTCAGGGCTTCCCGCACCTCGCCGGCCAGGTCGGTCATCGCCTCGGCTTCGTTCTCGCTGCTGTCTTCGATCCAGCTCACCAGCCCCACACGGAAGGGGGCCTCCCGCACGATGTCGAGCACGCGAAAGCGCTGTTGCCCCATCGTGACAATGTTGCTGCGGTCGTCGTCCTGCGTCTGGCAGTGGATGATCTCGGCACAGCAGCCGACCTCCGCCATCTGCCGTGACTGGGGATCCCAGCGAATCACGCCAAAACGGCGGTCCTCGGCCATCACCGTCCGCAGCAGCATCCGGTAGCGGGGCTCGAAGATGTGCAGTGGCAGCACCTCCTGGGGGAAGAGCACCACATCAGGGAGAGGAAACAGGGGCAACTCCCGAACGGCCAGTTCACCCATGGCTTCAGCAGGAGATGCCCAGCCATCCTAGAAACAACTCCCACCGGCCGCGTCGCGAGCGCCGATTGGGGTTGGTGGTGTGGGAAGGGTTCGCTGCTCGACCCACAAGCAGCAGGGAAGCTGAGCGGGAACGGCTCAGAGCTTCACTTCGATGTCGACGCCGCTGGGCAGATCCAGCTTCATCAGCGCGTCGATGGTCTTGGCGGAGGGGCTGTAGATATCGATGATGCGTCGATGCGTGCGCGTCTCGAAGTGCTCCCGGGAGTCCTTGTCGACGTGGGGTGAACGCAGCACGCAATAGATCTTGCGCTTGGTGGGGAGGGGAATAGGACCGATGGCCGTGGCAGCGGTGTGATCGGCGGTTTCGATGATTTTTTCGCAGGACAGATCCAGCATGCGGCGATCAAACGCCTTCAGACGGATGCGGATCTTCTGCTGGGCGATGGCAGTGGACATGGAGAGGTTTGGGCGCAGGCCCGGAAGGTGGTGAAAGCGGCCTGAGGACAGTCCCCGAGGGGCCGAGTGGATTTTCGAGGTGCAGAAGGGGTGGGACTTCAAGTCCTACCCCAGAACTCTAGATCAGGGAGATCCGCTCGCGGATCAGGCCAGGATCTTGGAGACCACGCCGGCACCGATGGTGCGGCCGCCTTCGCGGATGGCGAAGCGCATGCCCTGCTCGATGGCCACCGGGCAGATCAGCTCGCCGGTCATCTTGATGCGGTCGCCGGGCATCACCATCTCCACGTTGGCACCGTCATCAGAGGTGAAGGCGGTGATCTGGCCGGTCACATCCGTTGTGCGGATGTAGAACTGCGGGCGGTAGCCGGCGAAGAAGGGGGTGTGGCGGCCGCCCTCTTCCTTCTTGAGCACGTACACCTCACCTTCGAACTTGGTGTGGGGCTTGATGGAGCCGGGCTTCACGAGCACCATGCCGCGCTCGATTTCTTCCTTCTGGATGCCGCGGAGCAGCAGACCCACGTTGTCGCCGGCCATGCCCTCGTCGAGCAGCTTGCGGAACATTTCCACGCCCGTGACGGTGCACTTGCGGGTGTCCTTGATGCCGACGATCTCGACTTCCTCGCCCACTTTCACCTTTCCGCGCTCGATCCGGCCGGTGGCCACGGTACCGCGACCGGTGATGGAGAACACATCCTCCACAGCCATCAGGAAGGGCTTGTCGATTTCGCGCTCTGGCTCAGGGATGGCGGTGTCGACAGCGGTCATCAGCTCGTCGATCTTGGCTTCCCACTCGGCGTCGCCTTCGAGGGCCTTGAGGCCGGACACCTTCACCACGGGGATGTCATCGCCGGGGAAGTCGTAGCTGGAGAGCAGCTCACGCACTTCCAGTTCGACCAGCTCGAGGATCTCTTCGTCGTCCACCATGTCGCACTTGTTGAGGGCCACCACAAGGGCGGGCACGCCCACCTGCTTGGCCAGCAGGATGTGCTCCTTGGTCTGGGCCATCGGACCATCGGTCGCGGCCACCACCAGGATGGCGCCGTCCATCTGGGCGGCACCGGTGATCATGTTCTTCACGTAGTCCGCGTGGCCGGGGCAGTCCACGTGGGCGTAGTGACGGTTGTCGGTCTCGTATTCGACGTGGGCCGTGTTGATGGTGATGCCGCGCTCACGCTCTTCGGGAGCACCGTCGATCTGATCATAGGCCTGGGCCTTGGCCTGACCCTTCTTGGCCAGCACGTTGGTGATGGCGGCGGTGAGGGTGGTCTTGCCGTGGTCAACGTGGCCGATGGTGCCGATGTTGACGTGGGGCTTGTTCCTTTCGAACTTCTCGCGAGCCATGGGGTTGAAGAATCGGGGAGGTGATGGGTATGGGGAAGATCAGGATTTGCCCTGATTCTTGGAGACGATGGCCTCGGCCACGTTGCGAGGAACTTCCTCGTAGTGGCTGAATTCCATCGAGAAAATACCCCGACCCTGGGTCATGGATCGGAGCTGGGTGGCGTAGCCGAACATCTCGGCCAGAGGCACCTTGGCCTGGACTTTGGACGTTCCGTCTTCGACGGATTGTCCCTCGACCTGGCCACGGCGGGAGGAGAGGTCGCCGATGATCGAGCCGAGGAAATCCTCGGGGATCTCGACCTCCACCTTCATCATTGGCTCAAGCAGTACGGGATTGCACTTCTTGACGCCATCTTTGAAGGCCATGGAGCCGGCGATCTTGAACGCCATCTCCGAAGAGTCGACGTCATGATATGAACCGTCGACCATGGTGACCTTCACATCGATCATCGGATAACCCGCGATCACACCGGATTCGCAGGTCTCCTTCATGCCGGCTTCGGCAGGACCGATGTATTCCTTCGGCACGATGCCGCCAACGATCTTGTTGACGAATTCGAAACCTGTCCCCGGCTCGCCGGGTTCCATTTCGATCACCACGTGGCCGTACTGGCCCTTGCCGCCGGTCTGGCGAGCGAACTTGCCTTCGCCTTTGGCGCTGCCGCGGATGGTTTCCCGGTAGGACACCTGAGGAGCGCCGATGTTGGCCTCCACCTTGAATTCCCGCAGCATGCGGTCCACCAGGATTTCCAAGTGGAGTTCGCCCATGCCCGCGATCACGGTCTGACCCGTTTCCTGATCGGTGGAGACCCGGAAGGTGGGATCTTCTTCCGCCAGGGAGGTCAGGGCCTTGGAGAGTTTCTCCATGTCGCCCTTGGTCTTGGGCTCGACCGCCACCGAGATCACCGGCTCGGGGATGTAGAGCGATTCAAGAACGATCGGATCGGAATCGACGCACAGGGTGTCGCCGGTGGTGGTGTCCTTCAGCCCGAGCACGGCGCCGAGGTCGCCAGCGCGGAGCTCATCCACTTCTTCGCGATCGTCAGCCCTCAGCACGATCAGGCGAGAGATCCGCTCCTTCTTGTCCTTGGTGGAGTTCATGACGTAGCTGCCTTTCTGCAGGACGCCTGAGTAGATGCGCACGAAGGTGAGCTTGCCGAAGGGATCGGCCATCACCTTGAACGCCAGGGCGCTGAAGGGAGCGCTGTCGTCGGCAGGACGCACGGCCTCTTCGCCGTTGGGGAGCACCCCCTGGATCGGCGGCACGTCGACCGGAGCCGGCAGGTAATCGACCACGGCATCCAGCAGCAGCTGCACGCCCTTGTTCTTGAACGCAGACCCGCACAGCATCGGCACCAGGCCATGCTTCAGCACGCCTTCCCGGATGCCATTGCGCAGTTGCTCTTCGCTCAGTTCACCTTTGTCGAAGAATTCTTCAATCAGGGCTTCGTCAGTTTCTGCAACGGCCTCCATGAGCACCGTGCGCCACTCAGCCACCTGATCAGCCATGGCGGCCGGCACATCGACCTCTTCAATGTCCTTGCCGAGGTCATCCTTGTAGATGAAGGCCCGGTTCTTCACCAGGTCAACGATGCCGCTCAGTTCACCCTCAGCGCCGATCGGCAGCTGAATGGGCACGGCCTTGGCCTTGAGGCGGTCCTTGATCTGGCCGTAGACCTTGAGGAAGTCGGCCCCGGTGCGGTCCATCTTGTTGACGAAGACCATCCGCGGCACGCTGTAGCGATCCGCCTGACGCCACACCGTTTCCGACTGGGGCTGCACCCCACCCACCGCGCAGAACACGGCGATCACGCCGTCGAGCACCCGCATGGAGCGCTCCACCTCAATGGTGAAGTCGACGTGTCCTGGGGTGTCGATGATGTTGATCCGGTGCTCCTTCCAACTGGTGGAAATCGCAGCGGCGGTAATGGTGATGCCCCGTTCCCGTTCCTGCGCCATCCAGTCGGTGACGGCTGCACCGTCGTGCACTTCGCCCATCTTGTGGACGACACCCGAGTAGAACAGAATTCGCTCGGTCGTGGTGGTTTTGCCCGCGTCGATGTGGGCGGCAATACCGATATTCCTGACGCGTTCCAGTGGGTAGGCGCGGGCCACAGGGGGTCTCTCCGAAGGTGTCTTGAAAAAGTGGTGGGCACTCTACTGATCGCTGTCCCGACGGGCAGCGGCCAGAAGCCTCAGTAGCGGTAGTGGGCGAACGCCTTGTTGGCTTCGGCCATCTTGTGGGTCTCTTCGCGCTTGCGGACGGCGTTACCGGCTTCGTTGGCCGCATCCATCAACTCGCCGGCCAGCTTCTGGGCCATGCTGCGGCCGTTGCGGGCGCGGGAGAAGTTCACCAGCCAGCGCAGGGCCATGGCTGTGCCCCGCTCCTGGCGTACTTCCATGGGCACCTGGTAGGTGGCGCCACCGACGCGACGGGCCCGCACTTCCACCAGAGGGGTGGCGTTACGCACGGCGGTCTCGAACAGCTCCAGGGGGTCGCTGCCGGTGCGCTCGCCGATCAGGCTGAAGGCATCGGCCAGGATCCGTTGGGCGGTGGACTTCTTGCCGTGCTTCATCAGCCGGGCCACGATCATCGAGGCCAGACGGCTGTTGAACTGGGGATCGGGAAGAACCGGGCGCTTCTCGGCAGCGTTGCGGCGAGACATGGGGAAACGGGGAAGGTGCGAATGGACGGCGGGAGGCCGCAGGGGACCGATGGGTCGCTGGAGGGGTGGGGCGGGCGATCCATCGGATGGCCTGGCCCAGAGCCGATCACTCCTTGGGAGTCTTGGCGCCGTACTTGGAACGAGACTGACGGCGGTCTTTCACGCCAGCGGTGTCGAGGGTGCCGCGGATGATGTGGTAGCGAACACCGGGCAGGTCCTTGACACGACCGCCCCGGATCAGCACCACGGAGTGCTCCTGCAGGTTGTGGCCGATGCCGGGGATGTAGGCGGTGACTTCGAAGCCGGAGGTCAGCCGCACCCGTGCCACCTTGCGCAGCGCCGAATTCGGCTTCTTGGGGGTGGAGGTGTAGACGCGGGTGCACACACCACGCCGCTCGGGACAAGCGCGCAGGGCTGGCGACTTGGTCTTGCGGGTGAGGCTTTGCCGCTCTGTACGGATTAGCTGCTGAATGGTGGGCATCGAGGGCCGGAGGTTCGGGGGCCGGGAACGTTGGTCGGACGTCCGACCGATTTCGACAATCCGTCACCTTACTGGGTCGCCGGACCCCTACCCCCGGGTGCGGGTGAAGGCCGCCCCGCAGGCGCACGACTGCAGTCCGTCCGCCCCGCGCACCAGAAAACCGCCGCCGCTCAGGTCCCCCCTGTAGTCGAGGCTCAGGCCGGCCAGCAGGGGCAGTTGATCGCTGGGGGCGTAGAGGGTCACGCCATCGGCCCGGGCCACGGGCACGCCGGCGAGGTGTCCCGGCCGCAGCCGGATCGACCACTGCTCGCAGCCGCCGGCCACCAGATCGAGGTGCATTAGCCCCGGGGTGCCGGCCACGGCCGCCTGTCGTCCGAGTTCGGCGGCGGCAGCGGCCGTGAGGCGCAGGCTGTGACCTTTGGGCATGGCGGCGGGCAGCGGGGAGCGTGCCCTTAGAGACCTGACCATCCTCGCAGTGCGGTGATGGTCAGGGGGCGATCAGCCCCACGCCGTTGTGCACCCGGCCGGCCACACCCCGTCCCTTCACCTGGAGGCTGCCGCCCAGCACCAGGCCCGTGGAGCTGCCGCCGTCAAGGTTGAGGGCATCGCGGGCGCCGAGTTGGAGCAGCACCCGTGCCGTTTCCTCCAGGGTGGGCCCGGGCCCGTTCTCCCCTTCCAGGGTCACCAGCCACACCTCCAGGCCATCGCTGGCCAGCACCGTGCGGGGCGCCCCCTGGCGCAGGAAGGCGGCGCTGAAGTTCTCGGCGCCGCCGTTCAGCACCACGCGGCCGTTCTGCAACAGCAGCGGCCCCCCTCCGATCACCTGCTCGGCCTGGGCCAGGGCGTTCCCCTGGCTGTCGATGCGGATGGCGGTTCCCTCGCCCCAGGGAAGGGTCACGCCGCCTCGGCCTACCAGCAGCGTGTCGCCCGGGCGCAGGGGGACGCCGCGCTCCAGCTCGAGGCTGTCGATGCGCTGGCGCACCACCCCCTGGCGCACGAGCACGGCGGTCTCCGCGCCGCTGAGGGACCGGTAGGCCGGGCCCCAGCCCGCGTCGTAGCGGCTGACGCCGCGCTGCACATAGCCGCTGTTCACCACCACCAGGGGCAGCCGCTGGCCGTCGCTGCCGATGGCCCACTCCTGCAGGTTGAGGCGGCCGAAGCGGGGCGGTTCCCGGCCGCTCCAGGCCGCCACGCCGCGGTTGAGGATCGGTCCGGAGAGCCAGCGGCCATCTTTTTTCAGGGCTCCGAGCGGCAGCTGCCGCACCCGGTTGAAGTAGCCGCCGTTGATCGCCACCAGGGCCTGGTTCTGCTGGGCCAGCTGCGTGAGGGTGAGCAGGCCCTCCATCCCCTGAAGTGGCGCCAGGGGCGTCAGCCGCAGGGGGCCATTGCGCGGTTCGATCCGCACCAGATTGAGCCGGATGCCGCTGCGGCTCAGTCGCTCCCAGCGCACTCCCCGGCCGAGCAGGGCCTGGAGCCGGGGATCGATCGGGGCGGGTGCCTGCCCCTGGCTGGGGGCGCCGCCGCCGGTGGGAAGGTCGATCACCACCCGGTTGGGACCGCCCAGGGTGAACACCCGCTGGGGCGCGCCGCCGCTGCTGCGCAGGGCCAGGCCCCGGCCCGATGGACGGCTGGCCAGCCCCAGCTGCTGCAACTGGCTGAGCAGGGGCCCGGAGGCACCCAGGTCCATCACAAGGTCAGATCCCTCCTGGCGGATGAGGGCCGGGCCCGAGAGATCCAGCACGATCCGGCGCCCCGCCCCCTGGCTGGCCGCGCGGACCTGCAGGAGGCTGGCGGGGCTGAGCTCGAGCTGCAATTCCCTGCCTTGGCTGCTCAGACTCACGCCGACACGCTGCAGCAGGGGCAGGGCGTCGATGGCCACCTCATCGTCGAGGGCCTGCTGGCCGCCCGCAGGCACCTTCAGGCCCTGGCCGAACCACTCCAGATCCAGGCTGCCGTCGCTGAGGCTGCGGCTGCTCACCCCCAGCTGGTTCTGCAGCACCTCCAGGGGCAGCCACAGGCGGGCGGCGGCGCCCTGGTGACCGTCCTGCCAGCGCCAGAGCGCCTGCTGGCGCCGGCCGTTGACCAAGAGCACGTTGCCGCTCTGCTGGGCGGGCTCGGCGGCCGGCGGCACGGCGGGCAGGGGCGGCGGCAGGCGTGGCGCGGTCCGGCCAGGCCGGACCGCCAGGGGGAGCAGGGCCAGGGTGAGGCCGAGGACTGCCGCTGCGGGACGTGCCATGGGCCGTGGCCTGCTGATGCCGTGGGTGCGCTGACGCTAATCGCGGTCTGCGGGGGGTCTGTCCCTAGGATCGGAGGTTCTGTTGTTGCAAAGCCTTCGGCTCTTGCAGCGCCTGGTCTGATCGCCCCATCACCTGCCGATCAGCCCTCAGGTCAGCGTCCCTGTTCAACGTCCCAGCCCCCGCCGGAACCTTTCGGGTTATGCCTCAGTTCTCACGCCCTGTTTGGCCCCACTGCGACAGCCCCGCCCCGGCGGCTGTGGCGGGGGAGAAAGACGCCTGCGGCGTGGGTTTCCTGGCCAGCCTGAAGGGGGAGGCCAGTCACTGGGTGCTGCAGCAGGCCCTGCGCGGTCTGGGCTGCATGGAGCACCGCGGCGGTTGCGGCGGTGATGGGGATTCCGGCGACGGCTCCGGGGTGCTCTGCGGCATCCCCTGGTCGTTCCTTGAGGCGGTGTGGCCGGCAGCCGCCGCTTCCACTGGCCAGGCCCGGGGCCTGGGGATGGTGTTCCTGCCCGCTGATGCCGCCCGCCGGGAGCAGGCCAGGGCGTTCTGCGCCGAGGAGGCCGAGCGCCTGGGACTGCGCAGCCTGGGCTGGCGGGTGGTGCCGGTGGATCCGGCTGTGCTGGGCCCGATGGCCCGCGACACCGCCCCGGTGATTGAGCAGTGGCTGCTCACGGCCGAGGTGGCCGGCGACGCCCTGGAGTCGGTGCTGTTCCGTCTGCGCCGCCGCTGTGGTGACCGGGCCCGGGCGGCCTGGGGGGCTGGGCCCGGTGACCTCTACTTCGCCTCGCTGAGCAGCCGCACGGTTGTGTACAAGGGCATGGTGCGCTCCGAGGTGCTGGCGCCCTTCTACGCCGACCTGCTGGACGAGCGCTTCGCCGTGACCTTCGCGGTGTACCACCGACGCTTCAGCACCAACACCCTGCCCCGCTGGCCCCTCGCCCAGCCGATGCGGCTGCTCGGTCACAACGGCGAGATCAACACGCTGCTGGGCAACCTCAACTGGGCCCGGGCCTCGGAGGCCAACCTCGATGCCGTGTGGGGCGAGGCGGCCGCCGATCTCAAGCCGGTGGTGAATCCGGCCTTCAGTGATTCGGCCAACCTCGACGCCACCCTGGAGCTGCTGGTGCGCAGCGGCCGGCCGATCACCGAGAGCCTGCTCACCCTGGTGCCGGAGGCCTTCCGCGACCAGCCCGAGCTGGCGGATCGGCCCGAGATCCAGGCGTTTTACGAGTATTCCGCCTGCATCCAGGAGCCATGGGACGGCCCGGCCCTGCTGGTGTTCGCCGATGGCCGCAGCGTCGGCGCCACCCTCGATCGCAATGGCCTGCGTCCGGCCCGCTATTGCATCACCAGCGACGGCTTCGTGGTGATGGGCTCGGAAACCGGCGTGGCCGAGCTGGAGGAGAGCCGCATTATCGAAAAAGGGCGCCTTGGTCCCGGCCAGATGCTGGCGGTGGATCTCGAGACCGGTCGGCTGCTGCACAACTGGGGGGTGAAGCAGGAGGTGGCTGCGCGCCATCCCTATGGCGCCTGGCTGGCGGAGCACCGCCGCCACCTGGCTGCCCAGCCCTGGACCCAGGAGCGCCAGCTGGGCGATCTGGAGCTGCTGCAACTGCAGACGGCCTTCGGCTTCACCGCCGAAGACTTCGATCTGGTGATCGAAGACATGGCCGGCGCCGGCAAGGAGCCCACCTACTGCATGGGCGACGACATCCCCCTGGCGGTGCTTTCGGATAAGCCCCACCTGCTCTACGACTACTTCAAGCAGCGCTTCGCGCAGGTCACCAACCCGCCGATCGACCCGCTGCGCGAAAAGCTGGTGATGAGCCTGGAGATGCACCTGGGCCAGCGGGGCTCGGCCCTGCGCCCGGAGGCCTCGGCCGCCGCCGTGCTGCATCTCGACAGTCCGATTCTCAATGAGGCGGAACTGGCTGCCCTGGGCCAGCAGGGTCTGCCCTTGAGCACCCTTTCCACCCTGGTGCCGATCACCGATGGGCCCG
>Ga0194130_10002980_pt1 | contig 23475 bp, 23 predicted proteins | sample TA2KigsurfametaG_FD_160084 | JGI IMG/M metagenome (GOLD analysis project Ga0194130, IMG submission 160084) | Freshwater microbial communities from Lake Tanganyika, Tanzania - TA2015050 Kigoma 12 surface | ecosystem: Environmental > Aquatic > Freshwater > Lake | place: Tanzania: Lake Tanganyika... | reverse complement strand
AAATAGTACTGTTTATTGATCCATATTTGCGATAGTAGATATGCTTTTTGAGTATATTGATTAACGTTTATATTTATTATTCGATTAATATTTCTAGAAAATTGATCTAATAATATTATTGTAGCAACTATTTCTCCGGGTGATTTATCAATGTAATTTTGGATGTCAAAATATTTTTCAGTATTAGTCATTATGCTGTAAAAGATGTCATATATTTGTTTATCAAGTATATCATTAGATTTAAACCACCATATATTATAATTATTATTAGGAAACCAGAAAGTTAAAACTGTATCCATTAAATTTAAAAGAATTAATAAATTAATAAATTTTTCAATATTTACAAATACATTCCGCATATTGTACATATATATTCAGTATGCTCACTACATGAATTATAATCTATTTGTTTATTATGATTACAGTTTTTAATTAAATAGTCCTTTTTCTTATCTATGATTTGTCTTACAGTATTAACTTGATTATCAAGCTGATATAATAAGTTATACATTGTATCTATTTCTTCTTTAATATCCTTAATTTGTTCAAAAGATAGTCCCACCATTATAATTATATCTCTTTGATTTAAATAATTAGATTTCATCTTTTTATCAATAAAAAATGAATATAAATGATATAAACTGTTATCATTATATAAAATAATGCCTAAAATAGATAGTTCAAAACCATTAATATTAGTAGATGCATCTTATACATCATTTTATAGATTCTTTGCAACTATAAGATGGTATTCGTTTGCTTTTGCTGATGAATTCAAAGATTTAAAAACAAACAATAAATATGATTGGTCTAAAAATCAAGTATTTATGGAAAAATATGAAAAGATGTATTTGGATTCAATTATAAAACTAGTTAAGAAAAAAGTATTTGATAATTCAAATGTTATATTCTGTATGGATTCACCTAAAGAAACGCTATGGAGAACTCAATTACAATGTGATTACAAAGGTGATCGTGCTGATTTATCATTGAAACATAATTTTAAACCAGTATTTGAATATACTTATTCTACTATGATACCCAATTTTATTACAAATCATAAAAATATTTATAGTTTACGAGTTGAGAAAATGGAAGCAGACGATTTAATAGCTATTATAAGTATGAATATGAAAGATCAGCTTATTTATCTTGTATCTGGTGATGAAGATTTTTTACAACTTGGAAGAGATAATTTAATTTTTGTTAATTACAAAGCAAAGAAAGCATTTAAATTAACAGAAGAAGAAGCAAATAAAGCTTTAAGAATCAAGTTTATATTAGGTGATTCATCTGATTGTATACCAAGTATTTTTCCAAAAGGTGTAAGAAGTAAGAAGAAAGAAATATTAGAATCAGATGAAAAATTAGAAGAGTATTTAAATTCAAATCCAGATGCTAGAAAACAATTTGAGTTTAATAAAAAAATGATAGATTTTAAAAATATACCAAAAACATTAGCGACCAAGGTTATGAGTCAATTTAATAAATTATCAACCAACCAATAAGCGAAGTCTCTATCACTAGGAAAATGAAGACCAGCTAAAATTCTAGCGTTGCTAATTCTTAGGGCAAGTTTCATTAATTGTTCTTTCTTTTTAGGAAATTTTTTAGATAATATTTTAGCTAAATAATAAGCTTGAAAAGCATGTCCTGATGGATAAGCTGGAGTATCAGCTGTTTGTGATACTAGTAATGTTCCATTCTCTTTATTTATTAATTTAGGTGCAACTTGTGATGGTCTTGGTCTATTATATATATATTTATACATCATTATAATAGTTAAAATTTTAGGTGACTTTAAAATTTTTTTCATATCTTCTCTTTTCATTTCATTTTCTTTTATTATTTCCTGAAATGCTATAATTATATCTTTATCAGTTAAATTAAAAAAATCAATATCACTCTGACTTCTTTTAAAAATATAATTATTTAATATTAAATTAATTTCTTTATCGTTATTAGGATACATCTTACCATGACATAATAAATTAGTATTTATTGATGGATACCAAAAATAATATTTTTTATTTAATAATAGTAAAATTATATATATTATTAAAATAATTTTTATATTCATTATATTAGATTCATAAAAATTTTTATTTTTCAAAAAGTTTTTTGATTATTAAATGATTAATTCTGTATATATATTTTTTCTTTTATGTAACTAGTTGTACCTAATAATGCTAAATTAGATATTTTAGGTATTTCATTTCTTTCACCATCGATTTCAGATGATGTTTGATATTTATTTAAAATATCTGTTAAATAATCAGATGATTTGTCTGAAGGTTCAATCATATTTTCTAAAAAAATTAATTTAATAAATTCATCACCTCCATACTGATTAATAATTTTTTGAATTTTTGAATTATTCATTATATAAAATAAATTAGATTTTTTTTAATAACTACACAATTGAATATTTAATTACTTCTTCAAATGATTCAATTGGAATAACTTTAAAGTTGTTATCTAGTAAAGTTAAATTACGTTCTTTAATTTTATCAAGATGTTTTACATTTTCTTTAGGAAATAGAACTAATTTAACTCCTGCTCTCTTTGCTCCTTCTAGTTTTTCTTCAAGTCCACCAATTGCAGTAACTTTACCCTCTAAATTGATTTCTCCAGTCATTGCAATATCATGTCTAATCTTTTTACCAGTAAGTAAAGAATACAAAGCAATAGTTAATGCTGCACCAGCAGAAGGTCCATCTTTGGGAGTTGCACCATCTGGACAATGAATATGAATACCTAATGGTTTATCTTTGCTATCAACTAAATATTTTGATTTAATATCTTCAGGTAAATAATTCCATGCTAAACTAGTAGCTACTTCGGTACTTTCTTTAATAACTTTTTCTAAATGTCCAGTTGCTTTAACCGATAAGAAAGATGTTGATGGTACTAACATTGTCTCAATAGATAGCACTCCTCCATTACCTAATGAATTTGCCCACAAACCATTAACAACTCCTGGTTTATCATCTTTATGAATTTTATCATGGTCAATTTCAATCTTATGTTTTAATAATGTTTTAACATTATGACTTTGAACAGTAAATGGAAATTTGACTCTTTGATCATCAATAGTACTTTTCAAAAGATTAGCCAAATTAATTTCACGACATAAACTGTAAAGAGTTGATTTCAGTTTTCTAACTCCTCCTTCATAAGTATATTTATCAATGATTTCTCTAATTGTGTCGTCATTAATAACAATATCATTATTATTTAATCCCATTTCTTTCATCATTTCTGGCAATAAATAATTTTTAGCAATATGTAATTTTTGACTAACCATTAAATATTTAGTTTCAATATTTGTAATACGATCCATTAAAATAGGATTAACATTAGATGGATCATTAAAACTAAAAATAATTGTTGCTCTTGACAAATCAATATCAACACCATGAAAATATTTATCTCTAAAATGTGAGTTTTGAACTGGATCTGTCAAGTGAACAAGTAAATTTGTAATTTCATCTCCTTTATGAGTTTTAGAAATCTTGTCTAATTCATCAAAATAAATAATAGGATCCATACATTTACTTGTGATTAATCCATTCACTATACGCCCATAAATAGAGCCCTCATAAGTATAACTATGACCTTCTAAAAATGAAGCATCAGTAGCTCCACCAAGTGAAATAAATACAAATGGTTTATCCATCGCTTTTGCAATTCCATCCTTAACTAAACTAGTTTTACCGTTACCAGGGCATCCGTAGATGCCAATCACATTGCCTTTAGACTTTGGATTTCTAATTTGTTGTCCCATCATTTGGATAATTTGTCTTTTAGCTTCTTCGTGTCCAAAAACTGCTTTATCCATGGTTTCTTGTAGATTATCAAGAAATGCTTTGACTTTTTTTGATTTGATAGAATCTAAATTGATTCCTTTATATTTTCCAAAAGGAACAGTCATTAAAGCATCAAACCATGTTTTTAGCTTGTTATCTGGATATCTACTAGTAGCTAAACTAGTATAGTTTTTAAGAATATGATTTTTTTGACCAATTGGTAAAGGTAATTCCATAATTTGAAACAAAATTGGTTTATCACCAGCTTGATATGAATTAATTTCTTTAATTTTTTCTAGGGCTTCATTTTTATCTGTATCATTCAAATTAGTATAATACTTCATGATTTCTTCTTCATCATCTTCATTTTTAGTTTTAAAAATTTGATGAACAAAATCTCTTCCTACCTTTTTATTTAAAATAGAATTATCATCATCTAAATCTTCATCATCGTCATCGTCATTATCGTCATCATCACCAGATCCCATTTCTTCTTCGGAATCTTCTACTTCAGAATCTTCTTCGATATCATCTTCTTCATCATCTTTATTATTTAACTTGATACTAATAAAATCTGCTGATTCATATTTTGGTATTTTAGAAACAACAAATTCTTTCTTAATTTTCTTAGACATATAATCCATACATTGATTAAATGTTTTTGATTTGTAATTTTTAGAGTATGTTTGAATTTCATCCAACATATCAATACAAACAGAAAATTCAGCAATTAACCAAAGTCTGATTAGTTCTGGTACATCTTTTTCAAGTTGCTTATCCTTTTTGAAACCTAAAACTACCATTTCAAAAGCTTCTTTCAAATTAGTTAAATGTTTTAAAAGTTCACGTCCATTTAATTTTAGATCTTTAGAACTCGCCTCTCTTAATCTTTCTAGAGAAGCCATTTTGATATCACCAATAATATTAACAGATTCTAATTTTTCTCTGTTTCTTTTAGATCCAGACTTGGAATCTGATTTATTGAGAAATTTTACAAAAATATCTACGTCGTTATTCATTAAATAACTGTTCATTATACTTAATGATTAAGAAAAACAATTTTTTTATAGTTTTCTTATTATTTTAAATATTTAAAGAAAATAAGCTTATTTTCAAAATAAATATTTTTCTCTTTTATTTTTAATGGGAATTGAGAAATTTTTCTCAACTATAAATAAAAACTTTCAAATTGTATCAACCGTAGATCTAGAAAATTCAGATTCTGATTTAGTCACTTGTAAATATTTGTTTTTTGATTTCAATTCAATTATTCATAATGTTTCAAGTAAATTAATAGGAGAATTAAATTCAAAGAGTTCTGCTAAATCTAATATTAAAATAGATGACTTAGAATATATGATAATAAAAGAATTAAATTTATTTATCATTAAAATTCTTGAAAAATTAGATTTGGAAAAATTAGAATATGTATATGCTGCATTAGATGGTGTACCATCATTTTCTAAAATATTAGAACAAAAAAAGAGAAGATTTATTGGTGACTTTATTGAAAGATTATTAAATAAATATTCTTTGCCATTTAACTGGAGTAAAAATAATATTAGTCCAGCAACTATATTTATGGATAAAATAAATAAATATTTAAATAATATCAAACAAATCACTAAAAACAAATTAGTAAAAAAAGAAGATTTAATATTAAAACAAAAAGACTATGAATTCTTTACAAAAATAAAGAAATTTGATTATTCAGATACTAATTCGGAAGGTGAAGGTGAAATGAAAATTTTTGATTATATTAATAATTTAAATTTAAAATCAAATGAATCAGTAATATTTTATAGTCCAGATGCAGATGTAATATTATTAAGTATGATTTCAAAAAATGCCAATAATATAATAATTTTTAAATATGATCAAAATTCAGAAATTTTATATTCAATAACAATAGATGAATTAAAACAAACAATTTATTCTTATTGTTTAGATAGAATAGAAGGATCAAATACAGATGTTAATATTAAAAAATTAATTAAAGATATTGTATTTGTATTTACTATTTTTGGAAATGACTTTTTACCCAAGTTTGAATCAATTCAAACAAACTTTGATTTTTTATTTTTAATTGATATGTATTTACTAAATTTAATTGATAATGGTTACATTTTATCAGATAGTGAAATTATAATAAAATCATTTTTAGGTTATTTTCAATTAATGGCAAAACATGAAAAGAGAATGATTTTTAGAAATGCCTACTTAAATACTTATTTTAATTATAATTATGCAAATCAAAATAATTTTATAATTGATTTATTAAAATTAAAAAAATTAGATAGTAAATATTCGAAAGGTATTCATGGTACAAAATTTAGTGATCCGTTTTATAATCTTACCAATAATATATTATTTTATATTGATCCATTTAAAATTAAAGAATTTATTTCTAAAAATAAAAATCCAAAAAAAAAATATCATGGATGTTTAGAATTTTATTTGTTAGAAGAAACTGTTTTAATTGAAATTATTAGACAATCATTACAAAATATCCTTCCAATTAATTCAAATGTATATATTAATATTATAGGTATTGATGATAATTCACCATATGAAATATTAAAAGAAATTAAATTTACTTCCAAACAAAAAAAACATATAATTAATATGAAAGATTTATCTCCAAGAGATTCAGAATTATATTTAATAAATAATAAGTTAGATAAATATTATACTTTATTTAATCCAATTAATGAATTTTTTGCTAATATTTTAAAAACTAGAAAAATAAATGAATTAATTTATTATCAAAAATATTTTAATAATGATGATAAAAAAATAGTTGTATCGGCATATATGAAAGGTTTAAATTGGATTCATCAATATTATTACAATCGAAATAAAGGTATAGATGAAACATGGTATTATCCATATTTTAAAGCACCATTATTTGAAACAATAGTAAATAATTATTCTACAACAATTTTTGAATATACAATTAAAAACAAAAAATTAGATATTGATCCATTATCACAATTATTATATATAACCCCTGTAAGAATGAGTGATTTATCAAAACCTGATTTTTATAAATTATTTGCTGAATATAAATCAAATAAATTTGTAAATGAAGAATTTGTAAAAAAAATTAAAAGTTTTATTGAAAGACATCCACAGTTTTTTTATAATTTGGATGAAATTTATAAGTCTGTTAATACAGGAAATTTAAATAAAAATTTATTTGATTGTTCACATTCTAGTTTTGTATCTAAATGTCACTATCAAATATTAAATTATGTTGTTGATATTAATCAATTTGTAACAAAATTAAAACAAATTAATTATTCATAAATTTAAGATAAAATTCATTTAATCTATTGATCTTATTAACTACTTTATATTTAATTAGACCATATTTATTAACTAATGTATCTAATAATTTTTCTGTTTCAGGTTTTCTAATTTTAAGTTCTTCACTACTTACTTTATTATGTGAAGAATTCATAAAATACTTTTTAGCATTTTCATATTCATAATTTTCTGGTATAACATGATTTAATTTTATTTCATCCAATGTATCTTTAATATTTTTATGTTTTGAATATATTTCAAAGATTGAATTATATTTAATATCCGTTAAATTAGGACAATAATCACAGCCAAATAAAATACATAATTCAATAAATTGTTCATATGTAATGGATAAATGATTTAAAACCTTTTCTAATTCTATTTCAATTGGAATTTTTTTACTGGAAGTTAAATTTCTAATTATTCTTGGTGATCCAAATGTTAATATATCCATATCCTCTGTTAACACTGCATATACTAAATTAGATTTACATAAATATGATAATTCAGAATCGGCTTCTTCAGGTGCATCAATATATGGAATTCCCATTAAAGTTAATAAATCTCTACATTGATCCATCTGTTCCTTGGATATCCATACACTTCTTTTTAAATATTTTATTTTATCACTATCATTTTGTGCATCCGATAGTTTTTCTAAAGCTTTTTTCCTTATTTGTTTTCTTGTATCTAAAATTTTTTGTTTTAGTTGAGGTGGTTTACCATCAAAAACAAAAACTGGAATAATACCTTTTTCTAAAAATGATAGAGTTTTATTAAATAGTCCTAAAATATGTGATGTTATTTCACCTTTATTATTAGTTAAATCAGAACCAGAATTTCTAATTGCAATAACAACTTGATACATTAATATACTGATATCAATTGCTATTTTTTTGCCATAATATTCGTTTGTTTCTTTTTCTTTAATTAATTCTGGATATTCAGAAAGAAATTTCAATAAATTTTTTATGCCCATATTGGTCTTATATATTAATAAAATTGACTCTTTAATAATTAACAAATCAATTTTTATTTTAAAGATTAAAAATATTTAATCTTTAAAAATATTTTTCCAACTATTATATAATGCAATTTAAAATTATTTATCCTCTTGAGTCCTTAATTTATGGTGATTCTTTTAAAGATGCGATTAAAAATTTTATTAAAATTAATCATAATTTACAAATTAATAATTTAATAATTTCTGATCAATCAAGAAATATGCAAGCTAATATTAAATATTATCAACATGATGGACGTAATAAAGTTGGTATCAATATGTATCCTGTTGGAATAGATCAACCTATACCAATTGTAACTGATGATAATACTTATATTCCTCCTAGATACGTTAGTCCTTTTGTAAATTCTATTTTTCCAATGAGTCCTCTTTCACCTATTCCTGGAATGCCATTTATACCAACTGTAATTAACATTCCTAATGTTTAATTGGTTTTAATTTATTTATAGCTTTTTCTAAATCTTTAACATTTGGAACTAGTTTAATTTGTGGTAGCATAGTTTTGATTTCTTCTGTCTTTATTACTGGTTTAATTAATATTTCTTGAGTATTAATTATTTCTTTTCTTTTTTCAGTATCTATAAAATTAATATCTAATTGTTCAGGTGGTGCCAAATATTTTATTTGATATAATTGCGAAGACAATCCAATTTTATTATTTTTATTCCAAATATTACTTATTTTAATTACTAAATCAATTTGTCCATTTATTTGAAAATCATTTAAACTTATATTTTTATTTTCTATATCTGATGAAATTTTAAAATTATCAAATATTGATGTTCTAATAAAATTTAATGAATTTTTTTTATTTAGAATACTTATCCATTCTTTATTTCTGTTAGAAAAACATGATTCAATATCTAATTCTAATTGTTGTATAAAATTTACAAATTTATTTGTTTGTTCCCAATTAGGATAAATAGGAATATTTAATTGATTGTATTTAGAATTTGACATATTATAAATTAATCTTAATCTTGGTAATCTAATATAAATTTCTTTTGGTTCTTCATTTTCTGGTTGATAATATATATAATATTTTGAATTATTATTATCTAATTTAATTTTTTTTCCAATTATTAAATTATCAAAATTAAAATTTACTTTTGATGATCCAAAATCTAATAAATAGTAACTCATTATTAATTATAAATAATATTTCTTTATAAAATTATATCTAATGCTTAATAAAATTTAAACCATTTAATTAAAAAAATCTATTAATAAGTAATATAAATGTCTAAGTTGAGTCAAACAATTTCATTTGGTTCGCTTACACCTATAACTTATTCTTCGGGTGGAACATTAAATTTAACAGGAACTGCATCAAGTAATTTAACTGTAAGTTATGTTTCTAGTAATAATAATATTGCAACTATTAATGGAAATACACTTACTGTTGTTACAGCTGGTACTATTAACATTACTGCTTCTCAAGCCGGTAATTCTACTTATGATCCTGCTACTGATGTTGTTCAAGAATTAGTTATTAATAAAGCTAATCAAACAATTACATTTGGAACACTTAATAATTTAACTTACTCATTAAATGGTACATCTACATTAACTGCAACATCTACTAGTTTATTAACTGTTACTTTTACATCTAGTACTACAAGTGTGGCTACTATTGCGAATAATACTTTAACAATTATAAGTGCTGGTTCTACTGTTATTACAGCTTCACAGGCTGGTAATGAAAACTATAATGCTGCTACAAGTGTAACACAAACTCAAGTTATTGATAAAGCTAATCAAACAATTACATTTAACAATTTATCAGATTTAACATTTTCACCAAATGGAACTTCTAACTTAACAGCTAGTTCATCTAGTGGATTAACAGTTACATATTCATCAAGTTTAACTAGTGTTGCTACAGTTGCTGGTAGTACCTTAACTATTGTTGGTGCTGGTTCTACTGTTATTACAGCTTCCCAAGTTGGTAATGTTAATTATAATGCTGCTTCTAGTGTAACTCAAACACAAGTTATTCATAAAGCCAATCAAACAATTACTTTTTCTGCTTTAGCTGATAGAAATTATTCAGGTGCTGGATATAGTTTTGTTGTTACAGCAACTTCTGATAGTGGATTAACTGTTAGTTTAGCTTCTAGTAATACTAGTATTATTACAATAACTGGTTTTTCACTTTTTCCTGTAGGAGTTGGATCTTCGAATATTACAGCATCTCAAGCTGGTAATGCTAATTATAATCCTGCAACAAATGTTGTTAGAACACAAACTGTTCTTAAAGGAAATCCTACAATTAATAGTTGGGCAACTATTTATAAAACATATGAAGATGCAAATTTTAATGTAACACAACCATCTTCTAATAGTGATGGCACATTTACATATACTGGAAACAATAATTCGTTAGCAACTATCACTTCTGGTGGTTTAGTTTCTATTGTTGGTGCTGGTAGTTTAACTATTACAGCTACTCAAGCTGAAACTACATTATGGAATACAGCATCAACTACTACAACATTACAAATAGCTAAAGCTAATCAAAATATAACATTTAATGTTCTTGCAAATCAAACATTTTCACCAGCTGGAGTAACTGTTAATTTATCTGCAACAGTACATACTGGATTATCTATTACTTTCCTTTCTTCTAACTTAAGTGTAGGAACTATTGCAGGAAATGTATTGACATTAATTGCTGCAGGATCTACAAATATTACAGCAAGAGCTGCCGGTAATGATAATTATAATCAAACTGATTTAGTTAGAACTCAAACTGTAAATAAAGCAAATCAAACAATTACTTTTAATGAATTATCTAATATTACATATGCTCCTAATTATTCATTTAATTTAACAGCAACAGCTAGCAGTGGCTTAGCCGTAAGTTATTCAAGAAATAATGGAGTTATAAATCTTACTGGCTTAAATAATTCAACTGTTACTGTACAATCTGCTGGTACTGTTAATATAACAGCTTCACAAAATGGAAATTCTAACTATAATACTGCTACAGTTGTTCAACGTTCTTTAACAATTAATAAAGCTGATCAAACTATCACTTTTAATGCACTAGCATCTTTACCTTATTCAACATCAGGTACTTCATCTTTAAGTGCTACAGCTACTAGCAATTTAACTGTCAGTTTTGCATCTACTAACACATTTGTAGCAACAGTATCAGGAACTACTTTAACAATTCAAGGGGTTGGTTCAACTACTATAACTGCATCTCAAGCTGGAAATGGTAATTACAATGCTGCTACTAATGTTTTACAAACTCAAACCATTACAAAGGTTGATGATCCCATATGTTTCAATGAAGGAACTTATATTTTATGTTTAAATAAAAATTTTCAAGAAGAATATGTTCTTATTAATGATTTACGTCGTGGTGATATGGTAAAAACATACAAACATGGATATAGAAAGATTGAAATGGTCGGTAAATGTCCTATGGTAAATGATCCAAATAGACATAGTTGTTGTATGTATAAAATGGTTAGAAATGATCATAATGGTTTAATTGAAGATTTAACAGTAACTGGTGGTCATGCTATTTTAGTTAATAATATAGATCCTTATAGAGAAGAAAATGAAAGATTTATGGGAGCTTGTCAAAAAATAGATGATAAATATTTATTAGTAGCTGCTGCATCTCCTGATTTTGTTAAATTAGAAAATAATGACGAATATACTTATTATCATTTTATATTAGAAAATAATGGCAATGATGATGAACGTTTTGGTATTTGGTCTAATGGTATTTTAAGTGAAACACCAAGTAAAAGACAATTTTTACAAAATAACAATTTAATAATTTTTTAATTCTCGTCTGCGATAATATTTTATTATAAAACTTTGTTTTTTAATAAAATTGATCTGTCTCTGTAAATATAAATTTTAGAAAATACCTTTCTCCTTGATTAACTTTAGTAACTTCATGTTCAATACCGCGAGCTTTTACTATAATTAATGAATTAGGTTTTGATTTTATTTTTTTGTCACCAAGAATGGTATAAGAATCAGTTGAATTAGATAAAGTTAATATACATTCATATTGAGGTTTTTTATAAATTAAATGATCTCTATGTTTATTCATAAAACTACCACTAACATATTTTCTATATTCTATAGGAAAATTATTTGCAAGATATATTTTTTTATTATTAGTATTTTTTCTAATTTTACTAGTATAAGATTCTAAAATATTTCTAATCTTAACTGAATTTATAGGTGTATTATATCTATATACATTATTATAATCCTCTAACGAGTCTTCCAATTTGTGATCATAATTTTTTAATTCATTATTTATTTGAATTAAATTATTATTAGTTAAAAAATTTTCTATATAACTGTATGAAAATTCTTCATCTGGTTTAAAATAATAAATTATTATAAATAATAAAATTATCACTAAAAATAAATATTTCATTAAAATAATTAAGAAATAAGTTTTATAATAAAATTGAAAAAAACAGATTAAAAACTAGTTTTTTTAATAATATAATGCACAAAAGAATATGTTTTTTATATACCGAGACTACAGGATTGCATCAAACCAATTATCCTGTTAGTAAAAAAAAATTATATACATTTGCTCGTTTGGTTTCATTAAATTATATTATTGGTTATCTTAAAGATAATGAATTTATTCAGGAAAAAAAAATTAGAAAAGTAGTCAAACCACGTTGTATGTTTATACCAGAAGAAACTATTGAATATCATGGAATAACTCAATTAATAGCTACTAATCAAGGAATTGACCCAGAAATAATTATTAATGAATTTAAAGAAGATTTAAAATCAGTTAATGTTGTTGTATCACATAATGTTGATTTTCATATTAAAACTGTTCAAGCTGAAGCTGTAAGATATAATTTACCATTAGATTTCAGTAATTTTATCATTATAGATACAATCAATTTTTATCATTCGTATGGATTTACTAAATTAAAAGAATTAGCTAGTAAATTATCTATTAAAAATATTTCTGAAACAAATGAAAATAATGTTGAATTAATTAAAAATGTTTTTCTAAAATTATATGTTAAATTTCAAAAATCTGTTAAAACATAATTTATTTAGCTAAATTTGATTTTTTATCAAACATTGTATAAGTACCATCACCTTTTAGTTTAGGTAATTTTAAATTGATTCTATCTTTCCATTGATAGTTTAATGGATCATGACAACTTTTTTCAGACCAAGTCATATTATATTTTTTACAAAAATCTTGTGGAACAAAATCAATACATTCTTTATTTACAAATCTACAAGAACCAATTTTTTTATTATCATTTGAACAAAATTCATTAGACCAACCATTTTCACCATCAAAAAATAATTGTTTATTAGAATCTAATCTGAATAATTTCAAATCACAATTTTCATTTTCTAGTTTTTTAAATTTATATTTAAAACTACCTCCAAATTCATTAGTTTGATCTGGTAAATATTTTTTTTCTACTAGACAACATGATAATTTATTTGCAGATTGATATGATAATTCAGATTGAAATTTAGGAATAGATTTATCTGTATCTGATTTATATTTTTGATAATTTTCAGTTTGATTATTATCGCTTAATATATCAAAATTTTCACAAAATGATTTCCAATTAATTATTATAATTAAAATTGAAATTAATAGTATTAGTTTTAGATTCATATTATATTTAAAAAGAAAATAAATTTAATAATAAATGTCAAGTGAACATATATTTACAGTTAGCGAATTAGCAAATTATTTAAAATCTATGATTTCAAATAATAAGATTAAAGTAATTGGAGAAGTATCTCAACCAGTTATTAGAGGAGGTCATTTGTATTTTTCATTAAAAGACGAATCATCAAATATTAAATCAATAGTTTGGAAATCTAAAAATATAGATAAAGAGTCTATTTCTGAAGGTCAAAAATTAACTCTGGAATGTAAAACAGATTTTTATGGAGGTAATGGTTCGGTGAATTTAATAGTAGATAAAATTATCATTCAAGAAGATTCAGGTGAATTATTTGTTAAATATGAAAAAATTAAACAAGATTTTTTGAAAAAAGGATATTTTGATAAATCAAGAAAAAAACAATTACCAAAAATTATAAAAGATATTTTAATTTTAACTAGTGAAAATGGAGCAGCTTTACAAGATTTTATCTATAATTTAGATAATAATAAATCATTAATAAATTATGATATTCAAGATGTTAAAGTACAAGGAGCTGATTGTCCAAAAAATATATGTGATTATCTTTCACAGCTTAAAAAATCAAATACCAAATACGATTTTGTAGTTATCACAAGAGGTGGAGGTAGTTTTGAAGAATTATTTGGATTTTCTCAACCAGAATTGATTGAAGCTATTTATAATTTTCACTTACCTGTTTTAAGTGCAATAGGACATCAAGTTGATAATCCTTTGTTAGATTTAATTGCTGATGTTAGTGCACCAACACCATCATTAGCAGCTCAATTTATAGTTGATCATAATAAGAAATTTATTAATCAATTAAATGATATTAGAGATGATATTAAATTAGATTTATTAAATGAATTAACTAATAGACAAAATATGTTATCGAAATTAAATGAAAGAATATATAGACATTTCAGTAATCTAAAAAATGAATGTCAAAATTTAATTAGGAATGACATTAATGATTTATTAATCAAATTATCTGTTCTTGAATCAAAAATACAAATTAATAATAATAAAGATATAAGTTTATTTTCTATGTCTAATAGAAAAATTATATCAAATGAAGAATTAGAAAATTATGTTGGACAATTTGTTAAATTAAGATGGGCTGATAAAGAGTTCAAAATTAAAATTTTATAATAATAAAATTGAAAAAAATTAATTTAAGAATTTGATTTCTTAATTAGTAATGTCTGATTTATTTAAAGAAGTAGAAAACCTTGAATCTATTGATAATTGGAATGAAAAAATAATTAAAATGAAAGAAATCAAAGAAAAAATTTCATTAGAAAAACAAAAATTATCTGAACTAGTTAATGTTATTAGTAAAAATGAATTAAAAGATGAAAGTAAAAAGAAAAAGAATAAAACTGATTTAGATACATTATTAATATCATTTAAAAATGCAACAATACTTGAAGAAAAAATTAAATTATATCAATTAATTAGCTCACATATTAATGAAGTTGAAAAAGAACTTTTTTCTAATTAAAGTATATTTATTTATTATTTTGTTTAAAATGCATATATTTATTTTTGTATTTTAAATATCTTTTATGATATGAATCATCAATATTTCTAGATAATTCAGAATCATCTAACGTATATAAGACTTGATCTATTATTGAAGATCTTTCTGATTCTTCTGTTCCTATTTGTGGCATTTTTTTAATAAAAGTAGAATCACTCGGTGCTTTATAATTAAATTTAAAATCAGGGAATCTCTCTCTTATTGGTTTTTCTAATCTTAGATTAATATTATTATTAAAATCACCAATTATTATTAAATTTACTTTTTTAGTTAATTGTTTCATGAAATTGCAAACTTCTGGAATTGTTGTCTGATAATTAAAATGTAAATTAACCAATGTATATGTTTTATCACGATATGATATTCGTGTAAGCAATTGTGATTTATATCCTGTTAATCCAGGTCTTAATGTATGAGCATTAAATGATTTTATACTTTCAAAATATTCAAGATTAAAATTGTGAAGACCAAAACTATTTGGTATTATTGTTAATCTTAATTCATCCTTAGAATGTTCTTTATAAGATTCTTTATCATCTTTTTGACTATAAACAATTTGATCATGTGAACTTAAAACAACCTTATAACCAAAACCATCATAATAATTATCTGGATTAATATTACTTACAGTTTTTTCATCACTGTTATAAAAAATTTGAATCATTTTTTTGGCACTTTTTAATGATAATTCTTGAAACATAAATATTACTGGTTTTTTCTCTTTTTCAGATAGCATTTTAAGTTTATTAGCAATATTTGTTATTCTTTCTTCATTATTTGATACATAAGAATCAATAAGTGATTTGTTAAGATTTTTTGATAGTTCTTCTTGATAGATTGTTTCTAATGATAAATTTTCTTTTTCCTTTTTAGTAAAATCACCTATAGTATGACTTAATGCTGGTTTATCATCACCATTTAGAATATTCCATGAATAAATAATAAATTTTTTAAATTCAACTCTAATTAAAGCATGATCTGAATTAATTTTAAATAATTCTATAATACCATTTTTAGTATTCATCATTGTATTTGGTACAACAGTAATTATTGGAAATACCATATGACTTTTATATTTTACATTAGATATTAAAATAAAAAAATTGAAAAAATTAATAATAATAATATATTATTACTATTAATGACAACATTCGAAGAATTAGTTGATGAAGCATACGCCCAACTTGGGAAAGAAATTAAAAAAACCACTCTTGTGTTACCACAACTTGACATTGAAATTTCACCAACACGCTTGCATTGGAAAAATGTTGAAGAATATTGTCGAGTAGTTAAACGCGAACTGGACCATCTTATCTCTTTTTTGAAGAAAGAAATGGTAGGAAAGGATATTAACTGGTTTTCTGGTTCAAAAGCTGATGGTTTGATTATTCATGGTAAACGCCAGAACAAGAAAGATGTTATTGAAATGGCACTCAAATATGTTAATGTTTTTGTCGCATGTCCGAGTTGTAAGAATTCAAACACTGTTTTGACAAAAGAACAATTCAACTGCTTGGATTGTGGTATGAACAAATTCATGTAAAAATTTTCTTTAATATTCTGGCTATGTAAATTGCCATAATTATAAATGATAATTTTAGATGAACAACACATACAAATTTAGCCATATTAGATTGAGGAACAATGTCATAACCTAATGAATAAAAACTTGTGTGAGAAAAGTATAGAAAATCTGAAAAAGGTATTGGTTCTTTGGATTTAAGATTATGTATATTTTTGAAACTTTTTTGATTATTTTTATAAATATGACAATATATTAAAGCAAAAACAAGATTAATTTTGGTATACTATTTATTTTATCAAAAATATGAAATTGATCTATGTATTAGAATTAAAAAAAATGCTTGAAAAAAATATTAAAATATTTTTCACAAACTGGGGCTACAAAGTATAACCCCTTAGTCAGATTCTAGGACCAAATTGCTCTGACCAAATCCCTTACTGATGTAGGCTGTGAAGCAGTTGAATGAGAAGACTGTGCTTGAGGTTGACGAGGCATACCACCTCGTAGACGAAGAACAAGATGAAGAGTACTTTCCTTTTGAATATTATAATCTTGTAATGTACGTCCATCTTCAAGCTGTTTGCCTGCAAAAATGAGACGTTGTTGATCAGGAGGAATACCTTCTTTGTCTTGAATCTTTGCTTTAACAGCATCGATTGTATCTGTGGATTCTACCTCAAGGGTAATAGTTTTACCAGTCAATGTTTTAACGAATACTTGCATTACTATATATGACTTTGAATCCCAATTAAAAGATAATTCAATTTTTATAAAAATTGAATATTTTTTTTTATATGGTATTCTATATATTTATACCCATAAATAAAATGAATTCAACCAAGCAATCCCTTACCAAGCAACAAGCTGATAATCTGTGGCAGAGAGTCCGTGAGTTTGAAATCAACGATGAAAATTCCGATTTGGAAGATACCGAAAATCCCATTGATCACTTAAATGAGGCAAGGAAGCTTCTTGAAATAATAACACGACATGGTCCTCCACAATCGGAAGTCCAACACGACGCGATGACTCGTCTCGCGGTTTACCTGTTCTACGGGTGGGGAGGGAAATCAGATGAATTCCGTTCTCTCTCATTGCTTACTGAGGCTGCAAAAGCCGGAGATAAACTGGCAAAAAAATATCTGGAGACCCATGAGAAATCGGGAGGCAGGTCACTTGGTATCCAACAATGTTGAGATACAACTTCCTAGTTCATTGTATGACATGCTGAAAATAATTTATTATTTTAGTCATGTTTTGTAACATATATCAAAAAAATTGAAATTATTTATTTAATATGATATTTTTAGAAATTTTAAACAATGACATCAATACTTTCTTTTCCTGATTCACACAATAGTCTTATGAATCATTTGACTTTAAAATTGACAAATCATCGTTACTTGAAACGTATGATTCAACAAAAAGTTGAGTCTAAACTTGCCAAAATACAGTTTTTAAAAATTGGCTCAGAATTACTTACCTCTGCTGATGCTTTGTGTCTGAGTGGACAATGCGCTGAGGCTGCATCCTTGTATCGAAGATCAATTTATCTTGGTAATACTTTAGCACGTGCACGTTTGGCTTGGTTGTTGAGTCAAGGAAGAGAAGGTGTTCAAGGAAATCCAAGAGAAGCTTTCCAACTTGTTTGGGAAGGTAGCCAACTTGGTTGTGATTTTTGCAGTGCAACTGTAGCTTGTTTTTTCTATTTTGGTATCGGTACCTTTGCTGATTATATAGAAATGGAACATTTTTTGAAACTGGTCAAACAACAAAATGAGTACAGCGAGTTTCTACTTGGAATTTTGCACTATCAAGGGTTACTTCGGAGTGAAAGTCGTTCTCTTGCATCAACATTCTTTCATCGAGCGGCTGAGAAAAAATTCGCTGAAGCATTCATATGGTTAGCAAAAGTTTTCTTGTATGATGAAGAAACAGAACATCCTCGTGAAAAAGCATTTGGATGGTTCATGAAAGCGGCAGAGCAAGGACATCCAAATGGCTTGTTTCGAGTTGGAAAATTTTTGGAACAAGATGGCAAAAACGACCAAGCCATCGAATGGTACCAGCGTGCTCATGTAGCTGGACATGAATATGCTGAAGAAATCATAATTCAACTACAAACAGAAAAAATAATATGATTTTATGTTCAATTTTATTAAAAAAAATTGAAATATTATATTTATAATATTCTTTAAAGTAAATTGTAAAAATCATTTACTATGCAGAGACACCATCAAGAACAGCCAAAACTTCTAGAAGAGATGCAGAGTTTGGTTTTAAAATACAAACAATCCTGTCGAGATCCCGATCAGCCAGATGTTGATCGCCAAATATATGCCAGGGAGGCTCTTCAAGCAGTCGATAATTATCTAGCTTCTGGAGGTAAAGATCCAAAAGCCTTTAAGGACGCTGCATACTTCAAGTTTTGCTTTGGTCCCAAAACCGATGAAGCGAGACAGCATGTACATGAGCTTCTTCACATCGCTTCTGAAGCTGGAGACAAACAGGCTGAAGCCATGATCTCTTCCTTGACAAAATCTGGCGGGCGATATATATGTAACGGTGTGAACTACATTGAAACGATTGACCACCAGCAAGAGGTACCTAAAAAAAGCAAGCGCTCCTGGTCGGAGGTCGAGACGGAGTACTGCAGACGCCGATTAGGCATGGATCTTAGACAAAGTGGTGCCGCAGATCCCTAAAGATTCAGAGATGACAATTTTAATTTAAACTTCGCATTAGATGTGCTTTAACAAACATGTCTTTGAATAAATCTTCAACGATGTAAATGTCGGTTTTAATAACAAAAAAATAAACACTGATTTACTCATCAAAGAGTTCTAAATTCTAAATTAATTTATAAAAAATTGAAAAAAAAACAACATTCATAGATATATTAATTCAATAAACATGCAATCACCACTGTCAGTATTACAATCATTTTTCTTTGATGAAAAAAAAGAGCCTGATCATTCGCTGAATCCACGAAAGCTTCCTCAAAATTTTATTTCTATTTCAACACATCGATTGTCATGGAATCATCTAGATTCATATCATAGTCAAAAAATTTCTACGATAATATGTCGACGAGTTGTTAGCCAACAGCTTCATGGTACACATACTTTTAGGTTTTCAAAAGCTCAACGTTTGTTGGCTGATGGAAAATGTCAAGAGATGGAAAAAGTTTTGGAAAGCTTAATAGCTGAAGAATACACTCTAGCAAATGCAACTATGGCTGTATTATTGGCTCATGGAATGGATGGACTTAAAGCAAATCATGTTCGAATGAATGAATTGTTAAGACGTGGGATAGCTAAAAACTGTCCTCATTGTATTGCTGTTAGCCTAGGTGGTCAGTTTGACTGTACCTTGAAAATACCTCATGTAGATCCTGTTCGATGCCTTCAATTGGCAAGCGCAAGTGCAGAAAAAGGTTCAATACATGGAATTTATGCACTTGGATGTTGTTATTCTTTTGGCTACGACGGGGAGAAAGATTGGAATAAGCGTAATAAGCAAGCATATAACAAGTTTGAAATGGCAGCAAAACTAGGTCATCCTTGTGCATTGTATAAAATGGCATTGGCACACTATAGTGGAAATCATGGTTATATGAAGGACACAAAAACAGCATTTGAATTTCACCTAGCAGCAGCTACACATGGTTGTGCATCTTCATTATCAATTCTCGGTCTCATGTTATCCGAAGGAGAAATTGGACCCCCTGACTATAACCAAGCCATTTATTGGCTTGAACGAGCTGTTGAGGCACAGGAAAATGACTGTGTACCCAATTATGGTTATACTACTGCTGTTGAACATTTGAATGAGGTTCATAGGTTAAAACAAGCTACTGAGCTTAACAATCCTCATAAGAAACCTAGAAATTAAACAAATATTCTTTTATCTTCTTGTAAGATGTGCTTTAACAAACATGTCTTTGAAAAAATCTTCATTATTATCATTATCAAAATCAATAATTCCAATTAATTTTTTCCACGAAGGAGCTGTTTTAACATAATAACTTGGATAAATCTGAATTTTATCTATACTTGATCTGAATATATAATAAGCATCATCATATGTTTCATTTACATTCATTACTTTAGAATAATCTTTAATTATTTGCAAGGTCATTAAAAAATCTTTTTTGATAGTATCTTTATAATAGATAATTAATGTATATGTATAATCACTAGAATCAATCATTTGAATATCATCAAAATTCAAACATGAAAATTTTGGTAATGAAAAATGAATTTGATTTTTGGTAATTGTTTGTTTTTCATAAATATTTGTAAATTTAATTTTATATTCTTTAATTACTAAAACTGATCTAGATCCTTGTTCTAATATTTGAAATACTGTTAATGTTCTATAATAGTCACAATTGTGTTCATAAAATGAAGTCTCTACTTTTGTAAATTGAACAGAATCACAATAACCAAAAGGCTCATTATATTCATCTGATGATTCTGGATCAGATATAGATTTCAATGATATGTCGTTTAATCTACTATTCAATCCATCATATGATGATTTATGATCAAATTCATCAATAAATATATTTAGTTTATCACCATAATTTATAATTAAGAAACAACCTGATAATAATATTTCAACTGAATCAATTTCCATATCATCGTACATGTCACATTCATTTCCATCATAATCTATACCAACCCCAGAATATAAAAGCATTTTCATAGATTCTGAATGATCAGAACAATATAAAACTTTTCCACTGGTCTTTGTTTTTTCTGCGCATTGAATTAATAAAATATGTTCTTCTGTATCAATTATAAATCCTTCTCTATTACTAGAAAAATTATAAGTATCATATATTGCCACATGCTCATTTCTAAATATTGGTGCAGATTCTGAGTAATCCCAATTATAAATCTTATTTGATCGTTCAAAATTTTGTAATGTAAAAAACTGATTACCAGTTTCTTCAGTATCAATAAATAATTCTTGTTTCGATGACATTAATTAAAATCTTATAACTTAAATTAAATTAATTTTCAATATTTTGTAAAAATTGAATTAAAGAATATTTATCAATATAATTATAAATTTAATGTGCGGTATATGGACCTATATTCAACTTATGAAGAAAAACCCTTCTTTTGAGAAACTATATCAAGATTTCATGGCTATAAAACCAAGAGGTCCAGATATGTCAAACCTTCAAACAATTAAAAATGTTTATATTGGATTTCATCGTTTGGCAATTATGGATCCAACATTTCATGCTAATCAACCTTATACGATGGAAGATGGTGAACGTACTATTATTTTTATTTGTAATGGAGAGATTTATAATTTCAGAGAATTAATTAAAGAACATGAATTAGTAATTCCAAACAATTCCGATTGTATGACTATTCCTAAATTATATCTTAAATATACTAAATACAATCCTGATGGGCATTGTGAAATTGAACATTTTACAAATTTATTCAAAAATGATATTAAAGGAGAGTTTGCATTTGTATTATTTGAATTTGATAGACTTCAAAATTTAAAACAGGTAATAGCTGGAAGAGATCAAATTGGAATTAGACCACTATATTATCATGAACATACTAATGAATCTCAAGCTCTAATGTTTTCTTCTGAAATAAAAGGTATGAATAATTTTGAAGATTCAATTCAAGAATTTCCACCTGGAATTATTTATGAAATAAATTTTGATAATTTTGGAAAAATAAGTTCAACTGATAAATATGATTTTAAGACTGTATATGATACAGTACCATTTACAGAACTAAAAGATGATTCTATAAATGAGAAATGTTTTCTATCAGATGTTCGTAATTCAGTTATTAATTCTGTCAAGCGTAGATTATTAGCTGATCGCCCAATTGCATTTTTATTATCTGGTGGTGTAGATTCATCTTTAGTAGCAGCTATTAGTGCTAAATTACTAGGACAACCAATTAATACTTTTTGTTGTGGTATGAATGAAGGAACTGATTTATTGTATGCTAGAAAGGTAGCTGAACATATTGGATCTAATCACAAAGAAGTATTTTTTACTCCAGAAGAAGGCTTAGCTGCTATTCGAGATGTAATTTATACAACTGAAACATGGGATACTACAACTATTAGAGCATCAACAGGACAATATTTAGTTTGTAAACACATTGGAAATAAAACTGATGCACGAGTAGTTATGGTTGGCGAAGGACCTGATGAAGTATGTTCTTCTTATCTATTTAACTATTATGCACCATCTGGTAAAGCATTAGATGAATGTGCAAGAGAATATGTAGAAAAAATTCATATGTTTGATGGTCGTCGAGCAGATCGTTGTATTAGTAGATGGGGTTTAGAAGGAAGAGTAGCTTTACTAGATCCAGAATTTATTTCAACATATTGGAAGATTCCCGGAGAATCAAGACATCCAAAAGATAAAGGAATTGAAAAATGGTGGCTTCGTAAAGCATTTGATGGAACAGATATTCTACCTGATTGTGTATTATGGCGCAAAAAAGAAGCTTTTAGTGATGGAATTAGCAGTAAGGAAAAATCATGGTTTCAAATTATTCAAGAACATGTTGATAAATTAGTACCTGATGAAGAATTTCAAT
>Ga0194130_10002973_pt1 | contig 23501 bp, 21 predicted proteins | sample TA2KigsurfametaG_FD_160084 | JGI IMG/M metagenome (GOLD analysis project Ga0194130, IMG submission 160084) | Freshwater microbial communities from Lake Tanganyika, Tanzania - TA2015050 Kigoma 12 surface | ecosystem: Environmental > Aquatic > Freshwater > Lake | place: Tanzania: Lake Tanganyika... | reverse complement strand
GATGATTAGCCGGGCCGTTGCTTCCGCCTTCGATGTCGAATTCATGGATACATGCAAGTTGTTCATATATAAACAGTATCAAACTCAGAGATGCGAAACTGAAAGTATAGGGACATAAATTGATTTTGTGAATCAAAACAGGACCGAAGCAAAGAGAAAGGAACATGCTACATGCAATTAAAAGTAACTTAAAGTGAATGCGCAGAAATTCTGCAAATATAACTTCGAGAGCAATATTGTTCTCATGCTTCCGGACCTTCCGGGTTAAGCAGCCACTAAAACGGAGGTGGCAGAAGGGTGAATTGTGCCTATGCAGGCAAACAGAGTTCTCGTAAGGCTTAACGGCGGAAAGGTTTGGGCAATCAAGCAAGCCGACGCCGAAAAGTTGACGAACGACGAGCGTTTTAAATATTCACGCGACGCAGCGGGCCGAATCGTGAACGCGAGCTTCCAGACCGACAACAGAGCTTCCGGCTTCACGAACAGTCGGCAGCTGAGCTTCCAACAATCCACAGGCCTATCCGGTGGAAAGGCTTGGACCCTGCGGCGTCCGGATGGAAGTTCAATTAGCTGAAAGGAAAAGAAAACATGTTGAAGACAATAGATCAAGTACGCCGGGACCATCCGGCGCTCATAAATTCGGATCAAGCCGGGTACCGGATGATCCGCGAGGGCATCTTGCCTGCGGGGGTTGTTGTACGAGTCGGCAGACGAATGCTCATCAATGCCGACAAGCTCCAGCAGTGGATCGATAATGGCGGCCAAGCATTGCCCGGTGGATGGCGCAAGGGGGCCGAATAGTGCCGCTAAGCGACTGCCGGGAGGCAGGCGAGCGAGGGGCGGGCTATGCAACCCTTCTTTCCTCTACTTAAAGTGGTGGCGCGGCGGCCCGATCTTTCAATGACTGCCAAACTAGTTCACGCCTGCATCCTGGCTTATGCCGGACTGAAAGAAGCCAGGCCGACTCAGGAGCGCATAGCGACAGAGACGGGGCTTTGCCGCAAGAGTGTTTCTCGTGCCGTCCGAGAGCTTACAGGGGTGGGACTAGTTGTCGTCGAAACTGGCCGGTCGGGGCGAGCTTCAACATATCAACTGCGGGAAACCTGGGACATTTTGTCCCGAGACTCAAAGTCCCATAGGGACTCAGAGTCCCAAGGGTGTGGGACAGAAAGTCCCTCCAACCGGGGACAGAAAGTCCCACCAGAAGAAAGCGAAGAATATTTTCAAGAAAGCGGCGCTAACAACGCCGAAGTTTTAACGCAGGCCGAACGGCTCACATGGCTTCGCGAGACCCTGGGCAACTTCGCCCCTAATCTTGGCAAGCCGGATGCGGCGATCCTCAAGCGCATCGAAGCGTCGGCGGCGGGCGCATCTGAAGACGAAATCGAAGCGGCGCTGCATCGGCTGTACGCGGCTGGGCTTCAGGATCGAATGCGGTCATGGGCGTTGATGCTTCGGGCTTTGCCTGATGAGTTGGGCAGGGCGGCGGCATGAGGCGGACGGCGAGTTTTGCCCGGCCATCGCGGCCCGTCTTCACGCGGCCAACCCCACAGCGCCGCACTGTCGAAGGCGGCCAGCCGGATTGCATGGCTTGCGGCGATAACGGCACGATCCCGATCCATCTTGACCGAATCGGCGAACACTCTCCGCGCGGCGTTCGGGCCGATCTCAAGGCGGGAACTCTTAGCCTATGCACGTGCCCTATGGGCGACTTCTGGCGCGTCATGATTGACGATTCGCCAGCGAAGCCGAAGCGATGAACAGCGGCACCAATCGGGCCGCACTTAAAACCACACCGTCGCGAGACGCAGAAAGCACACGCATGGAGTTCGAAACACACAGCAACAAGGCGTTATCGAGGCACACCTGCCGCCTTGCAGTCGGCATCCTCGGTGTCCTTCCATCGCTTATAGTACGCCTCGTTCTTTGCCTGAAGATATGCAGCAGCGACTATACCCGCGTGGACACAGCGGTCCATCGCACTACCGCTTCGAACGGTGATGTTGTATTGCTCGACGGCGTCCGCAGCCACCTTATCGTGGATTTTCGCCATCGTGCGGTCTGTCTCTTGCTCAAGACCACCGCCGAAGTAAAACCAGGCCAAACCAACTAGAACGATTAGGCCGACCACACCAGCAAGGGGATTTGAATTCGTCTTCTCGTCTGCCACAGCACACTCCTTATTTCGTCATCAGTCTTACTCAATAACATACTCCGAAATGGAGAATGGACGGGGCAACGCAGCGAGTTGCCTATTCTTCGTCTTCCAAGTCTTCCAACGTTGAGTCTAAAGAAAACTCCTCAATAAGGTCTTCTGAAATGTGCGCTAGGTCACTGCTCGACTCGTATTCGAATTGCTAGCGAACAATGCCATCTTCACCACTCCGATATTGCGCACAACCCGGATGCGGCGAGCGAGTCAAGGGCGGCTACTGTGCCAAACACAGCGCAGCCCACCATCGCAGACGCGACGAGCACCGAGGCAACTCGACTCAGCGAGGATATGACGCAGGCTGGCGCAAGCTGGCGGCGTTGGTCTTAGCTGAGTCTCCCTTATGCGTGGATTGCCTTGCTAACGGGCGCAGCGTACCAGCTAGCGAAGTGCATCACGTCGAACGTCTGCGAGATGCACCAGCGCGGCGGCTAGACCCTAGCAACTTGATGGCGCTGTGCAAGCCCTGTCATAGCAGGCGGACGGCGCGGGGTGAGTGATGCTAGCAGCGGCTTGCTTGGCTTCGCTAGCGGCAGACATAGGCAAGGCCGCGGGCGTTGGCAGCGTTGCAATGGCGGGCGTTTGCGGGGCAAATGCGGGGTATCTGGAAGGGTGCCCCTGCCAGCGCTCGAAAGTTCACGACCCTCCGGTGGGAACCGCGCGATGAGGTCCGTAAGAATTTTCGCAATGCTGGGGCCTCCCCTCAATTAATTGAAAGGTTCAATATGAATTCACCAAAACAACCTCAACCAATCCCGATGCCGGAGAGTCTCTCAAAAGCATCACAACAACTCTGGAATGACCTTGCAGCGACACAGGCGCGTAGTCTTGAGCGGCGGCAAATGTTCCTTCAGGCACTAAGGGCGCTGGATCGCGCTGAAGCGTGTCGAGAAGCTATCGACCGCGAGGGCCTGATGATCGGCGGCGAAGGGAAGATTGCCCACATCAACCCGTTACTCAAAGCTGAAAAGGACGCACGCGGCCAGTTTGCGGCCATATGGAAGGCTCTGCATCTGACCTACAACGGGGCCGTAGATGGGAGGCGGCTAGGGCCGGGCGCTTGACAGTAGTGGGCCGGGGCGTTATCGTCGAAGGCGAGTAGTGGTGGGGCTGGAACCCCGCCACTACCCTAAACCACACCGAGGTTACAACTCGAAATGGCCTTCACCAAGTTTCCCCCATTAACCCTGTGCCCGTCTCGCCTTGAGATGCGCAACCCAAGCCGCGACATCTTCGCGCGTCTGGGCCGCAGGCATCAACAAAGTACCGAAATCAAAAAACCGCAAGCCGTCTAGCTGCAAGATTGGTCGTTTCATCTTGGGATTCATGCCCGTGTTGATGCACGTGGCTTGCCATTCCCAAAAGCTTTCCAATTCTGCCGCACGGCACCCCATTGGGCGCGGCGGCACATATTCACACCCCAACTAAAGGAGAACTGAACCCATGAGCGAAACAAAGCAAACCCAAACAGGCGTGCTGATCACCAGTGATGGCAGGCGCATTGACCTTGACGAGATTTTTGAACCGCTGGTGTTGGCGACTATCAAAATCATCGAATGCGCAGGCGGTTACAACTCGCCGTTTGAGACTTTTATTGAAGACCTGTTGCGCGATTATTCATGGAAAAGGCTCTCCGTCTCTTCCATCGAAACAGACCTTCAAGAGATGAAAAAAAACTTCGAGTATATGGGGCAAGACCTGAAGCTTTATGTGGAGCGGTATCGCCCGATGGTGGATTCTGCTATTGCTGAGGCCGACGCCGCCGAGACACCGGAGGCCGCATAAATGGCCGGGCAAATCGTCAACAGAGGTGAGCGCAGATGGTTGGTCCGCGTGTTTCTCGGCCGAGATGGCAACGGCAAGCGGGCGTACCAAAACAGAACGGTCCACGGCACGAAGCGTGACGCCGAAAAGGCGCTGGCTGACATGCTCACCAAGCGCAGCTTGGGGCCTCAACTCATCGACGTCGACCGCGTACTGGTCGCTGAATTGCTCGACGATCTTGAGCGGGACTATAGGCTCAACGACAAGGGCGTCAAGTGGTGCAACGAGAAATGCAGGTTGCATCTTCGGCCATACTTCGGAGCGATGCGGGCGGCGCGGGTTACGTCCGCAACCATCCAAGGGTATTGCGACGCGCGGTTAGAGGCCGGGGCGGCGGCGGCGACAGTGAACAGGGAACTGTCACTACTAAAGCGGTCCTTCAATCTGGCCGTGCGGGCTACTCCGGCAAAGGTTCATGCGGTGCCGCATATCACGTTGTTTCGGGAATCTAACATAAGGGTGGGTTTCTTCGAGCATGTTGAATTCAACGCGATGCGGGCGGCGTTGCCGGACTTCCTGCGGCCTGTTCTGGTATTCGCCTACTACACCGGATGCCGACGCGGTGAGATCCTCGCCTTGCGCTGGAGTCAGGTAGACTTGCTGGCGGGAATTGTCCGGCTCGAAGTGGGCGAGACCAAGAGCCGACAAGGGCGGGTCATCCCTTTGGCCGGGGAACTGTTGGAGCTTCTCAAGGTACACCGACAGGACTCAAGCACCCACCATCCGGCTTGCTCGTTCGTATTCCACCGGGAGGGCGAACCCATCCGGCAATTCAACAAGGAATGGAACGCGGCGGCTAAGCTCGCTGGTTTCGTCGATGCCGATGGGAAGCCCACCAAGCTATTCCACGATACGCGGCGGTCTGCGGTGCGGAATCTGGTTCGCGCGGGAACTCCTGAGGACGTGTGCATGAAGATCAGCGGCCACAAGACACGCTCGATCTTCTCCCGCTACAACGTCACTACCGAGGCCGACATCCGGCAAGGGGCCGCACGGCTTGCGGAGTACCTTCAAGGCGTAGAGCAACACGCAGCGGAGCAGGATCGGCACACTATTGGCACACAAACGCAGTCCGCATCGGTGATGTGATGACTTGGCCGGAAAGCACAAGTCGTTTGTTTTGTGGTGCCCGGGGCGGGACTTGAACCCGCACTCCTCTTTCGAGAAAACGGATTTTAAGTCCGTTGCGTCTGCCGATTTCGCCACCCGGGCATTATTCTCTTAAATTCTATCGCCACTGGCGATCCAGGTTGCTACTATTTTGGAATGATCAAGAACGTACTAGTCTTGATGGCTTTGGTACCAGTTGCTGCGCTCGGTACTTTGATCGGCGATACGGTGAACGTGCGTTACGAACTGGGCGTTTTCAACTCTTCGGATAGCGTGCTGGTTGGTACTGGGGTTGAGATTGCGTGTCCAGGCGGACAAAACATTTGCTCGCTACTGACCGTTGCCGGGCAGAGCATCAACATTGGCGCCCGGACGATCCGCTATGAGAATTCAACAAATACCGGCATTTTCGTCGGTATTACTCCGAACGGATTCCGCTTTGACGGGCTGGATTCTGACCCAATCGTTGGCGTGACTCTGGTTACGAACATCGAAGACCTCGATTTGTTCCGCGTGACCCATACCCCCAACTCGGTTCAGGTCGAAATGCGCGGTTTGGAGATCTCCGCAGGCAGTTATTTCGAGGTGGGGCTTTTGTCTCTCAACGATGTTCCCGAGCCAGGAACGGTCTGGATGGGCCTACTGGGTATGGCCGCGTTGCTTAGGAAAGTACGGAAAAGTTCTTAGAACCATGGCCTAAAGGATATAAATCTGCCTGTCGATCACCTGTATACAAACGCAAGCAGGTTTGCAAGCAGGGAGGCCCCGTCGAGGGTCATCTCTGGCTAGGAGCCCAGTATGAACCGATCGGCAATAGTATTGATTTCGATGCTTAGCATTGGCTTGAGCGAGGCTTGGGGACATGCATTTGCCTTTCAAACCACACTCAGGGCCGGGCTTCCCGGGGGCGGGGATTGGGAAATCGGGCTGGGAAACGCAAATTCAGCGCAAATGTCGACTGCGCAATTTGGGTATGAGGCGACTGGGCAACAGTATTGGCGGGACAACGCATTGCCGCAAACTTTCCGGATTGGGTACGACGCGGTGACTCGCCAGGCTTACACTGCCGTTGAAAACAGCCGAGGGCAGGAAGTGAGATTGAATCTTGCGAACAATGGTCCTTTGCTGCGGGATGACGCCATCTGGACATTGCCTGCTGCTGGTTTCTGGGTATCAGCGACACCCAGGGGAGGGAATCCAAGCGCCAGTTGGGTCGTTGTGGATAATCTGACACTTGCTCCTAACGTGGTGTTGCGCAGTGGGGCGCTGCCTCAGGAAGTGCGAGCTTCACAACCGAACGGGATTCCGTTTGCCCAAGCGTCCAATACGCTGGTGCTCGATGCATCGGGAAACCAAGGGAGTTGGTATGTGCAAGGGCAGATCCGATTTTCGGGTTTGGTGTCGCAGGGGGGCAACGCAGGAAGATCTTCGTTGCAGTTTTTCCTGAACGCGACAGGAGAGAATACTCCTGAGCCTGAAACCATGGGATTGATTGGGGCTGGACTGGTGTTGATGGGGCTGGTGCGACGCAAAAACAATGGTAAGCGTGTATGAACCAGATAGGGTCGGAGTGGCCACCTCCTGCGCCATCATTTTCTAACCTCTTCGAGATCGCTGAAGTTCGCGACATACGCTGGTTCGCCAAACGCTATTGGAAGTGGGTGGCGGCAAGTAGCGCACTGGCAGCAATTCTCGGCCTGGTTTGGGTTTGCTATTTCCCTCCAAGATACGTGTCAAGGGCGACGGTTCGCTTCTTGCCGCCGCAAGTTGCGGGACGTTTTGTGAACCCCAACTTTTCAATGGAAGTGGGCCAGCGGATCTTCGCGTTGTCGCAATTGATGGGAAGCCGGCTGACGGCTGCGAAATTGATTGAAACCTTCACGCTCTACCCAGAGCGGCGGAGATTTCAGACCGTCGAAGACCTGACCGCAAAGTTTAGCCAGGACTTGCAGGTTTTGCAGGTTGGAAATGGGCCCGGAGAGGATCAGCGCTCTGTCCCAACGATGCGGATCTCCTTTGCCTATCCCGATGCGGAAAAGGCGCAGAAGGTTGTGCAGAAGCTGATCGAGCAAGTCTACGAAGAGAACCGTAAGTATCGCGGAGACCAGTCGTTGGGCACCACTGAGTTTCTCGACGAGCAACTGGCAACCGCAGAAACGCGCGTGCTCGAAACGGAGCAGCGACTGGGCGAAGCGCAGGATTCAATCGGGCTCACGGTTTCGCAGACGCGACTGGGGCAAAATACCTCGCGGAGCTATGTGATCGATTCGCGTTTGCGCGACTTGCGGAATGATCGTCGGCAACAGGAAGAGCGCAAGTCAGCAAAGAAGGCGGAGTGGGAGCAGTTGGAAATTGTGCAGCGCCGAATCGAGACTCGGCCTGTTGAATTTTACATTCCTGAGTTTGAAGGGATGCAGCACTATTGGCACTTGCGGGACCGGGTCGCGAATGCGCGCAGTGCGTTGGAGCGGATTCGGGAACGTTATAGCGAAACGATGCCAGACTCCGTTTCGGCTGAAAAGCACCTCAAGGAGTGCGAGATCGAAGTGGAACGGTTTCACAAGGAGCGAGGGGCGCGACTAAAGAATCGCGATCTCGAAGCGAATGCGGCGAAAATCATGCTGGCAAAGCTGGAACTGCAGGCACTCGACAAGGAATCTGGAGAGCAGATTCGGGAAGAGGGAGAACTGCGGGCGGAAGCGCAGCGGCTGCGTGAGCAACAGGTGACACCAGCAGGGCAGGAAGTAGAATTACTTGTGGCCAAACGGGAATACGACGCAGCTAAAGAACACCATAATCAATTATTGAAAAAGCATGAAGAGTCCAAGGCAGCTTCGGAAATGGAGCGGCGTGGACAGGGCGAGAGTGTAGAGATGCTTGAACCCGCGTCGAAGCCCAGCGAGGCGGAACAGCCAACGATGTGGGTGCGGCTTGCGATGATCTGGCTGGCAGGTGTTGCGATGGCGTTGGCAGGAAGTCTGCTGCATGCCTTGCGCGACGCACGAGTGCTGCATGGTGGACACATCGAGAAGTGGGCGGGCATGCCTGTCCTGGCTAACCTGGGGCCGGACGTATTGCCTAAGAGAGCGGCGAGGGCTGCCATCACGGCTTCGAGTCTTGTTTTTGTCATGTTGCTTTCTGGATGCGGAGTATTTGACGAAAGTGCCGATTCGATGTACCGCAAAGGCATGGCCGCAGAAAAGGGAGGCAAAGCGAGTGTAGCGCTCCTCGAGTATCGGCGGGCGGTTCGCAAGGATGCTCGCCATGGAGCGTCATTCGAAGCGATCGGAAGACTGGCCATACGAATGGGCGAAGTAGCGGCAGCGCGGGAAGCTCTGGCGCGAGCAGTGGAATTAAGCCCGGAAGATCAGGTACTGCTGAGGCAGTTGACAGAGACAAGCTACCAGATCTATTTCGACGATCCGGGCCGGCCGACGACTCTCTTGCGCGAAGTTGAGGATCTGGCTGGGCGCCTGCAGAAGAAGTGGCCCGCGTTGCCGGATGGGTATCGGATCTCGGCTCAAGTACTGATGGAACGCCATCGGACTGACGAGGCAGTCGCATTGCTGAGGGCTGCGAGCGGGACAGTTTCCGCAAACGAGACCCTACGTGCTCAGATGGCTGCAGCGCTTTACCGCACCGGACAGGCTGACGAAGCCGAACAGGTGTTGACGAAGTTGATCGAAGACAAGCCACTCTATGCCGATGCGTACGATCTGCTGTACCTGCAAAGGATGCAGAGTCAGAAAGGTGCAGCGGCTCGCGAAGTCCTGGCCGCGAAGTGGGAAAAGACTCAGGAGATGGAAGCCGGGATGCAACTCGCAGCGCACGACGACGCTCGCGGAGATAGAACGGCGGCTCGCCGGATGATCGAGAACTTGAAGCCGAAGGCAGAGCAGAAGCCATTGGGAATGGCCCGCATTGGAGATTTCTGGTTGGAGCGTGCCGAATGGGCCGATGCCCAGGCTGCTTATGAGTACGGTCGGGATCACGAAGCAAATCGCCGCGCTGATTATGTCGGCCGGCTGGCTGAGTGGCATCTCTCGCAAGGGCTATCCGGTGCTGCCCGACAGTTGGTTGAAAAGGAATACGAAGCCAATCGAGGCAGTGATGTCCTTGAGGCTTACCTGGCGGCTGTCCGATTGGGAGAAGTGCCGCAAGACCGCCGTATTGAGGAACGAAAGCGCCTGGAAACATTGATGCAGCGAATGCCGGATTCGCCGTTTGTGAGGTACCACCTGGGGCGGGCTTACCTGCTTGAGAGACGAGCCCGGTCGGCCGCAGAACAGTTTGAGCGCAGTGTGAAACTGGATGCCAACTATGCAGCTGGCTGGCTGGCTTTGGCGGAAGTGGAGTTGCGCAATGGCAATCCAAGGCTTGCGGAAATGCGGGCCGAAACGGTATTGCGCACCAACCCTCGACAGGGGCGAGCGATGCTTTTGAGGGCGCGTTCCTTGTCGATGCGTGGCAAATATGCAGAAGCGCAAAAGGCTTTGGCCGAGGTGATCGCGATGGAACCCGCCAACCCGGATGCAAGATTTCTATTGGCCGTTTCAGAGGCAGGCCAGGGCAAAACAGCAGAAGCTGTTCGCGAGTTGGAACTCGGCAGCAAAGAACAGCCCAAGGACACGCGATGGCCACTCGCAATGGCGGCACTCCAATCGCGCGGTGGCGATGTGGCAGGCGCGCGCAAGACGATCGAACAGGCACTCGGTCAGGGCGGTCGAAATCCGCTGTTGCTCGAGCAATTGGCGAGCGTCCAGATCGATTTGAAAGATGGGCAGGGTGCGCGACGCACCTATCAGGAACTGCTTGCACTCGACGCAAAGAATCTGGAGTACCAACTCGGCGCTGCAGGCGCACTGGCCTTGAGTGGGGATCGCGAACGGTCATTGAAGCAGTATCAGGAGTTACAGATAGCCAATGCGGGCGATGTACGAGTCTGGTTGCAGCCAGCTGCCCTCTTGCAGGAAATGGGCCGGGGTGGAGAGGCCAAGCGGTTGTACGAAACGGTACTGCGCCTGAATCCGAATCATCCGATGGCGCTCAACAACCTGGCGTGGCTATTGCTCGAACGTCGTGAGAGCGAACGCGTCGCACTCGACCTTGTGCAGCGAGCCAAGCGTGTGGTGCGCCAGTCGGCCGAAGTGGATGGAACACTCGCCGCAGCCTACACCAGGCTTGAGATGCACCGCAGCGCAACCGCCGTCTACGAGGAGATGCTCAGCTATTTGCCCGTCTCTGAGCGCCCACGCGTAGAGAAACTGCTGGCAGAGGCAAGAAAGAAAAAGCAGAAGGAGGGCAACTCATGATCTCGCGAATCGCTGAAGGGAATGCAGTAGAGGCTCCGGAAGCCCTGGCCGCATTGCAGGATGCATGGGATGGCCTTGGAGTAGAAGAACGGCGTGCCAGCCAGAAAGCGAAGCAGCCGCGCGCACTCGATCTACATCTGGTGCCACAGATGAAGCTGTCTGAAGCGGAGAAAGCCTTCCCCTGTCTGGACCCTAAGTACCCAACAGCGTGGAAGCAGCAAGTTCGTCAATTGCGGAACCGCTTGACTCACTTTGATGGCGAGATGAATGGCCAGCTCAAGGTAGTCAGCCTGTTAAGCATGAACGGCCAACGTCCACGTAAAGGGCTGGCACCAAATTTGGCTTTTGCCCTGGCAGCAATGGAAGAAACAAAAGTATTGCTGATCGATGCCAAAGCAGAGCGCCCTGATCTGGATCTGCAACTCGGGCTGACCGAAGCCCGTGGATTGTGTGATGCGACGCGGGCGCACCGGGAAGATCTGCCAGATTGCTTTCGGCGAATTGCCGGGACACAGTTGTATTTGCTGCCCTTTGGGCAGACGCTGCGCTACGAAGGTGAATCAATGGACCTGCGAGGGATGCAGCGCTTGCTTTCCGGGTTGCGCCAGCAATTTGACTGGATCGTGATCGATGGCCCCGGGTTCGATACACCTGCAGACGCCACGCTCGTCACTTTGTGCTCGGATGGAACCGTGTACCTGGTGGACCAGGGTGTGGACCGCTTCGAGGACCTTCGGCTCGCATTCCAGCAGACGCAGGGGCGTTACATGCTGGGCGCGGTGATGGTGTAAGGGCTGTTTTTCAGCCCTTGCGGAAAGCAGTTAAAGCGCTGTAATCTCTTAGGCCGATTCTGTGCCGGAGCGGAAGAAGGGCTGCGCGATGTATTCGAGGAAGGTGTGCTTCGTTTTGGGGATCTCGATGCGTGTGTCGAGCATGATCTCAGCGAGTTTCTTGTAGCTTCGACCGAGGTTCGTGTCCGCCTTGATGAGCGAGCCATTTTCCACAAAGCAATTCGCGGCTTCGTAGTTGTTCGCGATCGACAATTCGACGGGCAGTCCAACAAGGTCAGAGATCCGATCGGGCGTCACGACATGCTTGGGAAGGAAACGGTTCACGATGAGCCGCATCTGCTTGTCGAGTCCGGCGCGGCGCAGACGTTCCACCTTGCGCAGAAGCAGGTGCTGGCAGGCGAGTTCCTGGGTGCAAATAATGTAAACACGTTTCGATTCGAGCAGCGCCTCGATAGCCGTCGAGTCGAGCTGTCCAGAAAGATCGATACAGGTGAGGTCGTAGGCTCTACGGAAAAACTGCAACAATCGGTTCGCGCGGTTGCCGTCAAGAGGGGTTGTGGAATCCAGGTCGGCGGGGAGGATATCTATATCACCTACCGTCGATCGGATCCGGGCCCACATGTCGCCATCCATTTCTTGAACGCTATTGAGGGCATCACGCAGTGTGTGATCGCTGCGGAGCTTAAACAGGAAGGATTGCACTCCCGAGTTGCGATCGAAGTCAGCCAGCAAGGTGCGCTTGCCCGGGATGCGGGAGGCCGCAAAAGTGGCGTTGGCTGCGATGGTGGATGCACCAGAGCCGGGCTTGGCTGGGAGGAACGTTACGATGTCGCCACCGACTTTGACGGTTTCGGGACGCTTGAAGAGTTTCTCAGCCCGAGATTTCAGGGTATTTGTGATGTCCTCGAAGGTCGAGGCAGGGGTGACATAGTCGCGAACTCCAGCACGCAGCAACGTGGAGAGGGCCGAGATGTTCTCTTCGCAAACTGCGAGAATTTCGATGTGCGAAAACTGCTGCTGAACGATGGTGACGATGCGTAGCGCCTTCTGCATGTCAGAGAAGTCGATCACCAGAAGATCTGGGCCGGTCATGCACAGCATGCGGAGCAAAGCGATCTCGTCAGGGTACTGCTTCTGCCACTGAACCAATTCGAACAGGAACGAACTGGAAAGTGCTTCACGCAAGGGGGTGACCGGTGCCGATTCCAGGGCGATCATGACGCAGTTCAGGGTTTGGGAATTCATAACTAAGATCCTTCTCGATTCGTCGAAATTCTAAATTCAGCCTGTGTGGCCTGCTGACAATCTGAAGGTAAAGGTTCTAGAAAGAAGTTCCAACCACTCGTTAGGTCTACTAGGTCTATGACCTAGGACTATCGCGAACAAAGTTTACTTAGTACCTTGGTCCGGGTTAACGGGCTTTCAGGAAGCGGGCTTGCGCGTTGATGGCGTCGGCCGCATCGCGCCGGGGATTGCGCAAATAAGTACCATCCGATTGCATCAGGCGCACTTTCGCCTCATCTTCGAGGTACGTGTCTAGGATGGTCTCCCGGATGTACCGAATGAGGCGCTTATCTTCGATGGGGAAGAGGGTTTCGACGCGCCGATGCAGGTTGCGTGGCATCATGTCGGCACTGCCGAGGAAAAGATCATGAGCGCCGCCGTTGCGGAAGTAATAGATGCGGGAGTGCTCGAGGAAGCGGCCCACAAGGGAGCGGACGGTAATGGTCTCGCTGACTCCGGGGACCCCAACCCGCAGTGAGCAGGCTCCGCGAATAAACAGATCAATCTTGACGCCAGCCTGCGAGGCCCGATAGAGCAGCTTGATGATGCCCTGGTGCGCAAGTGCATTCATCTTGAAGATGATGTGGCCCCCGCGGCCGGCTCGTTGGTGTTCGATCTCGCGCTCAATCAGAGCCTTGGTGCGTTCGAAAAGGTCAACGGGAGCAACTAGAAGCTTGCGGTAGCTCTTCTTGGCTGAGTAGCCGGTGAGGTGGTTAAAGAGATCAGTGGCGTCTGCACCGAGGTCTTCGTCGCAGGTGAGCAGGCTTAAGTCTGTATAAAGGCCTGCCGTGACGACGTTGTAATTGCCAGTACCAAAGTGCGCATAGCGACGAATCTTGTCGCCTTCTTTGCGCACGACGAGAGCCAGCTTCGAGTGGATCTTGAGCCCCAGCAGGCCATAGACCACGTGAACCCCCTGGGCTTCCAGTCGACGGGCCCATTCAATATTCGATTCTTCGTCGAAGCGGGCCTTCAACTCAACAAGAACCGCGACCTGCTTGCCGCGTTCGTTCGCTTCGAGAAGGCAATCGACGACGGGTGAGTTTCTGCCCACGCGGTACAGCGTCATCTTGATGGCCAGGACGGCGGGGTCTCGGGCCGCCTTGCGGAGGAGGTCGACAACCGGGTCAAAGGAATCGAAAGGGTGATGCAGTAGAATGTCGCCGCGGCGGATCACCGAGAAGATACTCGCGTCTTCGTTCAGTTTTGGGTCGAGGGCCGGAGGGATGCGGGGAACGAATGGTTTGTCGCGGAGGTCCCTGCGGTCCACTTGTAAGAGGTGCTTGAGGCGCACAAAAGAGAGCGGATCCTGAACACGGTAGACATCGCTCCAATCAGCCTCCAGATTGGAAACGAGAATCTCAAGGATCTGATCCGGCATCTCCTGGTTGACCTTGACGCGGACAACATCGCCGAAGCGGCGCAGCCGGACGGACTCCTCAATGGTCTCGAGCAGATCATCGGCTTCGAGTTCCTGGATCGCGACGTCGGCGTCGCGCGTGACGTGGAAGGGATGAGCCTCAAGCACTTCCATGCCCGGGAAGAGCTCGTTCAGGTGAGCGACGATCAGTTGCTCGAGCCAGATAAACCTTTGGCCGCGGACCTTGCGTTGGCGGCCGTTGGGCTCGAGAGGGATCAGCTGCGGCAGCGTATCAGGTACTTTGAGGCGCGCGAAGTGGTTTTCACCCTCAGTGCCGCGAATCAGGATCGCGAGGTTGAGGCTGAGGTTCGAAATGTGAGGGAAAGGCCGGCCGGGATCGAAGGCGAGCGGGGTGAGAACGGGGTAAACCTTTTCGAGGAAGTACTCGTGAAGACGCAATCGCGTGGTTTCGTCGAGATCTTCGATGGAGGCAAATTCGATGCCTTCGGCGGCGAGCGATGGAATGAGATGTTCGTGCAGGCAGTTGCGGGCGTCGATCATCAACTGAGCGACAACTGGCCGGATGGCATCAAGTTGTGCGGCGGCGGACAGCCCGTCCGGGCCCAACTCGGCGAGGCCGGCATCGACTTGATGTTTGAGGCCCGCGACGCGGACCATGAAGAACTCGTCGAGGTTGGAGCCGAGAATCGAGAGAAACTTGACGCGCTCCAGAAGCGGATTGGAGGGGTCCATTGCTTCTTCAAGCACGCGGCGCTGGAAGCCGAGCAGGCTAAGCTCACGATTGATGAACAGGCTCTTGTCGTCCAGAGAAACAGCGGGTGCGGCTGCGGGAGCCGGGGAAGCCTTGCCTTTGGGATGAGCCATGCCTAACTTCTAGGGTACTAGGGCGCAGCCGGAGTATTGAAATTGCGCGGCACAAGAACGTAGGCAGAGACCGGGCTCTCGACGCCGTTCGTGCCGATCGATCGGACTCCGATCACGATGTCGTCGATCGACAGATTTTGCATGGTGTATTCCGTCACATTGCCGACGTAGACCTCTCGCTCCCAAAACGGAGCGGTGGAGGAGCGCACTGTGATGGAGTAGCCGGCAATGTCGCCAGTCGAGGCGGTCCATTTGAGCGCGGCGTCGTAGCCTTTGCCGCGCGCGAGATTTGGGCTTGTGACATTGCCGCCAGAGTTGGTTCGCATCACCTGTGGAGCCATCGGTGCAAGCGCAAGGCTGGAAACCGCAGCAGCATTCACGCGCACGACCTTGGCCGCATAGCTGGGCGAGGAATGTTCAAAGGTGTCACCAGCCGAATGCTGGAAGCCGTAATGTTCGACGGGTGTGGTGAAGCGGATGGCGGGATAGCCGAGATCGTGAAAGGCAGTGTGATCGCCGCCGCGGCCGAAACGGTCGTTGCGGAAAACGGGGCTCGCTTTCATTGCTGGGTAATAGCGCTCGGCCATCTCCCGAACGTAGCGGGCCAGCGCACGCGAGGGCGAATCCATCGGGTCGCCGGAGTAGACATTGACGAGGTCAGAGACGTGCCGGCCGTCGCCCGAATAATCATTACCGATGATGTCGGAGTTAAAGACTCCCGCCAGATTACGCTTGGCTTCTTTGGCGGCCTTGGAGAATCCACGGCTGCCGAACAGCCCCTGCTCTTCGCCAGAGAAGGCGATAAAGACGAGGGTTTTCGGCCACTCGTGCTTGCTCATCAGGCGAGCTAATTCCAGAACGAGGGCGACCCCACTTGCGTTATCGCTGACGCCAGGAGAGGGAATGGCCTCGGCAGTAGCCACCCAATCGGTGTTGTCGCCAGAGCCAGGCGTGGCGTCCTTCTCGCGAATGATGTTGAGTGAGTCGTAGTGAGCGCAGACGATGATTTCCTGATCCTTCTGGGTCGTACCGGCCAGGGTGGCGACGACGTTGACCACATCGAGATCGCGGACGATACGGCCCTGCTTGGTGACCTTGTGGGCATCGAACTGCACCTCCAGCCGTGGGGAGAACGATTTCAATTGAGCTGCAATCCACTCACGGGAAGCTTTGTTGCCTTCTTCGAAGTTCGTGTTGCGTGACGGGAACTCACCCAGGCGTTTCATGATGGCCGAAACGCGCTCTTCGCTGACTCCGTCGACGATCTCCTTGACCTGTGGATGGATGCCCTTGGGCGGGGTCTGGGCGCAAAGAGTGATGGCAAGCAGGAAAACGAAACGCATGACCCTAATAAGTTACCTCATTGAAATGCAATCATGACGTATATGAAATGTTCGGTCGGTAAGGTAGGAACCATGAAGAGTTTTCTTGCTTTGATGGTCATGTCGGCTGCGCTCTGGGCGCAGACGGATTCGGCGTCGCTGCGCGTGCTGGTTGAGGATCTCTCCCAGGCATCGGTGGTGGGCGCAAAGGTGAGTTTGTTGAATCGGGCGACCGCATTGCGAGTCGACGGGGTCACTTCAACGGATGGCTACGCCGTGTTCAGCCCAATCTTGCGCGGCACCTATGATGTCGAAGTCACGCAGGCCGGGTTCAAGAGCGTCAAGCTCACGGATGTCCAGATCAAAGTGGATGAACGGCGTCTATTGCGGGTTCGCCTGGATGTGTCAGCCGTGAGCGAAACGGTGGAAGTTACGGCGAATGTGGCTACGATTCAAACCGAGCAGGGTTCTCTGGGCCAGGTGATCACAGGTAAGACGGCCGTCGATTTGCCGCTGGCAGGACGCCGGTACACGGAGCTGGCGCTGTTGTCGCCCGGGGTAGCGGCGAGCACCCTGAATCCGACCACGCGCGGGCCGGGCTGGTTTGTGGCTAACGGAAACTACCACACGCAGAATAACTTCTTGCTCGACGGTGTCGATAACAACCAGGGCACGCAAAACGCGCAGGCTTTGAGCGCGCAGGTTGTGCAGCCGAACCCGGATGCGATCGCGGAGTTCAAGGTGCAGACGAATGCGTTCTCGGCCGAGTTTGGCCGCAGCGCCGGCGCCGTTGTGAACGTGTCGATCAAAAGCGGCACGAACGAGACGCATGGCACGGGATACTACTTCAATCGCGATTCGGCTCTGGCTGCCCGCGGTTGGACCAACAACCTGCAGAACTTGCCGAAGAACAACTTGAAATGGCAGCAGTATGGCGGCACGGTTGGCGGGCCGATTCAGAAGAACAAGCTGTTCTACTTTGGCGCTTACGAGGGTTTCCGACAGAACTTTGCCGATACCTTCCTCACCACTGTGCCGACGATGGCGCAGCGCGCTGGGCAGTTTGGCGTGCTCAACATTGTTGATCCCGACACGCGCGCCCCCTTCGCCGGCAACGTGATCCCAACCTCTCGCTTCGACGCGTTGGCGAAAAAAGTAATTGACCTCTACCCGGAGCCGAACACACCGGGCGCCTTCCAGAACGGCCGACCCACGCAAAACTACAGCCTGCAGCGAGACGGTAAGGAAAACACACACAAGTTCGATACGCGCGCCGATTACAACCTGAACAGCAGGAACCAGCTGATGGGCCGCTTCAGCTACTTGCGGCAGAAGTTCAACCGCGACGCGATCTTCCCTGGTCTTGCCGATGGTGTGGGCAATCAAGGTTCGCAGTTCAATGAGAACCGTAGCCTCGCAGTGGCCTGGACCAGCACGATCTCCCCACGCATCGTCAACACACTGCGCTATGGCGACAACTACACCTTTGCCGAGTTCGCCCACGCGACAGCCAACGAGACGAAGGCCGACGCGTTTGGCTTCCGCGGTTTTCCCGCCGAGATGTTGCAGGTGGGTGGTCTTCCGCTGATCAATCCGACGAACTACAACCAGTTGGGCACCCGTAATTTCCGCCCGCAGTTCCAGTCACCGAAACTGAACCAGATCATCGATACGATTTCGATGACGGCGGGGCGGCACTTCCTGCGCGCCGGTTTCGAATTGCGTACCAAGGCCAATGCCTTTGTCGACGTGACCCGCCGCAGCCCGGCTTACAACTTCCAGGGTCGCTATACGAACGATGCGATGAGCGATCTGCTGTTGGGCTTCCCAGAAAGTGTGCAATTGAACACCGTGCCGGAAGTGAATCAGAAGCAGGAAGCCTACAGCTTCTTCCTGCAGGACGATTTCAAACTCAGCCGCACGCTGACGTTGAACCTGGGTTTGCGCTACGAGTACACGACGCCGTTCTATGGCAGCGGCACGAACAAAAACATCAACTTCAACCCGGCGACGGGCGACCTTGTGTTTGCCAGCGACGGCGACAAGTATTTAACGACGCCGGACAAGAACAACTTTGGCCCTCGCATTGGCTTCGCGTGGCAAGCAATGCCCGAGAAGTTGGTCATTCGCGGCGGCTACGGGATCTTCTACAACACCGAAGACATTTACGGCTCGGAGGCAAACCTGCCTTTGAATCCGCCCCAATTGATTCAACCGACGCTTTTGCGGGTAGGCACAGGCCCGGCACCGGTGCGGTTGAGCGATCCGCTGCCGAATGGCGTGCTGTCGCGGTTTGACAGCCGGACGATCGGGCTGCGCACTCGTGAGCGCGATCAGCGTTCTGGTCGGATTCAACAGTTCAACGTGGCGGTGCAGTATCGCGTCAGCTCTTCGAGCACCTTTGAAGTCGCCTATGCGGGCAATCGCGGCACAAACCTCTTCGGTTTGTACGAGCGGAACCAGACCAACTTCGGCGTGGATGGTTCCGTTGCTGCCAACCGGCCATTCCCGCAGTGGCAGGGGATCCAGACGGGCGCAAGCCGCGCCAAGAGCTGGTACAACGCGCTGCAGTCGAAGTTCGAACACAACTTCAACAAAGGCCTCTATGCTTTGGCGAGCTTCACCTGGGCCAGTGCGATCGATCAGGCTGGAACCTGGGATGCGGGCGCTTCGCCGCAATTCCGCGACCGCTTCGATTTGGAGAACGGTCGCATGACTCAAACGCCCCGCTTGCAGTACACGACCGCGCTGACTTATGAATTGCCATGGGGCAAGAGCCTGACCGGGCCGGCGAAGTTCGTGTTGGCGGGCTGGCGCAGTTCCTTCATCGTGAACTGGCGCACGGGCCTGCCGATCAATGTGACCTTGAACGGCAACGGCATCGATCCGGCGACCGGCCGGGCCTATGTGTTCTTGAACCGCAACGGCGGCGGCCTCCGGCCAGACCGCGTGGCTGAGGCGAACACTGGTATTGATCCGAAGACGGACCGCTTGCGGTTCCTCGATCCTGCCGCCTTCCGCGTGCAGACCTTGAACACCGCTGGAAACGCCGCAAGGAACACGGCTTATGGGCCGGGCTTCTTCAATACGGACTTCAACCTGTCCAAGGCCTTCAACATCAAAGAGCGTCAGCAAGTGGACATTCGTTGGGAAGCGTTCAACCTTTTCAACAATGTGAACTTCAACAATCCAGCGACGGGGCTGGGCGGTACGAACTTCGGCTGGATCGTGTCGGCTCGTGAGCCGCGCATCATGCAGATGGCGCTCCGCTACCGGTTCTAAGCACATCAAATCGCAAGCTGAAATCGAGCCTTCCTTCGCGGGAAGGCTCGATTTCCATTTACACAAGCATTGCCGCTGGTAGTGTATGGTGATTTGACAGTGGGATTGCATTCATGAAGACAGACCTCGACCGGCTCCAGGGAAGCTGGCGCGTGAGATCGTTGATCGTCGAAGGCTCGGCGTTGAGTGCCGGGATGATTGGCGAGGCTCGAGTTGTCGTAAAAGGGGATCGCTTTGAGTCCTTGGGGATGGGAACCGTGTATGTAGGGTTATTGCGGATCGATGTCAGCCGCAGGCCGAAGACTTTATCGATCAAGTTCACGCGGGGGCCTGAGAAGGGCAATGTGAACCAAGGGATCTATGAGTTGAAGGGCGATCGGTGGAAGCTGTGTCTGGCTACAAAAGGAGGCCCGGCTCCGCACGATTTCGTGAGTGAGCCGGGCAGTGGATTTGCGATTGAAGTTTTAGAGCGCGACGTCAACCCAGCCGCGCCGGTCGCTTGAAGCAGCAACAGCTTCGAGCAAGATCATTCCGCGCAGACCATCCGCAAACGTGGGGTAGTCGATCGCAGCTTTAGGATCAGCGACGCGACGGTAGAAACGCTTGAAGAGGTTCTTGTGCGAGTCGTCGTAGCCTTCGCTATGGCCACCCGGGAGTTCGGCGAATTCGGCTGCAGCAGGGTGGAACAGACTGCCGTCCTTGACGATGACCTGGTTGGGGGAGTTCCGATGGCCGATCCAGAGTTCGTCGGGCTTTTCCTGATTCCAGGCGACGCCAGACTTGGTGCCGTAGATTTCGATGCGGAAACTGTTCTTGTTGCCCGCCGAGACCTGGCTGACGGTGAAGGCGCCACGCGCACGATCCCCAAGATGAAGCAGCACAGCACCGAAGTCATCGGTGTCGATCGGGATGTTCTGGTAGTCGTCGGGGCTGAGCGTCTTGCCGGAGAAAGTCTGCACGCTGCCCTTGGGCTTCTTGCGGGTCTTGTGGAAGGTCGTGAGCTCGCCGCAGACGCTCGTGATGGGCAGAGCAGTCAGGTGCTGGATCATGTCCATCCAGTGGCTGCCGATATCGCCCATCGCGCGGAGTTTGCCGTTGTGCTCCGATTCGATGCGCCAGTTGTAGTCGGTGTCGTAAAGGAGCCAGTCCTGCGAATAGGTGCCCTGAACCGCCAGGATCTCGCCCAGTTCGCCGGCGGCGACCATCTGGCGGATCTGCTGCACGGCAGGGTAGTAGCGCAGGTTGTGGTTCGTCGCGTGTGCGATCCCTTTGGCTTCGGCGAGTGAGAGGATTTCCTTCGCCTCGGCACTAGTCATCGTGAGAGGCTTCTCGCAGAGGACATGCTTGCCGTTCTCAATGGCTATCTTGGCCATCGGGGCGTGCAGAGCATTAGGCGTACAAATGTGGACGGCGTCGATGGCGGGGTCTTTACAGAGAGATTCCCAGTCGCCGGTCGCACGAGGGATGTAGAGTTGGTCGGCGAAGGCTTTCGCTTTTGCGTCCGAGGAAGCGGCGACGGCGGTGACTTCGACGTTGCCGAGACGGCGGATGGCTTCTGTGTGCACGATGCCCATAAAGCCCGTGCCTAACATGGCGGTTCTTATTTTTTGCATGGGATTAACCTTTTTAATCTATCGTATCGTTGGCAAAACGGTCGATATCTGCCTTGGTAGAATTGAAACCACTGAAGCAATGATTGTCCGGATCAAGTTGCGCATGGGGCCGACACCGTCGGCGACCCGAAACCTGGACTCAAAGCTTGCCTACGCGATGGCGAGCTTGCTGACGCCTGCCGCTGTGCTGTGTATGGTGGTGGGGTTGTGGCGGTTACTGGCGGATCTGAATATTACCGAACAGTTTGTGTTCGAGCGCGGATTGCTGAGCCACTGGCAGGTGTGGCTGGCTTTGGGAGTAGCCGTTCAGGGGGCAAGTGTCTATCTCGACCGCTACGGGCGGCGGATGGAAGATCAGGCTTAGCGCTTCCCGGCGCTGTGTATGTCTCCGCCTGAGACGATCTCGGCGTTCCCTTTGCACCAAATATTCGACAGGCCAGATGGCCAGTCCTCGGGGATCACGACGTCGAATTGGAAGACACCGACAAAATTGGGCGCATAGATTAACGTGGGGATTTCGAGGCCGCGTGTGGCTCGGCCAGGCTGGAAAATGTAGCAGGCCACTGGCTCGAGCGGACGTGACGGAGGATCCACCGGGTCGGCCTTGCCAGTTGGCACCGCGCAGTCGAGGCTGCCAAGTCCGGTAGCCCAGAAGTGGATCAGTTCACCAGCGCGTGCAGGGTTTTCGGGCGTGATGAACTGCGAGAAGTCCTGATTCGTGGCAACGATGCGATTCAAGCGATAGTCGAGAAAAAGCACGGGGCTCGGCTGACTTACGAAAGTGATGTGGGTACGGAGCAAAAACGGGGAATCCGGAGATTGGACTTCGATCAATCGGTTCTGTCCCATCAGTTCTCTGGCTTCCCAGGGGATCTGGACGTCGAGATAACGAGGTTGCGACTTGAGCTTGGGGTAGCGAGTTTCATCTACGCGGATTTCAAGTTCGTCGCCAGAGTAATCGGTACCGTACCGAAATAGAGAGCCTAGATAGGTGGATCCCGCGAGGCTGGACAATCGGCTGGGGAAGGGTGCATAGAGTTGAGCGGACTCGCCCGAGTTTGCATCAATGCGGTAGATATGATTCGTAGCGGTTTTGGCAAAGACGGTGTCGCCATTGCCAGTCAGCAGAGCCATGCTGAAGCCCTCCTCGTGTGAGAAGAGGCTGCGCCAACCTAAGTTGCGGTCCCAGAGAAGGAGTTCGCGATCGCGGCGCAGCAGCAGGCGGCCTTCGCTCGAGAGGCATATAGAGACGTTCTCTGGCAGGCCGTCGAGAATGCCTTGCGCGTCGCCGGTAGCGGTGTCGATCGCGATTAGTCGCGTCGAGGTTTGCACAAAGGCGAAGGCGCCGCTAGCACTGAGTAAGGCCTCCCGAACGCCGCTGATATTGAGCAGAAGTCTCGAAGGCCCACCAAAGGGAGCGAGTCGCAATCCTTCGCTGTTCAGCACGAGTGCGGTGCCGTCATTTGCGACGGAAGTCACGCCAGGCATATTGATGACGGTGCCCGTATCGAGGTCCTCGATCGTGGTCGGCCTCAGGCCCATATTTTTCGTAATTACAAATCGTCCATTCGGACTGACGTTCAAGAAGTAAGTTTGGAAGAAGCGTTCTTTTCCTTGACGGTGCAGAATCAGAAGATTGCGCGGTAAGGCCAGCGTGCAAGAACCGGCGCAGGGGTAGAAAGCAAAGTAGCCCGTGGTTTGGCCGTCGCTCGACAGAAAAGGTGCGTGGATGATGCGCGAATCAGGCAAACTGTAGGGCTGGACAATCGGTGTTTCGGCGTGCCGGAAAATCCGCGTGGGGGCCAGTGCAAGCAGTTCGCCTTTGAGTACGAGGTTATTGGCAAACAGGAACGTGGAGCTGTCATCGTTGGCTGCCATGGGGATTTGGGCCAACGCGGAGGAAACGCAGAGAACAAAGGTTATGATCGAACCTTTCATTATTTTCTTACCTCGACAGCAATGAGCCCGCCGGTAGATGGGCTCGATTCAGAAGAGCAGCGGATATTCGCGATTGCTGTAGACCAACTCGCCGGGATACGGATATCGACCTGGTAAACGCCGATGAGATTGGGCGCATAAACCACGTCGAAGACCTCAAGCGGAAAACTGCTCTGGGAGTTCGAGATCGTACAGAAGAGCTTGGCAAGCGGCCTGGACACAGGATCTGCAGGCGCTGGCTCGGCTGTCGGCACAGGCTTGTCGAGGGGGCCGAGGCCGGTGAGCCAGAAGTGAACCAGCGAACCCGGAGTGGTTGGGTTCTTGCCGTCAATCAACTTGGTGAAGTCTGCGTTCGCGGCGACGAGGTGCGTTTCGCTGTATCTGGTGATACCAAACCACTCCTCGAAAGTAAAAGCCCAAGGTTGAATGGTTTTGGCAAATGTGGTCCGAACCGGGCACATGGGTAACGGAATAAACCGGGCACATAGGTAACACTTTTGGCTGGAGGGGGAAGCACCCGATGGCCTGGAAAGAGACTTGTGTGATCGAGCAAAGAGAAGAGTTCATC
>Ga0194130_10002971_pt1 | contig 23511 bp, 9 predicted proteins | sample TA2KigsurfametaG_FD_160084 | JGI IMG/M metagenome (GOLD analysis project Ga0194130, IMG submission 160084) | Freshwater microbial communities from Lake Tanganyika, Tanzania - TA2015050 Kigoma 12 surface | ecosystem: Environmental > Aquatic > Freshwater > Lake | place: Tanzania: Lake Tanganyika... | reverse complement strand
CCCGGATTCACGCACGATTCTGGAACTCCCCCGCCCTCAAAAAGGCCAACGGTCTTCCCCGCCACCACTACATGCGGGCTCACGAGGTTCGACGCCATCTGCCCGCCTTTCTCCGCTGCGCCAAACTTTCGGCCAAAACCGCGAAAATGTTCCACGACTTACCCCGGCAGGTGAATCAGGCCCAGGCTCGACTGCGGAAGCGACCCCTTACCCTCGTCCATGGTGATCTTCGTTCAGACAACATCTTCTACGGTCGGAATTCGGTCCGCTTCATCGACTGGGGCCTCGCCCTCGCCGGCCACGCGGCCTTCGACCTCGCCCGCCTCGCCGGCGGCAGTGCCCGAAGGCCTCTTTCCCTTCTCCAACACGTCGATCTTTTCAAGGTCTGGCATGCGGAGCTTCTCCGCCGAAGTGTCCGCAACTACCCCCTCCACGAAGCCTGGCAGGACTACCGCGACGCCGTCCTCCTCACCCTCACCATCCCCGTCACCAACGCCCCGACCCTCGCATCCTTTTCCGCCCGTGGCCGTCAAATGGCCAAGCTGATCACGAAGCGATTTATAAATTCAGCCCAAGAACTTGGTCTTGGCTAATTTCGTAAACGTAATCGTAATCGTAAACGAGGAACAATTAATCCTTCAGCAAATACTTCGCCGCTTCGTTGACGTCCTTGTCCCCTCGCCCCGACAGATTCACCAAAATGATCTGATCCTTCTTCAGCTTCGGAGCTTCCTTCATCGCAAAGGCCACCCCGTGGGCTGTCTCCAAGGCCGGCAAAATCCCCTCCACTTTCCCCAGCGTGGAAAACGCATGAAGCGCCTCATCGTCGGTCGCATAGGTGTACTCCGCCCGACCGATATCCCGTAGCTGACAATGCTCCGGCCCCACCGCCGCATAGTCCAACCCCGCCGAAACCGAATGGGTCAGCTCAATCTGCCCGTCGGCATTCTGGAGAAGGAAAGATTTCGATCCCTGGAGGACGCCCAGTTTCCCTCCCTGAAACCGGGCCGCGTGCCGACCCGGCTTGATCCCCTCTCCCCCCGCTTCCACCCCCACAAGCCGGACATCCGCATCCTGCAAAAAGGCGTAGAAGATCCCGATCGCGTTACTGCCGCCGCCCACGCAGGCACAGACGACATCGGGCAGCCGCTCTTCCCGCTGCATCAGTTGCGAACGTGCCTCCTCGCCCATCACCCGATGAAATTCCCTTACCATGTACGGGTATGGATGAGCCCCGTAGGCCGTCCCTAAAACGTAATGAGTGGTGCGGACATTCGTCACCCAGTCGCGCATCGCCTCATTCACCGCCTCTTTGAGTGTCTTTTGTCCCGCTGTCACCGCCACTACCTTGGCCCCCAACAACCGCATCCGGGTGACGTTGAGCGCCTGACGCCTCATGTCTTCCTCCCCCATGTAAATGATGCACTCCATGCCGTAGCGGGCGGCCATGGTAGCCGTGGCTACGCCGTGCTGGCCGGCCCCGGTCTCGGCGATAATCCGCTTTTTGCCCATCCGGCGGGCCAGGATGACCTGACCCAGGGCGTTGTTGATCTTGTGGGCGCCGGTATGGAGAAGGTCTTCCCGCTTTAGGTAAATCTTGGCCCCGCCGAGCTGTTCCGTGAGCCGGGCGGCGAAGTAAAGGGGCGTAGGCCGACCCGTGAAATCCCGGCGCATCTCCTGTAGTTCGTGCTGGAAGGCGGGATCCTTGCGGGCCTTTTCAAACTCCTGCGCTAGCTCCTCCAAGGGGGCCACCAGCGTCTCCGGAACATACCTCCCCCCGTAGACACCAAAGTGTCCCGAGGAGTCTGGTCCGGGCGGTAGGGTGGTCTTGGCAGGCATAGTGCCATCCTACCTCAAAACTGGTCATTTAGGTAGGGCGGGTTGTCCCTAATCCCCCCGCGTAAGCGGACATACACAATCGCCGGAGGCGGTAGTGAGGATGGGCGGGGGTAGGTTTGAGGGGGCCAACCCGCCTCGTTGAAAACTTTTCCCATCTTGGGTTGGTAGGGGCCGTTGTCCCAACGGCCCGCGGGCGGTTAAGGATAACCGCCCCTACCAAGCTCCGGTTTTAGAAATCCAAGCATTAGCTCGGGTGAGCGGCCCCTCGCCCGCCTCGTGCGAGCTTGAATCCTACGCCGTTCAACGAGGCGGGCTGCGGAGAGCCCGCCCTACCTAAAACCCAAAGTCCCCCTTAGCCAAACCCCGGAAAGAAAGATCCTCGTCCAACTCCGGCCAATGAATCCCGTGTGGGGTGTCCTTGAATTTTTTCAGCTGTGCCAAGGTAGCCCCCCGCAGTCTTGGATTTTTTTTTCAGGAAAAAGACACGGCCTTACCGTCTGGCAGGGAAACGTGCATCACTTCCCCCGCCACTTCCACCTTCACCGGATGCTCAACCGTGGTTCTCATTCCAGATCCTTAAGATAAGTCCGCGGTTTTCCTCGGCAAGCTCCACAGCCCTGGCCAACTCCCTCATGATCCTTCGCACCCAAGCCGCCCCAACGGGGCGAAATATCTCAGCCCAGCCCCGACCCGGTCGGGGCTGGGGCTTTCGTTAAAAGAAACCAGCTAGCCCTGTTAGGGCGACATAACATTTCTTACCGCTGAAACGCAGAGTTCTTCTATGCCTTCAATCAAACATCAAAAATCTAAACTCAAAAATCACCAAAGCTCCCTCCATCACTAACGACTAAACACCTAAACCCCTAACTTCCTATCAGCCTGTAGTCTGTAGCCTATAGCCTTCGATCCACCCGCCACGCCTCTTCCCTACCCCCGAAACGGGTTCACGGCCCGGATGCCGTCATAATCCTGGCCGTGATTAAAATCCTCGGAGATCAGCTCCTCCGCCCCGCAACTCCGGGCCGCGGCTAGGATCATCGCGTCCCAAAGGGAGATCTGCCAGCGGAGCTGCTCCCCCAAGGCGAGCTTGAGAAGCAGGAGGGTGTTGTCCACCACCGGCCAAGCCGAGAGGTCAAAAAGGATCTGGTGAATTTCCCCCTTCGAAACTTTTTTTCTCTCCAGATTTACCGCCAGTTCCTGCAACACCTGCACGCTGATCGAAATTTCCCCGGGGGACTGCCACCCCCGTTCCACCCATTTTTTCGCTTTGAAACGCTTGGCCGGACTGTCCGTATCGTACGCGTAGAGAAGGACGTTGGTGTCCAGGAACCGGATCGGGTTAGCGGCGGGCATGCGCCTCCTCCCGCGAAAGCATTTTGCCGCCTAATCGGAATCCCTTTTCCAAACGCGCCATCGCCGCCCCGGAGGCCAAATTTCCGCCCTGCCCGCCCAGCACGTGATCCAACCCCATTAACACCAGTTCCCTCAACGTGGTCCGCCGTTGCGCCGCCACCACCTTGGCCCGATGCAGCAGCTTCTCGGGCATATCAATGGTTGTCTTCATATACACTGAATAGCAGTATTCACTGCTATTGGCAATACTACCGTATTTTAAGGCATCGGAAGTGGGGGTGACTGAATTTTTTACAGGTGGGGAGGGACGCACAGGCGTCACCCTCCCTCCCCAGGTTCAAGCTAGGTAGGGCGGGTTGTCCCCAACCCGCCTCGTGCGCGCTTGAATCCTACGTCGTTCAACGAGGCGGGCTGCGGAGAGCCCGCCCTACCTAAGTTTCAGCCTAGTGCCCCTAATCCACCAACCTCTTCGCGCCTTCGCGGGAAAAATTCGTTGCGAGTTGCTCGTTACGCGTTACGCGTAACGCGCCGTCAGCCACCAGTCACCAACCTTCCCTCCATCATTAATGACTAAATAACTAAACCTCTCAAGACCCTTGGCACTCCACCCGCCCCAACGGGGCGAAATATCTCAGCCCAGCCCATGCGCGCATGGGCTGGGGCTTTCGTTTAAAGAAACCAGCTAGCCCTGTAAGGGCGACATAACATTGATTCTTTCGCCCCTACAGGGCTAACGCATTTTTTTATCCCACACCCGGGGCTTCACCCCGGGCTGATCTCTTTTCGGCCTTTTAGGCCTCCTTTCGCTTACCGCTTACCCGCCACGACCTTCCTAATCCTCATCCTGCCCCTTAATCCGCCTTCTTCCGCCTCCCCTTCAACCTCCCGCCTTCCACCTACCTCCGGCAGCGCCGGCTCCTCGCTAGCACCGCTGCTAATCCAAGAATCAACAAGCTGGCGCTGCTCGGCTCCGGCACCCCCTGCATCGACACCTTCCACTCCACCAACTGACCCGTACCTCCAGCTTTCGCATCGGCAATAAAAAGGGTCCAGGTGCCGTTGGGACTGCCCGTACCCAGACTATTCAGGGTGGTGGCACGCAGCGAGCTGTCCAACACCTGCAAGGGATCGGCCGTGCGGCCATCGGGTTGCCAAGTCCCCGTCAACGCCCCGGTGATCGGGTTGTTATGTCCCCCGCTGAGCGCAAAGCGGTAGTTGTGAATGTCGTCATCGGCGGAATCCGCCAGGGTCACGTCGAAGCCGTTGTCGGAGTAACCGGCAGGCCGGTCCGCCGACCGTCCCACCCGGTTCAGCAGCACCGCCAGCTGGGTCGTAGGGCTGCCCTCGGCGATAAAACGCAGGTCAGCGTAGAAGTCTCCGTTCCAGGCCCCGTAACCGGTGCCGACAATCTTCAAGCTGACGGTCACCACATAGGGGGCATTCGATGCCTGACCGGAAACCGTCACCGACCGGGCCAAACCGCTCGCGTTGTTGTCTGGAATCGCTGCAGAAATGGCCGTCGCTCCGTACTCCCCAAACTCGATCAGCTGGATCGAGGCTCGTGCAGAGCCTGTCAAAACCAGCCCGGCCATAAGCAACGGGAGAAACTTCATTTTCATGGGCGATACTCCTCCAGTTTATAGAACCTCGAAGATCCGGCCCCGGAATCGTTGATGATAATGGACCCACTTTCCCCGCCGCCATAAACAGACCCCGCACCCAAGTCCTGCCAGCTGATCGGCGCCACCAAGGAGGAGGTCGCATAAATCCGGTAGAACTTGTTCGGGGTTACCGCAAAGCTGACATCCTTGCCCGTCCCAAAATTGGCGTCCCTCACCCAGACGATGTTCACCGCCACGGCCGAGTAGTCGCCCGCCGCAAGATACACGGTGCCGTCCGACGTGTTCCCTTGGCTGTCGGTGATCCGGTAGACAAAACTGTCAGTCACAGTTGGGTCAAGGCTCGTCGGGCTGGTGTACAGGAACCAACCATTATCGAGGGTCACGGCCCCCCCCTGCGCGGTGGTGCCGGAAAGCAGGCTGACCGTTGGGGCGGAGGGGGAAGAGAAGGTGTCATTGGCCAAGACCTGCGCCACGGCGATGGAGGTCGAGGAACCCGGAATTCCGTCCCGCGCCAAGGAGTCGTCGTTGGCAATTAGAACCGGCACCAGGGTTTGCAGCTTGCTGAGACTGTCCGCCCCGGAGCCATCGTCGGCGGTTGCAGCGAGTGCCGCGAGCACGTTGGCGAGGTTTCCAGTGGTCACCCCGGTCACGCCCAGCAACTGCAGTTGGGTCAAGGTCGGTACCCCGGTCACTCCATTGGCCGCATCCATCACCGCCTTCACCGCATCCGCCAACGCTTGAACCTTGGCCACCGTGTTCACGTCCGCCCCGCTCTTGCGGTCAATGACTTCACCCAACAGCTCCACGCCGGCCCCCGCCGAAACCCCCGTCACCCCGATCTGCGTGTACTGCACCAGCGTGGGCTTGGTGTCCCCGTCCGAAAGACCGTCTGCCGCCCCCAAGATCGCGTTGTAGGCGTCCACGATCGTCTGAATCTCCGCCGTGGTGTCGGCCGCCGCCCCGTTGATGGCCGCACTGTTCAGGACGCTGTTGATCGCACCTAGGTTGGTCACGTCAAAGCCGGTCACGGCCGCACTGGCATAGTCCGAGGCCGCCGGGCTGGTTGCGGTGGCGTTGTCGTTCTCGGCCGCCCCACTGATCGTCGCCAGCGCGCTGGAGATGCTGTTCAACACACCATCCACCAAGGCCTGCAGCTTCGTGATCGAATCCACATCCAAACCGTTATCCGCGGTGCCCGCAATCGCTGCCCGGATCAAGGCCAGGTTGGTCGCATCAGCTCCGGTCACACCCAGCGCCGTCAGATCCGCCAACGTCGGCTCGTTCGCCGTGCCCGCCGCCCCGGCCATGACACCCTGCACCGCATCCGCCAAGGCCTGGATCTTGCTCACCCGATCCACGTCGGCCGTTGCCTTTTCGTCGATCACGCTGCCCAAGAGCCCCGCTTGGGCGGCAGCCGTCGGCCCGGTCAGACCCGTCACCCCGAGAAGGGTGTAGGCGGAAGGCGCCGGCAGGCTGCCCGCCGCGGTACCGGCGCTGCCGTCAGCCAGACCTAAAATAGAAATGTAGGAATCCACGATCGTCTGCACCTCGGCCGCGGAATCGATGGCCGCACCATTCACGCCCGTGTTCAGGACGCTGTTGATGGAGGCCAGATTATTCGTGGTCACCCCGGTCACTCCGGCCGTGGCATAGTCCGAGGCCGCGGGACTGCTGTCGGTGGCCGAATTGTTTTCCGCTGCTCCGCTGATCGTCGCCAGGGCGTTGAAGGAGTTCACCGCGCCGGCAACCACCGCCTGCAGTTTGCTGGTGGAATCCACGCCCGTGCCATCGTTGGCCGTCGCCGCAATCGCCGCCTGCACCGCCGCCAGGTTCGAGGAGGTGACCCCGGTGATACCCAGCGCCTGAAGATCCGCCAAGGACGGCTCGTTCGCCGTGCCAGCCGCACCGGCCATCAAATCCGCAACGGCATCCGCCAACGCTTGCACCTCGGCAACCGTGTCCACCGCCGTGCTCGCCAAGCCATCGATGACGCTGCCCAAAAGGCTGGTCTGGGCGCCTGCCGTGACCTCGGTCACGCCAATCGCCGTGTACTGGGAAGCCGTCGGAGCCACCCCGTTGCCTGCCGTGCCGTCCGCCGCCGCTAGAATGGCCGCATAGGCATCCACAATCGTCTGAATCTCGACGGTGGTGTTAGCCAGTGCACTGGTCACGTAGGCGCTGTTCAGGGCGCTGTTGATGGCCGTCAGATTGTTCGCATCCACGCCGGTCGCCCCGGCCGCCGCATAATCGGCCGCCGTCGGATCGACATCGCCCGCATTGTTGCTCCCGGCGGCACCGCTGATCTTGGCCAAGGCGGCCGCGCGGGTGCCCGTTTCCGTGTCCACCACGCCCTGGAGTTTGGCGATCGTGTCGATGCCGGCGCCGCTGTCGGCCGTGGCCCGGATCGCCGCCTGGACGCTGGCCAGATACTCCTCGGTCACTCCGGTGATGCCGAGGGCCTGGAGTTCCGCCAAGGTCGGCTGGTTGTTGGCGCCCGCCGCGGCCGCAAAGACCGAGTTGTAAGCATCTTGGATCCCCTGCAGAACCGCGACCGTGGCGATGCCGCTGCCATCGTCAGCCGTGGCGGCCACCGCCGAGAGGAAAGCGGGGAGATTGGAGGTCGTCACCCCGGTGATGCCCATGGTCGCTAGGTTGGCGGCCGTTAGGGCCGGGCTCGGGGTGCCACCGGCCGCGGTGATCAGCAACCGGTCCAGAATTTCCACCAGGGCCTGGATTTCCGCGACGGTGTCCACGGCGGGCCCGGTTAGTGCGCCGACCACGTCATTCAAGAGATACAGGCCGCCGCTGGAGAACTCGAGGGCCCCAAGATTGACCCCGATCCCCGTGTAGTCCGCAGCCAGCGGGTAGAACAGATCGCTATCCGCCGCGGATCCATTCGCCTGGTCAAAAATACGATTGTAGGAATTCACGATTCCCTGAACCTGCGACTGGAGATACTTGTCGGAACTGATCAGCCCGGCGATGGCATCGTTGATTGCCGAGAGGTTGCCCGCGCTCACCCCGTTCACTCCGGCATTCTCGTAGGTGGTGACGGCAGGGATGCCGGCGCCGGTTTGGGTTCCGTTGTAGGCCGTGATGATGGCCAGGTCGCTGGAAATGGAGGAGCCGATCGCACCGTCGATCACGCCCTGCAGGGCGGAGATCGTGGCAATGCCACTCCCATTGTCGGCCGTGGCGCCGATGGCCGTCAACACCGAGGCCAAGGTGGAGTTGGTCACCCCGCTCAGGCCGATGGAAAGGAAGTCGGCCGGCGTCAGGGCCGGGGAAACCGAACGGCCCGCGGCCGTGTCGAGCAACCGGTCAATCAGCGAGGCCAAGGCGTTCAAATCAGCCAGCGAATCGGCAGAGGACGAGGCAAGATCGCCCAAGGCATCGTTCAGCAGGCTCAGCCCATTGGCGTTGCCGGCAATGTCGCCGAGGGTCACGCCCACGGCCAGATAATCGGCCTCGCTCGGATCCACCAGACTAAGGTCGGCCGCACTGCCGTTCGCCTCGCCGAAGATTCGCAGGAAGGCGTCTACCACCCCCTGCATCTTGGCCACGGTATCCGTGGCCCCGGAGGCCAGCGGCCCGATGATCGAATTCACGCCCGCCAAATTGTCAGCCGTCACGCCGGTGATCCCGGCCGTGCCGTAATCCAAAGTCGTCGGAGCGGTGTTGGATCCCGTGTAGCCGGAGATCACCGCGAGTGCGTTCAGCGCATTGATCGCGCCATCCACCAAGCCTTGGAGATCCGAGATGGTAGCCACCCCGCTGCCGCTTTCCGCCGTGGCGGCGATGGCGGCCTGAATGGCCGCCAGGTTGCCGGAGGTCGCCCCGGTAATGCCCAAAGCCGTCAGATCGGCCAAGGTCGGTTCGTTGGCGGTCCCGGCCGCGCCGGCGAGCACGCCCGCCACGGCATCCGCCAGGCCTTGGATTTCCGCAACGGTGTCCACAGCGGTGGAAGCGGATCCGTCAATCACGTCACCCAACAGGCTCTCCCCTGCCCCGCTGGTAACCCCGGTCACCCCGATGAGGGCGTACTGATTGGCATTGGCCGCATCATCCCCGTCCCGGCTGCCGTCGGCGGAGGCAAGGATCACGTTATAGGCGTTGATGAAAGCCTGGAGGGACGAGAGCGTGCTGATGCCCGACCCGTCATCCGCGCCAGCCCCGATCGCCGAAAGGATCGCCGACAGGTTGGAGGAGGTCACCCCGGTCAGGCCGATCAAGGTGAGATCGGAATCCGTCAGCGCCGGGGAAACCGCCAGGCCGCCAGCCGTCCTCATCAAGGCGTCCACCACGTTCACCAACGCCTGGACTTGGCCAACAACCGAGCCCACCCCGGAAGCGCTTTGCGCCCCCACCACGTCATTGAGCAGGGACAAGCCGCCTGCGGTGGTGGGCAACCCGCCCAGATTCACCCCAATGTTGGTGTAGTCATCGGCGGAGGGATTCGAGAGAAGATTGGCATCCGCCGCGGAGCCGTTGGCCTCGGCGAGGATGCGGTTGTAGCTGTCCACCACGTTCTGGATCTCCGGTGCGGAGTCCGATTCCGCGGAGCCCAACAGCGTGAAGGCGGAGTTGATGGCCGCCAGGTTGCCGGAGTCCACCCCGGTAATTCCGGCGGCGGTGTAGTCGGCCTCAGCCGGGGCCGTGTTGCTGCCTGTATAGTCGCGGATCACCGCCAGCGGATCGACGGAAACGGTGAAGCTCGCCCCGGTGAACTGCAAGTCATAGTTCGAGGCGGAGGAAGAAGGAGCGATCGCTAAGCTGCCAATCGTGATGTTGTAGGAGCCAACCGCATTGCCGGCATCGCGACCGAGCGAACCCGTCAGGCTGTCCCCAGCCACCAGGGAGCCAACCACCCGATAGGTGAGGGCGGTCGGATCGTTGGCACCCGCCACCTTGCCCTGTTCATCCGCCAGAATCTGGATCGTCCTCGGGGAGATCACCAACGGGTTAGTTTGGGTGACGGTTGCATAGGCGGTGGTGTCGGCCGGCGTGAAGGTGGCCACCACCTGGTTGGTACCGGTCGGGAGAATCCCGCCGAGGGCCACTGGGTTGCCATTGACGGTGTAGGAGATGGTTCCGGCGATCGTCCCAGCCGAGGCCCCCAGCTGGGCGGAGGTCAGCGGCGTGCCGTACACGATCGAATTCGTGTCGGCGTTCCACGTCAGCGTCGGGCTGGCCTGCTGCACGGTCAGGGTCCCGGTGGTGTAAGCGATGGTGTAGTTCGCATCGGAGGCGTTGGCGGGCGTGATCGTGTAGGTGCCCGGGGCACTGGTGGCATCGGCGTTCGCGGTGACCGTGGGCGGGACCTGCAGAGGATCTGAACCCACGCGGCCGGTGTAGTTCACGGCAAAGGCCGGGTTATCCTGCCCGGCGGGACGGTTCGTGCTCACTGCGGCAATCGTCAGGCTCTTCTTCCCGACCGAGATCGTCTGTTCCACCGGGGTGGCCGCCAGATATTTGTCGTTCTCCGGCTGGACCGCGCGGATGACCACCGGGCCCGCCCCGGTGAGGGTCAGCATTGTGCCGCTGATGGTGGCCGGACCGCTGACCACCTCCAGCTCGCGGGTGGCTCCGGCGGGCAGGGTGTTCAGGTAGGCGGAAAGATCGATCGGGCTGTCCCCAAAGGTCGGGGCGGGTAGACCGGAAAGATCAAAGGTCAGAGGGTTGGTGGCCTTGGCCACGTTGAAGGAACGTGCGACCGAAGGCGCCGCGGCGGTGGCGCCGTCGCCTGACTGATCCGCCGTGACCGTGACCTCCCCTGCCCCGGTGATGGTCAGTGTATTGCCGCTGAGAGTGGCCGGTCCGGTGACGGTGTAGGCGACGCTGCCGGGTCCGGTGGTCGTCGCCGCCAGGGTGATCGAGGTGCTGGGGGCGAAGGTGATGTCAGGCAGGTTTTGGCTGAAGGTGATGGTCTGGTTATTTTTCGTCACGTCGATCGTGAACAGCTGCGTAGTGGAGGCGTAGTTGGCCGTCTCCGCCGTGGTGGCGCGGAGATAAACCGTCCCGGTAGACTGGACGCTGCCGAGCGTTCCGGTTCCATCCGTCAGGGTGCCCGAGAGGGTCGCCGCGCTGTTGGCGTCCAAGGAAAGGGTGACCCCCACTCCCCCGCTGGCCGTGGCGGAGACCGCCACATTGTTCAGTTGGTTCAAAGGCAATGAGGAAGGAATCGGCGCGAAGTTGATCGTGGGAGTGGCCTTGGCCACGGTGTAGGTATTCGTGGAGGTGGAGGTGAGACCGAGGTCAGGATCGGTGGCCGTGGCCACCACCGTGTAGGTGCCCGGGGCCGTCGGCAGGTTGCTGGAGCCGTTGTAGGTGAGCGTGGCATTCAGACCGGCGGGATCGGTCGACACCGTGGGGGGCAGGATGCCAGCGGGGTTGTAAGTCTGACTCAGGCCACCCCAGTTGAAGTTGATAGTCGGTGCGGTGACCACGAGCAGGGCATTTGTGGAATAGGTGAAGTCGTACTTGGCGTGGCTGAGATTGCCCGGGGTCAGCGTGATGGGATAGATGCCCGGAAGACTCGTCAGCGTGGCGGTGGTGGTGTAGCCGGGGGTGCCATTGACGCCAAACAGACCGCCAAGACTATGCCCCGGAGTTCCACTAAAACCATCTGTGTCGTATGCGAAGACATTGCCAACGAAGGCGACCCCTGGGAGGGCAGGGTTGGGTTGGCCGTAGGGCCGGCGGATCATGTTACCCCAAGTTGGATCGGCCACCTGCACCTCGAGGCTGCCCTTGGCCACCGTCACCTGCCGGGAAATGGAGGGGGCTGAGTCGTAGACGGAATTTCCGACGGAAACGGCGGTGATCGTGTAGGTCCCCGGGGCATTGAATTGGGCACCTTGGGAGGAGCCCGAACCGGAGACGATTTGTCCCCCGGAACTACCCTGCGGGGAGATCTGGAAAATGACGCCCAGTCCGGAACTACTGGTGGCGCTCAAAGGCAGGTCGGTGAAGGAGGAGCCTGCCATCAGCGGGTAGGTGAAGTTGGTGGTGGCAAACGGAGCCCAGGTGATTTCGCTGGGGGTCCGCAGGCTCGAACGGCGGAAGCTGCTGCTCTGGCTCGACACCGAGCCGTCCACGTTCACGGCGGTTAAGCGGAAGTGGTAGGTCGCGGATACATTCAGATCGGGAATCACCGCGCTGACCGGGACGGCGTTGGTTCCGTTGTTGGGCGAGACCGCCACATTGGTGGAAAGGTTGAGGTTCGTGCTGTTGGTGCCGTACTCAAAGCGGGCGGTGGTGATGTAGCCGTTGGGATTGACCGTGCCGCTGAAGACCGCCGCATTGGTGGCAGTGTGGGCGGCGGCGGCCGCCAGGGTCACGATCGGCGGGGCCGCCGGCGCAACTTTGCGGATCCGCTGGTTACCCGCATCGATGAAGTAGACCACGCCGGCCGGGTCGACGGCGATTCCGGCCGGAGTGTTAACCAGCGCCTGGCTGGCAGGACCGTCACGATATCCATTGCTAGTGCCAGACGGATCCCCCACCAGCCTCGAAACCTGATTCGAGGAATTGATCGTCCAAATTCCGTGGCGTAAAGTTCCGGAGGCATGGACTTCCCCGGCAGGGCCAACCGCCAGGCCATTGATCCAGCTCACCCCGGAAGGCAGGGTCAGGGTCGTGGTCGCTCCGTTGGAAGCAATCCGGTCGATTTTGTAGTTGTTTCCTAAATAGAGATGGCCGGAAGCGTCCATAGCCAAAAGGGGATAAGAGCCGTTCGTGATCACCGAGACCACGCCAGCGGGTGTGACCCTTCGGATTTTGAAGTCCCAACGCCCAGCGTAAAAGTAGGCGTTTCCAGCCGTGTCCGAGACCATCTCGGGATACTCATCCGCCAAGGAGGCCGACCACGGCGAAGGGAGAATGAAGGGTATGGAATATAGGGAACTATTTCCCGTATAAATCGGGGCGCGGGAAACAGTACTCACCTGCCCGGACGGCGTGACCACCCGCACGAAAGAAGAATTGTAAGTCTCGCGGACGATCAGATTTCCGGAAGAGTTGAGTTTCAGGTTCGGAACCGGGTGAGGGTCGGCAATCTTTTGAGTGTCGAACAAGAAAGCCGCGTTGGTAGTGGCGCCATCGGTGCGGTTGGTGGCTCCGGAGCCGGCCAGCGTGGAAACATAGTTGACCGGCGTCTGCCCGGGCTTGAGCAGACGCGTCAGGGTCACGTCATTCCCGTCCCCGCCCGTGTAGCTGATCCGGAAACTGAAGCTGTCCCCGCCAAAGGTCGTAGTGAAGGTGTCCCCTTCCGCCAAGTTCGCGAAGGGCGCGGTTACCGGGGACGAACCGAGATTGTTGACCAGCGTGAGCACTTGGCTGGCGCCGGGAGCCAGCCCCAGATCCACATCCAACGTCCAGCCGCTGCCGGAGAAAGAGCCCACATTGATCGGAGCCTCGGAGGCGGAGATCAGCGGAATCTTGCCGCCGGCGTTCAGCAGCGTGAGCGTGCCGGTGGCGTAGGAGAAGGAGTAGTTGTTGTCCGAGCCGCCGGCAGCGGTGAGCGTATAGGTTCCGGCCGTCGTCGGCGAGGCTGGCGAGGAGGAGACGGAGGGGGCGCTATCCAAAACCGAGGCCGAGTCGCCGTTCACAAATCCCGCATAAACGAGCCCGAACGCGGGCAACGCCTGGCCTGCCGGGTAGGCCAGATTGGCGGCCCGGGCGGTCAAGGTGACCTTTGCGATATTGAGGCTGAGGGTTCCGTTCCCCGGCCCTGCCGAGCCGGTCGCCGGATGGCTGGCGGTGATCGTGACCGGACCGGCCCCGCGGATCGTCACCAGGTTACCGACCACGGTGGCCACGTTGGTGTCGGAGCTGGTGTAGGTGATCTGGGAAGTCAGGGTGGAGCCGCCGCTGGAGGTGGCGGAGATGGTGAAGGCGTCGTCGCCGTAGGTCTTGGCGCCCACGCTGGCGAAGGTGACGGTCGAGGGCGGCAGCAGCCGGAACGAGCCGTTCGTGGTCACGGCCACGCCGTCCACATTGCTGGCCGTCAGCCGGAAAAAGTTGGTGATGTTGGGGGTCAGGCCGGAAACGAGGTTGGTCAGCGCCAGCGCGTTGGTGGCGTTGTTGGGCGAAAGGGTGATGTTGGTGGAGAGGTTCAGGTTCGTGCTGTTGGTCCCGTACTCAAACCGGGCGGTGGTGATGAAACCGTTGGGATTGACCGTCCCGGTTAACCTCAGGTCGGAGCCGACCTGCGAGGCGGCGCCCAGGCTCAGGATCGGCCGAAAGTCGGCCGTCAGCTTCCGGATCTGGTGGTTGTAAGAGTCCGGCACATAAACCACCCCCGCCGCGTCCACGGTGACTCCTCCGGGGTTGTGGAACCGGGCCGTACTGGCCGCCCCATCCAACATTCCAGGGGTGCCACTCCCGGCCAGCGTGGAGACCACTCCGGCGGGTGTGATCTTCCGGATCAGGTGGTTGCCGGTATCCGCCACCAGGAGGTTGCCGGCGGCGTCGATGGCCACTGCCCCAGGCGAGAAAAACCGCGCGCCGGTGCCGGTTCCATTGATGGCGCCGGAAAGGTTCGTTCCTGCCACCGTGGTGACTACTCCCGCGGGGGTGATCTTACGGATCCGATGATTCCCCGGGTCGGCCACATAGACGTTGCCGGCGCTATCGACTGCCGGTTGGGTGGCGCCGGTGAAGTTGAAACGGGCGGCGCTCCCCGTGGCATCGAAAAAGCCGGAGGAGTTGTTTCCGGCAAGGGAGGTCACCGTCCCCGCTGGGGTGATTTTGAGCACAACGTGAAGGGAAGTCTCGGTCACGTACACATTTCCGGAGGAGTCTAGGGCCACCCCCCCGTTCATAATGCCGCCGGCCAAGGTGGAAACTACCCCCGCGGGTGAGATTTTGAGGACCCGGGCGTTGTGATGATCCGGGACATAAACATTGCCGGAAGAATCCACCGCCACCGCGAGGGGGCGATTAATGGTTCCTCCCGCCAGGGTCGAAACCACGCCGGCAGGGGTGATCTTGCGGATCCGACTGTTGCTGTTGTCGGCCACGTAAAGATTTCCGGCGGAATCCGCGGCAATCCCAAACGGATAGCTGAAAGTGGCGGAACCCCCCGGCCCGTCGAGATACCCGGCCAGGCCTGTGCCTGCCAGCGTGGAGACAATCACGTTCTCGATCTGGCCGGGACCGCCCACCCGCGACAGGGTGATGTCATTGCCATCCCCGCCCGCGTAGTTGATCTGGAAGGTGAAGGTATCCCCGCCGAAGGCGGCCGTGACGGTTGACCCCTGCGGCAGCCCGGCAAAAGTCCCGCTAATCGGGCTGGCAGAGGTGTTGTTCAGCAGGGTGACCATGCCGCCCGGTCCCGGCGCAAAGCCGAGGGTCAGATTGAAGGTGGCACCCTCCACGCTCATGCCGGCCGAGGTGACCGGCACGCTGGAGGCGGAGGCGAAGTTGGCCGTGGCGGTGTTCCAGCGCGGGGAGACGGTGAAAGTGCCGATGTCCGTGTTCTCCGTTCCGTCCACATTGGTCGCGGTCAGGCGGTAGTAGTAGGTGCCCACCGCCAGGTTGCCGAGGTTGGCGCTGACGTTCTGGGCGCTGCTGCCGTTGTTGGCTCCCGGCAGGGTCACCGCCGCCGTCTGGTTCAGGTTGGATTCCGTAGTGCCGTAAACAAAGGAGGCGGTGGTGATGAAGCCATTCGGGTTCACCGTGCCGCTCACGGTTACCCCGTTGGTTCCCAGCTGGCCCGCGCCCAGGGTGAGGACCGGAGTGAACGGCGTCACATTGCTGATCTGCCGGATTCGTTGGTTACCGCTGTCCGCCACAATCAGGTTGCCCAGCGGATCGACGGCCACGCCATTCGGGTTGTAAAAGCGGGCGGTCGCGGAGGGGCCGTCCTGCCAGCCGGCGGTGGTGCTGCCCAGGAAGGTATTGGTGCCGGCCCCGTAGTTCTCAAACTTGCGGATCCGGGAAATGGCGGCATCCGTGACATAGAGGTTGCCGGCCCCGTCCACGGTGATGCCGACGGGCATAAGAATGCCGCTGATGCCGGCGACATTATAGGAAGGAACACTGGTGGAGCCGGGGGTGAAACCGATCGAGGGAGCGGCCGTGCGGACCCCGAAATAGATGTCGTCCACCCCCAGGTCGTTGCCGCCGGCGGCAGAGTTGTTGTTTTGCAGACGGACGTAGAAAACGCCAGGCTGGGAAAAGCGACCGTCCGCAAAGGTGAATACCCAGGCCCCCACGCTGCTGTAAATCAGAGAGGCCGTGGTGCCGAGGGACTGCCAGGTGGTGCCGTTGCCGATTTCAAAGACGAGGCTGGGCGGATTGTCACCGTGAACCTTGGTGATGTAGGCCTCGAACCGGTAAGGGGAATTGGCCTGGGAAACGCCGATCGGCATCGATTGCCAGACGGTTTTCGTCGTGTCGGGGGCGGCGTTCGCCACGAAAAAGCGACCAGAGGAGTTGGTCAGGGTTTTGTCGAAACTCGTGGAGAAGGCGTCGTGCACCTGCGAAGCCTGCGCCACGACGGAGTAAAGGCCTTCCTTATACAGGGCCCGCGCCGCCGGCGCGATGTAGCCATAAGCGCTGGTGAAGTTCGTGTTGCCGGACTGGAAGTTTCCGTTCCGGATCAGGTTGCCGCCCTCGCCTCCCCCGGTGAAGCCGGCCAGTCCGCCCGAGCTATCCACCACCGTGGAGACGGTGAAGGGGCTGGCGGAGGTAACCTTGCGGATCCGGGCGTTGTCCGTATCCGCCACCCAGATCGCGCCGGTGCTGTCCACCGCGATGCCGCTGGGGTTGCTGAACTGGGCCGCCGTGCCGTTGCCATCGGCGAAGCCGTTGCTGGAGCCGGCGATGGTGGTGACGACCCCGGAGGAGATGACCACTTTGCGGATCCGGTGGTTGCCGCTGTCCGCCACGAAAAGCTCGGTGCCGGCCGAATTGATCGCCAAGGCCTTGGGGCCGAGGAAACGGGCGGAGGTGCCGGTGGCGTCCGTGGTCCCGGAAGTGGTGCTGCCGGCCACCGTGGTGACCACTCCCGTGGAGGCGACGATCCTGCGGATCTGATGGTTGCCCGTATCCGCCACGTAGAGGTTGGTGCCAGTGCTGTCCACGACAATGCCGGCGGGCGAGCTGAATCGGGCAGTCGCTCCGGTGGCGTTGTTGCTGCCCGCCGACCCGGCGGTGCCGGCCAGGGTGGTGACCGCCCCGTTGCTGTCAATTTTCCGGATGACGTGGTTGGCGGTGTCGGCAACGTAGATGTTTCCGTTGGCATCCACCGCGGTGGTGCCGGGGTTGTGGAAGGCGGCGGCGGTGCCGGTGCCGTTGGCGCTGCCGGCCGCCCCGCTCCCGGCCACGGTGCTGACCACCCCCCCACCCACGTCGCTGGTTCGGGTGAGGACGATGTCATTGCCGGTGCCGCCGGTGTAGCTGATCGTGAATTTGAAAGTGTCCCCGTTGTAGGTGGCGGTGACCTCCGCGCCTTGGGCCAGGCTGGTGAAGGTTCCGCTGATCGCGTTGGTCCCGGTGTTGTTGACGAGGGTGAGTTTTTGGGCGGCCAGCGGAGCGTAGCCGAGATTGACCGTGAGGGCCACGCCGGCGGCGGTGAGGCCGTTCACGGTGACCGGCACGGTGGCGGCGGAGGCAAAGGTAGCGTTCAGGTTCGGGTTCACCGTCACGCTGACCGGGGAGGAGTAGGGACCGGTGCCATCGGAGTTCACCGCGGCGACCTGGAACTGGTAGGCACTGCCGGACGTCAGCCCGGTCACAGTGGCCCCGGGGGTGCCGCTGGTGCCGTCGCTGAAGGTCGTCCAACTGCCGGAACTGCCCAAGCGGTACTGGACGATGTAGTCGGTGATCGTGAGGGCGGAGGCCGGGGCCGTCCAAGAGAGCGTCACGCGGCTGAGATCCGAGGTTCCGGAAATGGTAGGGGCGTTGGGTAGACCGTTGTAGACGAACTGAACCTGGGCGTTGCCGCTCCAACCACCGAGGCTGGTGGAAGTGGGAGAAGTCAGTCCATTGGTATAATTAGCCCCGTTGCCTCCACCCAATCCTCCCGAGTCAGTATCCCCGGAGCTAACTAAGCCCCCTCCGGCGCCTCCGGCGGTGTACCCACCACCGCCACCTCCACCGCCACCGCCGGCATTGCTGCTGCCACGGTCGGTTCCATTTTGCCCCGTGGTGCTCCCCGATCCGCCCCAGGAAACGTTGCCATTCAGTCCCGCACCGGCGCCGGCACCCCCACCCCCGCCACCGCCACTGGCGACAGCCAGAGGGATGTTGGTAGTCCCAATGTTCGTGGAACGATACAGCCAAGCCGCGCCGCCGCCACCGCCGCCCCCTCCGGAGTACGTGTAGGTCGTACCCAACCACCAACTAGAAGTACTTTTTCCGCCGGCATTTCCTCCCCTGCCTCCTCCGCCGCCCAGAGGAGCTCCACCGCTGCTACCAGCGCTGCCGCCGCCGGTATTATTGACACTTGAGGAACCACCGCCACCGGCGGATCCAATAAAAACTGTAAATGCTTGCCCCGGGGTGACCGCCAATGTTCCGGTGACTTGACCGACCGCTCCGCCAAGACCACCGCTGCCGCCATCATTTCCCCCGCTTCCTCCACTAGCACCCGTAAGTGTTACCGTAATGTTGGTGACGGTGGGCGGGACCGTGAAAGTTTGGGCGCCGCCCGTGAAATTAAAAGTGTTCGTGGCAGCAAAAGATTTTTGCGAGGCAAACGGGACAGTCCACAGCCCGAGGAGCAGAGAGAAATACCCAGCAGTTTTGGGTAGTCTCAAGGTATAGGATTCGCTGGAAAGCATGTGCGGTGGTAGATTTGAAATCTAACATCATGTTCAAGGGAATTTCAAGGGGTGGAATGCATCTTTTTGGTGACAACCAAACCCCCTGCCAGAAAAAGGATTAGGATTAAGCCAAAAATATACATTTCGTATTAGTATCCTCTAGCCTAACACAACATCTTGTAAATTGCCCTTTTTCTCACCCCCCATCCCGCCGGCAGGAAGATAGACACATTAAAATCCAGTAGGGCTGACGCGCCTGGGGGGGCAGATGGAAGATGGCAGATCGGAGATGGGGGAAGCTTATCCTTCAAGGCCTCCCTCCATCACTAATGACTAAATGACCAAACCGCTCAAGCCCCTTGGCACTCCACCCGCCCCAACGGGGCGAAATATCTCAGCCCAGCTCATGCAGGCATGGGCTGGGGCTTTCGTTTAAAGAAACCAGCTAGCCCTGTAAGGGCGACATAACATTGATTCTTTCGCCCCTACAGGGCTAACGCATTTTTTTATCCCACACCCGGGGCTTTACCCCGGGCTGATTTCTTTTCGGCCTTTTAGGCCTCCTTTCGCTTACCGCTTACCCGCCACGGCCTTCCTAATCCTTCCACCTAATCCTCATCCTCGGAGCACAATCCCCTTCCTCTGAAACGTTGGCCGATCGAGGTCCTCATTCCCCCTCACCGTCGGGGTCGACTGCGCGAACCTCCCATTATTGTTCTCAAACTCAAACTCCTTCTGGGACGCCAGGAACTTCCGGCGGCGGGACACCTTCTCTTTCGTCTCGACGGGTGCCTCCACCTTCTTCGCTTCCACCCGCGCCTTGGGCATCACGCTCTCCTCACTTCTTCTCGTCACCAATAGCGTCATGCTCAGCGTCTCGCTCTTCTCGGGGTTGATCGCGGCCCCGGCCGAGATCGGCAGATCCACCGGCAACTTCGCCCGCAGCTTCTCCAAAATCTCATGAAAGTCGTTCAGCGATGTCTCCGGCCCGGTGATCACACTCACGAGGATCCGGTTGCCGTGTTTCCACGCTTTCCCGTCCTCCAACATGATGTCCTCCACCACGGCCTCAATCACCGCCTCTTCCCGACCCTCCCCGCTCGCCTCGGCCACGCCGGCCCAAGCGTTCTCCAGATAACCGATCGCATCGGCTCCGGGCCCGACGGCTTCCTTCAACTCCGCCGCCCCCAGATGCTGCAGCCCATCCTTTTGCATCACGTGGACCAAACCATGAATGGTTCGCGCCATCGCCTTGTCCATCGCCCGTTGGGCTTCCTTCAGATCCTTGGCCAACGAGGTCTCGATCAGCCGATCACAGTTGAACGTCAGCACCACATCGGCCGACTTCCTCAACTCCGCCAGACAGTGCATCGAGCGGTCCTTGCGCCGGTTCCCCTCAAACGAGAACGGCGTCACCGCCAACACCACCACCTCGCTGCCCTGCTTTTTCAATCGGCGTACCAAGCTGGGCCCAAGGGCCGAACCCGTTCCGCCCGCCGCCGATAGCACCACCAGCGCCGTGCGGATCCCACCCATGATCGGATCCAAACCATCTCCATCCTCCAGGGTCATCCCCTCCAGTAACTCCGGCTCCCCGCCAGTGCCCATCCCGTGCACCCGTTCCGGCGCCACCAGGATCTTCTTTTGTGCGACGGTACCACGGAGCGCCAACGCGTCGGTGTCGACGCACACGGTGCGGTGCTCCCCTTCGCAGCTCACGGCGAGATTGTCGAGGACGGCGGCGCCGGTTCCGCCGACGGCCAAAATGGCTACCGGGCTTTTATCGTTGTGCAGTGGGTTCATGGTCTTGGGCTCCTTTGGGTTCAGGCTAGAAAACGCATCGCGGAGAGCATCCGGCCGATCGATTGGGACAACTTCTTCAGCCCCTGGGGCCGGCCGGCCTCCCGCATCTCGTGCTCCGCCGCGTAGCGGAGCGTGCCGAGGACCGCGGCCAGCTCCGGCCGCTCCAGATCCCCCTGCTCACCGAGAAAATCGCGCGCCCGGCCGATCCGCACCGGCCGCGGTAGAATCTCCGAGGCCAGCCGGGCCAGCCCGCGCATCCGCGCTCCGCCGCCGGTGACCACCACCTCACCCTCCACCGCGCTCCACAGGCCCTGCGCCTCGATGTCGTCCCGCACGATCTCCAAAATCTCGGCCATCCGCGCTTGTAGGACCTGGACCATCGCCTCCTTGTAGAAGCTGCGGCCATCAAAGCTGATCTCCCGGGGTAACGTAACCTTCTCGTCCTGCTCTTCAGGCGCGAGGGTGACCGTGCCCATCTCTTTTTTCAGCTTCTCCGCGCGGGCATAGGGAATTTCCAGCCCGATGGAGAGATCCTGGCTGAGGTGATCCCCGCCCACGCCGTGAACGCAGGAGTGGACGACCGCTCCATCCCGCCAAACGCTCACGTCCGTCACGCCGGCACCAAGGTCGATCACCACCGCGCCCCGCTGCTTTCCCTCCTCCGTCAGCACCGCCAAGCCGGAGGCGTAACTGGAGAAAGTGCAGCCCTTCACCCGGATCTTCTGGTCGGCGACGCACTGCACGCCGGTTTGCAACCGGGTGCGCTTGCCGGTGACAAGATGGTAGTGGGCCTCGATCTGCTCGGTGTGGGTGCCCAACGGGTTGGTCGAAGCCACGCCCCGGTCGAGCGAGTAACCCCGCAGCAGCTCATGCAGGATGGCGTGATCGCGCGGCAGCGGCAGATGGGCCGCCAGCTGATGCAGTTCATCCAACGTACCTTCGGTAACGCGGTGTTCGTCATCTGTGGAGGTGGCCACGCGGACCGATTCGTTGCGCGAGGCCAGATGGGTGCCGCTCATCGTCAGATACACCTCGGAGACCTCGGCTTGGGTGCGGCGTTCGGCATCGGCCAAGGCCATCCGGGCGGCGGCGCGGGCGTGGCCAAAGTCGGTCACCTCCGCTTTCCGCATGCCGGCGGAGACGCCTTCCCCCACGCCCAGGAGCGTGAGGGAGCCGTCCCCGGCCATCTCCGCGACGGCCACGGCCATCTTTTGCGTGCCGAGGTCGGCCGCGATGAGGATTTCGTTCGAGGGGGTGCTTCGCATGATCATGGTAGGTTCTCCGTTAGTTGATGAAAGTGACCGGCACGTTCCGTTCGGGGGTGAGATCCACCGTGTGGACGAAGCGGCCGTGGTTTTCCGCGTAGGTGAAAATGACGTTGAGGCGGTCGAACTGCTCCTCGAGCTGGCCGGTGCGGAACCGAATCTTGCCACCCCGGGGCGTGGCGATGACGAATCGGCCCGGTCCCTCGATCCGGATGGAAGAGAAGTCCAGTCCGTCGCGCACTTGGGCCAGCGGCACGGCTTGCAGGAAGTTGAGGGCGGCGCGGAGCTCGGGATTGTTGGTTCGCTCCCCTTCCACCACCTCGTCGGACGAGATGCCACGGATGATGGGCAACGACATCAGCTTCTCCCCGGGCTTCGGCTTGAGGACATAGCCGCGGGCGTCGATGTAGAAGGTGGGCTGGGCCAGCGTGGTCCCGGCAGTCGGCGTGGGGCAGATCAGGGCCACCGGGCGACGCTCCTCCACAAAGACATAAAGGGTATCCGGCAGACGCCGTTCGATCCGCACAGCGGCCACGTTGGGCAGGCGCTGGAGATTGGCGGCCACGTCATCGAGGGAGAGATGAAGGAGGTTCTGGCCGATCTTCACTCCGGCCGCGTTGACCAACTCCCCTTTTCCGATCCGCCCCTGCTGCTCGATCTGGAAGCGGCGCAGGGTGAAATCGGCGTTGCGGTAGAGCAGCGTGCCCAGGATCACATCCATCCCAATCGAGGTCACCAACGCCACCAAGGAGAGCGAGGCAGCCACCAGAATTCCGAGGCCGATCCGGCGACTGAATTCGCGGGCCTGCGCTTTGCCGTTCATCTTGGCGTGGAGAACGTGGCGGGGGCGGCGGGACCGGGGCCGGCGCCCGGCCATCCAGCGGGTCAGGGGTCGGATCTTCATACTTTGGCTCCTTTGTGGAAGCGGGCCCACGACAGCTCGAGGATCCGCAAACATTGGGTGGTGAAATCAATCCCGGCGGCGCGGCCGGCTTTGGGCAGGAGACTGAGGTCGGTCATCCCCGGCAGGGTGTTGACCTCGAGCACATACGCTTTCCCCTCCGCATCCACCATGATGTCGACGCGGGAAAGCACCTCGCAGCCGAGCGCCCGGTGGGCCTTCAACGCCAGCTCCTGTAACTCCTGCGCCTTTTCCTTCTGAATGGGTGCGGGGCAGAGATACTGGGTGGCCCCGGAGGTGTACTTGTTTTTGTAATCGTAGAAACCTTTTGCGGGACGAACTTCGATGACCGGCAACGCCTGCTCACCGAGAATGCCGACGGTCATCTCCGCTCCCTCGATCAGGCGCTCAATCATCATCCCGCCGTCCTTCCACTTCTTCGCCTCCTTCACTGCCTTCTTGGCCTCCTCCTCGGTGCGGACGAGAAAGGTGCCCAAGCTGGATCCGCTGGCGACGGGCTTGAGGACGTAGGGCGGCTTCCAATCACACGCGGGGGTCCACTCCTGGCTCTCCGCCATCGGCACCCCGGCCGCGAGCATCGCATCCCGGGCCTTCAACTTATCGAAAGCCAACGCGCTCGCTTGCGATCCACTCCCGGTGAAAGGCATCCCGGCGACTTCCAGCTCCCGCTGCACCTCACCGTCCTCCCCGTAGGTGCCATGGAGGGCGAGGAAGCAGATGTCGGTGCCCTGCGGAACCTTCACCCCCTTCTCCTTCACATCCACCTCCAGCACCTTCACCCCGATCGAACGCAGCGCCTTGGCCACGGCCGCTCCGCTCCGCAAAGAAACCTCCCGCTCACCGGAAACGCCGCCCGCCAGAACGCTCACCTTCATCTTCTCCGGCTTCATTCGTCCACCCCCAGCACAATGACTTCGGGTTCCAGTTCGATCCCG